>WNFC01003157.1_pt1 | contig 17777 bp, 13 predicted proteins | sample 5400541 | NCBI WGS metagenome assembly WNFC01 (sample SAMN13153342, study PRJNA577476) | soil metagenome | isolation source: 120 cm saprolite under Douglas fir tree site 2 hole 2 replicate 1 | place: USA:California | collected 2015-04-18
TATAAAAGCGCGGCGCGCCACCTGGGCGCCTTCATCTGCTTCGAGGACGAGGCAGGCCAGGGGCTGAGGCCGCCGAAGGGCCGCACCTGGGCACCGCGCGGCGCCCGCCCGGTGGTCCGGGTCCGTGGCGCGGGCGGCGGCCGGGTCAGCATCGCCGGGGTGGCCTGCTACCGGCCCGGGGACCGGCCGCACCTGTACTACCAGCTGCGCATCTACCGCCGCCGCAAGGGCGAGCCGAAGGGGTTCACCTGGGCTGACTACCGGGACCTGATCATCGCCGCGCACCGCCAGCTGGCCGCACCCGTGGTCTGGATCTGGGATAACCTCAACGTCCACCTGGCCCCGGACCTGGCGGAGTTCGCCGCGGAAAATAAGGCCTGGCTGCGGGTCTACCGGCTGCCCGCGTACGCGCCGGACCTGAATCCGGCGGAAGGCACCTGATCGACGGCTGCCTGGCCGCTACAGGCCTGAAGATCGAGCCCTGGTGACCCCATGCACTACGAGTTCAACCTGGTTAGCGGTAGTTTGTTGACTCTAGGGCGGGTCCGCGGTATGCCGGGGAGTAGTGGCACGATCTCCTCAGGGGTGTGTGATGTCGGCACGTCGGCCCTGTCCCGCGGCGCCGGGCCCGCTGGAGGGGTATGCGGCCCGGTTTGATGACCTGTTTACCCGGGTGGCGCAGCGGCGGGGGTTCCGGGAGTACCTGGCCGGGCTGCTGGCGCCGCGGGACCGGAACAAGACGCTGACCGCGCTGGCCGGGGCCGAGCCGGTGACCGGGGCGCAGCACCCGGCGGTTCAGCGGCTGCAGTTCTTCCTCTCGGAGTCGCGGTGGGACCCGGAGCGGGTCAACGCCCGGCGGCTGGAGATGCTGCTGGCGGATCCGGCGACCGCCCCGCATGATGCGGGCGTGCTGGTGATCGATGACAGCGGGGACCGCAAGGACGGGACGAAGACCGCGCACGTGGGCCATCAGTGGCTGGGCCGGTACGGCAAGACCGACAACGGGGTGGTCACCGTCACCACGGTCTGGGCTGATGAGCGGCTGTATTATCCGGTGGACGCGGTGCCGTACACCCCGGCGAGGCACTTCGCGAAGGGCAAGAGCGACCCTGGGTTCCGGACCAAGCTGGCGATCGGCGCGGACCTGGCGATCAAGGCCAGGGATGCGGGGTTCGCGTTCCGCGCGGTGGCCGCCGACAGCGCCTACGGGGATCAGGACGGGTTCCGCGGCGAGCTGGCCGAGGCCGGGCTGCCGTTCGTGATGGCGCTCAAGCCGCGCCGCGGCACCTGGGCCTACGGCGCCGACGCGCACACCCCGGTGGACGCTGCCCGCGACCTCGCCTGGGGCGGCCCCGACGACCCGGGCGACTGGCGCCCGGTGACCCGGGCCTTCCGCGACGGCCACACCGAGACCTGGTGGGCGGCGGACGCGACGCTGGGCTGGTGGGGACCGGACGGCGCCCGGCGGCTGGTGGTGGCCACCGCCGACCCGGGGACCCTGCCGGGCAAGGCCACCTGGTACCTGGTCACCAACCTGCCCCGGCCCGGCGGCCCCCAGGTGGCCGGCAGCCCGCACCCGCCGGCGGACCTGGCCGAGATCGTGCGGATCTACGGGATCCGGCACTGGATCGAGCAGAGTTATAAGCAGGTCAAGGACGAGCTGGGCTGGGCCGACTTCCAGGTCCGCTCTGATACCGCGATCCGCCGCCACCAGGCCCTGGTCAACTGCGCGTTCAGCTTCTGCTGGGCCGCCTGGTTCGCCGATCACCCGCCGCAGCATGACGCGGCACCGCCGCCCGGACCCGGCGGCGGAGAGAGGGAGGCCCGAGCCCGCCGGACCGCCGCCGGCGCCGTCTTGGCCGCGGGCACTGCGCGCGGTCCGCGCCTGGCTCTCTCCGTGGACCGTGCTGCAGCGCTGGTGGGCCGCATGGTCCAAGGCGCCCCCGCCGCCGCAGCTGCAAGCCCTGATCAGCTCGGTCGCGGCAGGCCAAAGGCCTGCACCTCTACATCCCGACTTAACAAACTACCGTTAGCGTATGCACGGGCCGAACAGCAACGTCTCGATGCGCGGGAGACGTGCCAGTTCTGGAGCCATTTCGCCTGGAATCAGAAATATCTCGGCGAACTGGCCGAAGAGTCCCGTAGGCGTAACCTTGAACAGGTCGTTGCGGGCACAAGCCAGCCAAACTGGAATGATGAGACATCGGCCCTGATGTCTATGGACTCGCTCTCGCCCGCACATGACGACGGCGTCGTCTGGCGCAGCCCGTCCGGCGAGGCTGGCTCGTGGCACCTAGAAGACACCGAAGCGGGCGGGTCGGTCAGCTGGAGATCCCCTTCAGAGTCTGGGCCGTTGACGAGTTCATCCGACGCGGTTTCGCCGTCGCCCGTGACGTGGGCCGAGCCTGAAGCGTCCGCGCGCGTGGCAGCACCGACGAGACCGATCGAGCGGAGCGATCCGTCCTTTAGCCTGCTGTTGCAGCCAATTCAGGCCGGGCAGCCGCAGCCCGAGGTGGCCAACCCAGTGCCAACCCTCCAGATATGTGCGGACCCGCGGATGTCTGTACTGCTGCCGAGGGACCCGGCCATGGCCGAGCGCCAGATACAGGATCTGGACCTGCTAAGCAGGCTGGTCGCTGAGGCTGTCCGTTCAGGCGCAGCAGGTGACCGCGACCGTGAAGCTGCCCACCGCGAAGCCGCGATGCAGGTCTACAGCTTCTGGTCCCAGTTTTACCGGGACCAGGACCGACTGCAGCGCCTGTGCGAGCGCATGCACGAGCTTTCACAAGAGGCGATCATGCGCGCCGAGGAACTACGCCTGCGGCAGGTCGAGTCCGACAAGATCAACGCAGACCCCCGCGCATTGGGAAAGGCGCAGGAGATCGCGATTCTTCAAGATCTGGCGAGTCAGGCTTCCATAGAATCGATCACCGGCACGGCGAAGCGCCGTTTCCTCGACCTATTCGAAGAAAAGATTGGCGTGGGCGAGGTCAAGTGGGTGGCACGCGTGAGTCTTACCGAGCAACTGACTGACGGCATCCTCTTCGCCCAGGTTGAAGGGCTGCCGTATTTTCTCATCACTCGTACCGATACCGACTTGTCCGGCCCCGTGATGAAACTCATTGACGATGGTGTCATCGAGTGGATTCCCTGCCTCTGAGCCTCAATCCGCCGGCCCGGTCTTAGTACTCCAACCGGACTTCGTGACCTGGCGGCATAGCGGGGTGGACGCGAAACGGCCACCGCTTGATGATCATGGTTTGTGAGGACTCATGATGATCCGGCAGTGGCCGCTGGCTTCAGCGTAGACCCTGGCCGGTGGCTGGGGCAGTTCGAGGAGCTGATGGGGCGGATCGCGGGCCGGTTCGCCCGGGTGGAGCCACGGCGGCGCGCGCGGGCGTTCGTCCTGGGGTTACTGTCGGAGCTGCGGCGCAAGAACTGCTGGACGATCGCCGAGCAGGCGGGGGACGCCACCCCGGATGGGATGCAGCACCTGCTGGCGGGTGCCCGGTGGGACGCCGACGCGGTCCGCGACGATGTGCGCGGGTATGTGGTGGAGCATCTGGGCAGCCCGGATGCGGTGCTGGTGGTCGATGAGACCGGCGACCTCAAGAAGGGCGCCGCTAGCGCGGGCGTGCAGCGGCAGTACACCGGCACCGCCGGGCGGGTGGAGAACTGCCAGGTCGCGGTGTTCCTCAGCTATGCGGCCCGGGGCGGGCACGCGCTGATCGACCGGGACCTTTATCTTCCGAAGTCGTGGACTGCTGATCCGGCCCGGTGCGCCGCGGCGGGCATCCCGGAGGGGACGGCGTTCGCGACCAAGCCGAAGCTGGCCCGCCGCATGATCAGCCGCGCGCTGGATGCGGGCGTGCCGGCGAGCTGGGTCACCGCCGATGAGGTGTATGGCGCCGACCCGGGCCTGCGCGCTGACCTGGAGCGCCGCCAGCTCGGTTACGTGCTGGCGGTGGCCGCCACCTGCCGGGTGACCACCGGGGCGGGCACCTGCCAGGCCCGCCAGATCGCCGCGCGCCTGCCCCGCCGGGCGTGGCAGCGGTACTCCGCCGGCGAGGGCGCCAAGGGGCACCGCTACTACGACTGGGCCTGGGTGGCCATCGACCCGGGCAAGCCCGGCTGCCGCTGGCTGCTGATCCGCCGCAACCGCCGCACCAGGGAACTTGCGTTCTACCGCTGCTACAGCCCCCGTCAGGTCCCCCTCCCCATCCTGGTCAAGGTCGCCGGAATCCGGTGGACGACGGAGGAAAATTTCCAGGCCAGCAAGGGATTGACCGGGCTGGATGAGCATCAGGTCCGGCGCTGGGACTCCTGGTACCGGTGGACCACCTTGGCCATGCTCGCTCTTGCATTCCTCACCATCGTCGGCGCCACCGAGCACACCCGCCCGCCACCGGCTGGGCAGATCCCGCTGACCCGCAACGAGATCGCCGCGCTCTTCGGCTCGCTGATCATCGAGCCGACCCGAGATACCAGGCACCGCCTGCGATGGTCTGCCTGGCGGCGCCGCCGCCAGCACCGCGCTAAAACCTGCCACTACCAGCGGCAAGCCAGCAACCATGAAGGTCACGAAGTCCGGTTGGAGTATTAGGCGCGGGCTGGACGTATCAGAGGCCAGTTAAAAGTCCCGGCGCAGGCTCATGGCTCCCTGAGAGTTCCGTCGCTGCGCGGCGCCGGGTGGCGGGAGCTGGCGACGCCGCGGACCACCTGCCGGTGCAGCTCATGACCGCCCGTGTTGCTGCCTTCTCGCCCGCTTGGCGGCGTCTCAACGACCTCGCCAATGGCCGCCTCTGGCCCGCCGATCGGGGGCCCTCGACGCCGTCGGCCTCTCCAAGCTCCAGAGCTTCCTGATGAGACACAGCGCTGGGTCAGCTACAAGCCGAGCACGCGCTTCGGCGCGGCCATTCAGGAGCGAGCCCACGAGCCGCGCTGGACGTAGCAGAACAGGGCGTTCGGAGCGCGTCTGTCAAGTCGTGGCGCGGCGACTTGACGAGCGCATACTCGTTCGGAGCAGATCTCGCGGCGCGACGACCAGCGAATCCGATTACTCTATGTGATGACCGTGGCATCGACTTCGTGACCGTCGCTGGGCACATCCCGATGGCCGTCCACAATCTGGCCTGGCGGGCGCGCAAGCGGTCCTGCTACGGCAGGACAGCACGGGCCAGGATCGCAGCCTGGGCCATGCACGCTGCTGTTACCAGTAGCCTCTCGGAGCCTGCTGATACTGGGGAGGGTACGGGTAACGGATATAGGTCAGTGGCGGCTCGCGGCGGGGCAGCATGAACGCCATCGCCATCGCGGCAAACCATCCGACTCCGGTCGGCAGCACATTCAGGAAGATGAGCAAGCCCAGGCTCTCGACCTTCCGGATGATCCCGATCATGGTGGGCAGGAAGTAGAGCAGCACGAGCCCGGCGATCAAACCGGCCCAGAAGATGCCGCTATGGGCAAGTGTGTTCATGTCCCTCCTTCCTTATTTTTACTGTCTCATGCCGAACGGCCGGGCCGGCGGATATGCACGGCCGTGTCCGCCCGGGCGGCGAATGGTGCTGTCCGGATGGCGCCCGTGGCCGCCATAGTGACCGCGTCGGCGGCGGTGCACGGGAAGCTCTCGGCTGCCAGCCGCGTCGCGCTGCGGTCGCCGGCGGCATGGGCTGCTGCCGTGTCCGCCGTCAGCCGGTCCTGCGCCGCCGCGGTGAGGTACTCGCCGTGCGCGATGCCGCCGGTGACGGAGGCAGCCGAGGCACTGCCGAGATCATCAGCGCGGGTTCGCTCAGCACCCCACGCCACGCGGTCCTGGCTGTCCGCACGGGCAAGCCGGGCGATGACATCGCCCGGCAGCGTGGTGATGGCGCCCAGGGTCGTCACCAGTTCGTCCGGGCTCAGCGCAGACCCGCGTTCGGCCAGGGCGCGGGCTTGCAGTTCCCGCAGGATCTGCTGACCGCGCTGCTCAGCCTGCCGAGTAGCGCTGGAATCAGCAGCGGCCTGGGCCACGCCTGGGTCAACCGCGCTGCTATCCCAGGCCGCGGTGCCAGGACTGTCCGGGGCGGCGGCCAGGCCGCGGCGTTCGGCGACGGGGTCGCCGGGACGCGCGTGCGGGGCGCGGGCGAACAAGGGCAGCGCCTCGCGCATCGCATCGAGCGGTGCGGCCCCTTCGCCGCAGACCCGGTCATACCAGGCCATCGCGTACGGGTGCAGGACACGCAGCCGCTGCTCGCATCTGCGGACAGCATCAGCGGCTTCGGGGTCGGCATCAGCGTACGCCGCTGCCGCGCTCCACACGCGGGCTGCCTGGAGCAGGTCGGCCTGATCCAGGAACCGCCGGTTAAGGGCTGGCGCCCAGCCGGCCCGTGCCAGCTCATAGGCGGCGCGTTCCTGATCTCGCAGTTCCCGCAGCGCCCGCTCGCCGCGGATGGTCTTCGCAGCGTTCCGCTGCGCCTTGCGGCGGGCCTCGACCGTAGCCGCGGCGGTGACCAGCGACGCGAGCTGGGCCAGGCGCTGCGACGAGTAACTGAGCGCGTCACCGAACAGGTCGGGGTAGACATCAGAGGTGTCCATCAGATCCTCCTTCGAGATCGTTGTTCACTGGCGTCATGGCTGCTGCCCGGGCCTGGGCGGCGCTGGAGGCCGGGGTCGCGGGGGCGATGCCGGGGCTGATGGCGGCGCCGGGACCGGGCCGGGCCGCACCGGGAATCCGGCACCCGCCAGCGTGGCTGCCGACCGCGCCAGGCGCTGGCCGGCTGAGGCTGGCGCGGCATAGATCCCTCTAGCGGCGTGGAGCTGCTGGGCGGCGCGCAGGGCGCCGGCGGCCTGGGCGGCGTGCTGCTGGCTCTGCCGCAGGTCGGCAACCGCCTCGGCGAGCACGGCCAGCCGGATGATCAGCACCAGCGGCCGGAACGACGGGTCGCTGGTGATGTACCCGTAAGCAGACAGCAGCCGGGCGGCCCGGCGCAGCCCATCCCCGGCCGGGGTGGGCGCGGGGGTGCGCCCGTACGGCGCCCGTGCCGCGCGGTCGTAGGCGTCGGCGGCCTGCCGGAGAATCCGGCTGCCCAGCGCCGCGGCGGCTGCGTGCAGCGTGTCCGACGTCGCCCACGCGGCGTCAGAGGCGGCGCCCGGATCGTCCCCGGCGAGCAGGCTCCGGACGTGCGCTGAGGCATGGTCCACGACCTGCGCCACGTGATCCCAGGCCGCGCTGCGCTCCGCGGCGGTGAAACGGTCATCGCTGCCGGGCTGGGGCCAGCGGCGCCGCAGCTTGGGAAGGCTCAGGTCCGCGGCCAGTTTCCCGCCGCCGTACCAGACCGGGTCCCCGGCCCCGGTGGTGTCACCGGGAAGGGCGACGGCATACCCGGTGAGCTGGGCAGGGTCGCGGGTGCTGCGGCGGGTGCGGACGAGCACGCCGGACTGCCGCAGCCGGGCGAAGAAATCCTGCTCGCTGCCCGCCGCCGCGGCGGCGGTGCTGACCTGCCGCCGCAGCGCGACCCGCGGCGCTTCCTCCAGGCCGCGCCGGGCCGCCTTCTCCGATTCGGCCCGCGACGGGCAGCGAGCGGCCGTCCGGTCACCGGGCGCGGTCGGCCGCAGCCCGTACCGCTGCTCGGCAGCCAGGCAGGCATCCCGCACCCGGTACCGCTCGTTGCTGAGCCGGGGACGGCGCCCGTCCTGCCGGGCCAGCATCGCGACCAGGTGGATGTGGTCATCGCCGTGCCGGATCGCCACCCAGCGGACGGCGTCGTCTTCCTCGCCGAACGGGGCCAGGCCGGTGCGGTGCATCACGTCGCAGGCGATCTGCGCCCACTCGTCGTCCGACAGCGTCTGGTCCTCCGGCGCGGCGCGCATCGAGCAGTGCCACACCGGCCGGGCGAACCCCCACGTGCCCATCGCGGCGTGCGGCTGGTTGAGCAGCCCGAACAGCCGCCGGAAATCCCGCCTGCCGTCCTCACGCAGCGGCGGCTCCAGCTCGGCCGGGTGCCGCCAGCCCGCGACGATATGCGGGTCGGTGTGCTCCTCCCGCCGCCCGGGACCGTACAGGTAGTAGATGAGCGGCTCGACGCGCTCCCCGCGCGGCGCGCTGATCTTCCCGATCACCGCTACACCTTCCAGAACCCCGCCACAGGCCCTTCCACATCAGCGGAATGCATTCCGCGAGCCAGCCCGAGAGCATTCCGCGCATGCGGAATGCTCTCCAGGGCGGCGGAATGCATTCCGCCCGTCACCGGACAGCCTTCCGGATTTCTTCCGCGACCGCATCGAGGCGTTCCGCGCGCCGGAAGCTCTCCGCGGCGTACGGGACGAGATCACCAGAACGCTGACCGGTCGCATTTAGCTTCGCTACCGCCTGGTTAAGGTTCACGCCGATCCTGCGGACTAGCCCGGACGCGCGCATAAGCTCCCGGAGCAGTTCATGGAACAGGGTGTCCTGCTCCATTGACCTGCCCTGCGCGACCGTCAGTGCCGCCTCGGCGGCATACGCTGCCGTGGCCCGACCGGCTCTGCCAGCCGCCGCTTCCAGCAGCACATACTCCTCGCCGGTCAGCGAGAACCCCACGCGACGGCTGCGCTTGGCCTGCTGCCGCGGGCGGCGTGACCCCTGCGCCTCACCGCGGCCCGCCTTGTCATCGATCATGCTAGCCATGTCACACTCCCTGGCCGCTTTCAGTTTCCGCGCCAGGCCCGCCGCGCCCTTCGGCGCAATATCCCACTGGGGAATTTCAGGCAGGACCGGGTACTGGGATCAGTTTATGTATAGACCGCGCACGGTCAATACATAAAGCTGTTTTAAGCACATCTTGCTGCTCGCCCGATTCCCGGCCTCAGCGTAAACCCCTGGAAAGATGCTAAGCCACTACCTTCGTCGCTGCCGCAAAATGCACCAACATGGACAGCGCTATACCGCGCTGAGCATCGCCTGCCATCACCGCGCAATAAATTGGCACCACGCGGCACGCGCAAGAATGCGCCCCACGCAACTCGCGGTCGCCTCGCGCGACTCGCGGCAGAACCCGCCGTGACCGGGGCAGGCTCAACCCGCGCACCGCACCGGTCCCTGTCTGCAGCCGTCGTAGCATCACCGTCCCTATGTCGACCACGGGAGCCACCTTCACGGCGCAACCTCCAATCGGCCGCCCGCGATGACCCAAGTCGGCGGTCACTATCCGGCTCGCCGTCAGCGCGGCGACCACTTCCAGACCGGCTACCCCAGAGCAGCGCGCTCCCCGGACCTTAGCCCGGCGAGGAACCACCCGATAACGGGCTGGGGCTGTTGAGGACCCGGAACGGCGGACCAGAAGGCCGGATGGACCCGCATTCCGCCTTGCGGTCCTCCGCGCACCACTGCACGCAGCCGAAGCCTTCGTGCCGGGTGGGCGGAACGCGGAGCATTCCGCCCACCCGGTTATTCCGCCGGGATGGCGGAATGCAGTGTCTCGTATGCGGTGTCGACGCTCACCGTCCGGAAGGAAGACGGGACGAACCAGACGGCGTGCTGTGGTCGAGGCGAGCAAGGGGACTCACGACCCCCGATGGCGGCGGTACCCCGGACGCCAATGAGCTGGCCATAGGCGGCAATGGCGTGCCAGCGGATCGTCTCATCGAGCATTCAGGACGCGGGCAGGTCCGAACGTGGCGCGATGAGCAACGCCCCCGCCCGGGAGTTCCTCGCCGGGCCGCAGTCTGTGCGGACGGACGAGCCCTGCTCGCATGCCGTGCGCCATCGGGGCGATGACGTCGCAGGCAAGATCGTCGCCGGCGAACAGCACCTTTCCCTCAGGGCATCCGGCCGCCGCCAGCACAAGGTCGTAGAAGAGGGTCCAGCTTGCGGAACCCAAGCGGGTATGAGAGCAAAGCGATCCGGAACAGGCCGTTAATCTCGGCCTGCTGGAACGCGGGCCACCGCATCTCGCACGGCAGCGTGTTCGAGAGAGCAGGAGACCGATCCCGTCTTGGTGCAAGGCACGCAGCGCGGCGGCAGCCGGATCGACCGGCTGCCGTGGGGGGTTTCAGCGGTGAAGAGATTACGGCGGAGTTCCTGGTGTTTCCGTGTTGTTCATTCGTCCGTGCCGGGTGCGGTGAGAGCGCCGAGTTCGCGCAGGAGCTTGACCCGGTCTTGGGGGGAGCCGGCCCTGGCGGTGGTTTTTCTGCTGCCGGGACAGCCATTCCTTCAGGGGTGTTTTCGGGGGAGGTCGAGGTGGCCGTGTTCCTGCTTCCAGGCGCGTGCTTCCTGGTAGCGGGCGTTCCATGCTCCGCGATGGGGTCCCAGCAGAATCCGGTTGGAGATCAGGGCCGCCGTGTCCGCGACCTGGTAGACGGCGGTGAAGCCGATCCCGAACGCGCCCGTGGTGTCTGCCCGGTCTCGCTTGTCGCCGCTGGCCACCTCCCGGAAACTGTGAAAGTCGCAGCGATGCCCGAACTCGGCGAGGTACAGGCAGTCCTCGGGCAGAAGATCCTGGTTGCCGCAGTCGGAGAACACCGCGTCATTCACGACCACCAGCGCGTCCCGCCCGACGTCGATCCGCACCGTGGTCGCGCCCGCGTCGTCGGCGTTCTGCAGCAGCTCGAACATGAGCGTGGCGAAGCCGGTCAGGTCGCGCAGCACCCGGCCAAGGTTCCCGTGGTAACTGATGCCGCGGTTACGCGCCGTGCCTGCCGAAGGCTGCCCGGCCGCGGGTAGCTCTATCAACCCCGTCATGGTCATCTTCCTCGGTCACACCACCAGCCAGAGTTGGCTGGCACGGGCCTAGCCGTTGTCTTCATCCGCCCGGCTCGCGTCCTCGATCTCATTGGTCGCCGGATCCCGCAGACGGGCTTCCCGTTCGAAGAAGCGCCGCGCGTTCAGCGGGCGGAGGCTTACCGCGTCGTCGTTCGCGCGGCGGGCTAGGCCGAGGCGGTGCAGGTTGGCGACGATCATCGATTTGAGCTCGGTCTCCAGCCTTCTGCCGAGGGCCTTGCAGTATTCGTGTGCCCGGTACACCACGGAGGGCACGATCTTCACCAGGCGCTTGCCGGTGAGGAAGTTGTGGTCGCTGTCGGGGGTGAACTTGGTGTGGTCGAGCGCGGCTACCAGGAGCTCGACGTTCCGGCGGACGCGCGCGCTCGCCTCTTCGGCTCCGGCTGGCCGTAGGGACTCGAGGAACTCATACCGCGGGGCCAGCGGCAGCGGGTCGCCGGCGGTGTGGCCGATGTAGAACATCACGTAGTCGGCCTCTTCGCACATGCGGACGTACGGGTCGTCCTCGATGACATCCACGGTCTTCCAGTAGCTGTCCATCATCGGCTTGCCGAGGTGGTCGTTCTGACGGTCGCGCAGCTTGTCGACCCAGATGTCGGGCATCTCGTGCTTGTACTCGCGCGCCATGTCGGTGAGCGCGTGGAAGGGCCGGGAGACCGCGAAGGTGCAGAAGTACCCGTCTCCGCGCCCGGCGGCCAGGGTGGCCAGCAGCATGGTGACGGCCTCGTTGTCAGCCAGCATCGCTGCGCGGGAGACGTCCCAGCCCGGGTCGACAGGCGGCACGCCGGATGCCGGGTGGCCATGGGCGATGAACCAGTTGATAATCGTGGCGAACAGGTGCAGCTGGCTGCCCTTGACCGCGCCGGCGAAGACCGGCGGCTGACGCCGCGACTTGATGTGCTTGAGGATCTGGTAGGACAGCAGGACGCCGGCGCGGACCATATCCCCGTAGGCATCGTTGCGCTGATAGTGATTTACCTCGCGTTCCTGCAGGGTCACCGTGCCGTCCCGCAGGTGCACCCGGGGGGCCGGGAGGCGCCTGCCGTCCCCGCCCAGGGCCGGCGCGTCCCCGATGAAGACCCGCTCGTCCGCGCGCCACTGGACGACGTCGGTGGCGCACTTGGCCATATGCTCGTATTCCCCGTCGGCCAGCTCCCGGTACATGAACGGAGCCATCACCATGCCGGCGTTGGTGGGGCTGTCGATCGCGCTGCGGGTGATCGGCACGCTGTACACCCTGCTGGCGTGGCGTTCCCGGTTCAGGCCCTCCATGTGCAGGTAGACGATCGAGTTGTTGAAGGTGACGACCTCGCTGCCGCCGTCGTCGACGAACGCCTTCGCGGTGTCGATGCTCATCACGCTGGAGTAAGTGCTGCCGTCGCTGCCGGCCACCACGACGTTGGACCAGTCCTCCGGCGCGGACCTGTTGGCGACCGCGACGTGCTGGATCACCGTGTCGCCGAACACGCGCAAGGAGAGCTCACTAGCGAGCCGGCCCGGGTCGTAGGCGACGGCGACGGCACCCGTCCCGCTGCTGGAAACGCTGCTGGCCGGGGGCACGCGGACAGCGTCCGCGCTGAGCCCGAACCACCGGTAGCAGATGATCTCCAGGTCGGCTCGGGCGGCCTTGAGCAGGCGGCGGTGGCGCTCATCGCCGCCGCCGTGCGCATGCCATTCGTCCACGTGCGCGTTGTACAGGTCCACCTTCGAGAGGATCATGTCCCGGACCAGGTCGCGGGGCGGCACCTTCTGCAGCGCTATCGCCGCCCGCCGCAAGACGGTGTCACGGTTGGCCCCGACGTACTCCCGTGCGTCGATCAGCGCCGCGATCGCCTCGGTCGGCTTGAGCTCGAAGGCGATCTGGTCGATGTCGTCGAGGGTCAGCGCGGTATCGGCGTGCAGGGCGGGCGCGAGCGCGTACCGCTGGGCATCAGCGCCCGGGTCGCCGACCTCGACGAGCCTGCCGTCCAGCACCAGCCGGGTGACCAGCTTGTGGTACGCCTGCACCGTGACCGTGTCGCGCACCTCGCCGCCGCCCTGCGCGGTCGCCCCCATGACGGTCAGCTGCTCATGCAGTTCGCGGACCGTGGCTCCGACCGCCCGGTCGATGCCCCGCAGGTACCTGAAAATGGCCTGCTCGCGCTCCACCACGTCGAGCTTGCGGTGCTCAGCCGGCATCGCCAGCCTCCCCGTCCCGATCTTCCTCCTGGATGATCTCGGAAAGCGGCTTCTTGCCGGGCCAGCCCCGCTCGCGCAGATCCCCGAATACGTCCGGGGTCGCGCCGCCGTGGTGGGTGACGCGGGCGCGGATGTCGACCACCGTCGCGTGCCGGATCGTCTCGGCCACGCCGGTGAGGACACAGGTTCCGCGGGGCAGCTTCGCCAGGGACTGGATCATCTCCGGGGGCGCGTCGGCGAAGATCCCCCGCAGGGAGTCGAGCTGGTCGCGCTCGATGGTGTGCACGAAGCGCGTGAGCATGCGCTTGAGCACTGCCCGGTCCACGTCCGCGGGGCTTTGCGTGGTGAGGACAAGCCCTAGGCGGTAATGCCGCCCGATGCGGGCGATCTCCCGCAGCACCTGGGTGGAGACCAGCTTGTCCTCGTTGGGCGCGACCAGGTGGAACTCGTCAATCGACAGAACGGTGAACGGGATCTGCTGCTGCCGGGCGAGATTCTGCAGGTCGCGGGCCACCGCAGCGGTGATGATGCGCAGGTCGCCGAGCACAAGCCCCCGGCAGTCGATGTTGACGAACGCGCCCGGCTTCAGCGTGCCGACCCAGTCGAACCGGCGCCCGATGTACTTCAGGCGATCGAGGGCCTTCACCCGCTGCTGCGCTGGCCGCAGTGTGTTCAGGGCCTCCATCTTCAGGAATGGCGCCTGCACCTCGATCTCGGCGACGAGTTCATCAACGCTGAACTCCGACCGGCGTCCCTGGGCGATCTGACGGCTCAGCGAGTCGAACGTGTACCCGATCAGGGTCTCGATGTTGGTCCCGCGGTTCACGCCGGACACGGCCTCAATCAGGTCCTCGCGGGTCAAGGAGCCCAGCGGCAGGGTGAATCCGTTACCCGGGCGGACATTCCTGCCCCCGAGTTGCCTCGCCGCCTCGATCATTTCCCCGTTCACGTCGATGTTGACCTGCGGGACCCCATGGCGGTGGAGTTCCTCCCCCAGTACCCCGCGGGTGTAGCTCTTCCCGCTCCCGATGCCGCCGACGATCAGGACGTGCCGCTGCACAGCGCCGTTGTCGACCGTGACGGGGATCGAGCTATCGCTGTGAAGGAACCCGACGTGCAGGCCCTGGTCAGGGTCGGACGGGAAGCCCATGGCGGCTGTGACCATTTCCGGGCGGGGTCGGCGCACCGCGTCTCCAGCCCGGGGGAGGGTCCGGATCTCGGTCGGGTCTCCGATGCCGCCATCAGCGGCGGGTAGTTCCTCGACCGGCTCGCACCGGACGAGCCGGTAGATCACGGTGGACTCGCCCTCACCGGCGTAAGTGCTCGGGAACGGCAGCACGTCACGGACGGTCGCGCTCTGCGGGTCCTCGTGGGGATTTACTTCGTGCACGTCAAGCACCCGGCACAGCACCCAGGAGACCAGGCTCCCGTCGCGGTCGCGTCCCTCCGCCGCGACGAACTCTCCTGGGCTCACCACCACCGAGGGGCCGAGCCGGAACCGGATCTCCTCGAAGGTCGGCGACCTGTCGTCGCTGACGATGGTGCCGAGCACCTCGCCGGGCTCATCCACGAGTTCGCCGTCGAAGACAGCCGCATCCGCTTCGGCGGAGCCGGCCGCGAACCGGTACTCGTCGCCCGGCTTGCCCTCGCCGTTGTCCTCCTGGCCGGCCGGGCCAGCCTGGTCCTCAGCCATCACACCTCCGCGTATTAACCGATCTCCTATGACTGGTTAATGGTTACCATGCGAGGTGGCGTGAGGCAAACTCATCGGGTGCCTGATGTGTTCGTGTCGCTCGGCGAGCCTTCGCCAGGGCACGGGACGGTGCCGCCCGCCACGCGCTCTTGACGGCAGGGCACCCGATGGACGCGGGCTTGCCTCGGCAAGCCCGCGGGCGGATGCGCGGGGGATGGATGTTGCTGGTGCTGGTGCGCTACCAGGACGCGGCAGCTTTGCGCGACGTAACCGTCGGCCACATACGTGACACCCGGAAGAATCGGGCTACGCGCTGAAACACCTCTGCCGCGCGACACCGGCTGCCGCTCCACCGCGGCGCGGCCGACGACCGGTGCGGAGTCAGCCGCTGAGGACGTCGTGCAGCTCGGTGGCAATGTGGGAGGCGATGGACTCGGCCCACAGGGGCGGGAAGGCATTGCCGACCAGGCGTTCCTGGCGGCCGGGATGGCCGATGAAGACGAAGTCGTCGCCGAAGCCCTGCAGCCGCGCGGCTTCACGCACGGTGAGCGTGCGGGGCAGCTGGTAGTGAAGGAACCGGCCGCTGCCAGGGTTATGGAAGTTGGTGGTGATCGTCCGCGCGAGCCCTTTGCGGTGAAGCCGCGTGTAGGCCTGCGAGTAATAGCGGCGGCCGTTGGTCGCCTCGATGGGCGGACGGCACCCTTCCTTCACCAGCCGCAATCGCTCGACCAGATCCTTACCGTGATCCCACGGCTCATGGTTGGCCACCACCTGCTTGCCGGCGCCGAGCGTGCGCGCGTATCCCGATCGCGGGCCATGGGCGTCTTCTTCCAGATCGCCGATCGCGTCGCCGACCGTGACGAACCGCGTCAGGGACCCGAGCTTCTCCGGGTAGTAGTCCCGCATGGTGTACTGCGCGGCCCGCGGCGCCCCCAGCCGCGGCGCGGCACCCAGAAGAGCATCCAGCGTGCCCGGAGACGGTTCGACAAACGTCTCCGTCCGGTAGTCCCAGATCTTGCGGCGCCCGGCGTGCGTGGGCGGCGGTCCGGAAGGGGTCACCCCGGTGTCGTGGCGGTAGCCGATCACCAGCACCCGCTGCCGGGACTGGGGCAGCCCGTATGCCGCCGCATTGAGGACTCCCTGCCAGACCCGGTATCTGCCCCGCAGCGTGCTGAGGGCCGCCGCAAGTTCCGCCCGGTCCGCGACCGAGGGGACATTCTCCATCACGAAGAACACCGGGTACACCGAGTTCACCAGGCGGAAGAAGTCCTTCAGCAGCCTGTTCCGCCGGTCGGCGGCATCCCGCTGCCCAGCGGCCGACCAGCCCTGGCAGGGCGGGCAGCCCAGCAGCCCGGCGACCGGCCGGCCATCTGCCGCATCGCGGATCGTCCGGCCAGTCACCTTCCGGACATCGCGCAGCTCATAGATGGTCTCCGGCGAGTCGTTCGCCAGATAGGTCGCCCGCGCGACGGGATCGATGTCATTGAGGTACGCGACCTGGAACCCGCCCGCGCGGGCGAAGCCCCGCGCGACCGACCCGACGCCGGCGAACACCTCAGCCACCACCCACGGCACCGCCCAGGCCGGGCTTGGTATCCGATGAGCAGCGCTCACAATCCGACGCTCCCTTCGCATACCTGACGGCTGCCGTCAGGCAGCCCATCCCGTCCCGCCCACCCCGCCGACGCGCAAACGTATTATATAAATAGCTTCGGGATCATGCTGCGGGACACCCCGGAAAGGTCGTGATCGCGTGCGCGGCGACCGGCGAAAGACAAGCGTCGAATGGCCCGCCACTGTTGACGATCGCCTGCGCCACCTCGTCCGGCTCGCCGAAGAGGCAGCCGACCTGCGAACCACCAGCGCTTCCGAGCTGCTGGCCGCGCTGATCTGGGCCCAGCCGCTTGACGGTGCCCGCCTGGCGGCCACGATCACCGCCTACCGGCAGACCGGGCGTGACACCATCGGAGCGGTCGGGTCCAGCGAACTGAACCTGCCGCAAGCCCCCAGACGAGGACGCCCGCGGCGCAAGCGGATCAAGAACAACCCCCGTGCCGGAGACGCAACGCATGAGCCCCCGAGCGAGCACCACAGCCAAACGCGCGCACCGGGCCAGAGCGAACCGGATCACCGCTGATCCGCCCGGCACCCACACCATGGCCGGCAGAGTGGCGTCCTGGGCGACCTCGCCGGCGACACGCAAGGCAATGCAGGCTAACCGCCGGCGTGATACCGCCCCGGAAATGGCCATCAGGCGCCTGGTGCACGCCAGCGGGCTCCGCTACCGCGTCGACGCGCGCCCCCTGCCCACTGCCCGGCACACCGCAGACATGATCTTCACTCGGGCACGTGTCGCAGTATTCATCGACGGGTGCTGGTGGCACGGCTGCGCCGAGCACTACCGGCCTCCGGCAAGCAACATCACCTACTGGGCCGGCAAGGTCACGCGCAACCGCGAACGCGACCGGCTCGCGAACGAGGCATTGATCGCGGCCGGCTGGACAGTCGTCAGAGTCTGGGAGCATGAGGCACCCGAGTCGGCGGCCCGCCGGATCGAGGCCGCAGTTCGCGGCGCTACGGCCATCCGCAGCGCCAGCTGATCACGCACGGCACCAGTTGCCCTGGGCGCGGCATACAGTTCGGCCTGGCCGGGACTCCACCGTCGTTTTCCGCCGCTGCTAGGCGGGGCACGCCCAGTACAGGTGACGGCACCGACAGCGGTGTTGAGTCAGGCCCGGCACGCAAGGAGCAGATCCCGGAAACGCCCGCGCACCATCCGGAGATCAACGTTGTGTCCGGCAAGCTCGCTGAGCAGAGCTGGCAGTTCCCATGTAGCGAGGTAGGCATACCGGGCGCTGAATATGCCCAGCGCGTTGAGGCGGTACTCATCGTCAAAGTCAAGAAGCGCATACCCGATCACCTGGAAGAGGTCAGTGACGGCAAGCGAGGGCTTCTTTGCGGAGGTCTTGAGATCGATGAGCAGCCCGGCCGTGATCAGGTCGGCGTCCGCCTTGATCAGTGCAGAGCCCGTGAACGTTGGCCCAAGCGCCCATGCGCCGGCGGAGCCTGTCAAACTGAATGAGACATCAGGCGGCTGGATTTATCCCACGGCTCTCCTGGGTCTCGATGGTGGTGCGGGGCTTGTTGATCCAGACCCTGGCGGGCAGGGCC
>WNFC01011080.1_pt1 | contig 17768 bp, 20 predicted proteins | sample 5400541 | NCBI WGS metagenome assembly WNFC01 (sample SAMN13153342, study PRJNA577476) | soil metagenome | isolation source: 120 cm saprolite under Douglas fir tree site 2 hole 2 replicate 1 | place: USA:California | collected 2015-04-18
AACCTTCGAACAGCCACGTGTCGACGATCCGGGTCGGCCGCTCGATCTCCAAGTAGGTTCCACGAAACGAGCACTCGGTTCCGTCGTCGGTCACGAAGACCATGTGGTACTTCCCCCCGACGCGCAGGTCGATCGAGCAAACCGTCATCTTGTCCTCAAATGGAGCGAACCAGTTGCGCACATGCTCCGGCTTCGTCAATACGTCGAAGACGAGTTCGATCGGAGCGTCGAACTCTCGAGTGGTGACAATCTCGAGATCACTCGGAAATTCGATGACTGCCGATCCATGCCGATTAGGTGTCACTGCCGCTCTCCTTGTAGCTCTTTGAGGTAGTCGTCCATCCGGTCCAGTCGGTCGTTCATCGCCTGCTCGTACTTGGCCACCCAGTCGTGCAACGGCCGAAGGCGTGCGGGTTCCAGGCGGTACAACCGGTGACGCCCCTCCGCCCGGCACTTGACGAGTCCCACCTCACTGAGCACCCGTAGGTGCTTTGAAACCTGAGGCTGGGACATCGAGAGGTCGTTCACGATCGCCCCTACCGTCTTCTATGTGTCAAGTCTTTCGGGAATGCCGAGGCCGCCCACAGCGGCTACGCGCGCGGCCTCCATCAGCGGGCTGGTCACGTTACGTCACGAAAAGAACAACCTCAGGGCGGTTCTCCACCATGCCTCTCGCAGGCTGATCTCAATCGCGACCGGAGCGGTCAGCACGAACCTCGCCGCGTCATCGTGAACATCGCCGAACAGTTTCGGCTAGGCCCTGATGTCGCGCGCGTTGGCGAACGGGACCGGTCCCATAGCGACCGGTCCCGTTCCTTTAGTTGCACCAGTCGGCCGTCGGCGTCGATGCGGGTCGCGCGCCCGCGCATCGGTAACCAGCAGCAGCGCATACAGCCCGCGCACCTCGGCATCGTTGAGCATCAGCTCGCGCAGCATCCGGGCCAGGTGCACACCGTGGGCGCGCAAGACCCGGTCACCGGGTCGGTTCGCTTGTCATTGACCCGCGGCGCGGTCACCTGCACCGCGCCCGCGCTGGTCAGCACCGTCCGCCCTTGGCGGTAACCATTGTGGACCGCCAGGTGGCGGCCGGACTCATCGCGCTCAGCGGCGCGTAATCCCCCTACCCAGCCCATCCACAGGTTTCAAGCATTGCTCCTGGGCGCCAGATCGTTGCCAGGTAATCACTCGCTTGTCGCAACGCCCTGCGCTGTCTCAACCGGGTACTTCATCGCGTTCTTCACGATCTTCTCCGCCAGCGCCGCCTCCAGATCCACTCCCAGGACATCAGAGAGCCGCAGCAGATAGGCGAGAACATCGGCCATCTCCTCGCGGACCCTCCCCGCGCTAGCCGCCTCCACCATGACGTCGGCGGATTCATCGGGCGTGAGCCATTGAAAGATCTCCGTAAGCTCACCCACCTCGCCAGCAAGCGCCATTACCAGATTCTTCGGCGTGTGAAACTGCTCCCAGTCACGCTCGACAGCAAAGTCCCGGAGTTGACGCTGCAGGCTCGCGATCGACACCCTCCACATATAGCAAGGACTCGTGACTGTGCCAACGATCCCGGGCGGTCGCGACGCCAATCAGATCACGCTGAGTAGCTGACTGCCCCTCCGGCCAGGCTGGATCGAGCGCGCTCGCGTTGCCTAGCCTCACCCGGCTTGTCATCGTGCGCTTGGTCATCGTTGCTCCCCGTTCCACTGCACCGCCCGCCGGCCCGTATCCAGCCCCAGCACGGCCGGCGCGGTTCAACGCCGGACCGCAGCCCGAGGTGGAGATCTGTCCCATGATCAGTCCGCCGGGCTGCGCCGTTATGGCTCCGCACGTGGACGCTCAGTGCGCGAAATTCTTCTCCGGCGGACCCTGCCGCCCTCGCTCAACAAACGTGCCAGACTACAATGGTATTATTGTATAATGACCCTCGGCAGAGGAGGTCGGCTGCCGCACAAGCTCGTCAGGACCGGCCGGTCAGAGACTGGCTCCACGCGCTAAATGACCAGTTACATGAATGAGTGGCGATGAGCGAGCAGGGAGAGTTCTTCACCTACACGCGCGAGGAGTTCGTGGACGAGTTCGTCCATCCCGATGACCTCCCTGCTGTCCAGGAAACGCGCGACATGCGGGCGCCTAAGGTCCGGGCCGAGTACCTCACGGAGATGCGCAAGAAGGCAGGGCTGACACAGACTGAGGTAGCCGAGGCAATGGGCGTCACCCAGCAGCGCGTATCTGCCATCGAGAACGGGGCCGTCGCCGTGGTAGCAACCCTCGCCGACTACATCCGCGCCCTCGGCGGGGAGTTGAAGGTCATCGCCGAATTTGGTGACACCTGGCGCCGGGTCGCGTAGCCGCCGGACCACGCGGCCAAATGATCAAGGCAAATCCCTTGAATGGTGAGCGTTACCGCGTGATGGGCGTTGACGCCTGCAGGGCGCGCTGGGTGGGGATCGTCCTGTGCGCAGGTGAGTCTTCGGCGTACTTCGAGTCGGAAATCGAAGATCTCGCCGCCGCCGCCGAGCGTGACGGCCCGCTCGACGCGATCGCGGTCGACATGCCGATCGGCCTGCCTGATGCAGGCCGCCGCGCAGCGGACATGCTGGTCAGGCAAGCGCTCGGACCGAGGTGGGCGACGGTCTTCATCACGCCTGTCCGCGCGGCGTTGGGCTGTGACGACTACAAAATCGCATCAACTGAGAACCGGCGCGGCGCCGGGGAGGGCATTTCTCAGCAGGCCTTTGCCCTGCGGCACAAGATCAGGCAAGTCGACCGATGGATTCGCCATACCGACTACCGCGTTGTCGAGGTCCATCCCGAGCTCACCTTCGCCCGCCTGGCCGGCGAGCCCCTGCAGCACAGCAAGTCGACCTGGAACGGCACTGCCCAGCGCAGGCACCTCCTCGCTGTGGCCGGAATCCGGCTCGCCGACGACCTCGGCACCGCCGGAGCGACAGCCGGAGTCGCGGATGTCCTCGACGCCGCCGCAGCAGCATGGACAGCACTCGGGGTCGCCCAAGGCCGGACGCGCCCGACACCGGACCCGCCGGAAACCTTCAGCGACGGACTGCCGGCCGCGATCTGGAGCTGACAGGCGGCGCGTGCCGTCTGCCGGTACCACTTAGGTCTCAAAGATCTTCTGCCGATGCCAGTCCAGGTATTTCGTGGCGGGCGCGAGCGCGCCCGCGGGCAGCAGCAACGACTCGCGCAGGGGCGGCTGGCCGTAGTACTGGCGGGCCATCTGATCGGTGCGGACCGCGTCAGCCAGCGAGCGGGCCACGTGGATCCGCAACCCGCCATTGACTGTCAGCAGGCCGGTGTCGAACGCGACGTCATGCGGCGGGCAAGCGGCCAGGCCGTTGCGCGGGTCCAGGCGCTCCCCCGCCGTGCTGTTCTTCCACGGCTTGATATGACCAGCTAGCAACATTCGCTTGGCGCCGAACCCCGCCGGGCTGAACCCGCAGAACACGCACCGGCTGCCGCAGTTGTTCAGCACGCTAAGCGCGAACACATGCTGGCCGACCCGGGCCGCCGCGAGCAGAATCCGCTCCGTTTGCAATTCCGACCAGCGGTCACCAGCGGCGTGCTGGGCGATCTTGTCCCGCAAATCTGCCTCCAGCACCGAGAGTTCCAGCTCCTCCTGGCCGAGCAACATCAGCTCGTCCCCGGTCTCGAGGTTCAGGAAATCGGGCAGGCGCTCCGCGCCGATCCCCTCCACGCGGGCCGCCCGGAACAATATGCGGTAGATGTGGGTGAACCGCTCCAGGTCCTCCCTGAGCATCGCCCCGGCCAGCACATCCCACTTGGCGCCATGCGATCGCGAGCCATCAAGGTTGGCCATCTTGGCCAGGACACTAGACGGCGGGCGCGAGAAAAGCGCGGCCAGCGACGGAACTGGCTCCGGCGCTCGGTGCGCCGTGGCGCCGCCGAATTGCCGGTGATTGACAAGGAACGACGCGGCGAGGCACAGCAACGTCTCCACGGGCAGGAAATCAGCCTGGCGTCTGCCAGATACGGGCCGCCGGCGCAGCAACTCCCGGAACTGCTCCCGCGCCTGGCCGACCGTCAGATCCATGTAACTCCCGAGATCGGCCACATCGCGAGAGTAATGCGCTAACTGTCGGCTGACGACGCGTGCCGATTGTCCGTTCAGCGGCTACTGCGGACGGTCGGCCAGGTTAGCAATGCTGCCCGGGCGAAGATGACACCCTCCCCGCTCGGCTCGCTGCCGCGGTACCCGCCAGTGTCCGGCTCGAACGCGCCGATGCGGTGCAGCACCGAGTGCGTGTTCCAGGCAGCATGAAACGCTGCGGAAGAGGTAAGTGCTTCACCGAAGCCGGTCCGCCAGCCGATTGAGGTCAGCACTCTGGCGGTGATCTCCTCCCAGTCTGTTGCCTCCCGAGCGGCAAGAATGAGCAGGAGCAGCAGGCCTGCCTGCCGTCCGCAGTCATCCCTGGCGGCGGGCATCGACTCGGCCAGCCGCCACCACAAGGCGCCCGCGTCCGCGCGGGCGGCCCGCCCGCGCGGCGTCAGCTGCAGCCTGCCGGAGTACTTGCGTAGCAAGCCGGCCCGCTGCGCCGTCTCGCGCAGGTCCAGCACCGGCAGTGTCTGGCTCTCCCGATTCCCTTTACCGATCCACTCCTCGCCAAGGGAAAGCTCGGACACGGCCGCCTCAACGTCAGCCGGCGGCAGATAACCGGCGGCAGTCAGCTTGATGCCCGCATCGCCAACCCGGTCCAGCAGCCAGGCATACGGCCGCACCATCGCAGCCGCCGCGGCCGCCTCGACAAGGACCGGAGCCGTCAGGTCGGCAAAGTCGATCAGCCGGCGCAGCATCCGCCGCTCCGGCGAGGTCCGCACCGCGTCCAGCAGCTCAGCCACAGGCGGCGGCAGCATCGACAGATCAAGGGGCCGCGGTCGGCCCCATGCCGCCTGGTGCTTTGCCGGGCCCCAGTCCAAGTCGAGCGCGCCGTTGATCTCGTCCGCACTGTAATCCGTGCCGATCATGGCCTCAATGTCAACCTCAGAGCCGAAGATCTCGGACAGTTCGGCGGCCGCGTCAGCAGCCCGAGCGTTGCCAGGGCCGGTGGCCTCCTCGACCAGCTGGTAGATGTGCGTCCCGCCGCAGTCCTCGGCGGGGCCGCGACGTCGGCCGTCGGTGCAGACCGCCAGCCCAGATCCCTGCGCCATAGGCGGCAGCACGGCTTCCAGGACGATGACGTGCTGCCAGTCATCTCCATAGTCGTAGCTGTAAAACAACCGGTCCCCGCGCTCAGCGAGGACCTCGTCCAGGCGGACGTAACCCTCGGGAATCCCGGTGTCACCTTCGTCCACGTCGAACGGACATAGGTAGTGCTCTGTCTGCGCACCGAACGGATCGGCTCCCGAGTCGAATCGATGCAGATGGCTGTCGGTCCAGCCGAACGCGACCTGGATGATGTCGTGCAGCTGATCGAGGAATAGATCAGATGCCAGCTCAAGCCGACGCCATAGCGGAGGGCCAGTACCCTCAAGATCGATCCGCACCCGGTAGGTCACCACATCGCCGCGGCGTGGCCGCCGGAGCGAACGGGCGGGGCGTTCGGCTAGGTCTACCGCCGTCAGCCGCCGCGAGGACCCGGGCCCATGCCGTTGTCCGACCATCACGTCAGGCTAGCGACTTCCTGCCGACCTGAATGACAATCCGTCGCCGGCGCCGGTAGCCGCACCAGCGCGTGCACTGACCTAAACCTGCAACTGCAGCAACACTGGGCAGCCCTTAGGCCTCAATGTCAGGGTGGATCAGCCAGACGTTGGGTTCCCAGTACGAGCCGCGGTCGGCGGCCCGGTCGATGCGCACGGTCGCCAGGCCCTGCGGGAAGACGTAGTCGCCGGACTCGGGAAAGGCCAGGCCAGTCCAGGATTCCCACTCGGCGACCGTGCCGGTGATCCGCAGCGAGCGCGGCAGGGGCGCGGCGACCCTGGCACCCACCCGCTCGTGCGTGCGCATCCACGGGTCGAGTAGTTGCCCGTCCGCTCGCCGCCACCGCACGTAGGTCTCGATGGGAGTCAGCGGGTACCGCTCCTTCCACGACGGCCGGACCGGAGCGATCAGGTGGCGCAGCCCGTTCCGCTGGGCGATCTTCCGCATTCCGCTCAGAATCTCTGCCGCCAGCCCGCGGCCGCGGCCGCCGTGCGGGATCTCGGCCGCCAGCGCGCACAGCGCACTGACCGGCGCATGCGAGCGGCGCTGCGCGAAGATCTGCTCGATGGCCGGGTCGATACCATCCGGCAGCGCCTCGTCCTGGCCGGTCCAGGCGAGCGGGCCGGTGAAGCCCTGCGCCAGCACCAACTCAGCGCCGTCGTCGTAGAGAACGAACTGGAACTCCGGCAGCTCTTCATCGAGCAGGCCCCACCACCGGTTCAAGACATCTCCGTGCCGGTTGTACTCAGGCCAGACCGGCGGTGCCTCGCTGCCAATCTTCCATAGATCCGGCCGCTCCGCGGCCGTGTGCACCGTGATCATTGCCCGCCCTCCCATCCTCGCCTTGCCGCGCCGAACCCAACACCATGAAGGCCGACCATCGGCGCGGCTGCGACCGCCGCACCGCACTCGAACTCCCCTTTCAGGGCCGTGATCCTGCACTGGAACGGCACCGCCTGGAAGCGGGTGTCCTGACTGGCCACCGGCTGCCCTATGCGGTCGCCAGCTTCGACAGCTGCCTGGAGGACATGGGAGGTTGGCTGCTCAGCGGCCCTGCTGCTCGCATGCCGGCGAGCTGGATGTCGAGAAATCGCTGCCACGCCTTGGGAGCTACCTCGCCAGCGGTCTGCACCAGCCCGCGCATTGCCCAGATGAGTGCCATGACGTCGCTGACGGTAACTGCCGGGTTGACCGTGCCGGCCGTCGTGGCCCGCGCGGTGAGCAGGTCGATTGCCGCCCGTATTCGGCGCGTGGTTGCGGCGTCGGTCGGGCGCTGCAGGAACAGGCTGGCATAGCGCGCATGATCTGCGAAGGACTGGCCGAGGGCGCGCAGCAACTCTTCAAGTCCGTGTCCGTCGGTGCGCGCCAGCGCCTGCTCGGTGGAACACAGAACCTCCTCCAAGGCCAGCCGGAGCAGCTCATCGATCAGGGCATCCTTGCTGGCAAACCGGCGGTACACGGTGCCGACGCCCACGCCGGCCCGGACGGCGATCTCCTCCATGCTGGCGTCGGCGCCCGACTCGGCGAGCACCTCGCGCGCGGCCGCGAGGATGCGGTGATAATTGCGTATTGCGTCGCGCCGTGCTGTCGGAGGCCGGTCACTCACTCTGATACCCGACGATCGTCCCGCCGGCGACCATCGCCAGCTCGGCGTGCTCCGGCTCACCGGCGATCCTTCGCAGGCCGCGGGCCGACGGAATCAGCAGTCCAGCCAGCGCGGCCAGCACAAGGCCGACCGCCATCACCGCGAACCCGGTCGTGTAGCCGGACTCCTTCGGCAGGCCAGACGGCAAGAGCTGGGAGGTCACGATGCTGGCCATCACCGCCGCGCCAATGCTGCCGCCGATCGTGCGGATATTCGCGTTCATGCCGCTCGCGACACCTGTTTGCGATGACGGCACCGCCGCGACAACCAGCGCGGACATCGCGGAGAAAGCGAGCCCGAACCCGATGCCCATGATGGCATTCGACAGGTAGATCTCCCACTCATGATCATGCGCGAATCCCAGGACGGTCATTGCCGCGCATCCGATCAGGCACCCGGAAATGACCAGAACCTTGCCTCCGAGTTCGCGGGCGAGCCGGCCAGCGAACACGCCCACTGCGAACATAGTGATCGCCGAGGGCAGCAGCATCAGCCCGGACCGTGTGATGCTGGCACCGAACCCGTACCCGGCGGCGGATGGCGTCTGAACGAATTCGGGCAGGAAGGCGAACGTCGCATACATCCCCACACCGATCAGCAGTGCAACCAGATTGTTCGTCCATACGGCTGTCCGCCGCATCATCTTCATGTCAATTAGCGGAGTCGCCGCGCGCAACTCGGCGGCCACCCAGCCAGCCGCGAGTACCACTGCCCCCGCCAGCAGGCCGATCACCCGGCCGGAGCCCCATCCCCACTCCGGTGCATTGCTCAGCGCGACCAGCAGTGCCACCAGCCAGGCAGATAGCAGCACCGCTGACAGCCAGCTAATCCGCCCGGGCGAGCGAACCGGCGACTCGGGAACGAACAGCACTGCGGACACCGCGGCGATGACCGTCAGGATCATCGGCAGCCAGAACAGCCAGCGGTACCCCAGGCCGTCCACGATCGGTCCGGCCAGGACGATACCGAGGCCAGCCCCGACCGCGGTCAGGGACGCCAGAGCGCCCACCGCACCGGTTACTTTGCCGGCCGGGAACTCATCACGGATGATGCCGAACGCGACGGGCACCATCCCGCCCGCGATCCCCTGAATGACCCGCGCAACGATCAGGACGCCGATCGAAGAAGCGACCGCCGCCAGCAGCGAACCCACCGCCAGCGCGACAAGCGTGGCGACAAAGACCCGCTCCTTGCCGATCATGTCGCCCACCCGCCCGAGGATCGGCGTCATGATCGACGCTGACAGCAGATAGGCAGTCAGCACCCATGTCGCGGCGCTCTGCGTCGTATGCAACTCGTGCTGCACCGTCGTCAGCACCGGAATCACCAGCGACTGCAACAGCGCGAACGCCGCCACACCAGCCGACAACACCGCGAACGTCACCTGATGATGCGCTCGCCGGCTACCTATCGCCACCCATGACCTCCCCGAAACGGAATCACGCTTCCGGCGGGAGCCTAGCAAACCGGAATCCCAATTCCGCTCGCCGACGGTTCTCTGACAGCCGCCAGCCCCGAGGCTGAGGAAGCTGCCAGATCGTCTGAGTGACGGCTTCAGAGTTCGCGATGCTTATGCGTCGAGGACTGCGGCGTCGGTGCCACCTTCCTCGCCGAGGATGGAGCCGATCTGGGCGACCCGATCGGGCCGCTTCATGCGCAGCCACAGCAGTACGACGATGCCGATGACAAGCCAGGCGCCCGCCAGAAGCGGAGTCCACTTGAGGATGCCAGGCGGGGCTGGGTGGATCGATCCGTAAAGCGCTGCGCCGAAAACGATCGCACCGACAACCGGGATCCCGACGTGGACCAGCCGGTTCCAGTTCCGCGTCTCGCGGGTCCTCCAGAAGTACACGATCCCGCCCAGGCATAGCAGGATGTACACGACAATGATCAGCAGGGTTCCGGTAGTCGCCCAGAAGTAGTAGTTGCTCAACGGCTGGCCGAAATTGGTGTCGGACAGCGGGTAGCCCATCAGCAACGCCATCAGGATGGCGAGCACGGTGACCGCCACGGTGGCGTTAACGGGCGTCTTGAATGTGGGGTGGGTCTTGCCGAACGCGGCTGGCAGAACGCCCTCGCGGCCCATGGCGAACAGGGTGCGCGCGGCAGCGGTCGCGCAGGCGACACACACGATGAATGCGGCGCACATACTGCCGATCTCGGCCAGTGTGCCGAGCCAGGAGCCGACGTAGGTCGTAGCTGTGGTCTTGAGCGCGACCGGGTCGCCGCCCATCTTCGCGCCGTTGTTCACGCCGTAGCCGATCGTGATCGAGTAGGTCGTCCACAGGTACAGGATGATCGCGAACAGGGTCGCGACGATGACCGCGATGGGGATGTAACGCCGCGGGTGGGCGGTCTCCTCACCGAAGTCGGCGGCGGTCTCGAACCCGATGTAGGAAGTGACGCCGAAGATGATGCCGTAGAAGACGCCGTTGAACCCGCCGGAGTTGGTATGGCTGAAGCTGAACGCGCCCAGTGCCTGGCCGTTGCTGCCGCCCTTGGCCGTCGTGATGAGGTCGATAAGGATAATGACCGCGACCGTGGCGATGCCGACGATCTCTCAATTCATTCGGCCATGAGGACGGTGTGCTCGTCCAGCAGGTAGTCGAAGGCCAGCGGAGTGCAATCTCGTTCGACAAGCCAGTCGTTGAACCGGATATGTACGGGGTGCGCCCGGTACTCGTTCATGGCTTCGATGTCGGGGAACTCGGTGTAGAGCAGGTAGCCGTAGCCTCGGTTCCGCGCGCCGGTGAGATCTGTGCCGAGGCGGCACTTGGTCATGAGGCCGATCTCCTTCGGCCAGGATTCGACCATCTCCCACATCTGCGCGACCTCGGCGTCGCTCAGCTCGCGCGGAAAGCTGAACAACACGATGTGCTGCAACGCCATCGCGGCTCCTCATTGGCGTCGTCTGCGGAGGCGCTCGCTTCGCAGTGGATCAGTAGAACTCGAAGTACTCGCGCATCTCCCATTCGCTGACGTCCTGCCCCTCCTGAAGCGGGTTCTCGGCGACCGCGGCCTCGTACCGGCCGAACTCCGAGCGCTTCATCTGCAGCAGGTAGTCAACCAGCGTCTCGCCGAACGCCTTGCGGAAGAAGTCGCCAAGCGACGCCGGGAGCATCGGATTCTGCGTCGTATAAGGATCAGCCTCGACCGGCGGCGGCGGGTCAAGCTGGCGGCGCATGCCATCCAGCCCGGCCGCTATGTTCGCCGCCATGTACAGGTACGGGTTGGCGGCGGGCTCGCCCATCCGCATCTCCACGTGGCTATTTGTATCTCCGGGAGCGCCCTGAACCCGGATGAGCGCGCCGCGGTTCTCCAGCGCCCAGCACACCCGGTCAGGGGCAAACGAGTACGGCCGGTACCGCTTGTAGCCATTCACCGTCGGTGTCGCGAACATCGCCATTGGCATCGAATGCTCAAGCAGGCCGGCCACAAAACGCCGACCCGTTGCCGACAGCCAGTCATCCTCGCTGGCGAACGCATTGGTCCCCTCCTGGCGTGAGATCAGCGACTCATGCAGGTGCCAGCCCGAGGAGAAGAAGTTCGGCAGCCCTGGCCTGCACATGAACGTCGCGAGCAGGCCGCGCCGCTGGCAGATCTGCTTGACCGCCGAGCGGAAGAGCACCACAGCGTCCGCTGCGGCGAGCCCTCCGATCGGGCTGAAGCTGAACTCCATCTGGCCAGGGCCCCACTCGTCTTCCATCGAGCGTGGAGGCAACCCGACCGCGGCCAGCCCATCGCGGATCGCTTCGAGAGTGTCGGCGACGCTGTCCAGCCGCACCTCGGACAAGTACTGGTAGCCGCGTTGCCAGATGCTGACTGGCGGTGCCGGCGGCGTGAACCCGGCGTTTGCCGGCGTCAGGTGATCGCTGTCCACCTTGACGATGTAGTACTCGACCTCGATGCCCGCCAGGTAGTCGTAACCGGCCTCGCCGAGCTCGCCCAGCATCCTGCGCATCAGCCCGCGGCCATCGAGAGGCATCGGCTGGCCGTTACTGAAGTACGTGTCACAGAGCATCCAGCCGGTGCGATCGGCCCATGGCAAGATGCGGAACGTGGCCGGATCAGGCACCAGCACGATGTCCGGGAACCCGGTGAACTCGTCAATGCCAAAGCCGCCGCCCGCGGCGAACGCCGGCACGAACACCTGATTTCCGCTGTCAAGGCTGTAAATGGCCCCCGAGAAGTCCAGGCCGTTCGTCATCGCCGCGATGGCGACGTCGGGGGACAGCGCCTTGCCGCGCGGCACGCCGTGCTGGTCGACGACGATCAACCGGACTGTCCGCAGCCCCAGAGTGCGGATCTGGTCGGCAAGCGCCTCGGCGGCGGCGGCCTGCTCCGCGGTGTACAGCCCGTAACGGGCGACGAACCCTGGCTGGCCCACGCCATCTACGTCGGCCGGGAAGCTGCTGGTCACTGCCTAACCTCCGATCAGGGGGTCCACCGCGGTGCTCGCTCATCTGCTCGAGCATGGCGGCGGTGAAGTTGGCGGGTTCTATGTCGGCGAGCGACAGGAATGTCTCGGTCCGCTGCACGCCGTTGATCTTGAAGATCTCAGTCAGTAGCAGCTCTCGCAGGTGCGCATGATCGCGGACCCGGAGCCGGACGAGCAGATCCAGGGCGCCCGTGACGACGCTCATTGCCTCAGCCTCCGGCAGGGCGCTGATCGCCTTGATGATCTCGCTCAAGTCCATGCCGGGCCCGGCGGTTACCGCGACGTACACCACGACCGGGTAGCCGAGCGCTGCCCAGTCGATGTCGACTCGGTATCCCCGGATAACACCGCTGCGCTCCAGCCGGGACAGCCGGTCGGCGACCGCCGGAGCCGACATCTCGATGGTGCGGGCGAGCGCGCGCTGCGACTGGCGTGCATCACTGGCGAGCGCGCGGAGCAACGCCAGGTCGAAGTCGTCGACCTCCGCCCTTTGCGCAGCGGGAGGTGAGACCTCGGTGAGCCTGGCGAGCGGAGCTGAGACTGAATCCATTTGCCAGGTGACCCGTCCTGGTACCTAGTGATATGAGCTATGCTGCTATCAACCGGGTTCCTACTGTAAAGCCAGGTGTGGGGGATTCTTACATTCGTAAGATTGGCTGTCAAGAGGTGAGCACGTAGATGACCACAGCCACGGAACGGCATGACTGGGATGCCGATGTCGCCACGCGCACCCAGACGCTGGGCGGCGGGGAGATTACCGCCATTCTTGCGCTGGCCGGCGCGACCGACGTGATCACGTTCTCCGGCGGGTTCCCTGACCCTGCGACCTTCCCGACCGGCATGCTGGCCGAGATCGCCGCGCGCCTCATCACTTCCGATCCCGGCGTGGCGCTGCAGTACTCGGCAACCGAGGGGATCGCGAGCGTCAGGGACTACGTGTCCGGGCGGCTGGCTTCGCACGAGGGCCGAACGCCCGACGTCGGTGAGCTGATGATCACCAGCGGGGGCATCGACTGCATGGAACTGGCGGCGAAGACCTACCTGAATCCTGGCGACCTCGTTGTCGTGGAGGCACCGACATACCTCGGCGCCATCATGGCCTTCCGCGGGTACGAGGCCGACGTGCGCGGCGTGCCAGTCGATGCCGAGGGGCTGCGAGTGGACGTGCTCGCCGACTACCTGACCGCAGGTTTGCGGCCGAAGATCCTCTACACGATCCCTGACTTCCAGAATCCGAGCGGGCTGTCGATGACCATCGCGCGCCGGCAGGAGCTCGTCGCGCTCGCACGGCGGTACGGCTTCCTGATTCTGGAGGACGTCGCATACCGGGAGCTCAGCTTTGAGCATGCGCCGCCGCCGAGCCTGTGGGCGCTTGCTCCGGACATGGTGCTGCAGGCCGGAACATTTTCCAAGATCTTCTGCCCAGGGTTCCGGCTGGGCTGGGCGGCCGGTCCAGCGGAGATCATCGCTCGGCTGGTCGTCGCCAAGCAGAACTCGGATCAGTGCTCTGGAGCGCTCGGCCAGCGGATGCTCGAGGAGTACGGCCGCAGCGGGCAGATGGAGCGGCAGGTGGTCTCGTCCCGCGCGCTCTATGCGCGGCGGGCCGCGCTGACCTGCCAGGCCCTGGCCAGGCACATGCCCGAGGGCACCACGTGGACGACGCCGCAAGGCGGCTTCTATGTCTGGCTGACCGCCCCGGACGGGGTCGATACCGTCGCCTTGTCTGCCGCGGCGCGTGCGCGGAAGGTGGCCTACGTGCCGGGACGGCCGTTCTATCCCGATGACGACGGGCAAGCGCAGATCAGGCTTTCTTACAGCAGGGTCGCCGATGAACTCATTGACGAGGGCATCCGCCGGATCGGTGTGGTGCTCAAAACCGCTCTGGAGGACAGATGACTAATGCCGTGAGCCCGGCGGGCGGTACGGAATCCATCGGCGACGCCGAGAGCCACTTCACCGCCGAGGCGCTTGGCGAGCCCGCAGGACCGGGACGGTACGTGAACGTGGACGCGCTGTCACCCGTGGAGTTCGTGCCGGGGCTCGGGTTCCGCCCGGTGCTCGGGCAGCGGGTGATGACGAACTTCGTCAGCTACGGGCCGGGGGCAGTGGCGCCCCGGCACGTGCACGAGGAGGAGCAGATCGTGATCGTCGTCGACGGCGAGCTGGTCTTCGACCTTGACGGGGACGTGCGCACGATGCGCAAAGGCGATGTAGCCGTGATCCCGGCGTGGGTGCCGCACAGCGCGTGGACAACGGACGAAAGCTATTGCGAGCAAATCGACGTGTTCTGCCCGCCGCGTCAGAGCTTGCTCAAGCTGGCCGAGTCGCACGCTGCGGCCGAGCATGGTGTTGATCGGGCGGACGTGGTCTAGGTGGACCTCGGGTTGGCCGGCCGCAGGGCTATCGTCACCGGCGGGTCGAAGGGGCTGGGCAAGGCGATCGCCGCCGAGCTGATAGCCGAGGGCGCGGCAGTGACGATCTGCTCCAGAAACTCCGCCGAGCTCGAGACGACCGCCGCCGAGCTCAGAAAGCTGGCGGCCCTGGCAGCCGCCGGATCGGCCTCGATCGTCGCCATGGCGTGCGATGTGACCGAACCCGATCAGGTCGCGGCATTCACCGAGTTCGCCGTCGCGGCTATGGGCGGACTCGACATTCTCGTCAACAACGCCGGCGGAGCGCGGCCTGGCCGATTCGGCACACTGACCGATGACGACTGGCATGCCGACATCGACGTGAAACTGTTCTCCCAGATCCGCTGCACCAGGGCTGCGCTGCCGCACCTGCGTAGCAGCGACGCTCCGCGGGTTATCAATATCAATGCCGTGTACGGCCGTTACCCGGATCCCGCGTTCCTTGCGTCGTCGGTCAACCGGGCCTCCTGCCTGAGCTTGTCCAAGGCGCTGTCGATCGAACTTGGCCGCGAAGGAATCCTGGTAAACAGCGTGAACATCGGTCTTGTGGAGACGCCGCAATGGCAGAACATTCACCAGCGGCGCGCGCCTGAGATCCCCGCAGAAGAGTTCTTCGGTCAGCTCGCGGCTGCCGAGGTGCCGCTGGGCAGATTCGGCCAGCCCGATGAAGTCGCCGGCCTCGTCACCTTCCTGGCCAGTGGCCGGGCCAGCTACATCGCAGGCGCATCGATCGACGTGGCGGGCGGCATGGGAAAGTTCCTGTAGGGAAGCGGGATTCCATGTGCCGACTGCTTGGCTATTGCGCGCGCGATGAAACCGCCCTTGCTGACCTGATCGGTGACAACGCGCTCGGTCAACTTATCGCGCTCTCAGAACTGCATCGTGACGGCTGGGGTATGGCCTGGTACGAGGGCTCGGAGCCGGTGATCCGCAAGTCGCCACTACGGGCCGACGAGCCTGAGTTCGAAAAGCTGGCACGTCAGCCGCTCGGCGACCTGGGCCTCGTTCACCTACGATGGGCAACTCCGGGCTTGTCAGTCACGAACGAGAACACACATCCGTTCAGATACGGGCCCTATGTGTTTGCGCACAACGGGGCTGTTCACCCGCAACACAGGCTGGGCGAGATTCTGCCGCCTAGCTGGGAGGCTCAGGTCGGCGGCACCACCGAAAGCGAACGCTACCTGCTGCTGATCATGTCCCGGTTGCAGGAGAACGGCGGGGACGTGGTCGCCGCGACCGCGGATGCGGCGTCGGCCATCGAGCGCAGGTTCGCGCCGAACAGCCTTAACGCGATCCTGCTCGGGCCGCGGTACATGTACGGGATCAGCTGGCATGACCGGGCTAAGGTGCCGGAGGCCAAGCTGCGGGAGCGGGGATACGAAGACCGGCCTGATGAGATCGCCTGTTACTTCGACCTGGCTTACCTAGCCGGCCCCGACGCGGTGGTCGTAGCGAGCTCCGGCTGGTCCCAGGCTGGCTGGACGCCGCTGCCCAACCGGCACGTGCTGGTCGTGGAGCGGACCACCCTGGACACGCAGGTGCGGTCGCTGGAACCCCAATGATCCCTCCGGGCTTGTTGTCGTCGGCCTTCAGGAGATTTGCCGGTGGGCTTGGTAGAACCTGCTGTACAGCCGTGCCCGCGTCAGCGGCCCCTACCGGGCTCGTCGAAGTCACAGCTCACAGGGACTTCAGGAAATCGATTAGTCCGGGGAAGTAGTGCCCGGGGTCGTCGAATTGCGCGAGGTGGCTGCCATCGGGACAGTGCAGGTAACGGCCCAGTGGCAGCTGTTCGGACATCCAGCGCATGTGCTCGGGATCCATGGTGTCGTGCGTGGCGCCAATAACGAGCGTCGGCACCTCGATGTCCTGGAGATCTCCCGAGCGGTCCCAGTCCTCCAGCGTGCCGCTGAGTCCGAGCTCGCTGGGCCCTTGCATCGGTACGTAGATCGCCGGGTTGATATGACCGATCGACCGCGTCACCGAATCCGGCCAGTCGCTCTGTGGCATCCGGCAGACGTGCAGGACGTAGTGGTGCTCCATGAGCAGCTTCTCGTAGCGCGGGTCGTCGGTCTGCCCCTCGGCCTCCAGCCCCTTGATCTCCGCCAGCACGTCCTGGTCCATGGCAGGCATGAGGACGTCGCTGGCGTAGGCGTTATAGAGCGGCGCGCTGGACATCATGTTCGAGATCACCAGCCCCTTGAGCCGCTGCTGGTGACGGACGGCGTACTCCAAGGCGAGCAGGCCGCCCCAGGATTGCCCGAGCAGCACGAAGTTACTGCGGTCGAGCCCGAGCGCCTGGCGGACCTGCTCGACCTCATCGACGAACCGTCCTAGCGTCCACAGCGACGCGTCGTCAGGCCGGCTGCTGCGGAATGACCCAAGCTGGTCGTAGTAGTAGTACTCGATGCCAGCGCGCGGAAACCAAGTGTCGAACGACTCATACAGCTCGCTGCTGGCCCCCGGGCCGCCGTGCAGCAAGAGCACTTTGAGATCGGCGTTGTTCCCGACCCGCTTGGTCCAGACGCGGAACTCGCCGCTGGGCGTGCTGACCGGGATCATGCGCGAGCCCCCGGACAGAACATCGCGCTGATCCCAGGTAGAGGTATCAAAATATGACGCAGGCGGCCCATCCATGGTGACAACCTAGCTTGCGGCCGGCTCGCGCACCCCAGCAGCCCAAAATCGAGCGGGGGCCCGTCCTATCGGTCGCGATTGAGCAGGCCATTACTTCGCGCTCGAGCTCTGCTTGACCCTCCCCCGAAGCGCCGCAAAGCACATGGCCATGCTGATCACGCCGACAACCGAGATAGCCGCAGCCGCCTGGCCGAGCTGGGCCGGTTGCCAGCCGTTGCCAAGCACTAGCGATCGCAGACCGCCGAGCAGGTAGGTCACGGGGTTGAACCCAGCGACCGTGTTCAGCCAGCCGGCCAGCTGGTCGCGCGGAACGTAAGAGGAGGTCAGGAAAAGGAACGGGAAGAACAGCAGGAACATGGAGTTCACTGCTGCCGGGTTCCCGGTCTTGAGGGCGATCGCGTATCCGAATCCGGCGAATGCCAGGCTCCACAGGGATGCGAGCAAGACGAACGCGACAACGCCGAGCAGTCCGCCTTCGAACCGGACGCCCAGGATGACCCCGAGTACCAGGATCGGGAGCGTCAGCGCCGCCGCGACGGCGACGTCGGCGGCCATGTGGCCGATCAGGATCGCGGATCGCCGGACGGGAGTCAGGAGCAGGCGGTCGAGGTACTGAGTCTGCACGTCGAGGACAAGGGCCGGAGCACGTGAAACGCCCGTGACGCCGAGCAGAATGGCGGTCGCCATCTCGAACGCGGTGTAGCTGAAGCCCGGATGGTTCCCGGCCAGCTTCTTGAGCGTGGCGATGTTGACGATAAAGAAGAACAGCGCGATGAACACCGGCGGGATCACGGCCGCCGGATCGCGCGGGACGGCACGGAGCGCCCGGCTGGCGACGGACGTCAGGTCGTGCAGGAAGCCGGCCGGGCGGGCCTGAACGACCTCGCCGGAGAGGGCTGGGCTGACGGTCGTTGTGAGCGAGGTCATGACGGGTCCTCCGCCGTGTTCTTGCGTTCGATATGG
>WNFC01003164.1_pt1 | contig 17765 bp, 16 predicted proteins | sample 5400541 | NCBI WGS metagenome assembly WNFC01 (sample SAMN13153342, study PRJNA577476) | soil metagenome | isolation source: 120 cm saprolite under Douglas fir tree site 2 hole 2 replicate 1 | place: USA:California | collected 2015-04-18
CGCGGATCAGGTGGACGTGGTAGTGACGGCGCACGGCGGCGGAGTGGGCGGACAATCGGGAGCGGTGCGCATGGGATTGTCGCGGGCGATTTCGCGCTTCAATCCGGAGCTGCGGCCCGCGCTGCGCAAGAACGGGTTTTTGACGCGCGATTCACGCATGAAGGAACGCAAGAAGTACGGACAGAAGGGCGCGCGCAAGCGCTTCCAATTCACGAAGCGTTAATTTTTGCGGTTCCGGCGATGCCGGAACTGCACCGAGCTCCAGCGGGTTGACGCAAGTTGGCCCGCTGAGATCACGGCCGGCAAGGAGCCGGCAAGAGGCTGTTCTGTGGCGACGCGAGTTGCCACCGCAAACAGCTATCCTACTAGGAGGAAACTTGGCAGTAGAAATTACGATGAAAGAGCTGCTGGAGGCCGGAGTTCACTTCGGTCACCAGACGCGGCGCTGGAACCCGAAAATGAAGGAGTACATTTTCGGGGAACGCAACGGGATTCACATTATTGATCTTCAGAAAACCCTCAAGATGTTCCGCGAAGCCAGCCGTTTCGTGAGCGAGCTCTCCGGACACGGCAGAAACGTTCTTTTTGTGGGCACCAAGCGGCAGGCCCAGGAAGCAGTTGCCGAAGAGGCCAAGCGCTGCGGCGCGTTTTTCGTGAATCACCGCTGGCTGGGCGGCACGCTAACGAACTGGGCGACGCTGCAGAAATCCATCAAGCGGCTGAAGCTGCTGAAAGCAATGACGGAAGATGGCCGCATCAAAGAACTTTCCAAGAAAGAACAAGCGCGGCTGGACCGCGAGATGAAGCACCTGTTCCAGAATCTCGAGGGCATCGAGAACATGACGCAGTTGCCGGACGCCATGTTCGTGATCGATTCCAACGCGGAAGAAATTGCCGTGAAGGAAGCGCGGCGCATGGGCGTGCCGGTGGTTTCCGTTGTGGATACGAATTGCGATCCGGACGTAGTGGACTGGATCATTCCTGGAAATGATGACGCGCTGCGCGCCATCCGGCTGTTCGCCACGAAGATTGCGGATTCCGTCCTCGAGGGCCACACCGCTTACCAGCAATCGCAGGTGGCGGACCAGAAGGCCGCCGAAGACCAAGCGCTGGTGGATGGCGTCGAGTACGTGGACACGAGTGCTTACGAACAGTACGAAAAGCAGGAAGGCGACTTCATCGAAGGTGCGGTCGTTGAGCCCCTGCCGGATGCTCCCGTTGAGCCTGCCGAGACGGCGGAAGCCACGGTGCCGCCAGACGAGGAGTCACACTAAACAAATTTGCGCGGGTGGAAATTTCGTCAGGCCCGCGCCGAGCAATTCGGTGCGGGCCGTTTTTGTAAGCAAGAGTACTGAATAAAAATTTTCCCATCGACAAAGAGAAAAAAGAGATGAGTACACAACAGCCAGCTATGCAAATCCCAGCGCAACTCGTCAAAGAACTGCGCGAGCGGACGGGTGCGGGATTCAGTGACTGCCGCGCGGCGCTCGTGGAAGCGAACGCCGACATCGAAAAGGCCATCGCGATTCTGCGAAAGAAAGGACAGGCGGCGGCCGCAAAAAAAGCCATGCGCGAAGCATCGGAAGGCCTTGTGGGAAGCTACATTCACGCAGGCGGAAAGATTGGTGTGCTCGTGGAGCTGAATTGCGAGTCGGACTTCGTGGCGCGCACCGATGCGTTCCACCAGCTTTCGCATGACATCGCCATGCACATTGCGGCGCTGGATCCGCGTTACGTGCGGCGCGAAGAAGTGACTCCGGAGATGCTGGAAAAAGAGCGCGACATTTACAAGGCGCAGGCGCTGGCGACGGGCAAGCCGGAGAACGTAGTCGAAAAGATCGTCAACGGAAAGATGGAAAAGTTTTACGAAGAAAACTGTCTCTACGAACAGCACTACATCAAGGACGAAAGCGTGACGATCGGCGAGATGATCACTCAGGCGATCGCCAAGCTGGGCGAAAACATTTCGATCCGGCGTTTCGTGCGCTTCAAGGTCGGCGAAGTCGGCGGCGGAGCGGCAGGCCCGGAGACGACGCCGGTCATCGCGTAATTCACAAGACATCTGAATCAACCTTCAGCGTCCCGGTTGCACCGGGACGTTTTTTGTGCAGGGCCTTGCTGCCGCACTCCAGTTGTGCGGGGGCGGAGATTGTTTGTTACAATTCCGGTGATTTTAGAGCGCGCGAATCGGAGACTCATGGCAGCTACGAAGAAGGCTGGTAACAAAACCGAGAAAAAAAGCAAGCCGGCGTACAAGAGAATTTTGCTGAAGCTCTCCGGGGAAGCTTTCCAGGGGCCGCAGGGATTCGGCATCCACGGAGAAACGATTCAGGCCATCGCGCGTGAACTCAAAGATGTGCATGCACTGGGCGTGCAAACGGCCATCATGGTCGGCGGCGGAAATATCTTCCGCGGCGCGCGGCAAAAAGGTTTTGAAATTGACCGCGCGACCGGCGATTACATGGGCATGCTGGCGACGGTGATCAATGCGCTGGCGCTGCAGGACGCGCTCGAAAAGGCCGGAGTATTTACGCGCGTGCTGAGCGCCATCGAGATGAAAGAGGTTTCCGAGCCGTTTATCCGGCGGCGCGCGGTGCGGCACCTGGAAAAGGACCGCATCGTTATTTTTGCCGCGGGGACGGGTAATCCGTACTTTTCGACGGACACGGCGGCGGCGCTGCGAGCGATGGAAATCAAGGCGGACGTCATCCTGAAAGCCACGCGGGTGGACGGAGTTTACGACGCCGATCCAGAACAAATTCCAGACGCGAAATTTTTTGCGGCGATTTCTTACCGCGAAGTGCTGAGTCAGAACCTGAAGGTGATGGACTCGACGGCGATTTCCCTGTGCATGGACAACGGCATGCCGATCGTGGTGTTTAACATGAACCGGCCGGGGAATATCAAGCGCGTGGTGCTGGGGGAGCGCGTGGGTTCCAAGGTGACGCCGGCGTGAAACAGTTTTCAGTGGTCAGTACTCAGTTTTCAGGAAGAGGAGAAAACTGATTTGCGTCCGAACTGGGCGTCCGGTATTCAGTGGGAAAAGAAAGTGAATTATGTCCTAATACGATTCCTCCGGTGATTTTTCTTTTTACTAAAAACTGAGCACTGAAAACTGAATACCTGATCACTCGACGATCGGTTGTTTCGGTGCGGGAGATACGACGATGTTCGGATCTGTTAAAGAAGCGCTGGCCGCGGGCAGGACACGGATGGAAAAGGCCGTAGATGATTTTCGCAAGGAGCTGGGAACGCTGCGCACGGGGCGCGCCAATGCCGCCATTCTGGATGCGATCCGAGTGGATTATCACGGGACGCCGATGCCGGTGAATCAACTGGGCACGGTGACGGTGCCGGACGCGACGCTGCTGGTGATTTCGCCCTGGGATCCCAGCGTGGTGCCGCTGATCGACAAAGCCATCCGCAGTTCGGACCTGGGGCTGAACCCCACCAACGACGGCAAGGTGGTGCGCGTGCCGATGCCGTCGCCGACGGAAGAGCGCCGCAAGGAGATCGTGAAGCATTTGCACAAGGTGCTGGAAAATCACCGCACCGCGGTGCGCAACATCCGGCGCGACATCAAGGAAGCGCTCGATAAGCTGGAGAAAGACAAGAAGATCAGCCAGGACGAGCACAAACGTGCGCAGGAAGAGCTGGAAAAGGTATCGCACGCGGAAACCAAGAAGATCGAGGATTTGTCCGCGGCGAAAGAGAGAGAAATTCTCGAGCTGAGATAGCTTTCAGTTGTAAGTTTTAAGTTGTTAGTGAAAACAAGAGAAGGCCCCTTCGGGGTTAAGGCCAATAGGTAATGGACCGGAAGTCAGTCTCGTAAAGCTTGCGTTCGCCCAGTGCCGCCGACCAGACCCAGATCTCGCGACGCGTCCAATTGCCGTGGGCGTCAATTTCATACTCATAGTAAGAAGCAACGCGAAGATTGCTGGCTGCGTCCCGCCATTCAACGCTTAGCGGATTGCGCCGCTTCGGGTCGAGGTACACATAATGGATGCGAGACACCTCGCAGTTCCCGCCGCTATGGCAAGCATAGTTTTCTGACGTGTCATTGCCAATGTCTTCAGAAAAATTGTCTCCATACTGCGAAGGGGCGCCTTGCGGCTGCCAAAATGAGCTTAGCTTTCCGGCGATAATGCTCCATGTAAGATCGACAGCGCCGAATGAATTGAAGCTCGTGAAATGTTCGACGTTTGTTTTTGGATCGAAAGTCTGCCGAACATGCAGTATTAGTTGACCGTCCTTTCCCCAGTCCCACTGCTCAGTGTCGTCGCCATCCTTATTGGTTTTCACGGTTGTATGGGCTTCCTGGTTTCCGGCAGCGTCTAGGGTAAGCCGATCAATCATGTGCCCGTATTGGTCGTAATTGAAGATCACCCGAGACTGGAGCTCTCCATGCAAGTAAGAAGATTCTTCGGTTTTGCCGAAAGACCCATCGAGCTCATGGCGAATCATCTCTCCTGTGGATGCGTCTTCTATGACACGCTCCGTAACGTGGCCCTTGCCATCCCGGACGAGGCGAATGATTTCCCCGTGAAAGCTGCCGTCAGACATTTGGCCGGACTTGGTTTGGTTTCCATCCGGGTCAAAAGCACACTCGGAACATAAAATTGGAATGATCAGGGCCGGGCCGCCGGGCTGCTGCCAAACGACATCTGTTCTGGTTGCCGCGGTCGATACGATTTGACTGGGCCGGCGAGGTCCATGCGTTGAGCATCAGTGAGGTTTTGCCGCTGTGCAAACGCAGAGATAGTGAATACGGGGAGGAAAACTGGAGCGACAAGGTAGAGTGGCAAATATCGCATACGCTTTCAGTTTGCAAAGTAAGTATAGAACAAATCGGGTAAGAGGTACCACGGCTTACGGCTGCGGAGTGGAAGGGATAGACGGGCCGGGGGCAACAGGTTTTGGGCCGGGTGTCGGGGTGCCAGGGCGGTCGAGAGTAAAAAGTTGGGCTTGATCGCTTTGGACGGCGTGAAGGAAGGCGTTGTAGTCGGCGGCGCGATCGGCGGGGACTTGCCGCAATACGAAATGGATCTGGCGGGAAGCGGTGAGGACAGGTCCTTTGGCGGAGTATTGGGAGGAGAAAGTGGCGTAATCGCGCTGGACGGAGGTACCGGTGGGTGCGACTGCGGTTGTGCCGGGGGAAAGATGCAGCGTCATGTGGGTCTCGACTTCGAGCGGCGTGCCGAGTTCGACGGGTGACGCGGCGGCGCCGGGGGCGGGTCTTGTCGGCTGATCGGGCAAGCCCAACTGCGGCAACAGCGCGGGGATCCGCAGGGGCTTCTTCGACCAATCGACCAATTTGGGCTGGGTGATTTCGTAATCGAGGGTGAAGGGTTCTTTCGTCGCAAGGGGGTCGGAGGCAGTGACGCTTGTCACCTGGCCGCGAAAGCCGTCGGAAATGGAGAGAAGCTGGGCGAGTTCCTTCCATTTTTCTTTGGGCGATTGATGAAAGGCCACGCGGAGAAGTAGCTCGTTGTCGCCGCGTAGAGAGTAATGAACCTTCGCGGTGAGCTTTCCGTCGGTGGCGAGAATGGCATCCACGCTCACCTTCTGCTTCGCGGGGAACGGCAATTCGGTTGGGATGGAAGTCCACTCGAGTTGTGGGTGATCCATATAGCCAACGTAAGGGCCGAGATAAAGCGCCTGTTTTCCTCGGAGGTTCGCGGCAATCACACCGAAGGGAGCTACCTCGACGGCTGGATCGAGAACCGTGTTGGTGTCAATCACCCAGGCTAAGAGATGAGCGAAGTGAGCAGGGGACGGAATCTGGAACGGACGAACCGGGGGATCTTGCGCTAAAAGCGCCCGAGTTTGCAATCCGGCAGCCTTCGCCAGCGCAGCGAAAAGAGAAAACTTGTCCTCGGGAGTTGCGTAAGACGAAGCGATGATTTCCGCTGCAGGACGCATCTGAAACCCGGTGGCACCGAGAGGCAGGTCGACGGTATTGATTTTCTGCGAGACGTAATCATAGATTTTTTCGGCACTTACAAGCGGCGTGCTAGCGCCGCGGGTAAGCTTCATAGCCAGGTCGAGTACCTCCACCGGCATAGGTTCCTTCTGCGTCAGCCGTGAATACAAGTTGATCGAGACGTAGGCCCAAGTGCGGGAAAGTGCAAGTTCAACATCGTGAGCGGCACTAGCGATCAACTTGGATGCCTGAGCCGAGGGTTGTGCAGGGAAAGGGCTCCGCCAAGAAAAGACAGTCCGTATGCCGGTTGCGTCGGAGTAATTGCGCGTGGAGGAAGTGGGCGTATCCGGATTGATGTACATGTCGACTTTGCCGGGTGCAAGAACGCGAAAAGGATCGTACTGCTCCGAAGGCCTGAGCTTGTTGTCTAGCCGGCGGTCGTCCGGCGAAGGAGCGATAGAAGCGGGGAGGTCGAGTTCGAAGATTTCTTGGGAGACGACGCCGGTGCGGTCGAAGGAATGGTCGAGCCAGAAGTCGGGGGCGAGAGGGTGGTGGGTGGTGGTGGTGATGATGCGGTATTCGAGGTTGTCGCCGGGAGCGAGGCCGAGGATGCGGACGGATTTGACGCGAACGTCTTGGTAGGCGGGGGCGTTGACGACAGCGGGATTGGGTTGATCGGTGATAGCGCTGGGGAGGATGTCGGCGGTGCCGCCGCTCGGATGGGTGATGTGGACGAGGGGGATTTCGATGGATTGGAAGGCGCGGTTGTAGTCGAAATTGAGGCGGGCGAATTGGCGGACGCCGAGTTCGGTGCTGATGTGGACACGCGTGTGGACTTCCTTGCGGCTGTCGCCGTTGGCTTCGAAGCGGTAGCGGGTTTCGAGGAGCTCGATTTGGGCGGGGTTTTCTGCTTTCTCGGGGATAGCGGCTTTTCCGGCGGGCTTTTGGGGAGCTTGCTGGGCTTGAGAGAAAGGAAGAATAGACGTGAAGAAAAAAGATACTGCAAGGGCGAGCAGGAAGCGGTGAAAACTGGGAAGGAGTCGCAAGATGGCCTCGCAGGCAGTTTAGGGCGGGGATGGAGGGAGGTAAAGACACAGGTGTGCGGGCGTTGCGCGATATGCACCGGACGGTGAATAGGCAAGACTTGGTAGGACGAAGAGAGAAGATGACGCAGAGACCCAGAGATACGCGGAGGAACGCAGAGTTAGGAAGGGAGAACGAGGAGATTAGAAACCGAATTGCAGGAAGGGCGTCTGAGAGCGTGATAGAGTTTGCGTGCGCGAGTGGTGCGAGGAGAAAACGAATGCGAAGTGTTTTGGCAGGAGTGAAAGCAACGGCTGGGGTGGCGTTCGTCGTGGTGGGTTTTTGTATGGGCGGAGCGGGAATGGCGCGGGCTGACAACATGCCGGCGCCGAAGGGGCCGGATGAAGATGGTACCAAGCCGGCACTGGTGAAGATTGCGGGCCAAGGGATGATGGATTCGCACGCATTTCAATACCTAACCGAGTTGAGCGACGACATTGGCGCGCGGGTGACGGGAACGGCCTCAGAACGAAAAGCGGAAGAGTGGGGCACGGCCAAGATGAAAGCCATCGGCCTCGAGAGCGTGCACACGGAGAAATACCAGCTGTGGCGCGGGTGGACGCGGGGGACGGCGCAAGGGGAATTGCTCGAGCCGATTCGAAGGCCGCTGCATATAGATGCGATGGGCTGGACGGGATCGACGATTGCGGGAGGCGCGGAAGGCGAAGTGGTGCCGGTGAATGTCTTTGACCTGGACAATGAAATCAAAGGGGTTTCCAAGCTCAAGGGCAAAATTATTCTTACGGTGATGAAGGGCCAGCCGAAAAAGGATTTCATGGTTATTTTGTTTTCGGATTTGGCGTCGTTTGCGAGAGCTGCAGGGCAAGCGGGGGCGATTGCCGTGATTAGCGGATCGGGAGGGTCGAAGAACTCCGGGATGAATCTCACACATACCGGAATATTGGGCTTCAACGCCGATTTTGCCATCCCGATCCTGTCGATGACGGCCGAGGATCACGGGCAGCTCGAACGGTACGTCGAGAGCGGGAAAAAAGTGCGCGTGCGGCTCAACGTGCAAAATACGTTTTCGAATGGGCCGGTGGAATCGGCGAATGTGATGGGAGAAATTCGGGGGCGCGAAAATCCGGAGCAAGTGCTGGTGGTGGGGGCGCATCTGGATTCCTGGGATCTTTCGGAGGGAACGACGGACAACGGAACGGGATCGGCGAGCGTGCTAGGGGCAGCGGAAGCAATTATGCGTTCAGGGATGAGGCCACGGCGGACGATTCGTTTTGTGCTGTTCACTGGAGAGGAGCAGGGACTCGATGGATCATTTGCGTACATGAAACAACATCAATCGGAGATGGCCAATCATTTAGGGGACCTGGTGCTGGACAACGGGCAGGGACCGGTGAAGGAATTTCAGCTTGGAGGGCGAGAGGATTTGGTGGCCAACTTCCAGCCATTCGCGCACTCGCTTTCGTCAATTCGGAACATTTCCGTGAGCGACAAAGTGGAAGAGGGGACGGACACGCTGCCATTCTCTATAGCGGGATTGCCGGGGATCAACATGGATCAGGATTCACCGGATTACAAATACACACACCACTCGCCGGCCGACGCGTTGGAAGCGGTGAATCCGGACGTGCTGGCGCAAAACGCCACGTTGATGGCGCTGGCGGCTTACTGGATTGCCGACCGGCCTGAGCGTTTTGCTTCTCCCTGGCCGGCGGAAAAGACCGCGAAGATGCTGCGAGCGCAGCACCAGGACGAAATGCTCAAGGCGTTTGGATTGTGGCCCAAGGAGTTTGCTGAAGCGGAAAAGAAAGACAAGTAGTGGAGTGAAGGAAAAGAGGTACGCATGGATAACGGGCGGCGCGTCAGGGGCGTGCCGCCCGAATTTTTGGTGAGCAAGGAAAGCGCAGAACTGTGATATGAAACTGGTCCGTGGAGGAGGCAAGAATGAAAGCGAAAGCGCTCGCCGTTTTGTTGCTCATATTGTTTTTTGACTCGATGAGCTGGACGCAAGAGAAGGCGCAAGACCGCAAAAAGTATCTCGATCCGAAGACGCAGGTGAGCGACGATCCGCGGCGCATCGTGGTGAAGCCGGGGCCGCGAGGGCCGGAAGGCACGCTGGTCCTGCGCAACGGAAGAATTTTTGATGGCACTGGCACCTTAGCGCACGCGGGAACGGTGGTGATAGAAAGGAACAAAATCGCAAAAATTCTTCCTGCGAACTCGACGGACTGGCCAAAAGATGCGCAGGTGATCGATGTGTCCGGAAAAACGATTCTGCCGGGACTGATCGATCTGCACACCCATCTGACGTACCCATTGAACGAGGAGGATTTTGGAGTGGCGATGAACGACGCGGACGCGACGCTGCGGGGCGTCGAAAAGCTGCGGTATTTTATTGAGAGCGGAATCACGAGCATACGCGATGTGGGATCCAAGGGAGACGTACCGTTCCGGCTGAAAGTGTGGGTGGCTGAGAATCGCATTCCCGGGCCGCGCGTATTTCCGGCTGGCGCATTCATAACCGGGGAAGGCGGGCATTCGACCGAGAATACTCCAGATGAAGTCATTGGATTGATGGGCGCAACACGGCTGGCGTCCGGACCGGACGATTGGAGGCAAGCGGTGCGCGAACAGTTTCACAAGGGCGCGGATGTGATCAAGCTGGGCAGCCATTTTTCCCCGGAGGAAGTGAAGGCGGCGGTTACCGAGGCGCACGAGTTGGGATTGAAGGTGACCGTGGATGCGGAGACGTTCTACATCCAGCGGGCGGTGGAAGCGGGGGCGGACACTATCGAGCATCCTTTGCCGCGAAGCGAGGACACGATTCAGTTGATGGCGAAGAAGGGCGTAGCAGCAGACCCCACGCTGATTCCGTACCAGATCATTTTCGAAGAGTGGGGAGGATACTTCGGGTCGACGTCGCGGCGATTCACGTTTTCAAAAGACGCAAATCTGGAAATGCTGAAGCGGTTGCGGAGAGCAGGGGTCAAGTGCGGGATCGGCACGGACTTGATCCTGCATTGGTACCGCTACATGCCGGGGCCGTACATCCGGGAGCTGAAGAACTTTGTAGAGGCGGGATGGAGCGTGCCGGAGGCGTTGGTGGCAGCGACGAAGACCAATGCGGAGATTTTGGATATGGACGACCGGCTGGGGACTTTGCAGCCGGGGAAGCTGGCGGACGTGCTGGTGGTGGATGGCAAACCGGACGAGAATCTGGACGACCTGGCGAAGGTGAATATAGTGATTCGGGATGGCTTTCGGGTTGTGGAGGGAGGGCGCTTGGCGGTAGCCAGGCATGTGGTTGAGAAATCGGGGAAGTCCGCCTCGGCGCCACCGGAGATGACGCCAGTGCACTAGATTTAGGCAACGTCATTGTTATCAGCGATATACAGGAAGGTTCTTGCTTGAAATGGGCTGAGTATTGGGTCCAACCTGGAGTCAAGGACCAGGCGCTGGGCAAAGGCTACGAGTAAGGTGCGGATTGGGCTTGCGCTTTACCCTCGGAGGGGGCAGGTAAGAATGGCGGCAAGTGACTGATTTCCACAGCGATTCGGGCGGGTCGTTTTCAAAGTGATTTGACACATCGAGCTTTCTTCTCTATACTTCGGTGTTTGTCAGGGATGCTATTTCCCTGAGTGGGGCGGCTCCGGTGGGTACGGAGTCGTTGAGTTGGAAGGGAATTATCTTCAGTCCCGGAACAAAGTAAGACGGAATGGGACAGAAGAGCGGCCGGAATGGGGCGCCAGCCCCGCAAAGCCGAGTAAGCCTCTCCGAACTGAAGCCAAGAGAGTAGTTCTACTTCTTGGGGTGCGTACGGAGTTTCTTGCTGGTTGTATCTCCGGATTCGCAGTAGACCTTTCAGCACTGGATTGCGCTCTCGCGCCATTTTGTCTGCGCGCCTTGCGGGAGCCGCGAATCCCTCGCGCATCCTTGCCGGATGCCGGTGGGATAAAAATTTACGCGCGCGATTGAGGGACGACTGTGCCGACGTTTTCGCAACTGGTAAGGATGGGGCGTGAAGCAGTCCGAATGAAGACGAAGTCGCCTGCATTGGCGGGCTGCCCGGAGAAGCGCGGCGTGTGCATTCGCGTGTACACGCAAACGCCGAAGAAACCGAACTCGGCGCTGCGCAAAGTGGCGCGCGTGCGCCTGACGAATGCGATTGAAGTGACGACTTATATTCCGGGCGTCGGCCACAACCTGCAGGAACACTCGATCGTGTTGGTGCGAGGAGGCCGCGTGAAGGATCTGCCGGGCGTGCGGTATCACATCGTGCGTGGGACGCTGGACGCGGCGGGCGTGGAGAACCGCAAGCAGGGGCGGTCGAAGTATGGCGCGAAGCGGCCCAAGGCCGCGGCAGCGAAGTAAGGCAAAGGAGCGATAAAGAGCAATGCCACGAAAAGGACTCGTTTTCCGGCGAACGCAAGCAACCGATCCGGTGTATGCCAGCGACATTGTGGAGAAGTTCATCTGCTCGATGATGTGGGAAGGCAAGAAGTCGACGGCGCAGCGCGTGTTTTACGGCGCGATGGATCAAGTGGCGAAGAAGACTAACGACGATGCGCTGAAGATTTTCAAGAAAGCCATCGAGAACGTGAAGCCGCTGCTGGAAGTGAAGACGCGGCGCGTGGGCGGCGCGAACTACCAGGTTCCGGTGGAAGTGAATCCGTTCCGGCGGCAGTCGCTGGCGATTCGCTGGCTGCTGCAGTATTCGCGGGAACGCGCGGGCAAGACCATGGTGGACAAGCTCGCGGACGAGTTGATTGATGCGGCGAATGCGCGCGGCGGAGCGATGAAGAAGAAGGAAGACGTACACCGCATGGCAGAAGCGAACAAGGCGTTCGCGCATTACCGTTGGTAAAGAATGGATGGTTTTTTGTGAGTGAAGCAGTCGCAACTCGAGCAGGAGAAAAGAAGGCCGTCTCAGGAGCTATGGGCAGAGCATTCAAACTCGAAGACACCCGCAACATCGGGATCATGGCGCACATCGACGCCGGAAAGACCACGTCGACGGAGCGCATCCTGTTCTATACGGGTGTGACCTACAAGATCGGTTCGGTGGATGAAGGTACAGCCACCATGGACTGGATGGAGCAGGAGCGCGAGCGCGGGATCACGATTACCAGCGCGGCGACGACGGCAGCCTGGGACCGCTTCGGCAAGAAATATCGGGTCAATATCATTGATACGCCGGGCCACGTGGACTTTACGGTGGAAGTGGAACGCTCGTTGCGCGTTCTAGACGGCGCGGTGTGCGTGTTTGACTCCGTGGCGGGCGTGCAGCCGCAGTCCGAGACGGTATGGCGCCAGGCGGATAAGTACCGCGTCCCGCGCATCTGTTTCGTGAACAAGATGGACCGCATGGGCGCCGATTTCGACCATGTCATCGGCACCATTCGGAAGCGTCTTGGAGCCCACCCCGTTCCCCTCCAGTTTCCTCTCGGTCGCGAAGATAATTTCATTGGAATTATCGATTTCCTCGAAGAAAAGGTAATTGTCTGGCTGGAAGAAACACTGGGCGCGAAATTTGAAATCTTCGAAGTAGGGAAGCTTTGGGACAAGACGTTTGTGGATTCGCGGCCGGATGTGGCTGCAGCCCTGAAGGCCTCTGCGATCGATAAGAAGTTTTACGACGAGCACCGCAATAAAGTTGTGGAATATATAGCCGAGCACGACGACGAGCTGGTCGAAAAGTATCTGAACGGCACGGCGCTCACTCTGGAAGAGATGCGCAAGTCCATCCGTAAATCGACGCTGGCTCTGAAGATCGTGCCGGTGCTGGCGGGTTCGGCGTTCAAGAACAAGGGCATTCAGCCGCTGCTGGATGCAGTGGTCGATTATCTGCCGTCACCGCTGGATGTTCCGCCGGTAGAGGGGACGGACCCTTCCACGGACGAAACAATTCTTCGCCGGGCGTCTGACGAGCAGCCGTTTGCCGCGCTGGCGTTCAAGATCATGTCCGACCCCTTCGTCGGGCACGTGACGTACATCCGCGTGTATTCCGGCGTGCTGAAATCCGGGAGTTACGTGGTGAACTCCGGAAAAGGCACGCGCGAACGCATCAGCCGCTTGCTGCAGATGCACGCCAACAAGCGCGAGGAAATCGACACCATTTACGCTGGCGATATCTGCGCTTGCGTGGGTTTAAAGAGTGTGAATACCGGGGACACGCTCTGCGACGAAGAAAAACAGATCATTCTCGAAAACATTGATTTCCCCGCGCCAGTGATTTCCGTAGCCATCGAACCGAAAACCAAAGCCGACCAGGACAAGCTGGGTGTGGCCATGCAGCGGCTGGCGCAAGAAGACCCCACGTTCCGCGTCTCCACCGAACCGGATACCGGGCAGACGCTGATTTCCGGAATGGGCGAGTTGCACCTGGAAATCATTGTGGACCGCATGCTGCGCGAATATAACGTGCAGGCCAACGTCGGCCGGCCGCAGGTGGCGTACCGCGAAACGATTCGCAAGAATGCCGTGGCCGAGGGCAAGTACATCAAGCAGACCGGCGGCAAGGGCCAATACGGTCATTGCAAGATCGAACTGCATCCGATTCCCAGTTCCAGCCACGAGAGCATGAAAGAGATGTCCACGGACGACCTCGACCTGCTGGCCAAGCAAGTGGTGGGCGGCGGCTCCGCGGGCAAATGGAAATTTGACAAGGAACACCGGTTTCTCTTTATCGACAAGATTGCGGGCGGAGCGATTCCGCGAGAGTTTATCGCCCCTATCGAAGCGGGCATCCGCGAAGCGCTGGATAACGGCATCCTGGCGGGGTTCCCGATGGTGGACGTTGCCGCGGTTTTGATCGACGGCAGCTACCACGATGTCGACAGCAACGAAATGGCGTTCAAGATCGCTGGCTCGATGGCGTTCAAGGAAGCCTGCGCGCGCGCCAAGGCGGTCTTGCTTGAGCCGATCATGAAAGTGGAAGTGGTTGTTCCGGAAGAATACATGGCTGCGGTGTTCGGCGATTTGAATGCCCGGCGTTCCGCGATTCAAGGAACGGAAAACCGCGCGGGGAGCAACGTGATTCGCGTGGAAGTTCCGCTGGCGCAGATGTTCGGCTACGCCACGGATTTGCGCAGCCGCACACAGGGCCGCGCGACGTTCACGATGCACTTTTCACATTATGCGGAATTGCCCGCGGCGCTGGCGGAAGAAGTCATCAAGAAGCATCGAGGCGAGAAGTAAGCAGCGGGTTTGACCAGTTTTGAGTGAATTTTGATCTGAGGAGCAGAGGGCGAAATGGCGAAGGAGAAATTCGAGCGCAACAAGCCGCATGTAAACATCGGGACGATTGGTCACATTGACCATGGCAAGACGACGTTGACGGCGGCGATTACCAAGGTGCTGAGCAAGCACAACCCCAAGGTGCAGTTCCGGGCGTTCGATTCGATTGACAACGCGCCGGAAGAGCGCGAGCGCGGGATCACCATCGCGGTGTCGCACGTGGAGTACGAGACGGCCAACCGGCACTACGCGCACATGGATTGTCCGGGGCACGCGGACTACATCAAGAACATGATCACCGGCGCAGCGCAGATGGATGGCGCGATTCTGGTGGTGGCGGCGACAGATGGACCGATGCCGCAAACGCGCGAGCACATCCTTTTGGCGCGGCAGGTAGGCGTACCCGCAGTGGTGGTTTTTCTGAACAAGTGCGACATGGTAGAAGACGCGGAGTTGCTGGAACTGGTTGAACTGGAAGTACGCGAGTTGCTGAAGAGCTATCAGTTTCCAGGCGACACGATTGCGGTGATCAAGGGTTCGGCGCTGCAGGCGTTGAACGGAGACGCCAAGTGGGAAAAGACGATCGATGAATTGATGGAAGCGGTGGACAAGAACGTGCCGTTGCCGGTGCGCGATGTGGACAAGCCGTTCGCCATGCCGATCGAGGATATTTTTTCGATTTCCGGCCGTGGCACGGTGGTTACGGGACGCATTGAGCGCGGCAAGGTGAAGGTGGGCGAAGAAATCGAAATCGTGGGATTCCGCGCGACACAAAAGAAGGTTGTGACGGGCGTGGAAATGTTCAAGAAGCTGCTGGATGAAGGCTTGGCGGGCGACAACGTGGGTCTCTTGTTGCGCGGCACGGAGAAAGAAGATGTGGAGCGCGGGCAAGTGGTGTGCAAGCCGGGATCGATTACGCCGCACACGAAGTTCAAGGCGGAAGCGTACGTCTTGACGAAGGAAGAAGGCGGGCGGCACACGCCGTTTTTCTCGGGCTACCGGCCGCAATTTTATTTCCGGACGACGGACGTGACTGGGATATGAAGCTGCCAGCGGGAGTGGAGATGGTGATGCCGGGAGACAACGTGAGCTGCGAAGTGACGCTGATCACTCCGGTGGCGCTGGAAAAGGGCTTGCGGTTCGCGATTCGCGAAGGCGGCCACACCGTGGGAGCCGGCGCCGTGACCGAGGTCATCGAGTAATTATGAGACAAGGCGATAAAATCCGTATTCGTTTGAAGGCGTACGACCACAGAATTCTGGACCAGTCCACGCGGGAAATCGTGGAGACCGCAAAGCGTACCGGCGCGGATGTTGCCGGACCGATTCCACTGCCCACGACGATCAACCGCTGGACCGTCTTGCGGTCGCCGCACGTGGACAAGAAGTCGCGCGAGCAGTTTGAAATGCGCACGCACAAGCGGCTGATCGACATTCTGGAGCCAACGCCGGATACGGTGGATGCACTGATGAAGCTGGACCTGCCGCCAGGCGTGGATGTGGAAATCAAGGCGTTCGGGCACGCAGTGAAGTAGATGTTAGAGCTTGGAAGTTAGAGGTTAGAGGCCAGCAAAGAGAGACGAGGAAAATGGCGGTCAACGGAATCATCGGAATCAAGCTGGGCATGACGCAGGTGTTCGTCGAAGACGGAACACTAGTCGGATGCACGGTTCTGCAGGCAGGGCCGTGCGTGGTGGTGCAGCGCCGGACGAAACAGACGGACGGCTACGAGGCCGCGCAACTGGGACTCGTGGAATTCGTCAAGCCGCAGCGCGTGAACAAGGCCATGACCGGGCACTTCAAGAAGGCGAATGTGGCGCCGATGAAGGTGCTGCAGGAAGTGCGCATTGAGGAGTCGAAGGACGAGACGAAAGTCGGCGACCGCGTGCTGGTGGAGAATTTCAAAACGGGCGAGCTCGTCGATGTAAGCGGCGTCAGCAAGGGCAAGGGTTTTCAAGGCGGCGTGAAGCGCTGGCACTACGCCGGCGGCGATTCGACACACGGGTCGATGCATCATCGAGCACCCGGCGGCATCGGCGGGAGTTCGTTTCCGTCGCGCGTGTGGAAGAACCAGCACTTTCCAGGTCACATGGGAAACCAGAAAGTGACAGCGAAGAATTTGAAGGTTGTGAAGGTGGACACCGACGAAAACCTGCTGCTGGTGCGGGGATCGGTTCCGGGGCCAAGCGGAACGTACATTTTTATCCGCAAGGCCAAGAAGGCGAAGTAAGGCGGAGCCACAGTTCGCTTCGTTCAGTGTAGAGAAGGAAAAGAGCTTATGCCGGTCGTGGATGTAGTCAATTTGGATGGCAAGAAGGTCGGCCAGGTGGATCTGGCGGACGCGATCTTCGGTGCGAAGGTCAATCAGCACCTGCTTCACGAAGCTTCGCGGTGGTATCTCCGCGGACTGCGCCGGGGCACGCACAAGGTCAAGGAAAAAAGCGAAGTCAGCGGCGCGGGCCGCAAGCTCTGGAAGCAGAAGGGCACGGGCCGCGCGCGCGTCGGCTCGATTCGCTCGCCCCTCTGGCGCCATGGCGGCACGGTCCACGGACCAAAGCCGCGCGATTACAGCTACGCGCTGCCGAAGAAGATGCTGCTGGGCGCGTTGCGCTCGGCGCTCTCGGCAAAACTGGCGGAGCAAAAGCTGACGGTGGTGGATGCCTGGACGCTGGACACGCATAAAACGAAAGCGTTGCTGGCGGTGCTGGACAATCTGAACCACACCAAGTCCTCGTTGCTGGTAGCGCACGGCGAGAACCGTAACTTGGAGCTCGCCAGCCGCAATATCGAGGGTGTCAAACTGGCCGCGCCGAATGTTTTGCAGCCGTACGACGTGCTGAAACATGACCTGCTGGTGCTTTCAAAGGACGCAGTGGCGCGGTTGAGCCACTCGCTCGACCCGGAGAAGAAGCCCGTGGTTGTGCCCGACGTGGCGACGATTGCGCCGGCGCCAAAGGCCGCGAAGAAGGAAGCAGCGCCAAAGGCCGCAACAAAGAAACCGGCGGCAAAGAAAGCGGCGAAGCCAGCAAAGAAAAAGGGGAAGGGATAAGCGATGTCGACCCCTCATTATCAGATTATCCGGCGGCCGATCATTACCGAGAAAGGCCTCGGCGTGAAAGAGACGCAACACACGGTGGTGTTTGAAGTTTCAGCTAGTGCGACCAAGACGCAGATCAAGGAAGCTGTGCAGCAGATCTTCAAGGTGAAGGTGGCCGGCGTGCGCACGGCGAATTTTGTGGGCAAGATGCGCCGCCGCGGGCAAAACGAGGGCTACCGGCGCGATTGGAAGAAAGCATACGTGAAGTTGGCTGAAGGCGAAAAGATGATCGAATACGCGGAGAACCTGTAAGACCGGGACAGAGAGAAATGGCATCAAGCTTTAAGAAGGTAAGAGGCAGCGATGGGACTGAAGAGCTTTAATCCATATACGGCGTCGCGGCGGTTCATCACCGTCGTGGACAAGAGCCACATCACCAAGCAGGAGCCGGAAAAGGCGCTGCTGGAGCCAAAGAAGCGTTCGGGCGGCCGGAATAACCAGGGCGAAATCGTGATCTGGCATCGGGGCG
>WNFC01015810.1_pt1 | contig 17764 bp, 13 predicted proteins | sample 5400541 | NCBI WGS metagenome assembly WNFC01 (sample SAMN13153342, study PRJNA577476) | soil metagenome | isolation source: 120 cm saprolite under Douglas fir tree site 2 hole 2 replicate 1 | place: USA:California | collected 2015-04-18
TAGATCGCAGATAAGCCTCAAGCTCGCTGGCTAAGTCTTCCAGCGAAAAACCGGAAACCTTATAAAAGGCCTGCCGGTGAGCGATTTCCAGCGCTTTGCGTGCAACCTCCGGGCTGAAGCGGCTGGCAAGTCCCTCGTGATAATAGTTTCCCGTGTTGTAGTCGCGAGTCGAGGCCAGATAGATCAGGCGGCCAAGATCGCAGGAAATTCTGGAAAGTGTGCGGTTCAAGAGATCGTCGTAGACCTCTTGCACCGGCACGAGTCTGACCGTGGCGCTCATCCTCACCCGGCTCCATCTACCGCAGACGCGATGTGGCTTAGGAAGATCACGCACCGTCCATTTCGCGCGTTCCAGCTCCGGATTCGAACTCCCTCAGAACATTGCCGATGCGCTGAGTAAGGCTGTCCGCATACAGAGCGATACCGTGTAGTTTCTGCGGGCCTGCCAGTCCGATTAAAGGAAACAGGACTCCGCAAATCAACCGAAGCTGCGCGTATTGGAGGAATATCCTGGCCTCCATCGCGAATTCGATATCTTCACTCAGGCGGCTCGCCTCCAAATGGCGCCGCATGATTCGGTGGATGGCCGCCGTAGTCTGCTGCACCCAAAGGAGCGCCACCGCGTTGCGCTCCCGGAGGAAGTGTCTTTTCAGATCGGGCGATTCCAATCCGGAAATGAATGCGAGGTCTTGGCCTGAAAAGATTTGCGAGACAAATTCCGGCGGACATACTTCCACGGCGTCGCCCTGGTCAGGCAGCCACCCGTCCAGAGTGGAAGGCAGATGCCGCGAGGTCGAGTCCGCTCTGATCCACACGAGTATCAGTACGAGAAGCACTACGGCGCCGACCAGCGCACTCGAGGTTCCTATCACGAGCGCACCACCTTCGCCAGGTAGCCGCGTCCTTCTCGCAATCGCCGGCTCGTCGTCGCCGCAATTCTTTGGTATTGCTCTTCCAGGCGCACTGCTCTTTTTGGCTCAGGGTTTGGAGCATAGGACCACAGATGCATGGCCCAGACTCCGAGTACAACAAAATAGGAAGCGGGGTGGAGGTAGAACCAGATGTCGCGAAATCGATTTCCGCCTGACGAGGCGAACGTGAGCCAAATCACGCTCTCGCCGATAAACAGGCCATAACCCAGCAAGACACCTTTAAGGTTCCTTCCAAAGGGTATCGAATAAGAGAAAAACAACAAAACTAACGCGCCTAAGCCCACCGCCTGCACCGTCCGCAGGATACCTTCGAGCTCCAGATTTGTGGCCATCGACCACCAATGGGGATCATTCCACGTCTCGACGAGAACTCTCGTAAACGCCAAAACAAACACGAAGGCCAGCAGATTCCGAGCCATTCTCGCTGTTCCGGGGTACGCGGAGAGCCCCACACGATAGATCTCGAAGACCACCCCGCAGCCGATGAAAACGCCCAGATATTCCGTGACCCAGTAAACCGGTGGATAGAGCTGCGGACTGAAATGATAAACAGATACGCGCAGAAGAGATTGAGACCAAACAAAAAGAATATAGGAATAAAAAACGGGATAACGACCCAAAAGTCTGCCTCGAAAACCTCGAACGAGTAGGAAGGTTTCGAGCAAAATGCCGCTCCACCAAATAGCGTGGTCAAGCATGGTCCTCCGACGCAAACCTGAATAGAATGCGTGGAGTTTATCCTAGCATGAGCGGGGGAAGTGAAAAGAGCATCTTCCACCCGCCCATTGAAATTCCTTCCTATGCAGTCAGCCCGACCGAAAGAGGTGGAGTTGGCGGCTTCGGAACCGGGTCCGTGCCATCTGCTGTCAAGACCACCGCCTTATCAGTGAAAGATGACCGCGAGTCGGCCTGGCCTCGTACCACGGTTCCGCTGCTGCCCACGTTCGAGAAAACCGTCACAGCAGCGGACAGAACGAACATATAGAGTGCGCCTTGGATTCGCAGTTTCGTCATTTGTGTCTCCTTGAAGAGAGTAGGGGCGAGGAAGGCTTGGATCGTGACGCCCCCCCGCGGCCCCTGGCCAGCCTATGGGGGAAACTAGAAAGGTGTGCTGTCAGCAGATATATGGTTGGCATTCCAACCAGAAGTTGAGCGGCAAGGTCTTGCAGGCGTATCAAATACTCGCGATCGAAGAAGAATCGCGAAGAACTGCAACGGCGGACACAAGATTCAAACTGCAACGTACATGAAACTGCAACATCGAAAGGCCGCATGCTCCAAAGCGCGCTCCTGGTAACGCCCGCTAGGATTTACGATTGGGCCGTTTTAGCCCGAATATCGCGGAATTGCCGCCTTGCACTCCGCCCGGAGACCTTCGGCGAATTTAAACTTTAGTAAATGTTTAAACATTTGGAACCGCTTCCCGGAACGTTGCAGCGCCTCTTCGGCCAACCCGCAATCTCCGTTTGATTTGTGCCCGTAGCACTTCAGTGGTTGTGATCCCAAGCGCACGGCAATTTCTGAGAGTCTGGCGCTCGTCCCGAACGAATACTAAATTGGTGGATGCCAATAGCTACGCACGTAAACGCTTCACGCATCCAACGCCGGCCCCCGCAATTCGGCCCCTAGTTCATTGTTCCAGGAGCAGAGAAGCCATCACACAACGGTGCCAGCCAATATTCGCAAAGGAGGACGGATCACTGTGGATATCCGAAAGGGTCAGCGGTGGCGTTGTCAGAATCCGAAATGCAGGAGCGAAATCTTCGTAAGTACATCCAGCCGTGTGCAAGGCCGCTCCAACCTGCGGTGTTCCTGTGGCGAAATCATGAAAAAACCGTATGTCCGGCCAGGACTAAATACCTTTGAATCAACAAAGGAGCAGCACCGCAATCTTGAGGCGTCGCCGAGTTAGCTGCTTGACATGTCCTGGACATTTCGCGGCGGAGGAGCACGAAGGTTTGTCGCAAATGCCCCAAGAGGGGGAAGTTCCCAACATGAGTGTTTTCAGCGGATTCGCGATTCTTATTACAGTGGTGTTGGTCTCACTCGGAATTTTCGTTCTCTGTGACTCCATCGCACGGCGGAGCGCGCAAGTCTCTGACAGTGTCCTAGCCGGCGCGGTGCTCTTCTCTCTGGCTCTTATCTTGCTCTATTTCCTCCCAAGACCGGCCCTCACATGAAAGGCCAGGGACAAAAAAAGAAGTCCGGCCTTGAGGGAGCCTCCCCTGGGACGGAATGCCGCGCGGAGTTCATTTTTTATGCGCGAAATCAAACGAGCCAGTTGCGCTCCGTGGAAGTCCTCGGCGATTACGCTTGTGATTTCAGAAGGCCGGACTGGGCGCATAGATGGACGGATTGGAATTTCGGCCAGAACCCCTACCTGAATCTCTTCCTCTGCGCCAAACACGCCCGCGACCTCGGTCTGATGTAAACGGACACTTGAACCAAGAAGGATGGCCCGTGGCTGTGCGTCGCCAGTCAGTTGAGCCTGACCGGCAAGTAGCTGCAGTTGCTGGCGCGGAAGCGCAGAAGTTTATTAACCGCTGCGCGATGGGTTGGCCGCGCGGACATGGTGCTTCGAGAATTCAGTCTCTGCGCACACTTTGAGCAATTTCCGAACCGTAGTAAGAATTCAAAGCCTCGTAGAACTGCTGGACTCCGGCGGGACTTGATCTTTCTGGATCAAAGTTTCCTGGATGGGCTCAAGGAATTGGCCGAACATCTAACCAACCCAACTTCAGCGATAGACCGCTTCATCGAAAAGCGTTTTCAGATCGCGGCCGCTCGCCATTTCCATCGCCCGCTCGAAATCTCTGGAGTCCACAAGCCGGCGTGCGTTCTCAGACGTGTACAAACCGATCCCCCTCCAGAAAATCTCGTCGCCCAGCTCCGTCCTTAGTCGGTCCAAGAACAATGCTCCTTTCACATACGGAATTTGCCCCAGCGCCTCATGCGCGTCCTTCCACTTTTCCCAATGGAGCGGGCGGTCCTTCCCTTCTTCGCACAATTTCTTCATCCGCTCCTGCAATTCCGCGATTTGCTTGTCGTATGCTGCGCGCCCCAGATGCTTTTCGATATAGGCATCGGACATGAACTCCGCAAACCCTTCGTTCAGCCAGAAATCAGACCAGGAGCGGATCCCCAGCGTCACGCCCCACCACTGATGAGCCATCTCGTGCGTCATCAGTTGCACGTCATCTTTGTCTACTAGATTGCTGAGGTCGTCTTGCGACATGAGCACCATGCCCGCGGCCTCTTGCCCCATGCTGCGTCCCGGCATAAACGCTTGCGTGTAGTGCGAGTTCAGCGGATCGACCGAAGCTGCGGCTCGCAGAAAGTCATAGGCATCCGCCGTTTTCGCGAATGCCGCCTTATTTGCGTCCATTCTCTGCGCGTAAATCGAAAACATGCCATCGAGCGCAACCGCAAGCCGCGCAGCGCCAAAGCTGAACAAATACGTTTGCACCGGATCGCCCTGCTCAAAAACAAAGTGGTCGCCATCGCGGCTGCGCCACTCACGGCCCCGCCTCCCCGGCCCAACCGCCCGGAAACCCATGTTGCCGCCTTCTTTGGATGGAATCACGATCTCCAGCCGGAGCGTCGCGCGCTGCCCTGGGCTGTTGTCACAAACCATCCATGCGTCACAATAAAAGGCTGTAGCGAATCCCGAATCCCGTGAGTACTCTCGTTGAGGGGCCGCGCCCGCGAACCATTGGATTCCTCGCCCCGCAGCCGCCGTGTATTTGAGCTTCAAACTGTGCCGGCCGCCCGAACGCAAGCGGACGCGCATCGCCTGTTCGGCCACCGTCACCTCTCCGTTGGCAATGTTCGCGCTGACAACGCGCAAGCCTCCTTGCTTCTGCCACTCGATTTCACCCGCATCGGCTTGAAATTCGATGGTCTCGTCACCCCGCAAGAGTTGGCGCTCGAAATCCGGTTCCAGCTTCACCGAGTAATGGGTGGATTGCGCCACCGCCGCTGCGGAAGAAAAAGCACAAAAAATGCAGAACAAAGAAATCCGCTGGGAAGGATTGGCGAGAGGCATGCGCAAGAGTATATCGCGGAGAGGATATGCGGGACCGGATGAAGAACTCACCCTCGAGAAAACGCCAGGAATGGTGGGCGATTCTGAGCGGGTCGGCGTGACTCGGGTACCGCATGCTCCGGCCGGGTCAGGTGCGCCTCCGGCAGGGATTCTGAAAGCAGACGTGACGGACAGAGCCAAGAAGCCCAAGTTCCCTCACTGGGAGAATGCCCAACACCCTTGCTCTGCCGCTCCCCATTCTAGCGAATGGGCGGTAAGTAGTTAGCATTGACCGCACCGGGCTGGCAAGCAGTAAAATCTGTAGTTGCGCTGCGGGTGATCCCTGTAGTCTTTTGCGGTGCCTGTTGTGGTATTCGGGTTTAGGTCCAACGGCAGGTCCCGCGGACGCGAGATTTTTCTCTTCCCCCTTTTGCAGTTTCTGTCTTCTGATCTCCATTACGCGGGTGGCGGGGCCCGTTTGTGCGCGGCGCCTGGCTTCGAGGCTTTGGGCTTGCGGCTCACCGATCCGGGTCTGCCTCTTCTCGGGGTTACGCTTGAGGATAGGCAGTTCGCGCGCCGAGACATCGAAGCCTCTTGTGACGCCGCCTAACGATAGATGTTGTTGTTCTGCTTCTGGCGTGCCGCGAATTGCGGCATCACATTATCTCCTCGGTGGAAAAACAAGTCTGGAGGGCCGTCAGTCAACCCTGTGTGCCAAGGCCCCCAAATCCCAATTGATCCCGGCGGTGCGCGCTCTGCCGTTGATGTCTGTATAGATGTAGTATTGCATTTCGGCTTTGAGGTTTGCTGACATCCAGGCGGACAAAACGCTGTCGGTTGTGGGATCGATGCCGGCGTTGTACGCACGGCTGGCCGAAGAGGCCAGCCCGAACCCGCTGACGATGCCGCAAGTAGGAACTTTGCCCGTGCATCTTTGTTGTGGTGCGTGGTCCGTTGGCGTTCCTGCCGAAGGCGGCCGTGCTGTCTTGTACTGCCCATCGGTAGTCGCCGCCGCATCAAAATAAGGGGCATTGACAAACAAGGGATCGCCTGAGAACCACTGCGTTAAATCCGAACACGCAAAGTTGCAGGAACTTCCGAAATAAAGATTCTTGAAGTAATAAATGTCGGAATTCGTGCCAGCTTGCACGTACGCGGGGTGGGTCGCTTGCCAGGCCACACTTATGTTATTCACGAAGTGACCATTCGTTGAGTTCTGCGAGTCAAACTCACCAATACTGGGCTCCTCGGAAAGATCTAAACCGTTCTTATAGCAAGTGTTGTTCACAATCCAGAAATTTGAAACTTGATTGGCGGCGATACATTGGCCGCCATTACCATAAACTATGTTGTTAGCGATGAGTGCCCCGGGCGGGTAAGCACAGGTAATGACGGGAGGCGCAGTATCGGTGTCATAGTCGAGGATGATGCCGCCACCGTCGGTGTGCCTGCCGCTGACGTCCTTGTGGTTCGGGCTTTGGTCCACTTCCCCGACGATGACGTTGTTGGCGATTATCAGATGCAATCCATCATAGGAATTAGAGCACTGATTTATATTGTATGAAATCCCGCTGGTCCAGCTGTAATACTGGGCGATATTAGGATCGACGCCGGCCGGGATGTAGCCGTTGTGGGCGATGATATTGTGATCGGCGGTCACGTAATCGCAGTTCTGCGTCCCTATGCCCGACCCCCCGGTATTGCTGATGACGTTGCCATAGAACCGCACCGAGGAGTTGCCCCTGCAGAAAAAACCATCCAGAGCCGTCCCCTGGCCGTCCAGAGTCAGTCCGATGAATTGGAGATAGGGAGTGGGAGAGGCGGTCGAATTTATGTTAATCATCGGCGCGGCGGTGAAACCGCCCGTCCACACCAGGAGCACATCGCCATCGCCATAATTCTTATAGGTGATCCAGGACGAGGAGTTGCCACCGTAGGGAGGGACGAATGCGTAAGGCAACTCATACCTGCCGCCGAGCAGGCAAACTACCGAACCCGGCACCGTAGATGCGGCCGCACCGATCAGCGTTTTTGGATACATGGTTCCGTCCGCATGCCTGGTTCCATCGTTGCTATCGTTTCCATTTGCTGCAGCATATATCGTGCAGTCGGTGGCGAGGGGGGCGAAAATCCCTCTATTGACGCTCGTCGGCGCTAAAGGTGCGCCGGCGCGGGCGAAGTCAAAGAACAGGCCGATAACCAAACTTGTTAGCAAGCATGCGAGGAAGGCGGGCCTGGGCATTTTCTTGATCATTCCATTCTCCTTGCGTGATCCTTAGACGATTCCGCCAAGTGCCGGACGAACCTCTTTCCTAGCCGGGATCTCAACCAATTTCTCGCTTCCTTTGGGGATTGCCTTCTCGCACAGACATGGAACGGTTGTCCTGGCGAGTTTCCAGGAAGCGGCCTAAGGAAGCTTATGTACTCGACGGCCAAAGCGGATGCAATCCGGTGAATCTCGTATCCAGGAACCAGGCAGACCTATGAGCCAGTCGTCAGGTAATGTCCTGAAGAATTTTGCGAATGTGGCCACTCCCACATCGAGCGCGGGGAAAAGAGTGGGACAGACATTCCTGTCTGTCCCAGGTATTTCGGTAGATCTTGTTTTAGGCCGCGAGCCGGTCTTGCGTCAACAGATGAGTGGGGACTTTGCGCAGGTCCCAGACGATGCCGAACCAGGAGAGGACTTTCAGTGTGTAGTAAGTGATGTCGATCTCCCACCAGAAGAAGCCTTGGCGCGCCGAGGCCATAAAGTGATGATGGTTGTTGTGCCAGCCTTCGCCGAGCGTGAGCAACGCGAGTAGCCAGTTGTTCTTGCTGGTGTCACTGGTTTCGTAGCGCCGCGAGCCGAAAAGGTGCGAGAGCGAATTGATGGTGAACGTATCGTGCCACAGAAGCATCGTGCTCACGCAAAAGCCCCAGATAAACAGCGGCCATCCGCCGATGAGCCACAGCACCACCGCCAGAGCGACGGGCGGCACCAGATGATACTTGTTCAGCCAACGCAGCTCGGGATACTTGGCAAAGTCTGCGATATATTCGGTGCGCGTGTCATTGTACTTGTCCGAGATAATCCAGCCAACGTGCGACCAGAAAAACCCGAAAAGCGTTGGCGAATGCAAATCCAGTTCCTGGTCTGAATGCCGGTGATGGTGGCGATGATGCGCTGCCCACCACAGCACGCCCTTCTGCGAAGAGGTCATGGCCATGAACGCGATCACAAACTGGAACACGCGGCTGGTCTTGAACGAGCGGTGCGAAAAATAACGGTGATAGCCCGCGGTGACAAAGAACATGCGCACGACCAGCAGTACCAGGCAGGTGACCAGGTAATACCAGTGGAACGGAAAGAAAAAAATCAGCAGCGAGGCGATGTGAACGAGTGCAAAGGGCAAAGAAAGAAGCAGGGAAATCCGCGAGCCGTTCGGCAGCGGTATAGACAGATATCGAGAAGGTGAAGCCATCCGGCAAAATCCTCCGCGTCCAGATTGCGAGCGCAAGAGATCCAGCCGGAACTTCGCGCCACGAATCAACAATTTCAGTGTACGGTTGCGCTGAGGAGCGGTCAAGCGCAGCGAGGTACAGGTCCCCATTAGCTGAGATGCCCTAAGGTACGGGTTCGTTGCGAGCTATCTCACATTAGTTTCGTGAACATGGGCTTCTCGCTGGCGCTGTGCGCAAGCTCACGAGAATTCTTTCCAGCGAATATGCTATCGTCCCTGTGTACTCATCAACTTAGGAGCATCGGCCCCGGAATTGCCTCGCGGCCACACAGAAAAATGGCTGAACGCCCTGTACTCGTTGGACTCATCCCGCAGGTCGTGGTGATCGATGAAGGCGATCAGGTATCCTGGATCTCCGACGCGGGCAATTTGCGCGTCGAATTCGATGTCAACCGGTGTCCGTTTTCATCGAACGTTTTTCAGGCGCCGGCCGGCATGCGGCTGCTCAGCGGCCCCCCTCGTTCCGGAAGCAAGGCGGCCACCTACAAGTACCGCCTGTGGCTGAACGATCAGCTCGTGGGGCACGGCGAAGTCATCCTGCGCGAAAAGTGAGCGCGAGAAAATTAAGACCCCGGGCGGCTTGTGATACACCCCAGAGTCCGTGTTGACCCAGACCATGCCAGCGCTGTTTACCGGCGGGGTCTGTTGTTGAGCCGAGGTTGGCTTGCCTGACGGGAACAACTGCGAGGTTGATGCGGTGGAGCTGTTTGAACTGTTTTTCTTTGGCGCGACCGCGCTATCGGCATTTTTCATCCCTGATTTTGTGGTCGTGCTCGAGACACCCTTGGCCTGATCACCGGTCTGTTGCGTCGTTCGCGCACGAACGGTTACGTTACCGGCGACGAGCAGCGGGACAGCGAACAAAGCGATGTACAGAACTCTTCGCGCTCTTCATTTTGGGTTTATCCCTCCGTCTGCGGCGGCAGATCCATCTGCCGGCCACATTCGAATCGAGGACGTTGGGATGGCCGTTGATGACTTTCAGGCGCGCGATGCGAGCCTTCCTTGTTGGAATGGGCGCATGATGTCGGAGAGTGCCTGGGAAGTCAAGAAAGAAGAAAATTGGGCCCGATTGAGCTGTGCGCAAGGGCATGTGTTTGCGGCGACTTCGGGCGGGAACTTTAGTCTCACTTTCGAGGAAATTGTAAAGCAGAGGAATCTCTGCTGGCCAGAAAGGCAGGGCGGCGTTACTTTGGCGCATGGGCGTACGTCTTTAGAGATAAGAGGGTTTGCTATGGAGATCGTCATGATGATGCACGGGAAACAATTCTGTCGATTGAGTTTGTTGTTCTTGCTCGTAGCTGCAACTGGCCAAGCGCAAGCGCAGGGCCAGGAACAGGGAGCCCCACCGGCAGCAGGCCAGAGGCGTGGCCCAAATGATGGCCAAGGGCAGGGGCTGTTGGGGAAGATTACCGCACTCAACAAAGGATCGTTGGAGCTAGCCAAGCCAGACGGCACCACGGTGGCGGTGAAGATCACAGACAAAACGGAGTACCGCAAGGACCGGCAAGTCGCGAGACTGGAAGATTTCAAGGTTGGCGACGTCGTGTTCGTGCGCGGGGAGGAGAATGCGGATCATAGCGTGACGGCACAGATGATTGGTGGACGTTCAGGCGGCGGACCGGAGGGCGGCCGAGGGTTCGGCGGTGGCGGCGGATTCGGCGAGCTGGGAAAGGACTTTGTAGTCGGCGAAGTGAAGTCGGTGGACGCACCGAAACTTACGGTGCTGCGACCGGACAACGTAACTCAGACGCTGGAGCTGAACGAGGAAACCTCACTCCGCAGAGGGCGCGAAAGCATCACGATGGCGGACATCCAGCCCGGCGACCACGTGGTGGTGCGCGGAGCTGTGCAGAATAATGCGTTTGTGCCGAAAAACGTGATGGTTCTTTCTCCCGAGCAATGGAAGCAGCTGGAGGAAATGCGGAAGATGAGCGGAATAGGTCCTGCCGGGAATGCGCAAGCTGGAAGGAAGCCCGCAACCGCACCAAGAAGCAATCCGCCACAGCCGTAGCTCACGCAGGGAGCCCACGATTTGAAGTCGATTGCCCGCGTCATTTTCATACTGCATTCCTTCGCAATACTTTTTGCGCCAGGATTGCCGGCGCAGGATGCCGCTCCGCCTTCCCCCGCGCCGGCGGCGCAGTCCGCGACGACTCCCGTGGCAGCTCCAGCTAATGAAATCAATGGTTCGGTACGCAGCGTCAAGACTCCATTGCCGGGAGTGACGGTTACTGCAACCAACACGTTGACGGGGAAAAAATACGCGGCGGCCACGAACTTCGAAGGAAAATTTGTATTGTCACGTATGACGCGCGGGAGATATGTGGTACGCGCCGAGTTTATGGGATTCGCGGCTTTCACACAAGAAGTCGTGCTGAATCCTGAGAATCCATCCGCGAAAGTGGAAGCCGAACTGATTCTGGCTTCTCGCCAGCAGGAACAGTCGAACAACAGCAACGCGGCGATTGCGGCGGCTGGCCGGGGATTTCAAAGCCTGGCGATGGATAGCGCACTTTCCACGCTTGCCGGCGGAGGGTCAAATTTGGGCGGAGCAGGCGGGCTCGGCGGGGGGCAAGGCAGTGGCGATCTTTCGAGCCTGCCCATGGGGGGTGGCGGGGGTGGCGGCTTCGGCGGGCCCGGCGGCGGGATGATCGTCCTCGGGAGGATGCCGAAAGGCTTCAACATCAATCAGCCGCACGGCATGTTGTACTTCTCTGACGATAACGCGGGATTGGATGCTCGATCCTATTCGCTGACCGGAATTGAAACGCCAAAAGCCGATTACAACCAGGCTCGTTTCGGTGTCAACATCGGCGGGCCGCTGAATATCCCCAAGATCTTTAACGGGGGAAACAAATGGTTCTTTTTCGGCGGGTGGAACGGATCGCGCGGGAGCTCGCCGTACGATGCGTTTTCGACGGTGCCAACGCTGGGCGAGCGCGGCGGGAATTTCTCGGCGGCGACGTATAATGACGGCAAGCCCGTTCAACTATTCAACCCTCAGACCGGGCAGCAATATCAATTCAACGGTGTTTCGAACGCGATCGATCCTTCCTTGATCAGCCCCGCGGCAACCGCGCTGCTTCAGTACATCCCCATGCCGAACATCGCGACGACAGCTTCCGGCCAGAACTTTCACTATGTGACGTCCGCGGAGAGCAATTCCGATACCGTGATGCTCAGGCTGATCCACAACTTCGGCGCAAGCAGTGGTCCGGGACTCGGTCCGTTCACCGTAAGGGGTGGCGGAGGTGGAGGCGGACGGCGAGCGCAGAACAACATCAATTTTGGGCTGAACTGGTCGCGCAGTTCGAAAAACCTGGTGAATCCATTCCCTTCGCTCGCCGGAAGCACGGGAACGCAAGGGCTGAACGCCAGCGCGGGTTGGGTGTACAGCAAAGGGCGCGTGAGCAACATGTTTCGCGTGAACTACAATCACAATCACGTTCTGACAGCGAACCTGTATACGAACGCGACGGACGTGGCGGGAACCGGGGGCGCGGGAATTATAGGGATATCGAACGATCCGTTCGACCGGGGCCTGCCGGGAATCAGCTTCACGTCGTTTGGAGGGCTGAACGATCCGACAGCGCGGCGCGAACTGGACCAGACATACTCCATCTCGGAGACGGTTTCGTGGAATCGCGGAAAACACAACTGGCGATTCGGCGGAGACTACCGCCGCATTTTGCAGAGTTTCCGCTCGGCAAGAAATGCGGAAGGCGGTTTTGTGTTCACCGGGTTTGCGACGTCACAATACCCAGCCGGAAGTACGCAACCAGTAAGCGACACGGGGTACGATTTTGCCGACTTCCTGCTGGGTTTCCCGCAGCAAACCTCCCTCCAGTCTGGCGCAAATTCCTACAACTTCCGCGCCAATGCGTTTGATTTCTTCGCGCAAGACGATTGGAGGTTCCGTTCGAATCTGTCATTCAATTTAGGGCTGCGCTACGAGTACAACGGACCTTATACCGAGGCGAGCGACCGCATCGCTAATTTGGACGTGAGGCCTGGTTTTACATCGGCTGCAGCCGTGCTGCCTGGCCACGCCGGGCCCTTCAACGGAATATTTCCCGCGTCACTCGTCCGGCCGGACCGCAACAATTTCGCGCCGCGCATCGGGATTGCCTGGAAACCTCAGAAGCAAACGGTCGTCAGGACGGGCTACGGAATCAACTACAACCTGGCGCAATACGGCACGATGATCCAAAACTTCGCTTTTCAACCGCCCTTCGCGAACACGGAGACAAATACGACCGATGTTAGCGGTCTCCGGGGAGGAAGTCCGCTGAAACTCACAAACGGATTCCCTCCCCCTTCGGGGAACACGGTGACCAACAACTTCGCCGTCAACCCCAACTATCGCCTCGGCTACGTGCAGATCTGGAATCTTGATATACAGCGCGAGTTTCCCGGTGGCGTGGTGATGAACGCGGGCTATAACGGTGCGAAAGGAACGCGGCTGGATACGCAGCGCGCGCTGGTGGTCTCCGGCGGCCAGCCATTTGTCTACGAGTCTTCGGAGGGAAATTCGATCTTGCATGCGGCCTCGGTGCGCATGCGCAAGCGCATGGCGAAAGGGCTGGGGCTCAGCGCGCAGTATGTGTTTTCGAAGTCCATCGATGACGCCTCATCCATCGGCGGCGGGGGGAGCGTTGTGACGCAAGATCCGTTTGACATCTCAGCGGACCGCGGGCTCTCCAGCTTCGATCAGCGGCACAAATTCACGGGAAACTGGATTTACGATCTGCCATTCGGCGAGAACCGGCGGTTTGTTCCCAAAGGCGCATGGAGCCGCATTTTAGGAGGATGGCAGTGGAGCGGTGACTTCACGGTCGGGTCCGGGCTCTATTTCACCCCGCGTGTGCTGGGGGGAGGGCTGGACATCAGCCGTGGTGTGAGCGGGTCGCTTCGCGCAAACATCGTCGCGGGGCAACCGATTTCGGTAAGTGACCCAACCACGCTCAAATGGTTTAATCCCGCGGCGTTTTGCACACCGGGCGCCAGCTGCGTCAACCCGCATGATTCCAGTTTTGGCGACGCCGGAAGAAATATTATTGAGGGGCCAGGACAAGTTTCTTTGAACATGTCGCTCAACAAAACGATCACGATCAAAGAATCTCGCGCGCTCGAGCTGCGCATCTCCGCGAACAACGTTTTCAATACCGTGCATTTTACTTCCATCAATACGGTGGTGAATTCATTTACGTTCGGGGAGGTCACGGGGACGGACGGCATGCGGCGGGTGACAATGCAGGCGCGCTTCCGGTTCTGAAGAAAGATGAAGATGCGGTCTTCGAGAAAAACATTATCGATCTTCGCCGCGTCGGGTCTGCTCTTGCAAACGGCAGCGCCGGTGCTTGCCCAGCAGTCGGGACAAGCCAGAGCGAACGAATCGCGCATTCAGGTTACGAGCGAACTCGTGCTGGTGAATGTGGTCGCACACGACAAGAAGGGGAACCTCGTTCGCGATCTGAAAAAGGGAGACTTCACGGTCTTTGAGGATGGGAAGAAGCAGGAGATCTCCACTTTCGATTTCGAGAATGTAGACGAGCTGGCAACCGCCGGCGCCGCGGAAGCAACCGTCTCGGGTGCAGCCGGACCGGGCATGCTGCTGCGCTCCTCAAAGAAAGCAGCACCGTCGCTGGAGGCGCGCGACCGGCGATTGATTTTGCTCTTTTTTGATTTTTCGGCAATGGATCCGGAACAGATCGAGCGATCCGTCGATGCCGCGAAGAAATTCGTCGATACAAAGATGCAGCCCGCCGATTTGATGGCGCTGGTGTCGCTGGCCACGAACATGCGAATGGACCAGGATTTCACGGACGATAAAACCAAATTGCTGACGGCGCTGACCGCGTACAATTCCGGACAGGGCCAGGGCTTCGAAAACGGCAGCTCGGGAAGTGCGGAGGGCGCCGCGGAAACAAGCGGAGCCTTCTCGGCGGACGATACGGATTTCAACACGTTCAGCGCCGACCGCAAGCTGCTGGCGCTACAGTCCCTCATGCAGGCGCTTGGCAGACTCCCGCAGAAAAAGAGCCTCATCTATTTCAGCAATGGAATCAGCCAATCGGGAGTGGACAACCAATCGGCCCTGCGCGCCACAACCGCGGCGGCAGTGAAAGCAAACGTATCGATCTATTCGCTGGATATCCGCGGCCTGCAGGCATTTCCGCCGGGAGAGGAAGCGCAATCGGCCAGCTTGCACGGACAATCGGCTTATTCGGGCGCCTCCGTGCTGAACGATCTCAGCGGGAACGCCGCTTCGCAGGAAACACTCGCGACACTTTCGTCGGACACGGGAGGCAAGGCGTTTTTCGATTCAAATGATTTTAGCGGGGTCTTCTCGCAGGTTCAGAAAGACAGTTCGGCGTACTACGTTCTCGGCTTCACGAGCAACAATCCGCTGAAGGACGGAAAATTCCGCCGATTGAAAGTGCAGGTCAACCGCTCGGACCTGAAGCTCGATTTTCGCGCGGGTTATTACGCGGGACGGGATTTCGAACACTTGAACCGCGCCGACCGCGAGCAGCAGCTCGAGGATGAGCTGGACGCCCAACTGCCGCGGGTCGACGTGCCACTGTACGCCGGAGCGGCGTACTTCCGGCAGGACGATGCCCACTATTATCTTGCGGTTTCGCTGGTGATTCCGGGCTCGCAGATACCGTTCGTAACGGAGAAAGACAAGGATAACGCGACCATCGACATCATCGGGGAAGCTCTTGGTGGCGGGAAGTTGCGTGTTGGGCAATTGCGCGACACCGTGAAATTGGCCGTGGAGAGCACGCAGCAGGTGCGCCGCAAGAACGTGCAGTACAATACGGGCTTCGTACTCGCTCCGGGAAGCTACCACCTGAAGTTTGTCATCCGCGAGAATCAGACGGGCCGGATGGGTTCTTTCGAGACGGACGTTCAAATCCCCGACCTTCGCAAGATGCCGCTGAAAATGAGCTCGGTGGTGCTGAGCAGCCTGCGCGCTCCGGTCACGAACAAGAAAAATGGAGCAAATCCACTCGTCCGGGACCAGATGGAACTGGTTCCGAGCATTACCCATGTTTTCACTCCAGACCAGCATCTGTATTTGCAATACGAAGTTTACGATGCGGCAAAGGGAAAGAATCCGGCCCCGGCAGCGGCCGCTGGCCACAATGGGACAGCCAAGGATGCGCCAGCGGCCAAGCCACCGAAGGACAGCATCCGAGTTTTCACGAACATCGAGTTCCTTCAGGGCGCTACAAAGATTTACGAATCAAAACCGGTGGTGGCGAACGAAGTGACGGCTCCAGAACGCAAGGCGGTCATTTTCCAGATGGATTTGCCGCTGCAGGCTTTGAAGCCGGGGCTATACCTGTGCCAGGTAAACGTGATTGACGACGTAGCGGGAAGCTTTTCCTTTCCGCGGTTGCCCCTGCTGATCCGCGAAGCCGTGCCAGCGGCGGCGAGCAAAACTGGGATTGAAACCTATCGGGCAAGAGTGTTGGGGCAGAGAAGCGGTTCAAAATAAGAGACTTAGGATCCGCCGCCAGCGGCCGCGCTTCGAGACATTTCGACGGATTCGGCCAGGCCCCGGCGCATCGGTCCCAAGACAAATGCAGGCACTTCGCGCTCCGGAGTCAACGATACGTTGGTCGCTTTTCCGGGGAATTCCGTGCGGCGGTCCAGCCGCAACCCCGCTTCTTTCAGAAACTCAGCCGAAAAACCCATGTCTTCGGCACGATCCACACCCCAAAACCACAGCTTCTCCTCCTGTCGCTGGAGGAAATCCAGAGCTTCTTCGAGTTTTTTCATGGCGCGGTCGAAGGAGGAAGCCAGGAAAAAGACGCTCAGCGTCCACGCATGCCGGGGGTAGTGGACCTGGATGCGGACACAGTATTTCCCCGACTGGTTTCGGTCGATGCTGCAGCGGTAGTCGTTACGAACGGCGGAAGTGCGGGCTGGCATGTTGGCATCACCGATCTGTGGAGTCCTGGCGCTGGATAACCATGATTGCTTCTGCTCCGAATTAGGGCGCTGGCCCCGGAACTCATGATCCGCCAAACAAAGGCGTTTCGGGTGAAATTCGGTTTCAAGGAAGACACCAATAGGGTATCGGGGCGCGCGAAGAAAGACAAGCGCACTGTATTAATTCTATAAGCCTTTTATTTTGTGTTACTTAGACTAGCCAAAAGCGCCGAAGGCCTTCAATTTATCGGGCATGAGCTTCAGCTTGCCTTCCTGTTTCAAGCGGGAGTCCAAGGCCGTCCGGAAGGCGTCAAAGGCCAGGCTCCGCTTGGATTGGAGGAGCTCTTCGGTCAACTGCTTCTTTTGTTTGTCGAAATCGGCAGAGTTAGCTTCTGTTTTCTCGGCCACGCGATAGACCAGCCAGTTCTGTCCCAGGCTCAAGGGAGCAGCCACATCGCCAGCTTTCAGGTTGAAGGCCGCGCCGACCTGCTTGCCACTCGCCGCGCCGGGGATGGACCCATCGCGCGCGATGGGATCACTCGTTTTCGGCTCCAAGCCGAGGGATCGGGCGGCGGCATCGAATTTCTCATCCGCCTTGACGCGCTTGATCAGTTCTTCCGCTCTGTTCTTTGCCATTTCCGTGGACTTTTCGCGCTTGAGATCGGCGATGACACGGTCGCGGACCTCCTCGAGCGAACCCTGGTGTGCGGGCTGGATTGACTTCACGGACAGAACGACGTAGCCGCGATCGGTTCGAACCGGCGGGTTCAGCTCACCTATGTGCAAAAGGAAGATCGCATTCTTGGCTTCCTGAGAATTCGCAAGCTCCAAAAGGGGGTCGGTCGCGCTGATGGGCCGCGTTTCGCCCACCGTCAGGTGATATTGTTTCGCCAGATCGTCCAGTGAGATCTTGTTGGACTGGCGGATTGCGGCGGACAACTGGTCCGCTGTGTCGCTGGCTTGCTTCTCAGCCTGATCGAGCAAGAGGCGTGGGCGCAGTGAATCCTTCACTTCCTCGAACGGCTTGGTGTGAGCCGTCTCTTTTTCCAGTACCTTGATGATGTGGAAGCCGTACTGCGTCTTGACGAGATCCGAGACTTGGCCCGGGTTGAGACTGAAGGCCGTCTTTTCGAACTCCGGGACGGTCTGACCTTGAGTGATCCAGCTCAAGTCACCGCCCTTATCCTTCGATCCCGGGTCCTCGGAGTACTTTTTCGCCAGGTCTTCGAACTTGCCGCCCTTTTTGACCTGTTTTAGAACGTCCTCGGCCTTTTTCTTGATCTCCTCGACTTCCGCGTCCGGCTTTCCGACGGTCATGAAGAGAATGTGCTCGACGTGAACGCGGTTCGGCACTTGAT
>WNFC01003337.1_pt1 | contig 17759 bp, 21 predicted proteins | sample 5400541 | NCBI WGS metagenome assembly WNFC01 (sample SAMN13153342, study PRJNA577476) | soil metagenome | isolation source: 120 cm saprolite under Douglas fir tree site 2 hole 2 replicate 1 | place: USA:California | collected 2015-04-18
TCCCTTGGCCGACTACTACTTCGTGCTCGGCGTCCCCCCTGACGCCACGGAGACGGAGCTCCACGCCGCCTGGCGGCGGCAGCTCAAGTACTGGCACCCCGACCGCGGCAACCATCCAGATGCGCTCGAGCACGCGAAGTTGATCAACTTGGCGCACGACGTGCTGACCAACAGCACCAAGCGTGCGGCATACGACCGAGAGCGGGCAGCCGTTGGCTGGCGCCCCTCCGCGTCGGCCCCGTCATACAGCCGTCCGGTCCAATGGAAGACGGTGAGCCGCGAGGGCCCGCCCCGCGCGCCGAAGGGATTCGACCGGCACGGTTTCGTCGCGCGCCTGGAGGAGATGATGAACCGTGGCCGGCTGATGATTGAGAAGCGCAAGGACCTCGCTTCGGCGTCGAAATGGGAGGCGCAGACTCAGGCCTTGCTGCGAGATGAGCTGGGCGACCATGCATACACGAAGCGTTTCGAAGTGGCATTGGGCCAACCTCGGCCCGAAGGACTGGTGGCCGCGTACGGGGTGCTGTGGGCCGCGTATGAGGATGCGCTGAAGGGCGATCTGAAGCCGGTGGCGAAGGAAAGGCGGCAGTCCTGACTGCGTTTGTTAACTTGGCGCCTGGCAGTGCCTATCGGACGTTGTCGGCGAGGTCCTGATAGGCAGGGACCAACTCGTGCCACCGCGCCTCGCTGTCTGCGCGCTCACGCCCGGCGAGGTAGGCGGCGAGATTCTCGGCGTGGATCTGCCAACCTGCCCCGTAGGCGGCGATTCTGCCGAGCGGCATGCCCTGAACCTCGATGACCAGGATGGTCTGGTCGCCGTCAGCAGTCAACGTGGCCTCAATGGCCGCGTCGAACGGCGGCGCGCCGCGACCCTTTCGAAACGACTCGTCCGTCTCCCGGGTCGTCACCAACAGCCTACGTGGGGGCTCGCACGCTTCCACGCGACCGGTGCCGTCCCAGCCATCGGACTCGAGGTGGAGGCGGAACTCTCCGCCGGAGCGGAGGTCGCCCTCTACATCTCCATACCACCTGGCCAGGCGGCCGGGATCGGTAAGTGCCGACCAGAGGTCGTCGATATCGGTGTCATAGTGATCTTCAATCCGCACGACGCCGTTGCCACCTGCTGATCGCAGGCTGCCCACGATGCGGGTGCCGCCACGTCCACTGCTGGTCATCGGATCCTCCTTCGTTCGCGTTTTCCTCGGGCGACCTCGGTTTGGAGGGCGTCCAACCTCTGCTCCCACAAAACCCTGTAGCGGCTCAGCCATTGATCAACCTCGGCAAGCGGCTCGGGGCGAAGACCGTAGATCCGCCTCTGCGCCTCCTGGCGAACCTCGACCAGCCCCGCCTCCCGCAGCACCCGCAGATGGCGCGACACGCCCGGGCGAGCAATCGGCAGCAGGGCCGCCAGCTCACCTGCCGTCGCCGGACCCCGGGTCAAGGTCTCCAGCATCGTCCGCCGGCTCTCGTCCGCAAGTGCCCGCAGCGCAGCTTCCATGGCGTCAGTGTACCAAGTTGGTTACGTAACTTGCAAGGTACGTAGCTAGCGAACCGCGAGCAACCGGGCTCTAGATCGGGCGGCGCCGGCCGCGGTACGCGGCCCAGGGGTCGTAGTCGATCTCGAGCGGCTCCTGAGGCGGGCGTTTCTCAGCCGGGACGTGCGTCAGGTTGACCCGGATTCGATACCACGCCGAGCTGCGGCCACGCATCGCGTCGACCAGGACGTCGGCGGGTTCGAGGTAAGTGACCATCTCCGGGTGGCGCGACTTCCATCGTTCGAGCCCCTCCCGCGCCTCTTTCTCCGTCCGGGCGCGGGCGATCTCGACCAGGGGCACGGTGGTCCGGCGGCGGCCGGTCGGGCCCGCCTCCTTGCCCGGAGCCGCGGGTGGTACGGCACCAGACCGGCCGCGGGCGCGTGAGGGTTGGACCCGCGGCGCCTCCCCCGGCTGCCGCGGGTAGTTAGGAGGCCAGGGAGCGTCCGGCATCCCGGCCGCCTCCTGGCGCGCGGCAAGCTCCAACAGGGCTTCGAGCGACCCTGCCTCGGCATCGATCCCGGCTCCGGGATCGCCGATCGCGGCGAATCGGGCCGGTACCGTCGCCAGCGTGAATGCTTCGGGCTCGCAGTCGGGTACCTCGTCCCAGCGAAGCGGCGTCGAAACGCGGGCGTCGGGCGTCGGCCGGACCGAGTAGGCAGAGGCGACCGTGCGGTCCTTGGCATTCTGGTTGTAGTCGAGGAAGACGCCGTGGCGCTCTTCCTTCCACCACTTGGAGGTCGCGATCGCGGGCGCCCGCCGCTCGACCTCCCGCGCGAATGCCACCGCCGCCCGCCGCACCTCGGGATGAGTCCAGCGCCGCTGAATCCGGCAGTAGATGTGCATGCCCCGCGAACCCGAGGTCTTGGGCCAGCCGATCAGGCCCATGTCATCGAGCACGCCCTTCGCCGCCAGCGCCACCTCGCGGACTTGCGACCAAGGCACTCCCGGCATCGGGTCGAGGTCGATCCGCAGCTCATCGGGATGGTCGAGATCGTCGCTGCGCACGGGGTGCGGGTTGAGGTCGATGCAGCCCAGGTTGACCACCCACGCAAGCTGGGCGGCGTCGCGGACGACGATCTCCTCGGCGGCGCGGCCCGAGGGAAAGCTGAGCAGCGCCGTGTCGATCCAGGCCGGGCGGCTCGCGGGCGCCCGCTTCTGGAAGAAGGCCTCCCCGTCGGCGCCCTGGACGAAGCGCTTGAGCGCCATCGGGCGGTTGGAGACGGCACGCACGGCGCCCTCGGCGACGGCCAGGTAGTAGTCGAGGAGGTCGCCCTTGGTGTATCCGGCAGCCGGGAAGAAGACCTTGTCCGGGTTGGTGATCTGGACCTCGCGGCCTGCTATGTGCACCGGAGACCTCCAGCGACTAAGGCGCCTGCGGCAGCTTCACATCGCCCCGGCGGACCACCGGGGCGGAGGGGGGCGGCACAACCGGGCCGATGTCGCCATCGGGCGCCACATCGAGGTCGACGATCACCGGCGCGTGGTCGCTCGGCCCGCTGCCCTTGCGTGCCTGGCGGTCGACCCAGGCCGCCCGCACCCGCGCCGCCACCGCGTCGCTGGCCAGGACCAGGTCGATCCTCATGCCGAGGTCCTGGTGGAACATGCCCGCCCGGTAGTCCCAATAAGTGAAGACGCGCGAAGCCGGCCAGTGCTCGCGGATCACGTCATGCAGGCCGTGCCCGACTAGATCGGCCAGCGCCATTCGTTCGGGCGGCGTGACATGGGTCTGGCCCCTGTAGGCGTCGGGATCAAACACGTCGGCGTCGGCAGGAGCGATGTTCATGTCTCCGCAGACCATCCGCGCCGCGGGGCCGGCCTGAAGCAGCCGGTCGAGGGCCGCCAGCCAGGCGAGCTTGTAGTGGTAGTGCTCGGAGTCGGGGACGCGCCCGTTGGGCACGTAAACAGAGTGCACCCGGACCCCGCCGCAGGTGGCCGCTATCGCACGCGCCTCCTGGTGAGGGAAGCCGGGGCCGCCCGGAATCCCCATTGCGACGTCTTCGAGGCCGGCCCGGGACAGGATCGCCACCCCGTTCCACTGGGACTCACCGCGGTGCGCGATCTCGTACCCGCGTTCGCTCAGGGCGTCGCCGAGCGCGTCGACGAACGCATCGTCGGTGAGCTTGGTCTCCTGGAGGCAGACCACGTCCGGTCGCCTTTCGTCGAGCCAGGGCAGCAGTCGGGGTATCCGCTGCTTTACGGAGTTGACGTTCCAGGTCGCGACACGCACTCTCGCCATGATGGCTCACGGAGGCTTCGAAGGCTGGGCCCTCGGGCAGTCTCGGATCCTGCGACTAGGGTTCAAACTCAGCGTCGATGACCTACGTCGCTTTTCTGAGGGGCGTGAACGTCGGGGGCAAGGGCATCGTCTCGATGACGGCCATCAAAGAGGCACTCGTCGCCCTCGGTCTGGCAGATGTGCGGACCTACATCAACTCGGGCACTGTCATCGAGCACCACACGGGCACGGCGATCAAGGTGCTCGTGATTGACCACAAGACGCTAAAGAAGATGGTCGACGCGATTCCGCGTAATTGGGTCGACGACAAAACAATGCGGACCTACGTCCTTTTGCTATGGAAGGAGCTCGACGATCGCGGGATCCTCGACCGTCTCCCGATCAAGCCCGGGGTAGATGAGCTCAAGTACACGCCTGGCGCTGTCGTCTGGCGCGTCGATCGCGAGAATGTGGGCAGGAGCCAGATGAACAGAATCGTCGGCACGCCCATGTACAAAAAGATCACCATCCGCAGCGCGAACACGATGCGAAAGCTCAACGAGCTGACCGCAGCAGCTACAGCGGACCGGAATCCTGGCCGGTCGTGAATGTGATCTCTCGCTGGCGGCTCTACGCATCTGTCGCAGTGCTGGGATGCGAGTGTCTCCTGTGCTTCTTCGCTGGCTCCATCGAGTGGCGTGAGCGAGAGGGCATGGTCGGAATCGACTCAGCTGAAGCCGCAGAGCAGGCACGTTTTGCGATTGATCTCTACGCGATCGGCGCGCTCAACCTTCTGGCTTCCATCGCGTTCCTTCTCCGCCGATCGGGCTGGGGTTGGTGGCTTGTGCTCGGCACACAGGTGGGAGTCTTCTTGCTGGCACTGGTCCAGGGAGTGATCACAGACCTCGGCTGGTTTTACTTCAGCAGTCTCCCGCTGTTGACCTCGTTCCTGCTGTTCGCGTTCCGAAAAGCGCAGGCCCGGCGGATCGTCGCGTCATTCCCTGTGTAGCTTCACGGCCTGCTTGATGTAGTAACGAAGGGCGACCTTGTTCCGGTCCGCCCGACTGGCTCGCGTTAATCCAGGCCACCGGCTTGGCGCCCTCCAGAAATTTGGGGCAGATTGGCCCCGGCGGCCCTATATAGGGCAAGTGTGATGGGCCAGGTTCTGTTCGTCCACAGTGAGGCCGATCTGATTCAGGCTGCGAGGGCGGGCGATGGTTCAGCCTTTGCCGAGCTGCTCCGGCCGCAATATCAGGCGGCGTTCCGGGTGGCCTACGGAATGCTGCATGACGTCGACGAAGCGGAGGACGCCGTGCAGGAGGCTGCTTTCAAAGCGTGGCGGAGCCTCGGCAATGTTCGTGAGGGCTCCAGTCTCCGTCCCTGGTTCCTGGCCATCGTGGCCAATCAGTGCCGCACCGTGAGCAAAAGCAGATGGTGGTCGGTGCTCAAGGTCGAACCACCAGAAACCCAGGGCCGGTCGGTCGATATCGCTGCGGCGATGGACTTGCGCCGAGCCCTCCGGCGATTGGGCCACGACGAGAGGCTGGTCGTGGTTCTTCGCTACTACCTCGACATGCCGTTTGAGGAGATCGCCACGACGCTTGGCATCTCTACGAAGGCGGCGAGAACTCGTGTCGAGCGAGCGGTGCGCCGCCTGCGCCCGATCATCCAGAACCAGGGAGCTGCGGTTTGATGGACGAACACGTCTTGTTCGAACGGTTGCACGACGCCCTCGACATCGAGCCGCGTCCGGGAGCCTACGAGCGATTGCGGATCGCTCTCACGAAGAGTCCGGCCAGACCGCATCGGTGGCCGGTTTTGCGAATGGGAGGCTTCAAGATGGGTTTGAGACTCGCTGCTGGAGTCACGCTGCTGGTGCTCGTGGGCGCGATCGTCGCCGCATACCTGGCCGCCCACAACGCGACCAGCGGTCGGGTTCCGGCGGGGTCGGGCCAGGCGATTGCCGCTTACCAGGCGCGCGTGGGCGCAGATGACACGCAAGCCATCAACACCTGGTCAGCTCCATGCGACACCACAACGCACACGGGCTGCCAGGGCGATGCCACCCGAGCCATCGTCGCGCTCCAGCAGTGGCTCGACGACCTGGATCGGTCAGAGCCTCCGGCCCGCTTCCTCATCGTGGACGCGCAGCTGAGGTTGCATATCGCCGGAAGCATCTCTGGCCTCAACTCACTCCTCGCCGCGAGCCAGGCGAACGATGCGAGCGGGATTGATCGCGCCTACCTGTTGGCCGTCGCAGGCCGCGCATGGACGGATGCGGTGGTCCCGAGCATCGTTTCCTCGAAGCAGGTGACTGTTGCCGAGTACGCGAATTCAGTGCGCGCGCAGAGCAGCTCGTTGACGACCTGTGCCGACTGCCAGGTACTGGCCGGGCAGAGCCAGATCGATTGCTCGCAGAATCAGGACTTCTGTCAGACCCTGCTGGATGGTACCGACCTCCAGGTGGCAAGCCTCCAGGCGGCGCTTGCCGCATTCGCCGCGCCCGATTCCCTCTCGGCCAAAGACACCCGCCTTCAGCAGGACCTTGCGCGAGCGGATTCGGCCCTGATCTCAATGCGAGCGTCGCTGCTGACGGGCAATCAGGCCGGCTTTGACGCGGGGCGGATCACTCTGCGAGCGGCATTGGCGGCAGTGAGCCTGGACGTCGCCGCCATCTGACCTTCACTCGCCGGCCGGCGATACATGTCGAGAAACGGCCGCGTGCTCCGACCAACTGATGTAGGCGCCCACAGAGGGCACCGCAAATGGGAGGAGCAACAAGATGACTCAGCTGTTGGAGAACAAGAACGCGATCGTCTACGGGGCCGGCGGCGGGATCGGGGGTGGCGTCGCCCGAACGTTTGCCCGCGAAGGGGCCAGGGTTTTTCTGGTTGGGCGGACCAGGCAGCCGCTCGAGGCGGTCGCCGCGGCCATCAAGGCTGAGGGGGGCGCCGCCGAGGTCGCTGTGCTGGACGCGCTGGATGAGCCGGCCGTCGAGGAGCACGTCGGGCGCGTCTCCAGGGCCGGCAGCGTGGACGTCTCGTTCAACCTCATCACGCGCGGCGATGTGCAGCAGATCCCCCTGGTCGAAATGACCACCGACGATCTCATGCGCGCGGTCGCCAACGGGCTGAAGTCGAACTTCATCACCGCCCGGGCCGCAGCTCGTCACATGATCAAGCAGGGTTCGGGCGTGATCCTGCACCTGAACAGCGGCTCGGCCCAGGGAACCATGCCCATGATGGGCAACACCGGACCCGCCGACGCCGCGACCGAGACCTTCATGAGGTACCTCGCCACCGAGATCGGCCAGTTCGGAGTCCGGGTGGTCGGTCTCTACACCGCCGGCGTGGCGGACACGCTCACGCGCGAGAAGCTGGCCAGAGTTGGGGGTGGAGGCGGGATCGACCCGGCTGACGTCGAGCGCGCAATCGCAGGGATGGCGATGCTGCGCCGCGCGCCAAGATTGGCCCAGGTCGCCGACACGGCGGCGTTCCTCGCCTCAGACCGTGCGGCGGGTATCACCGGCACCATCGTCAACGTGACCTGCGGCCTTCTTCCTGGATAGTGATGGAGTGATTGAGAGATGAAGTACATGATCATGACGTTCGGTTCCGCCGAGGCAGGGCTCGCAGCGATGGGCAGGGACTGGATGCTCGAGATGGTCAAGTTCATGCATGAACTGGACAAGGATCTCAGGGAATCCGGCGAGCTCGTCGACACGCAGGGCCTCGCCGATGGAAGCCAGGCGAAGACGGTCCGCTTCGAGTCCGGCATCCCCGTCCCGACCGATGGGCCGTTTGCCGAATCAAAAGAGTCCCTGGTCGGCTACTGGATCGTCGATGTCGAGAGCGAGCAGCGCGCGATCGAGATCGCCTCGCGAATCGTCGCCTTCGTGAAGCAGCCGATCGAAGTGCGCCGCGTGATGGACGCGCCACCCGACTTCTGAGCTTGCAATCCCGGCATCGCGGCCCTGGCCGCGACAATCGAATGGAGGACCTGTTGCGCGAGCTGGCGCCGCAGGTCCTCGGCGCGCTCGTGCGGCGGTACGGCCGTTTCGACGCCTGCGAGGACGCCGTGCAGGAGGCCCTGCTGGCCGCCGCGCGGCAATGGCCGAACGAAGGCACGCCGGACAATCCACGCTCATGGCTCATGACCGTGGCCTCCCGCCGCGTTGTCGACGAGTGGCGCAGCGAGGGAGCGCGGCGCCGTCGAGAGGAAACCGCGGCATCTCTCGAGCTGCCATCCGCTCAGGGACTTGCTTCCGACCGAGACGACACCCTCACGCTCCTCTTCCTGTGCTGCCACCCATCCCTGACCGTCCCATCGCAGCTGGCACTGACGCTGCGCGCGGTCGGCGGCCTGACCACCGCCGAGATCGCGAAGGCCTTCCTCGTTCCTGAATCCACGATGGCGCAGCGCATCAGCCGCGCCAAAGAACGAATCAAGGCCAGCGGCGCTCGATTCACCATGCCTCCCGCCTCGGAGCGCGGCGAGCGCCTTCGCGTAGTGCTGCAGGTCCTGTATCTCATCTTCAACGAGGGTTACACCACCAGCTCGGGACCTGACCTGAACCGGGCCGACCTGACCGCCGAGGCGATCCGGCTGGCGCGCATGCTGCACCAGCTCGTGCCCGAGGAGGGCGAGGCCGCCGGCCTGCTCGCGCTGATGCTGCTTACCGATGCCCGGCGCGCAGCGCGCACGACCGCCGACGGGTCGATCGTTCCACTCGATGAGCAGGACCGCAGTCTGTGGAACAGCAGCCAGATCGAAGAAGGAGTCGCCATCCTCACCAGCACGCTGGGCAAGGCGCCGGTCGGCCCGTACCAGATGCAGGCCGCGATCGCGGCCGTGCACGACGAGGCGCCGAGCGCCAGAGAAACCGACTGGCCCCAGATCCTCGCCCTTTACGAGGTTCTGGAGCGGGTGGCGCCAGGCCCCGTGCTGACGCTGAATCGCGCCGTTGCGCTCGCGATGGTCAACGGGCCGCGGGCCGGTCTCGCGCTGCTCGGGACCCTCGACGACGACGAACGAATGGCGCACTCGCACCGACTCGAGGCGGTGCGTGGTCACCTGCTCGAGCGCGCGGGCGACCTCGCCGCCGCGCGCGATTCGTATCGCAAGGCCGCCCGGATGACGGCGAGCATTCCCGAGCAGCGCTACCTCACCCTGAAGGCAGCCCGCCTGCCCTAGTCTCGCTCACGAGCGACCTGCAGCGGCAGATCCTCCAGATGCAGCTGAACATCGGCGAGGTGCGTTTTGGTCCGGGCGGCAGTCCCCTCGACCGTCTGCCCAACGCCTCCGGCAGTGTGGACATCGCGTTCTGATTCGCCTACGTGGTCGCGATCTGCCTGGTCCTCTTCTGGTCGGTGCGCCGCAAGCAGGTCTGATTCCGGATCAGCCGCCGAGGCGCATACGACGAATCACCTTCCAGCCAGCTTCATGCGATCCGGCCATCAGCCAGGCTTCGACTGCGTGAAGCGGAATCGGCAGCGCAGGGCCGAGCTTGTCGCCGATCTGTTTGCGTAGTGACGGCGACGCCTGAACCGCCACCGTCAGATGCGCGACCGGTTCCTCCCCAAACTCGCCGCCGAAAGGCAGCAGTCCGAAGTGCCTTCCGATTTCTCGGGTCAGGGCGACGAAAGGCGCGGCAGGTTCGGGCGCGAGGTAGACGACGCCCTGCTCGAACTCGCTCACTCGCGTAAGTCCGTAATCGAAAGGCTTGGCCCGTTTGATCAGTCTTTCGAGGTCGTCGATTTTCGGAGTGGTCAGATCGGCCGGCGGAAGGAACGGAAACATGAGCGTGAGGTGCGGAGGAACGCCGGCCGCAGCGCTTGGGTCGTGCTGCAACCGGAACTCGCGCACCAGGTCACCGGCCCCAGGAGCCGGGACCAAGACGACGCTCTCGAGCTCATCTTCCAATCTCTTTCGCTTGTGAGAATGTATCGCTGATCGTGGCGACCCTCCAGGGCATGCACGTGAGGTTGCGGACTGCCGGCTCGGCCGACATCCCGGAGCTCGCGCGAATCCGCTCCACGCCGGAGGTCATGCGCTGGTGGCGTGGCGGAGACGACATGGCGGCGGCCGTGGCCGAGGATCTCGCCGAGGAGGGGACCGAGACGTTCGTCGTCGAGCACGAGGGTCGGGTTGCCGGCGCGATCCAGTGGCATGCCGAAGACGAGCCCGACTACAGGCACGCCGGCATCGACATCTATTTAGACCCCGCGCTGCACGGCCGCGGACTTGGCACGGACGCTGTCCGCACGCTGGCGCGCCACCTCATCGTGGACAGCGGCCACCATCGCCTCGTGATCGACCCTGCGGCGGACAACGCGGCCGCGATTCGATGCTATTCGAAGGTGGGCTTCCGCCCGGTCGGCGTCATGCGCCGGTATGAACGGGGCCTTGATGGCACGTGGCACGACGGGCTCCTGATGGACCTGCTGGCGGACGAGTTGATCACCTAGGACCCATCCGCAAAAGGCGAGCCGTCGCATAATCCCATTGGTGGCCACGGCTCTCTCCCTCACACATCTCGGGTCGCTCATGCGTGGCGTGCGCAGCGTGGACGAGGTCGGCGCGGACGAGCGGGCCGCGTCGCTGGCCAAACGGTCGATCAAGAAAGCGTCGAAGCTCTGGGCGCTGGACCTGGCCGTTCGCTGCATGGACCTCACGACGCTAGAGGGCTCGGACACGCCGGGCAAGGTGACGGCCCTGTGCGCGAAGGGGATCCGGCCGAAACCTGGCGATCCGACGATTCCTTCGGTCGCCGCGATCTGCGTGTACCCCGCCCGTGTGGCGGACGCGGTCGAGCATCTTCGCGGCAGCGGCGTTCGTGTGGCGTCGGTGGCGACCGCTTTCCCATCCGGTCAGAGCTTCATGTCGGTCAAGGTCGCGGAAACCGAAGAGGCCGTCCGCGCCGGCGCACACGAGATCGACATGGTGATCGACCGCGGAGCATTCCTGTCCGGCGATTACCAGCGCGTGTACGACGAGATCGTGGCCATCAAAGAAGCGTGCGGCAAGGCCCATCTGAAGGTGATCCTCGAAACCGGGGAGCTGGGCAGCTATGACGCGGTGCGCCGCGCCAGCATCCTCGCGATGGCGGCCGGCGCGGACTTCATCAAGACGTCGACCGGCAAAGTGCAGCCCGCGGCGACGCTGCCTATGAGCCTGGTCATGATGGAGGCGATCCGCGACTTCGTTCGCGAGACCGGGCGGCCGGTGGGCTTCAAGGCAGCCGGCGGAATCCGCACCGCCAAGCAGGCGATCGCGTATCTGGTCGTCCTTTATGAAACCCTCGGCTCCGACTGGATGACGCCCGACCTCTTTCGCCTCGGCGCCTCGACTCTCCTGAACGACGTGCTGATGCAGATCGACAAGGAGCGCACCGGCGTGTACCAGTCGGGCGACTACTTCACGATCGACTGATGGCGATCACCAAAAAGCAGTCCGCGGAGCTCGCGAAGCAAGCCTTCGAGTACGCGCCTGCGCCGGAGGCGATCGACCACATCCGCATCCAGCGCGAGTACGGACTGTTTATCGGCGGAAAGATGGTCGAGCCGCACAGCAAGAAGCGATTCCCGACGATCAACCCTGCGACGGAGAAAAAGCTTGCCGAGGTGTCTGAGGCCGACGTTGTAGACGTGGACCGTGCCGTCCAGGCTGCCGGTCGCGCGTTCGAATCCTGGTCGCATCTCTCGCCGTCGCTTCGCGCCCGCTACCTGTTCCGCATCTCGCGCCTGATCCAGGAGAGGGCCAGAGAGCTTGCGGTGGTCGAAACGATGGACGGCGGCAAGCCAATCAAAGAGTCGCGCGACGTCGACATCCCGCTCAGCGCCGCACACTTCTTCTATTACGCGGGCTGGGCGGACAAGCTCGAATGGGCCTTCCCCAACCGGAAGCCGCGGCCGCTGGGCGTGGTGGGCCAGGTGATTCCGTGGAACTTTCCGTTGCTGATGCTGGCGTGGAAGATAGCTCCGGCGCTGGCCGCGGGCAACACCGTCGTCCTCAAGCCCGCGGAGACCACACCCCTTTCGGCGATGGTGTTTGCGGAGATCTGCATGCAGGCGGAGCTGCCTCCAGGCGTGGTCAACATCGTCACCGGCGCCGGGAAGACAGGCTCGTTGGTGGTCGAGCATCCAGCGGTCAAAAAGGTCGCCTTCACGGGGTCGACCGAGGTCGGAAAGCTGATCCAGCGCGCGCTGGCGGGCACCGGCAAGAAGCTCACCCTCGAGCTTGGCGGCAAGGCCGCAAACATCGTGTTCGAGGACGCGCCGCTCGACCAGGCCGTCGAGGGCATCGTCAACGGCATCTATTTCAACCAGGGGCACGTCTGCTGCGCAGGCAGCCGCCTCCTGGTCCAGGAGTCGATCGCCGAGCCGTTGATGGAAAAGCTGAAGCGCCGGCTCTCGACTCTGCGACTCGGCGACCCGCTCGACAAGAACACCGACATCGGCGCGATCAACTCGCGCGCACAGCTGGAGAAGATCCAGGGCCTGGTCGAGTCTGGGGTGGAGGAGGGCGCCGAGCTCTACCAGCCTGAGTGCAAGCTGCCCGAGCGAGGATTCTGGTTCCCGCCCACGCTGTTCACCAACGTTTCGCAGTCGTACCGGATCGCGCGCGAGGAGATCTTCGGCCCGGTGCTGTCCGTGCTCACGTTTCGCACGCCGGCGGAGGCGGTCGAAAAGGCGAACAACACGCCGTACGGGCTGTCCGCCGGCGTCTGGACCGACAAGGGATCGCGCATCCTCTGGATGGCCGAGAGGCTGCGGGCCGGAGTCGTGTGGGCGAACACCTTCAACCGCTTCGACCCGACATCTCCATTCGGCGGCTACAAGGAATCGGGTTACGGCCGCGAGGGCGGTGTGCACGGCCTCGCCCCATACCTGGATTTGAACTGATTCACGTTCGCAAGACGTACAAGATCTTCGTCAATGGCGAATTCGTGCGCTCGGAGTCCGGTCGCGCGTACCGCCCTGATGGAAATGTGAACGTCCCGCGCGGTTCGCGCAAGGATCTCCGCGACGCAGTGCGCGCGGCGCGCACCGCGTTTCCTGCATGGGCCGCACGAGCGGCGATGAACCGCGGCCAGATCCTCTACCGGGCGGCGGAGATGCTCGACAGCCGCGGCGCCCAGTTCACCGAGCTGCTCGGCGGCGGCGCCAAAGCTCGCCGCGAGGTCGACCAGGCCGTGGAGACGCTGGTCTGGTACGCGGGCTGGACGGACAAGCTGCCCCAGATCGCCGGCACCGTGAACCCGGTAGCCGGGCCCTACTTCAACTTCACGCTTCCCGAGCCGACGGGCGTGGTCGGGATCGTCGCCCCCGAGGAGCCGGCGCTCGCCGGCCTGGTGCGGCGGCTCGCCCCCGCGCTATGCGGAGGCAATGTGGTGGTCGCTCTCGCGCCCGAGTCGCAGCCGCTGCCTGCGCTGACGCTCGCTGAGGTTTTCGCAACGAGCGACTTTCCAGCTGGCGTCGTCAACGTCCTGAGCGGGCAGCGCGGCGAGCTTCTACCGTGGCTCGCGGCCCACATGGACGTCAATGCGATCGACGTGGCCGGCTGCACGCCTGATGAAATCACGGCGACCGAGGCCGCGGCCGCCGACAACGTCAAACGAGTGATCAAAGTCACGCCGGACGAGGCCAGCCCCTACCTGATCACAGCCTTCATGGAGATGAAGACCGTGTGGCATCCGATCGGGGTCTAAAATCTGAGCTACATGGCAGGGGTGCTGACCAAGCCGATCCCAGAGAAGACATTGGGAGCGAGCGCGGACGGGCCCGTCAAGGGCAAACCCATGATCAGCGCCGCGCGGATCGCACGCCGGGTCCGGCAGCTGGGTCGCCAGATCTCAGAGACCTACGCCGACATCGAAACGCCGCTCGTGATGGTCGTCATCCTCAAGGGCGCCACGGTTTTCGCCGCTGACCTCCTCCGCAGCTTGAGCATCCCCGCCGAGCTCGAGTTCGTGCGCGCTTCGAGCTATCACGGCGGAACCACAAGCAGCGGCCGCCTCCAGCTCGCGCATATGGTCGATGGACCGCTCGTCGGCCGCCACGTGCTGCTGGTCGAGGACATCGTCGACTCCGGCCTCACCGTCAACGTGATCACCAAACGCATCCGGCGCATGGGCCCTGCCTCGCTTCGAATCGCCGCGCTGCTCGACCGGCCGGCGCGCCGGGTGGTTGAGGTGAAAATCGATTTCTGTGGGTTCGTAATCCCCGACCGGTTCGTCATCGGCTACGGCCTCGATTACGCGGGTCTATATCGCGAGCTGCCTCACATCTATTCGCTGACATAAGCGCCTATCTCGGCTGGAAGAAGGCCGAGCTTCACTCACATCTCGATGGCGCTGTGCGCATCTCGACCGCCGAAGAGCTGTCGGGCCGGAAGGGACTTCGGATGGTGGCTCCCGACGATTGCCCCAGCCAGGCCGCCTACATCAAGTATTTCGACGACGCGATCGCCGTCATGCAGACAGAGGCGGCGCTCGAGCGCATCGCCTACGAGCTTTGTATAGATTCGGCTGCGGAGAATATCGACTACCTCGAGGTCCGATGGGCTCCACGACTTCATATGCGCCATGGCTTGACCATCGAGCAGGTAATCGACGCGGTCCTATCGGGCATTCATTCCGGACCGATCGAGGCAGTGGCGATCATCTGCGCCATGCGGCAGGACAACCCGTTCGACAACGTTGACCTCGCGCGCACTGCCGGAAACTTCGCCGGCCACGGGGTGGTCGGATTCGACCTCGCCGGTCCAGAGTTGGGTTATCCGGCGTGGATCCACGACGACGCCTTTGCCGCCGCAAAAGCGGCCGGACTCCATCTCACCTGCCATGCGGGCGAGGCGGGCGATCCTTTCAATGTCAGCGATACGGTGCGCGACCTCGGCGTCGAGCGAATCGCGCATGGAGTGACGGCTGCCCGCAATCCGGACATCGTCGAGATGCTTCGCCGCGAAGGCATCGTCCTCGACATTTGTCCCACCGCCAACTGGAAGTGCAAGGCGGTGCCAAGCATCGCCGAGCACCCGCTGCCGCGGCTAGTTCGCGCCGGGGTGCGCTGCACCATCAGCACGGACTCGCGGACGGTCGCGGACACGACGCTCAGCCACGAGTTCGAGCTCGCGTCCGAAATGGGAATGACCGACGACGAGCTGCGGCGCTGCAACGCGGTGGCCTATGAGGCGAAGTTCGGCTAGAGGTCGAGCCTCTAGTTTCCGGTTCCGAACAGCCGGTCGCCGAAGTCGCCGAGGCCCGGCACGATGTACGCCTTGTCGTTCAGCCTGTCGTCCAGCGCGGCGGTGTAGACGTCGACCTCCGGGTGGCGTTCGGCGAGCACCCTCACGCCCTCGGGCGCGGCCACGACGCAGATCATGCGGGGATTGCGCCCTCCCGCTTCTTTGATCAGGTCGAGGGCCTGGGCCGCCGACCCGCCCGTCGCGAGCATCGGGTCCAGCAGCAGCGGGACCTTGCCCACAAGGTGCGGAAGCTTCTTGTAGTAGATGCGCGCGACCGCTGTTTCCTCGTCACGTTCGAGGCCGATGTAGCCGACGCTCACGCGCGGCAGCAGCTCCAGCACTGGGGCGAGCAGTCCCAGGCCCGCGCGCAGCACCGGGATGGCGACGACCTCGTGTTCGATGGTCACGGCATCAGCCTCGGCCAGCGGGGTTTGCACCGTGCCGTGGCGCACCGCGAGATCCGTGGTGGCTTCGTAGAGCAGCAGCGTGATCACGTTGCGCGCGAGGACCCTGAACTCTTCAGGAGCGGTGGACCGGTCACGCAGCCCCCGCAGGCTGTCGGCGACGAGCGGGTGGCTACTTACCTTTAGCGGCACGGTCGCGCTCTATGAGGCGGCGGATCGCGTCCACCGCGACTTTCAGCATGCGGTCCATGTACGAAGGGTCGAGGTGGTGGATCTCCCCGGCGCCCAGCTCATCCACGCAAAGGTTGATCGTGCCCGCTCGCAGCTTCCTCACGCGCGCGACCACAAAGAGGGTCGCGGTTTCCATGTCATTGCTCAACACGCCCGCGCGCGACCACATCTCGAGCTCGTCGCGCAGGTGGGGCCGCGGCATGGTGTCGGGCATGAGGTCCGAATAGAGCGCGTCGACGCTGCGGATGATCCCCACGTGGTATGGCGCGCCGGACGCCGTCGCTGCGTCGACGAGCGCGTTGACCATCTCGAGCGACGCCACCGCCGGATATTCGGGCGGAACGTAGCCGTTCGGCGTGCCTTCGCTGCGCACCGATCCGAGCGCGATCACGAGGTCGCCCATCTTGATCTCGGGCTGCGCCGCGCCGCACGTCCCGACGCGCAGGAAGGTGTGCACGCCCAGCTCGCTGAGCTCCTCGATTCCGATCGCGACCGACGGGCCGCCCATCCCCGTGGACATCGTCGAGACGGGCACGCCGTCCACCGAACCCGTGAACGTGCGGTACTCGCGGCTGAATGCGACCTCTTTGGCGCCGTCAAGGTATTTCGCGATCATCTCAGTGCGCGCCGGGTCGCCTGGGACCAGCACGTAGTCGCCGACCTCGCCCTGGGCGAGGCCTACGTGATATTTCTTCTCGAACTCGTTCATGCGCCCTGCGCGCGCCCGGCTGCCGCCACTGCGGCGAATACTAATCGGCCTTCGAAACTCCGTCCTTGTCCACCCGGGCGAGAACGTCGGGCGGCCGCTTCACCTCATGCTCGCTGAGGCGCCACGCGTTCTGCAGCCGCGACAGGACAGATCGCGCGAGCTCCTCAGAGCGCGCGTGGACGACGGCCAGCGGTTCGCCGGCTCGCACCATGGCACCGACCGGCGCCTCGATCACGATCCCCGCGGCGTGGTCTACGCGATCGTCCTTTTTCTTGCGGCCGACACCCAGCTCTAACCCCACCAGGCCCACCTCCAGCGCGTCGATCGACTCGACGTGGCCATCCACCAACGCGGGCACGGCGAGCTGGACAACTGACGCGGGAAGTCCCTCCTCCAGCCGGCCCCCCTGTGCGGCGAGCATGCGCAAAAAGGTCGCGCGGCCCGCGCCCGATCGGAGCGCGTCGTCCGGGTCAGCCTTTACCTCGGCCAGCCAGCACATCTCTCTCGCGACGACCAGTGAAACCTGCACCAGCTCTTCGTCCCCTTTGCCGGCCAGCGCGTCCAGCGCCTCCTGGACCTCAAGCGCGTTGCCGACCGAGCGTCCGAGCGGGTTGTCCATCGCGGTGACCAGGGCGACGGTGCGGCGGCCCGCGCCCTCTCCGAGCTGCACCATCTCGGTGGCGAGGTCGATGGCGGACGCAACGTCGGGCATGAACGCACCGCGGCCGAACTTGACGTCGAGCACGATGGCATCCGCGCCCGCCGCGATCTTCTTCGACATGACGCTCGACGCGATCAGCGGCATCGACGGCACGGTCGCCGTCACGTCGCGCAGCGCATACAGAAGCTTGTCCGCCGGCACCATGTGCGGTGATTGCGCGGCGACTGCGATCCCGACCTCTTCGACCTGCCGGATGAAACGTTCGGGCTCGAGATCGACGGTCAGCCCAGGGACGGACTCGAGCTTGTCCAGCGTTCCGCCCGTGTGAGCCAGAGCCCGGCCGCTGAGCTTCGGCACCTTGACTCCGCACGGCCCTTGATCCTGCTCAGGTCGAGCACCTCCCCGCTTTTGACCATCGCCTGGGTCAGCGCCAGCGTCTCGGCGGGGGTCATTCCACGGATGCAGACCGCCATCAGCCAGGCCGCCATCTGGTAGTCGGGGATGTCTCCGCGCAGATAGCCGGAGAGCAGGAATTCGATCTCCTCGGGTGAATGCTCACCCCCGTCGCGCTTGCGGCCTATGACCTCGAGCGGAACCACCGCAGGCTATCGTTCCACACTGCCCGGGAAGCCTGAGAGGCGAGTGCTACAATCCGGCCCGACCGAGCGGTGTGGCGCCCGGCTGTGGCCAGGTTTTTTTGAGAGGGAGCTAATAGCATGGGGCAGACGCGGCTTCGGTTATTTGGTCTGGTGGCTGT
>WNFC01003169.1_pt1 | contig 17753 bp, 11 predicted proteins | sample 5400541 | NCBI WGS metagenome assembly WNFC01 (sample SAMN13153342, study PRJNA577476) | soil metagenome | isolation source: 120 cm saprolite under Douglas fir tree site 2 hole 2 replicate 1 | place: USA:California | collected 2015-04-18
GCAGCAGCCTCGACTTCACCGCTGGAATGCTCAACTCCAGCGCATCCGCCGTCTCTTCCGTGGACAAACCTTCCACGTCCCGCAACACAAACACCGTCCTGAAACTTGCCGGCAGCCCGTGAATTGTCTTATCCAAAATCTCGCGAAGCTCGCCTTGCGTATATTGCTGCTCCGGATTCGGGCTCCAGTCCGCGACTTCGCGCGGTACTGAGTCGTCTTCCGTCTTTACTTCTTCATCCAGCGAAACCATTCGCTCCGGACGGCGGCGGCGCAACTTCATCAGCGCTTCGTTCACCGCAATCCGCACCAGCCAGGTATAAAACTTAGATTGCCCCTGAAACTGCTTCAGATTGCTATACGCCTTGATGAACGCGTCCTGAACAACGTCCTCGGCATCTTCGCGGTTCTGCGTTATATGCTGCGCGATGCGAAAAACGTTACGATCATATCGGCGGACTAACTCCTCAAAAGCCGCGACATCCCCGGCTTTTGCCGATGCGACCAGAGCCAGTTCATCACTGACCGGCTCGCCTACGTTTGGTTGGATTGCGCCCATTGATCATTCGATGCAGGATTTTTCACACTAAATAGAAGGGAACCTGGATCGAATGGTTATTTTACTTGGTAATGCCGGTCTTGCGCCAATGGCCCCAGAAGGCGCCTTCTCCAAGATGCTACGCTCCGAGACGCTTGTGGAGCGGCGGGCGTCCCCGCCCGCCCAATCTGACCACTCCACTTCCGCCCGCGGTTTGCACCATTTCTAAGCGACGTCATTCCGAACCGCCGCAGGCGGAGAGGGACCTGCTGTTCGCTGGCAGCGTCGTTACTGCCGCCAATCACCACAGCTCGCGACACGGTAGTCAAACGCCCATCCGGACAAAACGCGAACATCCTACTCTTCGTCTTCGCCCCCAGCCTTCTGCGACGGTGCCAGATCAAGCCGTAGTTCCGGCAATCCCGCCCCATGCAGTTGCTGGTTTAATGCCGGGATTTCCTTTTCCTTCATCTCATCCCAGCTTTTAACCACTTCGCTCAGTTCGTTTTTTGCTTTCGTGAACGCCTCCATCTGCGCAACCGTTGGCGCGGTGTCCGCTTTCTCCACTTCCTTATACAAAGCGTTGACGGTTTTATCAGCGGCGACCAGCGCGGGTTTCGGGGAACCAGAGGCTGCAGAATCCGGGGCAGCATCCAGGACATCAGAGATGTGCGTCTCCAGGGTATCGATCGAATCTGTCACTGGCCCATTCGCGCCCTTCGCAAGCTTTTCAACCTGCTCGCGGATGGAACGTGCTTGCGACACAGCCCGCGCACTCTCCTGCATCGCAGAAACCAGTTGCGTTTCGAGCGCCAACTGCTTTTGCAAATCAGCGACTGAAGTTTTCACCCGCGGATCCATCTTGACCGCAAGCGGAGCACGATAGCTCTGCCCGTTCGCAGACAGCCGTACTGTGTATTGACCCGTCAATACCAACGGCCCCAGCGGATACCGCGGCGTTGCATGCGGGACTGCCGCGATCGGATACTCATGAGTCGTAGACACCGGCGGCGCATACCGTAAATCCCAAATCCACCGATGCATCCCCGGCTCCGCGGAAAGATTCTTTGACGTCGGCAGCCAGTAGTGCGGTATTAATTCCTTCTCCAACTCGGTTGCAGTCCGCTCCGGCTGGTCGCTGCTCGAATAGCTGCGTACCACCTTGCCTTGTCCATCCAGAATTTCCAGCGTTACCGGTCCGGAAGCAGCTTTCGCCAGAACATAGTCAATCACCGCGCCATCAGGAGGGTTCTCACCGGCAGGCTCATCCGCGGGAAGGGGCGTATCGGTATAGGTATCCCGCCGGACACGATACGCCGCGGCCGGTTCAAAGAGATGCACTTCAGCCTCTGCCGCCGCAGTGCTCATCTGTCGTAGTGAAGAGATGTTGTCAAGAATCCAGAACGAGCGTCCGTGCGTCGCCACGATCAAATCATTGTCGTGGACCAACAAATCGCGCATCGAGGTGTGCGGCAGACTCAACTGCAACGACTGCCAGTGATCGCCGTCATCGAATGAAACCCACACCGCGTTTTCGGTTCCAGCAAACAGCAACCCCTTGCCCACTGCATCTTCGCGCACCGTATCCACAGGAGCATGGTCTGGCAGGCCGCTTGTAATCTTTTGCCATGTCTTGCCGCCATCGTGCGTCCGATAAATGTAAGGTCGAAGATCATCAATCCGAAAACGACTGACCGAAACGTACGCCGTCGTATCGTCAAAATGTGAGGCGCTGATCTGCGTGACCTTGCTCCACGCCGTCAGCTCTGGCGGTGTTACGTCTTTCCAGTTTTTTCCGCCGTCCTTTGTCATCCAAACCAGCCCGTCATCCGTTCCCGCCCAAAGCATGTTCACATCGTGGAACGACGGAGCCAAGGAATAAATCGCGCCGCGCTGATTCCCAGCTTTGGAATTCAGCGAAGCCTGACTCCCCACGCTCGGCGGGATTCCCGGCTTCTCGCGCGTCAGGTCACCGCTGATCTCCCGCCAGGAGCGCCCGCCGTCCTTAGTTTCAAACAGCACATTCGCCGCGTAGTAGAGAACATGCGGATCGACCGGAGAAAACATCAGCGGCTCGGTCCGGTCCACCCGGTATTTGCCGCGCACTGGAATCGGAGTCACATTTTCTACCTGCCCCGTACTCCAATGAAAGCGTGAAACCTCATTCCGGCCCGCCCCATAAATGATGTCCGCATCTAGCGGGTCAGGTGCGACGTAGCCGTACTCAATCGTTCCCACTGGATGCCAGTCGCGGAAGCTAATTTCGCCGTCATTGCCTCGGATTGCAATACACACCGACCCGCTCTCCTGCTGTGCCCCACAGACTTTGTAGGGAAAGGTTTTGGTAGTGCTGACGTGGTATAGCTGAGCCGTCGGCTGGTTGTACCAGGAACTCCAGGTGTCACCGCCGTTCACGGTGACCAATGCCCCCTGGTCCGCCACCAGGAGAATGATCTTCGGATCGTTGGGATTGATCCACAGATTCTGATAGTCATCTCCGCCCGGTGCGCCGCGAAGACTTGTCCAGGTTTTGCCGCCGTCGGTGGACCGCACCGTGACAATGCTCGTGCTGTAGACGACGTCGGCATTGTTTGGGTCAACTCTTGCAATCGGCAAATCGCCGCCGCCAATTTTCATCGCCGGACGCGGATCGGTCGTAATCCGAGTCCAGTTCTCCCCGCCATCATCCGACCGGAAAAATCCCAACCCTTCATCAGACGCGTAGGTCGCCGGCTTGGTCGTCCCCACCGTCGCATATAAACGGCTGGGCTGGCTGGGCGCAATTGCCACATTGATCTGCGCCAGGTCATCGGGTAACCCCTTGCTCAATTTCCGCCACGTATTGCCCGCGTCAGTTGACTTAAACAGGCCGCCCTCCGTGCCCCCAAACTCATTATTGTCCTCCCACGGCCCCAGGCGTGACTGCCATAACGACGCGTAAATCACGTCGGGATTCGACGGATCAATCTCCACGTCTGAGCCGCCGGTATTCTCATCCTTGTACAGGACCTTCTCCCATGTGACGCCGCCGTCTTTAGAGCGAAATATGCCGCGCTCTTGGTTCGCGCCGTAAGGATGCCCCAGCACCGCCGCAAACAGCCGGTTTGGATCGCGTGGATCAATCGCCAGCGCTGGGATTTGTTGCCCATCGCGCATTCCCAGATGCGTCCACGTCTTCCCGGCATCGTTGGATTTGTAGATTCCATCACCCACTGACAAATCCGGCCGGTGCAACCCTTCGCCGCTAGCCACATAAACGACTTCAGGATTCGAGACCGAAACCGCGATGGCGCCAATAGATTGCGTCGGCTGTCCGTCGAAGATCGGATTCCAGGTCCGCCCATAATCATCCGACTTCCAAACTCCTCCATTGACCGCCCCGAAGTAAAAGACGTTAGGCTGGCTCGCCACGCCCGCCACCGCCCGAGTTCGCCCACCGCGAAACGGCCCAATCATCCGCCAATGCATGTCCTGATACAGCTTCTCTGAGTACTGCTGCGCCTGAACAAACCGCGCAAGCAAAAAGAAAGTCGAAAATACGATGACGATTGATATAAATCGGCAGATTCGAATCAAGACAATCTCCTATCCCCACGCTTTCCGATGATCTCATGCCGCCAGATAGCACGAGGTAAACCGAGGCTGCGCCATTTCACCTGCCCTGAGCGTAGTCGAGTGGGTGGGATCTTTCGGTCGGATCTCAGATCAACTTTCCACTATAATGCCCGTTTCTCGGATAAGACTTTACCTGAAGTCGAGGATCCCATGAATCCTTCCCGCATTGCATCATTCTCCCTTTTCATTTCGATGCTTCGGGTGCCGCTGCTCCCGGCGTCCCTGGCCCAAACCGCCCCACCCGCTTCCTACCCAAATTATCCCAGCGAAACGCCCTCCACATTTTCAACCGTTCAGGACGCCTGGGATTACGCCCGCCGCGAAGTCATGATCCCGATGCGCGACGGCGTAAGACTGCACACTGTGGTACTCGTTCCCAAAGGCGCGAAAAACGCGCCGATCCTACTGACCCGCACCCCCTACGATGCTTCCTCTCTGACCAATCACGTCCACAGTTCTCACCTCGGCCCCAGCTTGTACGGCTACGACAATGCCACCGACGTAATCCTGGCAGGCGGCTACATCCGTGTAGTTCAGGACGTTCGCGGCAAGTACGGATCCGAAGGCGATTACGTAATGAATCGCCCGCTGCATGGCCCGCTCAACCCGACTCCGGTTGACCACGCCACCGATACCTATGACACGATCGACTGGCTGGTCAAGAATATTCCTGAAAGCAATGGCAAGGTCGGCATCCTGGGCATTTCCTACGACGGCTTTTTGCCGCTGATGGCGCTGGTCAATCCGCATCCTGCGCTGAAAGTTTCCGTGCCTATGAACCCCATGGTGGACGGCTGGATGGGCGACGACTGGTTTCACAACGGCGCCTTCCGCGAACAGAACATGTCTTACATCTACGAGCAGGTGGCCACTCGCAAGAACGACGAGCACTGGTGGCGCGGCTACTTCGACGATTACGACTTCTTCATGAGCGCCGGATCCGCCGGTGAAGTTGGCCGCCAGCACGGCATGGACCAACTCGGTTTCTGGAACAAACTTCTCTCCCACCCCACTTACGACGCGTTCTGGCAAGAACAAGCGATGGATAAAATCCTCGCCGCCCAGCCGCTCAAAGTCCCGGTCATGCTGGTGCACAGCCTCTGGGACCAGGAGGACATCTACGGCGCGCTGGCAGTTTATAAAGCCATCAAACCCAAAGACACAAATAACGACAAAGTCTTTCTCGTCCTCGGCCCCTGGCACCACGGGCAGGAAATCGAAGATTCCAGTACTCTCGGCGCATTGAAGTTTGGCAGCGATCCTGGCCTTTACTTCCGGCAGAACATTCTGCGCCCATTTCTCGATCACTACCTCAAAGACAATGCACCCAAGTCGGATGTTGCTCTGGTCAGCGCATTCGAAACCGGGACCAACAAGTGGGAACGCCTTTCCGCATGGCCGGCGGGTTGCCCAAGCGGCTGCTCCATTTCGCCCACGCCTCTCTACCTGAGCGCCGGATCAAAGCTAAGTTTCATCGCACCCAAAGCTACCGAGACTGCATTCGAAGAATATGTGTCCGATCCCGCCAAGCCCGTCCCCTATCGCTCTCGACCCAGCCAGCCGATGGGCTACGGCGACGGACTCACCTGGTCCGAATGGTTGGTTGACGACCAACGCGAGGCGTCCGGCCGCACCGATGTACTGGTTTTCTCTAGCGACGTCTTGAAAGACCCCATGAAGATCAGTGGCCAGCCGATTGCAAATCTCGTCGCGTCCACCAGCGGCACCGACTCCGACTGGGTGGTCAAAGTCATCGACCTCTATCCCGACGAAGTCGCCGGCGATGCCCACATGGGCGGTTATCAACTCATGATTTCAGCCGACATTTTCCGCGGCCGCTATCGCGAGAGCCTGGAAACTCCGAAGGCCATCACGCCCGATAAACCTCTGCTCTACCGCTTTGCCTTGCCCGCCGCCAACCATGTCTTCCTCCCCGGCCACCGCATTATGGTGCAGATCCAGTCCAGTTGGTTCCCGCTCTACGACCGCAACCCTCAGACCTTCGTGCCTTCGATCTTCTGGGCCAAACCGGGCGATTACAAGAAGGCTACGCAGCGCGTCTATCACACGCCGGGGCAGGCCAGCTTTTTCGAACTGCCGTTGGTGAAGGCGTCCCCGTAAATCGAGTCACGTGGGGGCGGACGCCCCTTCAACTCCGCTCAGGGGCAGGCTCTCTCGTCCGCCCTTCCCCATGCCCGGTGCTACGCCGACCTGTACGACACATGACCAAAGTGACCTCCCTCTGCGTTTAACCTCGGCCTATAATCGGAAAAAAGCTGGTCTGCCACTAATTTTCGGACCGAACATGCCTGAAAACACAAGGGTTGAAGAGATCGTACGTAGCGCAGTGAACCAGGCGTTGGAACGCCAGCTCGTATCCTTGCGCGAAACTGTAGTTCAGGAAGTCCTACGCGAGATTGGGTCGGCACAGCTTGGCAAAGGCGCCCACTCACAATCTAGTTCCGCGACCCTGCAGAAAGCGGTCCTGGCAATCCAGTCCGGGACCAACCAGAAGGAAATCCTGCGCGCTCTGCTCGATAACACCGTGCTCTACAGCGGACGCGCCGCCCTGTTCGTAATCAAGGCCGGGGCCGCCACCGGCTGGCAGGGGACTTCTTTTTCGAATAACGAATCCATCAAAGATTTTTCGCTCGAGGTTAGCTCCGGCCTGGCCGCGCGGGTGATGCAATCACGCAGCGCCGAAAGCGGAAGGGCCTCCGAGATCGATCCGAACTTCATGGCAAAATTCGGTGCCGCGTCGGACGGCAACGCGATTGTTCTCCCGCTTCTGCTGAAAGACAAAATTTCTGCCCTGGTCTATGCCGACGCCGGAACCGCCGGCGGCACCCTCGACGACGCTGCGCTCGACGTACTGGTCCGCGCCACCAGTGCCTGGCTCGAAGTAATTTCGCAGCGCAAGCAAGCCCACAAAGAGGGGACCGCCGAGTCCGAAGGAGCGCATTTTTCGGCGCCGCCCGCGACTAACGATCCTTTTGCCGCCCACACTCCCATCCACACTGCTAAAGCGCAACATGGAGCCCAAGCCGCGCCTGCCGCCGCCATGTCCGCCGCAGCCGCCTGGGGAGGGCCAGCCGTAGTTTCCGCAGCAGAAGCGCCCTCCGGGGCGGATGGCGAAATTCATCGCAAGGCGCAACGCTTTGCCCGCCTGCTCATGGACGATATCAAGCTCTACAATCAGGCCAAGGTTTCCGAAGGCCGCAAGCACAAAGACTTGTACGACCGCCTGAAAGAAGATATCGAAAAAAGTCGCACTACGTACCACAAACGCTATGGCAACACGCTGGCGGGCGCAGCAGACTATTTTAATCAGGAGTTGATTCGCAGTCTCGCGGAAGATGACGTTTCTCTCCTGGGCAGCAATTTTCGGCGATAATTAAGGGTCGTGGTGGGTCTTCGCAAGTTCTCTCTCTTCGCGCTGATGTCGTCAATAGTGTGCTCGGCGGGATTATCTCCTGTCGCGGCGCAGACCTCTGGCGCCGCGCCCGCCGCCCCAACTTCAGCCCCGGGAACGCCGCCCGTATCTGCCCGCTCTTCGGGGAAACCGGCCGGAGAAGCTTCTCAGCCTTCGAGAAGAAAGCCATCTGCTGCGCCCCAAGCCAAGCCTGCACGAAAGCCGACGCGCACATCGTCAAGGCCCCGCAGAAACTCTCCCCGTCTCCGCCGAATGCATCAGGCATTCGTCGCCTCAGCCACCCTAAAGCCGATGGCGCGCCAACTCCTGCAAGACCGTACTCCTCAGGCCTATACCGGAGTCGAGACGTTTGCGCGCAAACACAGCGCCGAAGACGCCGGATCGCTCGCCTGGCTGGCCCTCGGATACGCTCATTTTATCGATCGCGATTACGCTAAAGCCATCGATCCGCTCAGCCGCGCCAAACCCCACGCCGGAGACATCGGCGATTACGTCGCGTATTATCTCGCCGCCTCCTATCTCCAAAGCGGGCGTACCCCTGAAGCCGTCGCCGCGCTCAGCGCCTTCGACGAATCCTTCCCCCAGTCGCTAATGCTTCGCGATGCCCACGTTCTCTATGCCAGCGCTTTGTTGACCGACAATCGTCCGAAAGACGCTGTCGCGCTCCTCGAAAAAGATCGTGAGCCCATCCGCTCCGATCTGGAGTTGTTGCTAGGCCGCGCTTATGCTGCCGCCGGAGAACCGGCGAAAGCCGTCACCGTCTTAAGGCACCTGTATTTCACCATGCCGGTGAGCTTTGAAGCCACGGCCGCGCAAGCCGAATTGCAGAAACTGGCATCTACTCCTGGAATTTCTCCGCCGGCGTTCGCCGAACAGAAATCTCGCGCCGACCTTCTCGCCCATGCCAAGAAATTTGCCGAGGCCGCCGACGCCTATCGCGACCTGCTGCGAGATGCCGCAGCCCCGGACAGGCCCTCAATCCAACTCGCCTTGGCTGAGGCCTTGCACCACTCCGGACATGACCGGGATGCCAAGCAATTGCTCGACAGCGTCCAGATCACCTCACCGGAAATCGCCGCCGAGAAACTCTATGACCTCGGAGAGATGCAGCGGGCTGCGAATCAGGATGACGCATTTTTGCAGACTGTCGCCGACATCCGCCAGGCTGCTCCCACCAGTCCCTGGCTCGAGCAGGCCCTGCTCTATGCCGGAAATATTTGTCTCCTGCGCCACGATTACGACAAAGCCATTGCCGCCTACCGCGAAATCGAGCTGCGTTTTCCCAATGGCCCGCGCTCTCCGTATTCGCACTGGAAGGCCGCATGGCTCAGCCTCCGTCAGGGACGCAGTGCCGATGCCAAGACTTTATTCGAACAGCAGATCGCGCTCTATCCCGAGTCTAATGAAGTCGTAGCCGCGCTCTACTGGCGCGCCCGATTGGCCGAAGAGGATGGCGACGCCATCATGGCCGGCGCCTTTTATCAGAAGATCATCGACCGCTTCCGCAACTATTACTACGGCCCTTCGGCCCGCGAGCGCGCCGCTAAACTCAAAGCTGCTGACGATCCGCCCAAGACCGATCCGCCGCACTATGCCATTCTGGATCGCGTTCCGCCGTTGAACGCCGCCCCCATCACCCAAGACGCCGCGCCCGAAGACAACCTGCGCGTGCAAAAAGCACGCCTCCTCGAAAACGGCGGCCTACTCGATTTCGCCGTGCGTGAACTAAAAGCCGCCGCGGAAGAAGAGAAGGGAAGCTGGCTGCCCGCCGAAATTGCCCGCATGTACATCGACGTCGGACGATATGACATCGCCGTTGAAACCCTGAAGCGCGCAGTGCCCAGCTATTTTGCGGTGGATCTTTCCGCGCTGCCCCGTTCCTACTGGGAGGCGCTCTTCCCCAAACCCTACTGGACAGACTTGAAAAAGTTCTCGTCCGACAACGCGCTCGATCCCTACATGGTCGCATCGCTAATCCGGCAGGAATCCGAATTCAATCCCAACGCCGTATCGAACAAGAACGCTCTAGGCCTGATGCAGTTGTTGCCGCGCGTCGGCAAAGGCGTAGCCAAACAGGAAAAGTTGAAGCACTTCTCGCCCCAGCAACTATTCACGCCGGCGATTAACCTGCAGCTTGGCACCCGCTACTTCCGCTCCATGGTGGACCAGTTCGGAGGCTTCGAATATGCACTCGCCGCCTACAACGCCGGTGACGACCGGGTAAAAGACTGGCAAGCCGCCGGCAAATACCGCGACATCCAGGAATTCGTCGAGTCCATCCCCTTCACCGAAACCCGCGAATACGTCCAGGCGATAATGCGCAACGCGAATGTCTATCGCCAACTCTACGGCGCACCCTGACCTCCAAAACTTTGTCATCCTGAGCGAAGTTGCCGTCGCGAAGCGAACGGCAACGCAGTCGAAGGACCCCTAATTCGGTTGTATGAAACCAGGGTGGTAGGGAATTCTCTCGACGCGGCTTAGTCGGGATGTTGAGGACCACGGAAGCAACAAAGAATTCCCCGACGCGACCAGTTCGGTATCGCCACAAAAGGGGTCCTTCGACTCCGCCGCACTTCGCGTTTCGCGAAGTACGACTTTCGCTTAGGATGACAGTGGAGTTTTTTCAGGTGTCTTCACAAACAAAATCTCATACACCAGCAAACCCGCGCCCACCACAATCGCGCTGTCCGCTACATTAAACGCCGGCCACTGATACGACCCGATATACACCAGCAGAAAATCTACCACCCGCCCGCTGAGCACCCGGTCCCACAGATTCCCCAGCGCGCCCCCAAGAATCAGCGACAACCCAACCGCAGTAGCCGTCATGGCATGACTGCTCCGCCACAACAATGCCGAAACAATTACCAGCGCAACCACCGAGAACAGCACCAGGAGGACGATCTTCCATTGCGAAGGCGAGTCGTTGAACAAACCAAACGCCGCCCCACGGTTCTCCACATGGGTGATATAGAAAACCCGCTTGATCACCGTAATGCTGTCGTGCAGCGAAATATCCTTCGCCACCAGTCGCTTGCTGAATCGGTCCAGCAACAACACACCCACAGCAATCAGAAAATAGAGTCTGCGCATGATTCGGTGGCTGGTCACTGAGAGTCTCAAGAATTACGCGGTGGCCGCTCCGCCCTCCATCTGCCTCAACACCGGCGCGCACCGCTCGCACACCGTCGGATACTTCGGGTCTTCGCCAACCCGAGTGGAATAATTCCAGCACCGTTCGCATTTCAGGCCATCAGCCTTTGCGACCTCAACCCTGAGCTCGCCTCCCGAAGCATGGTCAAGACCAACCTGCGAAACGATGAAGAGATACCGAAGCTCAGCTTTATATTTCTCTAGCAGGACATACAGCGACTCCGGCGCGCTGAGCCTCGCTTGCGCCTCCAGATTCCCGCCAATGAGTTTATTATTTCGCGCCTCTTCGAGCGATTTCAGCACCACGCTGCGGACCTCGTGCAGTGTGCTCCACTCGTCGTCCAATCTCTCCCAGCCAGCTACCGAAAAAAGCTTGCCAGCAATCTGCTCCCGACTCCAAAACTCATCCAAATGAACGCTCTCCGGACGCTCCGCCGCCACCGGAAGTTGCTGCCAGATTTCGTCGCAGGTGAAGCTCATGATCGGCGCCAGCAGCCGAGCCAGAGCCTCGCCAATGGTCCACAGCACACTTTGCGCCGCCCGCCGCTCGCGCGACTTCGCACCAAAGGTGTACAGCCGGTCTTTCAAGATGTCGAAATAAAATGAACTCAAATCCACCACACAAAACTCAGTGATGCGGTGGTAAATACGATGAAACGCAAACGCATCGTACCAATCGGTCACCTGCCCATTGAGGGTCGCGGTCTGCCGAAGCATGAACTGATCCAGCGACAACATCTCCTCATGCGCAACCGCATCCCGCGCTGGATCGAAGTCGTACAGATTGCTCAGGATGTAGCGGAACGTATTGCGAATCTTGCGATAATTCTCCGCCACGCGCTGCATCAGATTTTCCGATCCCACCACGTCCTCGCGGAAATCCACTGACGCCACCCACAGCCTAACAATCTCTCCACCCAGTCGGTTGGCAATGTCCACCGGATCAACATCATTCCCTCGCGACTTCGACATTGCGCGCCCCTGCTCATCCAGAGTCCACCCCGGCGTTGCGCACGACTTATACGGCGAGCTGCCCTTAGCCCCAATCGAGCAAAGCAGGGAAGACATAAACCACCCGCGATACTGGTCGCCGCCCTCTAAATACAAATCCGAGGGCCACGGATAATTCGGTTCATTCGCGGTCTCGACCAGATAGCTGCATCCCGACTCGAACCACACGTCAAGAATGTCGGCCTCTTTTACAAAAGACTTGCCCCCGCAGTCGCACTTCGCCCCCGCAGCCAGCGTCTCGGATTCCGGCATGTACCAGGCGTCCGCCCCCGACTTCGCAAATAGTTCAACCACCTTGCGGTTCACCGCCGGATCTTTCAGCTGCTTGTTGCACGCTGAGCACACGAACACCGCGATCGGAACGCCCCAAACCCGCTGCCGCGAAATGCACCAATCCGGCCGCGTCTCCACCATATTCGAGATGCGCTCTTCTCCCCACGCCGGGTCCCAGTTGATCTTCTTAATCTCCGCCAGCGCCAGGCTACGAAACGTCCCGTCTCCTACCGGCGTCTCCATCGAGATGAACCACTGCTCCGTCGCCCGGAAGATCACCGGATTGTGGCAGCGCCAGCAATGTGGATAGGAATGCTCGAGCTTCTCCTCATGCAGGAGGGCCCCGCGGCTCTTCAACAAATCAATGATCGGCTGATTGGCCTTAAAGACCTGCAGGCCTTCATACTCCGGCAACCCGTTGTGAATGCGCCCTGCAGCGTCCACATCGCAGGTAGGATCAAGCTTGTACCGCACTCCAGTCGCAAAGTCCTCAGCTCCGTGCGAAGGAGCGGTGTGGACGACACCGGTGCCCGTGTCCATGGTGACGTAGTCCGCCAGCACCCCCAGGATGTTTCGATCTAGGAATGGGTGGGCAAAGTTGAGGTATTCAAACTTTTTGCCTGGGAACGCCGCCACAACTGCAAACCCCTCTTTTCCTAGTTCGGTTTTAGCCTGAACATCTCCGGCCAACTTTTCCGCGTAGATGTAAACCTCGTCCGACGCCTTCGAATGCACCGCCACATACTCTTCCTCAGGGTTGAAAGCCAATGCCTTCGAAGCCGGCAAGGTCCACGGAGTAGTCGTCCAGATAATTGCGAAAACTTTTTTCCCTTTGAGCTCCGGATCCAAACCAGCCGGATCATCCTTCAACGCATACTTCACCCACACTGCCGGAGTCGTATCGTTCTCATACTCTACTTCCGCTTCCGCCAGCGCGGTCCGATCATGCATGCACCAGTAAACCGGCCGCAGGCCTTTGTACACAAATCCCTGCTCGAAAAACTTGTAGAACGTCGCCAGCACCACCGACTCGTACTCGGGAGTCATCGTCGAATACGGCTTGTCGAATCGTCCCAACACCCCAATCCGCTTGAACTGCTCGCGCTGCAAGTCGAGATACTTCTGGGCATACTTTCTGCATTCCAGGCGAACGTCCACCGCTTTCATCTGCAGCTTTTTACCACCCAGCCTTTGGTCTACCTTGATCTCGATCGGCAAGCCATGGCAGTCCCACCCCGGGATATACGGGGCGTCAAACCCAGCCATGTTTTTCGACTTCACCACGAAGTCCTTCAGGCATTTATTGAGCGCGTGCCCCAAGTGGATCGGCCCATTGGCATAAGGAGGCCCATCGTGCAAAACATAGGCCGGGCTGCCCTTTCGGGCCTCGCGGATCCGGTCATAAAGGCGCGATTGCTCCCAGCGCTCCAGAATTTTCGGCTCATTCTGGGGCAGGTTGGCTTTCATGGAAAAGCTAGTTTTAGGCAGGTTGCAGGTTGATTTGAAGTCCAGCGGGATTCTCCAAGCAATTGATTTGTTTCATTATAGATGGGAACAACGTCTATTGAGGCAGGCTCTTGGTTCCAGGCTCTCGGGTTTCAGAACTCGCCCGCTTGTCCTCAAGAGCCGCTTGTAAAACTTTGGTGAGAATCGCCGGGAATCCCGCTGCCCGACCCGCCGCACCCGAGTGTACAATTTTCCTAAGGTGACGTTTTTCGAGTGTGAGCATCTAAGCTCATTAGGAGAAACAACGAGTTTGGCCATCAGCTAGAAAAGAGGAACGATGGCCAGAGGTTTTATGAGTCAGGATTGTTCGGGAAGCAACTTGGCAATCAGGCTGCTCATCAGTTAAGGAATGGGGCCAAAAGAGTTGGCCAGCAAACCGGAAACTCGGGTAACATAAATGGCGACCTTGGAATTCAAACCTCCGCAACCCGTCGAATCTGAGCCTGAGCTTCATTTGCTGATGCCCCAGGGCTCTGACAAGTCGCTCTTGGGTTCGCTCGCCCAGAACGTCAGAGACACTTTTTTTCCCAAGAAGCTTCCGCCCCTCGTCCTGACTTCGCAGCCAGTTCCCGTTAAGGACATTTGGGGCTTTTACGCCGAGTACCGGAAGCAAAGTGCCACAGCTTCTACCATCATCCACATCATCCTGATTACCGCACTCATCTTCGGTACTGCCTATCTGGGCCGGCGCGTGATTGAGAAGCCGAAAGTGGAGGTCATTACCTTCACGCCCACCGAGATTCCAGTGATGAGACCATCTAAGACGCAATCGGGCGGCGGCGGCGGCGGCGGCGATCGCGACAAGTTCCAGGCGCCCAAAGGAAAAATTCCCAAACAGTCCATGGAGCAAATCACGCCTCCGGCTATCGTGGTGCGTAACTTGCATCCCAAATTGGCGGTTGAACCGACTGTCGTGGTGCCGCCACAAGTCAAGCTGGCTTACAATGCTCCGAACTTGGGCAATCCTACAGCGACTCTGCCCTCCGGGCCGCCATCCAACGGCACCGGCTCCGGCAGTGGAATCGGCTCCGGTAGTGGCGGCGGAATTGGTGTGGGCAGCGGCCCCGGCGTCGGCGAAGGCCACGGCGGCGGAGTAGGTGGCGGCGTTTTCAGAGTCGGCGGCGGCGTCAGCAAACCTCGCTTGGTCTATGGACCTGATCCTGAATACTCAGAAGAAGCCCGCAAGGCCAAATTCATGGGCACCTGCGCCCTTAGCCTGATCGTTGGGCCCGACGGCCGGCCGCGCGACATCGCGATTGCGCGCAGCGTCGGCTTGGGTCTTGATGAAAAGGCCATCGAAACCGTCAAGACCTGGAAGTTTGATCCCGCTATGAAAGATGGCAAACCGGTGGCGGTGCAGATTATCGTCGAGGTGGCGTTCCACCTGTACTGAAGCAATAAGAAATCCAAGGCCAGCCTTTGGGGCTGGCCTTTCTATTTGCCCACTATTCCTTGAGATCCACGTGCGTGATGTCTCTGATTTCCTGGCCCAGGAACCGGGTTCCGAGTCGCCGGAACTTCTCAACCGAATCGGTCACAAAAAAGCGGAGATGACTTGTGTCCGACAACCGCACTCCCAATGTCTTGACGCCATCTAACTGTCCCAGTCCCCCATTAGAAGTTCCCGAGACCATGGGGTTCAAGACTGCAAGCGCGACCGACTCCGCCGAATCCACCAATGTCACATTTTCCGGAACCACGCGGTGCAGAATCGGTTTCAGCAACGGATAGTGCGTGCACCCCAGCAACAGCACATCAGCCGAATTGAAGCCATCACTGAAAGCCTCGCCCAGATAAATTTTCGCCACTTGCTCGGTAACCGAGTGCTCCACCCAGCCTTCTTCGACCAACGGCACCAACAGCGGACACGCCTTCTCGCGGGATTCAATCTGCAATGCCGCAAGCGCCTCCCGGTAGGCATGGCTTGAAATGGTAGCCTCGGTTCCGATTACAACCACTCGGCGCGATCGGGACGCCGCCGCCGCTCGCTGCGCCCCCGGTTCGATTACCCCCAGCACTTTCACCGACGCTGCTTGCCGAATCTGCCCCAGCGCCAGCGCGGTCGCGGTATTGCAGGCAATCACCAAAAGTTCCGCGCCCTGTTGCTCCAGGAACCGCGCCGCCTCGCAAGCATACCGGGCCACCGTTTCCACTGATTTTGAACCGTAGGGCAGGCGCGCGGTGTCGCCAAAGTAGAGATACTCGGCGTCGGGGAGAACTTCAAGTAAGGCTTTAAGTACGGTCAGCCCGCCGAATCCGGAGTCGAATACGCCTATAATTGTATTGCGCACTGGAATAGTGTACACTGTTTTAGTATGAAAAACATAACTCTCAGCGCCGACGAAGACCTCATCGAGCAGGCCAGGAAAGCCGCCGAGTCGCAAAACACCACCCTGAACGCGGCATTCCGGGAGTGGCTAGAAGACTACGCAAAGAGATCCGGCGACCTCGCTGCCTTCGACCGCGTAATGGAGCGGCTGCGTGGTCGTGTCGTGTCTCACGGTCCCTACACCCGAGATGAAATGAATGAGCGATAGATTTTTCCTGGACACGAACATTTTCGCTTACATGTTCGATCAAGCTGCGGCCGCCAAGGCGCAGTTATCTGAACGCCTAGTACGAACGGGCATTCGAACTAGGAAGGGGGTCATCAGTTATCAGGTCGCCCAGGAATTCTTTAACGTGGCATTCAGGAAGTTCCGCCCCCCCATGTCTGCCGCAGACGCATACACCTACTTCATCTCTCCTTTACGTCCATTGCTGAAAGTACCGTTCTCGCAGGCCTTGGTGTTCCAGGCCATTTCAATTCGAGAGAAACATTCAATCCCTTGGTACGACGCGCTGATCCTCGCGGCGGCGATCGAAAGCGAGTGCAAGATTCTCTACAGCGAAGACTTTCAGCATGGCCGCAAGCTTGAAGGCGTGAAAATTCTCAATCCCTTCATTTAGCGGACGAAACGTGCATTATTTTCAATCTGTGGTTGCGTGGCTGTCTGCGCACCGCAACACTGCCCCGCAGGAATCGGCGCCCCGTGCGGACACGTCCGAGGATGTCCCAGGAATTTGCAGATTTTCTCCGTCGCCTCAGGAGACAAAATATGCTCGAACTTGCAAGCCTGCTGCTCGATTTCCGACTCGCTTTCGAGCGCCAGACTGTCCGTGAACAGCCGCTCCGCCAGCCGATGCCGCCTAATGATATCCGCCGCCCGCTGCCTTCCACGCGCCGTCAATTCAACCACCACACTTCCGTCTCCCACGGAAAACCCCGTCGGTTTTAGCGCATCGTGGCAAGGATTCACAAATGGCTTGTGATTATGCTTTTCCGGCGGATGCGGCGCGGTCACAACCAGCCCCATCTCGCGCATCTTCTCCACTGCCAGGCTTACCGGCAGCACGCCGTGAACTTCCATATGCTCAATCTCCGCAATTTCGCCGTGCTCCTCCATTACCCAAAGCTCTTCGAGGACCTCCTCCAATTGCTCCTCGTCGGCCATGGAGAACACTTCCTGCGCCGCAATCTTTCCATGATGCAGTTCAATCCGGCGATCGCCAAGCCGCGCCACCACAGGATCGTGCGTTACCATCACAATCGTCCGCCCCTGGCTGTGCAGTTCCCGCAACAGCCGCAACACAATTTCCTCATTCGCCGCGTCCAGGTTTCCAGTAGGCTCGTCGGCGAGAATGATCTTCGGATCATTAATCAGCGCCCGCGCAATACACACCCGCTGCTGTTCGCCACCCGAAAGCTGTGCCGGCAGATGTCCTGCGCGATCTTTCAATCCCACCCGAGCCAACGCCTCCAGCGCTTCCTGCTCGTCAGCCATGCTGTGAAAGTATTGCGCCAGCATTATGTTTTCGATTGCCGAGAGGTAGGGAATCAAATGAAATTGCTGAAAAATGAAGCCGACCTTTTCCGCGCGCACCCGGGTGAGTTCGCTGGTGTTGAGCCGTGCCACATTCTCGCCATGCAGCCAGATCTCGCCAATACTGGGACTGTCCAGGCACCCAATCAGATTGACCAGCGTGGATTTTCCCGAGCCCGACGGTCCCATCACCGCGATCCATTCTCCCGGCTCGACACGCAGCGTGAAGTCATCAAGCGCGCGAATCACACCACCGGCCGCCTCAGTCTTCGCTGGATAAAACCTGCTGACATGGTTCAGCCGGATCATTTACTCTCCCCTCAAAATCATAGCGGGCTGAATCCGGCGCAGCAATTGCAAA
>WNFC01003454.1_pt1 | contig 17746 bp, 14 predicted proteins | sample 5400541 | NCBI WGS metagenome assembly WNFC01 (sample SAMN13153342, study PRJNA577476) | soil metagenome | isolation source: 120 cm saprolite under Douglas fir tree site 2 hole 2 replicate 1 | place: USA:California | collected 2015-04-18
TTTGCGGCCCGGGCCGGAGAAGAGTGCGGAGTTGGCGCGGTGCGCCTTTGTGGCCGCCGTGGGGGCGGCGATGGCCACAGCGACGAACGCTTCGACCAGCCAGATGGCCAGCCAAATGCGCGGGTTCGTTTGGCGCGAGGCAATGATCGCGGCTACCAGAGCTGTGACGCCCATGCCTACCCCGCCCCAGCCCGGCACGGCGGTAAATTCGGCGGCGCTCTCCATGGTTTCGCGGATGTAGCGGAGATGGTCGGCGGCGCGAGTATCGATGGGGATGGGCTCACGTTGGGGAGAGCGAAGCGGACCAGGGTTGGCCATAGAATCCAGACTAGCGGTCGCGGGTTACGTCTGTCAAGTACTTTGTAATGCAAAGTAGATGCAACGGATCGCTAGGCTTGGCGCGGGTACCGGCCCAGCAGCGCGTTCCACCGGATGGTGAACACCTCGAGGAACATCTGCAGGCTATCGCGCAGCAGGTTCACTTTGGTAGCCGGGGAGTGCCCCCAGCGCACGGGAATCTCCACGGCACGCAAACCATGATGCCGCGCCAGATACAGCAATTCCGGATCGAACCCGAAGCGCTCAATGCGCTGCTGTTCAAAAATAATCCTGCAGCGTTCCCGGCGGAACGCCTTGAAACCGCACTGAGTGTCCACGAAAGGCAGGGCCTTTGCCCCGGTTCACGCCGTTCGAGACTACTCGGAGCAAAGGGATTTTGCTCCGGAAGGACTGCGCCACCGCCGCCGTACGGTCCTTAGACCCGTCATCCACCACCAGGACCTCTGTTTCATGGCCGGACGTTTGAATATATTCCGCAATTCGATCGAGGGTTGCGGGCAAACGCAATTCTTCGTTGTAGGACGGAATGATGATGGAGAGGTCGGGGTCGGCAGGATTCATCGCGCAGGTGGTTCCTGCCAGCCATGGTAGCCGACCAGGGGCACAAACCGGCAGCCTTCAAGCGTACTTTTAAGGAAGGAAAGACCTTGCTTTTCGATGCGCCGCAATTCCTGATGCTCCGCGTCTCCCACGGGCAGAATCATCCGGCCGCCTTCAGCCAGTTGCGCGAGTAGCGGCTGAGGAACGGCAGGAGCCGCAGCGGCGATGAGAATCGCGTTGAACGGTGCGAGTTCCGGCAGGCCCAGCGTGCCGTCTCCGCAATGAACATGCACATTACCGTATCCGAGGGGCGCGAGGCGCTCGGAAGCAGCCGATGCCAGTTCCGCCCGGCGTTCGACCGTGAAAACCTCTCCCACGAGGCGGGAGAGGATGGCGGCCTGATAACCGCAGCCAGTCCCGATCTCCAGAACACGGTCGCCCGGTTGCAGGCGCAGCGCAGCGGTCATGGCGGCGACGATGAAGGGTTGTGAGATGGTTTGGCCTTCGCCGATGGGCAACGGTCCATCTTCGTAAGCACGCGAGCGCAATTCTACCGGCACAAATTCGTGCCGCGGCACGGCCATCATTGCCGCCAGCACGGCCGCATCGGAGATGCCGCGGCGGCGCAACTGCTGTTCGATCATTTCCGCGCGCTGCCGGAGGTACTCTTCGCTTTCAAGCATGCGTGACCGCCGCCGCGTGTTTCTCCCAGGCGCCGGTCCGGAGGATTTCTTCCATCTGCGCGAGAGAAAAATCACATTCCTCGTCGCGATTGTAGAAATGCGGTGAGAGGCGCACACCGGCCCTGGGCCGGTAGTCAACGAGGATATCCCGCGCGAGAAGTTCGCGGCAAACCTCAGGAGCGTGAGGGCACTCCACGGAAACCGTTCCCGCACGCTCCGCGGGATTCTCCGGCGTGTTGACTCGCCAGCCGCGCGCCTTCGCGCCTTCGATCAGGCGCGCGGTCATGCGCATGGATTTCTCGCGGATCGCTGGGATGCCAACCTTGTTGAGAATGTCGAGCCCGGGCTGGCAGGCATAAAGCGCTGGAATGTGGGGAGTGCCGTTCAGATAGCGGAACGAATCTTCGCGCGAATCGATGGCGCCGGTTTCAAAGTCGAAGGGCCGGCGATGCGCGATCCAGCCGGTAAGCGTGGGGCGCAGTTTGGCCCGCAAGTCTTCGCGAACATACAGGTAAGCGACGCCTGGGCCGCCGCACAGCCACTTGAGTACGCCGCCGACCGCAAAATCCGCGCCCAGGCTCCGCACGTCCAGGGGAATCGTTCCTGCGGCTTGAAAGACGTCCAGAATGACGTGCGCGCCGACCCGGTGCGCGCGCTCGATGACGGCGCGGGCGTCGACGATGTACGAGCTGCGGAACAGAACCTGGGAAATCGGCACGAGCAGCGTGTGCTCATCGATGGCGGCAAGCACCTTGTCCAAATCAATGCGGACGGGATCCGGCGCGGGGACGACCTCGACACGAGCGCCGTGGCGGCGCTGCTCGTGATAGAAATACTGAATCGAAGGAAACTCCAGTTCCACCAATACGACTTTGTTCCGCGGGCCGCGGAAGTCGAAGCAGGAAGCGATGACCGCCTGCGTCAGCGTGACGTTCTGATGCAACGAAATCTCGCCTGCGCCGGCGCCAATCAGCGGTGCGATCTTGTCGCCCACGCCGACGGCCATCTCCCACCAGCCTTCTTCCCAGGCGCGGACGCCCCGTTTCGCCCAGGAATCCGCATAGGCGCGCATCCCGTCGTAGACGCCGCGCGGCATCGCGCCCAGCGAGTTGCTGATCATGTATGTGGTGCGGTCCAGTATTGGAAATTCGCCGCGCCACTTTAGGAGTTCATCCATCGAGCGTCTCCCCGTGAATAGATCTGCGCGAGTGCGCCTTCCTCCACACAAGGTAGCACACCGTAAGAACCGCGAGCCAGGGCAGCCCGGCCAGCAGGGTGATGCGAAATCCCGGCACCCACCAGGTGGATACCAACACTCCGAGTACCGCGCCGAAACCCGCGAGCGACGCCCACGGCCCGGGCGGCCCCAGCTGGAGGAAGGATCTTCCCTGCCGCTTGTGAAAGCGACGGAAGGCAAGGTGCGTCAGCAGCGTCATCAACCACGCGAAGAGCGCGCCAAACGTGCTCAGCCCGATCATGAATACGAACAGCGAGTCTTTAAAGTACTCGGAGAGAACCAGGGCCGCGGCCATTCCGCCGGCGGAAGCCAGCACGGCAACCGCCGGCATTTCCTTCTTGTTTAACCGGCCCAGGGCCGCTGGCAGGTAGCCACCGCGCGCAAGCGAAAAACCCAGCCGCGCCGCGAAATACAGGTTGGCGACGGCGCTGGAGAGCGCCGCTGTCAGCACGACAAAATTCATGATGTGGCTCGCGGCGGGAATGCCCACGGTCTGGAAAACGAGGACGAAGGGGCTCTCGCCGAGTCCAATCTTCATCCACGGGACAATCCCGACGACGAGTGCGAGTCCGGCAACATAAAAGAGAACCAGGGCGCCAAGCGTCCTCCTCAGGGCCTTGGGCACCGCCACCTTCGGATCCGCCGCCTCGCCAGCCGTGCTCCCGACCACTTCGATCCCGAAAAAACTGAAGAGACCCAGAACGACACCCAGGCCGATGCCTTTCCAGCCATGCGGCTGAAAGCCGCCGTGGGCCGTGTAATTTGCAAATCCAATCCGTGGAAATCCCACGCCAAACAGCAGCGCCGCCCCCAGAATTAGAAAGAGAACGATCGTCACGATCTTGATCATCGAGAGCCAGTATTCAAACGTTCCCAGGTTGCGGATGCTGGTGGTGTTGATGTAGAGAATCGCCAGCGAGAAGACGCCAATCCAAACCAACGAGGGAATTCCCGGGAACCAGAACTTGCAGTAAATGGACGCGGCCACGACTTCGCTGCCAACCACCACCATCATGCATAACCAGTAGGTGAGACGAACCGCGAATCCCGCCCACGGATGCAGATACATTTCCGCGTACAGTCCAAACGATCCGGCGGCGGGGTGCGCCGCGGCCATCTCTGCAAGCGCCCACATCATCGTCAAAGCGATGCACGCTCCGCCGACAAAGCTCAGAATCACCGCCGGCCCCGCAAGCTTCACGGCGATCGCGCTTCCCAGGAAGAGACCCGTCCCGATGCTGCTGCCGAGGCCGATCATGGCAAGCTGGCCGGGCGTCAGGCCTGGATGGAGTCCTTCCTCGCGCTCGACAAGCGCCGCAGGATCAGGTGCGCCGGAAGATCGTTCGACCGTTGGTTCTGGGATGGCCATGGCGAGGCATCGTAACAGAAAGTCTTCCTGTCTTCCCGGCCTGAACCAAGGGCCAGTGAACGACGCGGCACGACTGTACCGCGGCGATGGCCCGCAGGAGAGCGGCATTTTCTAAAATGGCAGGCGTGGCGGAACAACCAACGATGCCGCCACGGAGGCGGTCATGAAAGCGGTCCTGGCGCTGATCATCATTTACGTCGGCACATTCTTCATCGCCATTCAAGGAGCAACGCAGAATCCGGTGCAGGCAGCGCCGCAAAACGCGGCTTCCCCCCAGGACAATCCTGCGCCCTCTCCCATTAACTCGGTTGATCCGGCGAAAGAAGCGGATATTCGCTCGTTGATGGAGCTTGTCGGCGCGCGCGACGCCGTGCAGGACGGCGCAAACAACGCCATCGAGCAGTCCCGCGAAAAGCTTGTCGCCACTCTTCCCAATAACGACAAGGGCCAGGCGTTTGTGACTGCGTTCGCCGCCAGCTATGAAAAGAAATTTAGTGTGGATCAGGTGACGGAACAGCTCGTGGGAATCTACGACAAGCACTTCAGCGAAGACGAAATCAAAGGCCTGCTCCAGTTTTATGGATCGCCCCTGGGACAGAAGGTTGCTGCGGAGATGCCGAAGATTACGCGTGAAATGCAGGCGGCAACCCGCGCGGTGAGCACCAGAGCCGCCAAAGAAGCCCTGGCGGAAGTGAAGCAGCAGAATCCGGAAGTCGGGCAGTCGGCACGGCTGGGTTTCGGCCCCGGCCACTGGCAGCAGCGCGGCCGAGGACGTCAGCCCGCTCCGCAATCCGCTCAACAGCAAAACCCTCAGTAAGAGCGGGCGCAATTCGAGAAGCGCTTTCCCATGACTAAAAGCGCTTTTTGATTTTTATGTCGATTCCGAACGTGCCGTTCTGATCGCGCAATCCCACAATGGAGACGTTGCGGTCGACATTGTATTCCACCTGGATGACCTGCTGCTGCGTCGAGCTCACATTGGATACATAGGTGATTGTGAGGTTGCGCGCGATCCGTTGTTCGACAGTCACACGCGCCGCCGCGTTCTGCTCCGATCCTGTCGAACCCACTCCAGCAAGGCCCGGATCAACGCGAAAACGCGTGATGCCGAAAAGCCGCTCCAGGCGTCCACCCAATTGGCTGGAAATCGCTTCGGAAAGGATGGCAGAAGCCCCCGCGGTTCCGCTCTGCGCCGTGCCTCCGCTGCGCGCCGTGGCCTCGGAGCTGGTCTGGCCCAGCGCCAGCAGCGTCACAATGTCGTTTGCGGGAAGAGGCGGATCGGAGCGATATGCCAGGCTCAGCTTGCTGGCGGGCCCGTTGAAGTTCAGCGTGATTTCGTACTGCTGGATCGTCGTCGCGGCTTCCACGTTCACTACCGGATCGAGGCGGAACGGGTTGGCAAAGTTCAAGTCCCCGCGGGACACGCGGTAACGATTGCCCGCAAAATACAAATTCCCAGAGACAATGTGGATGTGACCGAGAAGAATGGGATGCTCCCATGTCCCCCGCACGCGGAGGTTGGCCTCGGCTTGGAGTTCGGCGCCAGGCCACTCCATGCGCGCATCGGGAGCCGAGAGGGCTTCCACGTCGAATTGCAGATTGCGCAAGTACGGCGAACTGGTGGACGGGCCGGTTATGCCCTCTTTTACGGAAACGAGCATTCCTGCCACTTCCAGGCCCTGCGTCAAGGTGACTCGCTCGATCAGGACGCGGCCGGAGAGGAGACCGGCTGTGGGCGTGCCCGTAAGCCGCAGCGATCCTCCCACGAGCCAGCTCATGCCCTCCGGATAGCGAATCCGCACGCGGTCGGTGCGCAGGCTGACGTCGTAGCGCAGCGGGCTCTCCGCATAATTCACGCTGCCGGAAAGACGCAGCGTGCCCCCACCGGCTTCCGCGCTCACATTCTCGAAATACAGTCGCGTGGCGTCAAAGACGAGGTCTCCCTTGATCGAACTGAGGCCCGTGGGAAAATCCGCCACTCGCGCGGATGCATTCTCGATGTGTACTCGCCCGGTGATGCGCGGCCGGTCTAAAGCGCCTTCGAAGGAAGCATTGATTTGCGCCGGTCCGCGCGCATCGAGATTCGGCACGAACCCGCTGATGAGCCGCAGGTCCAATGCGCCATTGAGCTGCAATCCGATGGTGCGGCCCCCCGCAAACCGTACCGAACCCGCGATTTGAAGATTCGTGTCCGCTCCGCGCAAGGTCGTCGGTTCAACCTCCAGACTGTCTTTCGTGGACCGGAAATGCACCGGGCCCGTGTTCTCCAGGCGGACGTTTGCGTAATTAAGAGCCAGTCGCGAGAAGTTCGCATCCACCACGATGCTCTCCGGCTTCGCTAACGCTCCGTTCAGGGAAATATCCCCATCGGCATTCGCGTTACCATGGAATTTGTCCAGATGCAGGGCGGTGAGCAGAAAGGGATCCAGGTCAATGTTCTTGATCGACACCTTCCCGCTCAGAGGATAGGGGTCGGAAAGCCCGAGCGTATAGCCTCCGGAAACCTCTCCTGTCGGCATGGCGGACCGCAATTCGAGGCGGGCGATGTGCCCGTCTGATGTCAGATTGCCGTCGAAACTGCCGATAATCTCCTGACCCACTCGGACATCCACGGCACGAAACGTCCCTTCCCCCATCGGCGATCTCACAGGGCCATTGGCCTTGAGTCTGAAACTTACCTGGCCTCCAACGGGAAGCCGCCGCATTTGCAGTATTTCAAAATTCTGGAGAGGCAGCGCGGCGCCGACGAGCACTGCGGAAATCGTCTGACCCGCGTAGCGGTAGCTCGCCGAGCCGGTGACGATTCCTGCCCCGCCTCCACTCTCCTTTCCTCGTGGGAAGAATCGCAGCTCTGCGTTGGCGATGCCTACTTCGTCCGGCGCAACATTCAGTTGCCCGCGAAGCCGATTAAAGGAAAGTCCGTAAACCTTGCCTTCCGCCAGATCGAAGAGTCCCGTAATACTGGGTTCCTCCCGCGTCCCGTGCCCGTGGAGTTGGCCCGCCAGCAAACCACTCACGGGATAGGACCAGCCGAATAGCCGCTCGATGTTTTCCACCGGCGCCTTTTCGAAATTGAACTCCGCGGACCAATCGTTTTTGGGCAGAAAGTTCCAGTTGGTCAGAGTCAGGGTCCCCTCGATGTCCGTTTCCATCTCACCGCGGCGGACATGTCCGTGCGCGAGGGACAACTCCGTGGGCGAATAGCTGAGATCACCGTCGAGATAATCCAGGAAAACGCCGTCGTAGCGCGCTCGCTCGCCCCGCAAATGGCCCTGAAAGGTGGGACCGCTTGAGGGCCCCAGGATCTTGCCGTCCCATCGCGCGCTGCCCGAGATCTCTTTTGCGGCCTCGGGAGAGCCGGGCACGGCCCCACGAAGCGCGCCGATGAAATCCTTGTAAGTTTCCACGGCGCCCGTTTCGAATCGCACGCTCAGTGCGGATTTACGCGGGGCCAGCACCCCTTCGATGGTGCCACGGGACGACGGCGTTTCGAATTCACCCGAGTCAATCGACAGCACGTTGGCATCGTAACGATAGCGAAACTTCCAGGCGGCGTTTACCGGCTGGTGGCGTTCGGCGGGCTTGTCCGGAGCCGCCCACATCATTTTGTCGGAAATCTCAAACTGCCGGAAAGGGCCGGTCCAGGTCTCGACCGTATCCGCTGTGATCAGGGCGTCCCAGTGCAATTCGTCAATGGGGAAGCCGCGATGCTCGATGGCTGGCAAGACCGCGGCCAGTCTGACGTTCTGAACATGCGTATCCGCGCGAAATTGCAAACCGTCGAAACGCATCGTCACGCGTCCGGTTACCACGCCGCCGAACGCGCCCGCAAGAAAGTCGGGCACTTCCAGGCCGCGATTGTCGATTCGATAGCTGCCGCGGCTCATTAGACCTGTGGCATGAAAGATCGTGTAAGACAGGGCGACGTTCTGCGTGGAGTAACTCCCGCTGCCTTGGAACTGGCCGCCGGCAAATTGGCCCTCACCGCGCAGTTCGACCCGCCCGGTCGGCACCAATGGCTCGCGCAGCGTTTCGCGAAAATCCAGCAACTCGACCCACCCGCGGCAACGGAAATTCCATTGGGGATTCGTGAAGCTGTTCATTTCCGCTTGCGCATCCAGACGCGAGCGCCCGGCCGTGAGTTCCCCTTGTTCGAGCGCGAAGCCGTCGCGCCAGATGGTGAACTTTGCAGAGAGGCTGACGGGCAATGGCTGGTAGCGCTTCGAGGTGAACTGCAGGTTCTGCCACTCGAGCTTGCCAAGGTACAGCGTGTGGTCCGGCGTGCCCCCGGCATCGAGCGCGAGATGCAGGTCGCCGCCCTTCACGGCAAGCGGCGTTTTTGCGTCGTTGTAGAGGATCCAGCCGTCCTCCAGCGTCAGCCGCCGGATATGCAACGCGAACAGCGCTTCGCGGACCGGGTTCGTGGCGGAACCCGGCCGCGGCGGCACGGGCACGTTGCTCGAGCCGTTTCTTTCGATACGAATGTTCACGTGCGGCTGGCGGACGAGAAGCTCGCTCAACGAAACTCTGCGGCCCCAGAACGAATCGATGCGCAAACCCGCCTGCACCTCTTCCGCGGCAAAAAAAGGCGCCGTGCTTGCGGGCTCCCTCCCGTGAATCACAAGGCCTCCCAGAGTCGCCCGCATACCCAGCCACTCCACCGACAGCGAGCGCAACTCGACCTTCCCGCCGGTCATCAATTCCAGCCGATGCACGATCAGCCGGCTCAATAACGGATTGCCCGCGCCGCTGCCGAAAAACACGATCACAGATAGAATGGCAATCACGGCCAGCACCCACGGCGTGTGGATGATCCACGTCCAGATCGGGTGGCGAGTTTCGCGTTTCATTTCGCCCCCGCATCGAGAAGTTTCTCGATGTGCAGCCGGCCCCGGCTCTCTTTCAGCCACAGATCGGCCTGCTCATTGATTCCGCGCTGCACCAGAGCTTCCTGGATGAAATCGCGGGCCGCCTCCAGGGAGGGCGGCTCCTGTCCACGAGCCGCGGCCCGGGGCACCACGGAATTCCGGTAGAAATCCTCAATCGCCTTTGCATCGATCTGCACGGCGGCGCGGAAGCGCGAATCGAGATAGCTGCTCAGGTACAACTGCGAGGCCACCATCCCGCGAACTTCGGACTCACTCAGGCCGCTTTGCTTTTTCCTCGCTTCATATTCCTCCGGCGAGACAAACGACGCTCGCAAGCGTTCCAGGCTCCGCTCTATATCGGCATCGGAAGGATGCGGAAACCGGGAAACGTCTGCCTCCGTGCGCACGATCCACTGATCGATCAGGCGGTCGAGAGCCTGGGCTTCCGTTTCCTTCTTGCCGTCGAGGAGTTGCTGATAGCGGTTCAGAGCCCGGATGTCACTCAGAAGAATCACGTCGTTTTCCACTTTCGCGGCAACGCGGTCCACGACTTCCTGCGAGCGCAGCGGTTGTGTTGCCAGCGCCGCCAGCGCCCCGGATGCGACGAAGAGGATGACGCGGCGCATCAGAACGTCGATCCTAGGTTGAAAAAGATCTGAAAGCCGGGAAGCCGCGTCCCCTGCTGGCCCAGCGATCCCACGAGGCAAGTTGGGGTGTTGCTCGGGCACGGAATGGGAATCACGAATGACGGGCGATTGATTTGATAGCCGAAGTCGACGCGAATCGGGCCCACCGGAGTCTTGTATCTCACTCCGATACCGACGGTGTGAGCGAAGTAATTGAGCTCGTTGGTGCAATTGCTGACGCACTGGGGCAGATTGGCGGGTCCCGGGGGTAGCGATGGATTTTGCAACCCGAACGTGGGCTCGGGCAGCGTTGCGCGGAAAGAAATCCGGCTCAGGCGGCTGTACACATTGCCGCCGTCATAGAAAATGGCGCCGCCCAGTGACGTGCCCAGATATGGCAGCCGCATCGGGAAACGGAACTCCTGGTTTAGCACGAGCATCGCCTGGCCACCCACCGGGAAGCCGGTGCAGGCATCGCGCGGCCCCGCCTGATTGAGAGCAAAGCCGCGCAGCGACGTGCCGCCCCCGGCAAAAAGCCGCTCGGGAAGGGGGATGATTGTCGGCGTCGGTCCGGGAGGTGGTGCCGTAGCGATGAACTGCCCGGGCGTGGGCGAAGGGAAACTCAGCGAAACGGTGTCGCGGTAAGGTACGAGAAAGCCGAGGCGGGCCGAACGCGCGAAGCTGAACCGGCGCTTGATGGGATAGTAAGTGGAATTTTGAAAGTTGAAGCGCAGGAAGCTGGCGCTGGAACCGAGAGCAGTCTCCGCATCGCTGAAGTCGGCGCTGTTGAAACTGCCCTTGGAAGCGTCGGCGGGATTATTCCGGGAATCGCGGAACCACGTCACGCCAAATTGCGAAACGAGCGTCGGCTGGTTGAACAGCGGCACTTCCTGGCTGAGAATCTTCAGGTTGGAGACGCGCACTTGCCGAAAAGTGTAGCGGTAAAGCACTGTCGTCAGCGCCGTGAGCTGGTCCGTCAATTGTACCGAGCCCTCGTAACGCCGCTCCGTAAAGGTGTTGATGTCCCTCGTTTTTTCGGCAAAAGCGGTCGCCTGAAAACTCAGGTGCGAATCTCCGAAGGTGTTTGGCGCGGAATAACCAAGCAGCGCCCGCCCTTGCAGCGTGCTGCCGCGCAGCTTGAAGGAAAGCGCATCCGCGCGTCCCGTAAGATTCAGCTTGCTGACCTCCAGAATGCCGCGCGGAGCCGCCTGCACCTGTCCGCTCGTTGGATTCACGGTGCTTGCGAGCCGTTGCACCTCGAAGCCGCCGCCGTACGCAATGGTATAGCGCTTGGCCTCTTCGACGAGGACCGCGACGTCCTTCTCGTGGTCCGTGCCGTTCGGATTCTGACGCTCGATCGTTACGCGATTGAAAATCCCGAGATTGTAGAGACGCCGTTGCGAATCCACGACGTCGCCTTCCCGCAGCGGCTCATTGGCCTTGACGCGCACTTCGCGCCGGATCACCCCCGGTCGTGTGTGCTTGTAGCCGCTCACGAAAATCCCGCGGACGCGCGTTTGCGGGCCTTCCTCGATGCGGTACACCAGACGAACCGCATCACTTTGTTCGATCAACGCCTTCGGCCCTTTTTCCTTCCCCTCCTTTTTATCGTTTTCTCCGGAAGAAGCGCCGTTCGTGCCTCCGCCGCTTTTGGCCGCGGCCAGTCCCGCGGGGACGGGTTCCGCCGTTTCGGTAAAGCGCGCTTCGGGAAATCCTTCGTTGAAGTACAGCGCCAGGATATTGTCGCGATCGGTCGTCACCGTGAAATCGGAGTAGGGCTGTCCGGGAGTCGAGCCGATCACGTCGAGGAGCTCTTCTTCCTTGAAAGCGTGAATTCCTTCGATCAAGAGCGAGGCCACGCGCGTCTGTTTCCCTTCCTGGACGGCGAAGCGAATGAACAAATCGCCTTTTTTGCCTTTGTAGTCGTCGTTGACCTGCCCTTCCACTTTGGCTTCGAGAAATCCGTTGGCCTGATACAGGCTGCGCATCGATTGCGCATCGGATTCGACCAGCCGTTGGCTGAAGTGTCCGCGCGATGCGAACGCTCCGCCAAAGATTTGCAGGCGGCTCTGCAGCAGCTCCGTATTGAAGTATTTATTTCCCGTGATCTCGATGCCGATCAGTTTGTGATGTTCGCCGCGCTCCACGGTATAGGTGATGAGCTCTTCCGTTCCCCGCGCGGCTCCGCCGCCCGATTTCCCTTCGTGCACGGCGGTCGTGTAGCTGACCTCCGCATCGAAGTACCCTTCGCGTTCCAGGCGCTCCCGTAGATTCCGCTTTCCCTCTTCAAGGAGGTCCGCGTCGACGGCGCCCTCCTGATAGATCGGAATCAATTTTTTCAGTTCGCCCTTGGAAAGTCTCGCCCCCTCTACGGTTACCTGAACACGCGGGCCTTCACTTACCTCCAGGTCCAGTCCAACGGTGTTCTTCGCCGCGTCGTACTCGCCTCGGCGCACCCCCGCTCGCGCGCTCAGGTGCCCCTTCTTGACCAGAAATTTGCGGATGCGGTCGGTTCCTTGCTGAAGTCGCGCGGACGTGATCGCTCGGCCTGTCTTCATCCTCGATCGGGAGAGGATCTCTGCGTCACGGTATTCCGTGTTGTTCTTCAGTTGGACGGCGCCGGTGCGGGCACGCGGCCCGGATTTCACGCGTACCACAATGTCCATCTGATGGGTCTCCGCATGCGGAACTTCCTCTGCCGACACTTCCGCCCGATAGAGGCCCTCTTCGTGAAGAGTTTCCCGCAAGCGCTCCAGGGCTTCGGCGACCACTGCTCGATTGTAGGTTTGTCCGAGCCCAAGTTGCATTGCCGCGGCAGCGGAAGCCTCGCTGGGCGGCGCGGTCAGGCCCTCGATGCGCACTTGGTTGAAAAACAGATTTTCCCGCACGATGAAGTCCAGCCGTACTCCGCCGGAAATCGGCGTTTTCTCCGCGCGCACATCGGCGTAATTCCCCGTGCGGTAGAGCGCTCGCAGACTCTCGGCAACTTTTCCGGGATCGAGCGGTTTCCCCGTTTCTACGGCGATTCCGCTGGGCGATTCGGAAAGCACCTCGCCCTCTTCCTTGACGAGACGCACCGCTGCAACCGTAGGCTGTTCCAGCGCCGTCTCGCGCGCCGTTGTTTCCTGCGCCGTCTGTGCATGCGTCCACACGGCTCCGGCGAGGAGCGCGAGCGCGACAATGCTTCGCAACCCATGGGCCCGGCTCAATTTCATGCCTCTCTTCGCTCAGACGAAGCGTAGCACAGCGGCGTTGCCTCTCCCGTGCTCTTTGGCGCTATCATGTAGCTTAGCAGGCGCGTCCTCACCGCCTGCCGGGGCCGCACCGCACGTGGACGATTCTCTCCAGGAAAAATACTCGCGCCAGATGCTCTTCGCTGGGATCGGTCAGGAGGGGCAGGAGCGGCTCTTCGCTTCTCGCGCTGCGGTTGTCGGCTGCGGCGCGATCGGCGCCGCCGCGGCAAACCTGCTGGTTCGCGCGGGCGTCGGCAGTCTCAGAATCATTGACCGTGATTTCGTGGAGCACTCGAATTTACAGCGCCAGACGCTTTTCGATGAATCCGACGCGTCACAGGCTCTTCCCAAAGCGGTCGCCGCGGAGCGCAAGTTGCGTTCCATCAATTCCAGTGTCGCCGTCGAGGGCGTGGTCGCCGATCTCAGCCCCGGAAATGTTGAGGACCTTCTTCGCGGTTTTGATCTCCTCCTCGATGGCACGGACAATTTCGAGACGCGCTTCTTGCTCAACGACTTTGCGGTGAAGACCGCGCGGCCCTGGATCTACGCGGCCGGCGTCGCAAGTTACGGACTCACTATGACGATTCGCCCGGGCGTGACCCCGTGTCTCGCCTGTCTTCTCGAAACTGCTGGCGGCGGCCAGGGTTTTGAAGAAACCTGCGATACCATCGGCGTGCTCGGGCCCATCGTGAACCTCATCGCCTCTCTGGAAGTAGCCGAAGCCTTGAAGTTGCTCGCCGGCCGCGAACAGGCTCTTCATGGCCGCTTGATCTCCTGCGACGTCTGGAGCGGCCACCTGCAATCCATTCGCGTGGCGCGCAATCCCGAATGCCGCGCTTGCGCGAAGCACGATTTCCGCTATCTCGAAGGCGAGGCCCAGCCGCACATCACCCTGTGCGGGCGTGACTCGGTGCAGATTCATGAACGCAGCCGCACTCTCGATCTGAATGCTTTGGGCGTGAGATTGTCGTCGACCGTCGGCAACCTCCGCCAGAATGACTTTCTCCTGCGTTTCCGCGTTCCGCCTTACGAAATGACCGTCTTTGCCGATGGCCGCGCCATCCTGAAAGGCACCAAAGATCCTGCCGTGGCGCGCTCCCTCTACGCCCGTTATATCGGCGCCTGATTCTTCCTTGCTTTTGGTTTTTCGAACTGCAAATTCAGCGAGGGTGGCCGGAACGCCCGAACGAACTTCGCATGTTGGCCCGGTCGAGGTTTTCGCGCAGGTTCATCAGCGTCAGAAAGGTGCTCAGGATGCGCGCTTTCAGATCATCCGTAAGGTGCAGGCCGCTCGTGGCCACCCGCGCCAGGCGCTCTCCGTGTTCGGTGATGAATTGCAAGATCTCTCGCTGGCGTTCTTGAGGCGCATTGCCGAGCGCCGTCTCCCGGCGCATCTCCGCGCAGCTGGTCTCCAGCGAAAGTGTAAAGTGCAGGACGCACAGCCGCTTGTCCGCAAGAGCCGGGGGCGCTTCGTTCTTGCAACCCGAGATTTGACAAGTCGTGGCCATGGGACCCGTGGCGTAGCTCGATAGGTAACATCCCCGGCGCGGGAAATCCAGTGCCTGTCGCGCAGGTGCTGCGAATCGTACATGATTTGCCTCTTCCGCGTCTCGCGCCTCTGCCGTTCCGCGGCCGGCTAAAATCTTTCAAAAAGAATTGACAGCCGCGCCTTGGACCTGTATAAAAATACAGAGGGATGCATAGTCTATACAAAATGAGCGCGGGCAAGACATTTCGGCACGGCCAGATACTCCGCCTGGTGGCGGACGAGCGCATTGGCAATCAGGAAGAGTTGCGGCGCAGGCTCGCGTCAAGGAAGCTCCGCGTCACCCAGGCGACCCTTTCCCGCGATCTGCAGGAACTCCGTCTCGTGAAGACCCAGGCAGGCTACAAGCCCGCCACCGCGCTTCCGGAAGAGCCCGCGCCGATGCCCCCGCTGGCACGCGCGCTCGGCGAATTTCTTCTCGATATTCGCCCCGCGGAGAATTTGCTTGTCCTGAAAACTCCTCCCAGCGGGGCTCAGCCCCTGGCTGCCGCCGTTGACGGCGCCAAGTTCTCGGAAATTGCCGGCACCATCGCCGGCGATGACACCGTCCTCATCATCACCCCCAACCGGAAAACGCGCGAATCCCTGCAAAAAAAGATGGAAGCCCTGGTGAAATGAGAGATCCCCGCCAGATTGCGGTTGTCGGTGTCACCGGCTATACCGGTCTCGAGCTGGCGCGCATTCTTCTGCGTCATCCCGCGCTGCGCGCGCCGGTCTTCTACGTTCGCGAAGCGAATGGCGCGAGATGCCTCGCGGAGATGTTTCCGCAGTTTCGCGGTTGGGGGGAAGCTCCCCTGCGGCCGCTTTCTGTGGACGCGATCGCTTCCAGCAACGCCGGCACCGCGTTTCTGGCTACGCCCCATGAAGTTTCGGCGGAAGTGGCGCCCGCCTTGTTGCAAGCCGGTCTACGCGTCGTGGATTTGAGCGGCGCTTTCCGTTTCCGCGCCGCGGAAACTTTCACCTCCTGGTACAACCTGGCGGCGCCCCATGCGGAATGGCTCGGCGAAGCCGTCTATGGCATGCCCGAGCTTTATTCGCGCGAGATCGCCAAGGCTCGCCTCGTTGCCAATCCCGGTTGTTATGCGACCAGTGTGATTCTTGCCTTGCGTCCCCTGACGCAATCGGGCTGGATCGCTCCGCAAACCAGCGTCGTCTGCGACTGCAAGTCCGGCGCAAGCGGCGCGGGCAAGGAGCCCAAGCGCGATCTTCACTTCGTCGAGGTGGATGGAAATTTCAAGGCCTACAGCCTCTTCACACACCGCCACACGCCGGAGATTCTCGAGCACACCGGGCTGAGCGAGGCGCAAGTCGTTTTCTCCACCCACTTGCTGCCGCTCGCGCGCGGCATCCTGTCCACCATCTACGTCACCCTCGACGAGCCGCAATCCGCCGCGGAGGTCGAGGTGCTCTATCGCAAGTTCTACGCCGGGCGCCCGATGGTTCGCATCTGGCCCGCGGGCACGTTGCCGGAACTCCAGCACGTCGTCCACACCAATTTCTGTGACATCGGTTTTGCCCTGGACAAGTCCGGCCGCCGCTTGGTCCTCGTCTCCTGTCTCGACAATCTGGGGAAAGGCGCAGCCGGCCAGGCCGTGCAGAATTTCAATCACATGATGGGTATTGAGGAGCAGACCTCACTCCAATGAGAATCGTCATCAAGTTCGCGGGTGCATTGCTCGAAGAGGAATCCACGGTGCGCGCCCTGGCGCGGCAGGTCGCGGTGCTCGCCCGGGAAGGCCACGAGATTCTAGTAGTGCACGGCGGCGGCCGCCATTTCACCGCCACGCTTAAGCGCATGGCCATCGAGAGCAAATTTGTGGCCGGCCTGCGCGTCACCGACCGCGAAACCCGCGATGTGGCCGTCATGGTTTTTGCCGGTTTCCTGAACAAAAAGTTGGCTGCGGCGGTTTCTGCGGAAGGGCAGCCGGCCGTCGGCATCTCCGCCGCGGATGCCCGGTGTTTTGTCGCCGACCCGATGGTCCACGACGAAGTCGAAGGCAGTCTTGGCTTCGTCGGTTACCTCACCGGTTTGAATTTGCAGTTTATCGAATCGCTCTGGCGCGAAGGTCTCTTGCCCGTGGCTCCCTGCCTGGGCATCGGATCGGACAATGAGCTCTACAACATCAACGCCGATCACATGGCCGCGGCCTGCGCCGAATTTCTCGGCGCCGATCAATTGATCTATTTAACGGACGTGGCTGGCGTCCTCGATGGAGAGAAAGTGCTCTCCGCGGTCACTTGCGAGGAAATCGAACGTTTGGTCCAGTGCCGCGTCGTCTCCGGCGGCATGGTATTGAAACTCGAAGCCGCCAAGCGCGCCATTGAGGGTGGAGTCCGCCAGGTTCGCATCGTTGGCGGCACATCGCCCGAAGCGTTGTTGCTCGCCTCACGCGCGGCGCAGGCCACCGGCCAGGAAAGCTCCGCCGTTTTTCCCGGAACGCGCGTCCTGCGCGAACCTCTGTCCGCGGCGCAGGCGGCCCTCTCGGTGGCATGATGCGCGCTTCTCCCAAAACGAATTTTGCGGCGCGTTCGGCACCCAAGCCGAAACCGGCCGCCACGCGAAGTGCCAAACCGGACCCGCGTCTCCTCGATGCCGAAAAATTTCTGCTGCCCACCTACAAGCGGCAGCCTGTGGTCATGAGCCACGGACGCGGCGCCTATGTCTTTGACGCCGCCGGAAAGAAATATCTCGATTTTCTCGGAGGCATTGCCGTCAATGCGCTCGGCCACGCGCATCCGCGCATCGTGAAAGTGATCCGTCGCGAAGCCGCGCGCGCGATTCACCTTTCAAATCTCTATCACAACGCCTATCAGGGGCCGCTCGCGCGTAAACTCGCCGCCTGGTCCGGGCTCGATCGCGTCTTCTTTGCCAACAGCGGCACGGAAGCGATGGATGGGGCGCTAAAACTCGCGCGGCTCTTTGCCCGCAAGCCCGAAGAACCTGTAGGGACGCCGCCGAAGAAATATCGTTTTCTGTCCTTGGAGAATTCCTTTCATGGGCGCACTTTCGGCGCCATCAGCGTTACCTCCACGGAAAAGTACCGGTTGCCCTTCGCGCCGGTTGTTCCCGGAGCCGAGTTTGTGCGTTTCAACGACGTCGCCGATCTCGAAGCGAAATTCGACGATACCGTCTGCGCCGTGCTCCTGGAACCGGTTCAGGGCGAAGGCGGCATCCATCCGGTCAATGAAGCTTTCTGGAATCGCGCTCGCGAGCTCGCGACGATTCACGATGCGCTCCTGATTGCTGACGAAATCCAATGCGGGCTCGGCCGCACCGGCCGCTACTTCGCGTACCAGAAATTCTC
>WNFC01008905.1_pt1 | contig 17744 bp, 14 predicted proteins | sample 5400541 | NCBI WGS metagenome assembly WNFC01 (sample SAMN13153342, study PRJNA577476) | soil metagenome | isolation source: 120 cm saprolite under Douglas fir tree site 2 hole 2 replicate 1 | place: USA:California | collected 2015-04-18
CCGTGGCGCAGTTTTGCGCCAGCCCGCGCGGCCGCCCCTTTTGCTGAGCGGGTGCCTGATTGGCCGAGTTGAGCTTCGCCTTCTGCTCGTCCGTCAGCGCGCCATAAAACTTCTCAAGCGGCCCACGTACCACGTCGATCGCTTGTTCCATGGCTTCGATCCGCTGTTGCATGGCGGCGAGTCGCCCTGTCGGCGTGAACGCCACCGAGGCCGGGCAGGCCGTCTTGATGATCTGGGCGGCGTTCATCGAGGCGCTGGCAAGGTCATCGAGCGCCATGCGTTGCTGATCATCCGGCGACACCAGTTGCTGGATGCGATCGATCGGCCAGCCGGCCACTTCCTTGGTGTCGTCCCCGCACATTTGAGCGAGCGCAGTGGAAGGCGTCGTGCCATTCGACCGCGTGCGGCGCCCGGCCGGCAGATATCCGGTGAGGTCGTTAAAGGCGAACGGCGAGAACAGCCCGCCATAGATGTCGCCATAGCCGTAATCCCAGAACGGATTGCCGTAGCCGATGCTCCAGTATGGGTCGGCGCAGCCGTAGCCCCAATAGCCCCAGAAGACGTCGCAATAGATGTCGCTATACGCGTAAGGCCAGAACAGAGGACCGACCCAGCCGAACACCGCAAAGCGACGGAAGTGCCGGAAGCCATCATGCGCGAAAGCCCGTCTCGAAAATCCTGGCCCCACACGTGTCGCGAGGGGCCCATGGGTGCGCGACAAGCCGTGCAGGTTGGCAAACGAGCGTCCGCTCTGCAATGTGTGGGTTCCCGGGTTGAGCGCTTGCCGCGATAATCCGCCTGGATGAAGACCGCCGACGCGAAGGCCTCCGATATGGCCGCCGCCCAATCGGGCGCCGCCCAAATGCGATATGCCGCCGAGACGCATCCCGCCGCCTCCGCCGCCGAGACGCATCATCCCGCCGACGCCTCCACCGCCCAAATGCATTCCGCCGCCTCCGAGGTGGAAACCACCACCACCGCCGCCCCCGAAGTGTCCACCGCCGCCGCCACCGAAGTGTCCACCACCGCCACCGCCGAAGTGTCCACCGCCACCGCCACCGCCACCGCCGCCGCCGCGGCCGAAGGCCTCCGCAGTCAATGGCGTCACAATGGCCGCCAGAGACGCCAACAAGATTGTGCCAACCACAAGTCTGTTATTTTTCATGAGTACCTCCCGGAGCTTCACAGGAATGTGAGCCGCTTGAGTCCGAGCGGGCGCTCAGTGAGCACCGGCGGCATGCGTCCGCGCCATGTTGGACGCTGCGTGCAACGGCCGGTGCGGCTGCGCTTCTCGGACAGGGTTGCTCGTCACTGAGGTCTCAAAATCGTGGCGAACTTTGTGGAAACGATGGCCGATTTAGCGGTGCGTCGCTGTGACAAATGACAGCGCTGAAAACGCGGACAAAATGTCGCGATCCGTCGAGGGGGTAAAACACACCGGCCCCCCACCCTTCCCTACCAGTTGCGGGAGGGGAAGGGTGGGAGGCCGGCACATGTCGTCGCGCGATGAGGCCTTGCAGCCTCCGTGCTGGTGTTACGGGCAGAAGAACCGCGGCCGCGAATAGCTGACCACGTTGCCCCACTGGTCGTAGAGCGGACGACGCGCCCAATAGCCGCCCGGACATCCGACCGGATAAGCCCCGGAGTAGGCCGGATAGGCCACGTAGCCCGGCGTCACCCCATAGGCCGGATATGCCGAGTTCGCAATCGCGCCGCCGATGATGGCGCCGGCTGCAAGGCCACCAAGAATGCCGAACCCCACGCCGCAGCCACGGCAGCCCGCCTGGGCGGCGCTTGGCGCGAAGACCGCGGCAAGCGCGAACACACCTGCGGCGGCGATAGCGGTCATCGTTGTCTTCATGTTCTTACCTCGTTCAAGGAATGATCGCGTTGCGATCGTTCGATTTTACCCAGGTTTTCTCAAACCACGTCTATCCATCCACGCGCCGGTACAGGATATCTCGGATGCCCCCAAGCCGCCGTGCGTCCCTTCGGTTACGCAGATTCCGACATGCGACCGGAATCTAGGCAACCTTACTTTAACCAGCCTAGCCAATTTGTCAGAAATTTGTTGAACGCAGTGTGAATATCCGCCGCCGTGGGTGGCGAAATGCGTCCGTCACAGCGACAAGGAGATTGCTGCGTTGCAGCAGGTATGCCGGGGCCCCAGGCGGACCTCAATCGAGCGGCTGCCGACGCGACATGGTAGCGTGGCGAAGCCACGCCCTTGTCTTCCCGATCAAGCCCCGGCCGACACCGCTTTCTGTCCCCTGGTCTTGCCCCGTTCTCCAAGACGGTTGTGCCGGCGTCAAAATATCTGTTGCCGCCCCCACGCTGCCCTCGCCGGCTTGCGGGGGAGGGAAATCTTGTTGGATCGGTTCCTGTTCGATTGTTTCGGCCCCCTCGCTATCCTCCTCCGTGAGGGGCGGATCGCCCTCGGCAACGGGCGCGAGCGGCACGACCTTTCCGATAGTTCGGATGCGAGCAGCGGAGAGCGCAGGTCGGACAAGATTTTCGTCGGCGGCCTGTCCCCTCAAAGTGGCGCGGCGCGCGGTCCGCTCAGCGAACTTGAGTGCAATCGGTCCCACCTGTTCGAGAAACACCCGCTCGCGCAGATGGGTGAGCCGGTCGATCGCTTCCTCCAACGCAAGCCAATCGACCGCCGTCACGTCGTGCGTCAAATCGCCGGTTGGTCCGCCGATCGCGTGCATGCGCCAGAACTGGACGACCTTCGACCGCCCGCTCGTCTCATAGGCCAGCGTGCCGAGGAATTCATGGACGGTCACGCGATGTCCCGTTTCCTCCAGTACCTCGCGGCGCGCCGCGGCGATCGCATCCTCGCCGGCCGCGAGCTTTCCCTTCGGAAGCCCCCACGCGCCCAACTTACGCAACTGAACGATAGCGAATTGTGGTCTGCGATCGTTGCGCAGCACGATTCCGCCGGCCGCCAGGATCGGTACACGGGATTTGTCCTTGCGCTCCTTCATCGGCCTCATCTACTTGCTTTAAAGACATTCGTCGCGACACTGGGTTTCGCCGTTTCCTCGTGTTTTACATAAACTGCTTCACGAAGAGCGGGAAGCCGAAACGTCGTGCTTGCCACCGTTATGCGACCGGTCAGGTGACGGCAGATGAAGTCCCGCCACAACGCGGCGCCATTCAGTCGGCGGTAACGCGGCCTGCGGCCGGGCCGGAAAAATGCCGCACGTTGCGGGGCTCTTCACTCGCACGTCAGCGTGTGTCTCAATGCCGTGCAGCAGCCGCACGGCAGCCGAACGGGCGCGCGGGAGGCAGGGACATCGGTTGCGGCGGCCCGCATATGGGCAGCGCGGTAGTAGGGATAAAATCGCGCCGCAAGCCTTTCCATATTGGCGGCGTTGTCGCGCACATAGGCGTTGGCGGCTTCGATCATCTCGGCCTTGAGGGCGGCTTCGTCAACGAGGGTCAGGACACGCTCATCCATCACCACCTTACCGTCAACCAGCACGGTGCGCACGGCGTCGGAGTTGACCGCATAAGCGAGCTGCTGGACGGGGCGGTGCAGCGGAATGAAGCCGTAGTCTTCGCGGTCGAGAAGAACGAGATCGGCCTTCTTGCCGACCTCGATGGTGCCGATTTCATCGGCGAGCCCGGTGGAGCCCGCCGAACCGATGGTTGCCATCTCGAAAGCTTCCTCGGCCGTCACCCAGGTCTCGTAATCCATGTCGCCGACGCGATGGATAAGGGCCGCCATGCCAAGGGAACGCAGCATGTCGGCGCGATCCGACGTCGAGGTGCCGTCAGTGCCGAGCGCCACGTTGACGCCCGCCCTCTTGAGATCGCGCACCCGCGCAACGCCGGAGCCAAGTTTGAGGTTCGACAGCGGGTTGTGGCTGATCGAGCAACCGCGGGCGCCGAGACGTTCGATTTCGCCATCGGTCAGCCAGATGGCATGATTGAGGGTTAAGTTGCGCGTGAGCACGCCGAGCGCATCGAGATGCTCGACGATCGGACGCCCGTACAATAGTTGCGCCTGCACCGCCTGGAGCTTCGATTCCAGGGCGTGCATATGCAACGGCACGCCTCGGGTGAGTGAGACTTCGGTCGCTGCTTGAAGAAGCTCGTCCGAACACCATTGCGGACCGATCGGCCCCAGGATGGCGCGGATGCGGCCGTTTGCGGCGCCATGCCACTTGCCGGCATTGCGCTCGAACATGGCGAGGTGCTCGCGCCAGCCCGCGACCGGCAACGTGGCGAGTTCCGCCCGCGTCGCAGCATCCATCAACTCGTCGAGCCACGGCAGCGGCTCGAGGAACTGGCGGTCCGACATCGAGGTGGTGATAGCGGCGCGCAGGCCGATATCGCGGTATGCCGCGGCTGAGCCGTCGAAGGCGGCGATTTCCGACAACCGATTGATGAGATCGTCCTGCACCATCGTGATGCCGGAGCGGATCGATTCGATCGCGAGCAGCAGCGTGCGCAGATAGTGGGTCCGCTCCGGCAGCGGCTTGAGCGCAAACGGCGGATATTTGTGAAGCAGCCACACCTCCAGCGGCAACGCATCCCAGAAGCCTTGCGAAAAGCTTTCGTTCGAGTGGGTGTGGGCGTTGATGAAGCCCGGGATGACGATGCGCTTGCCGGCCTCGATGATCCGGGGCTTGCTGGTCGCAATAATCGGATGTTTGAGGAGATCGGGCCCGACGGCCGCGATCCGATCCTGGTCAATGAAAATGTCGCCGCGATCAAGATGGGCGCGGTGCGCACCCGGAATGATGTAGCCGTTACGGATCAGGATGGTCGAGCGGCTAGCCGCATCGGCCGGTGGCTCTCGCGTCACGTCACCGAGCCTACGACTCCCTCCAGCAGATAGTTGGTCTGCCACAGGACGCCGTCGTAGAGACCAAGCGTCTTGTCGATCACCACATTGCCCTTGTTGTCTTTGAGCGGCCCGACGAAGATCGGCTTGCCGGCCTTGAGGTCCGCGATGGCGGCGGCTACGGCCTTCCGCGCCGGCTCGGTAGCGCCGGCTCCGAAGGCGGTGCTTTTCACCATGTCCTTGTCGTAGCCGCCTTCGTTGACGTTGGGCAGCTTCTCTCCCTTGGAGATCAGGGCGGCATAGCTCGTATAGACCGTGCTCCATTTCAGCTCGGCGCCCGTAATAAAGCCCTTGGGGGCGAGCGCGCTCTGGTCGGCATTATGGCCGCAGGTCTTGATCCCGCGGGCCTCCGCACGCTCGACCACCACCTTCGGGCTGTCGACATGACACGCGATGATGTCGCAGCCGGCGTCGATCAACGCATTGGTGGATTCGGCCTCGCGCACCGGCAGCGCCCAGTCGCCGGTGATGATGAGGCGAACCTCGGCCGCCGGATTGACCTTCTTGACGCCCAGCAGGAACGAATTGACGTTGCGCAGGACAAGCGCGATGGGCTTCGCCGCCACGAACCCGATCTTGTTGGATTTGGTCGAGAGGCCGGCTGCGATGCCGTTCACATGGTGCGCCTGGTCGAGATAGCAGAAATACCCGCCGGCGTTGGGCGGATGCTTGTCCTTGTCCCACAGCGAGGTGGGATGGCGGAATTCCACCTTGGGATACTTCTTGGCCATGTCGAGCATGAAGGGGTCGAAATAGCCGAACGAGGTCGGAAAGATCAGCGTCGCGCCGTCGAGCTTGATCATCGATTCCATCGATTTCGAAACGGCGTCGGTCTCCGGCACGTTTTCCTCTTCGATCACCCTGATGCCTGAGTCCTTGAGGGCTTTGGCGGCAACCGCATGCGCCTGGTTCCAACCCCAGTCGTCCCGCGGGCCCACGTAAATGAAGCCCACCGTGGTGGCCGCACGTGCCGGCAGCATGCCGGACGCCATGAGAGTCCCGGCGGCGGCTCCGCTTAAGAACCCGCGGCGGGTGAAATCGACGTTTTGCATCTCTCAACTCCTGAGCCTGACAGGCAGCATCGGTGCGAGAGCGCATCTTGATCATCACACCAAGACCATCTGGTTGAAGCACAAATCTGCGCATGCAAGATTTTTGAAAACAAGTATGCGGGTTGAGGCATTTTTGGGCGCGATGCTGCGTGTTTGAAAAGGCTCTTGCCTAGAATTCAGCCATTCGATGGAGCCGCGGCGTTGCATTCCGGGCGGCAAATCGCACAAAATATCGCCGCAAAAATTCGCCGCGCTTGCTTACAGACTTTGGCGCACAGCCTCCGGCCGGGATCCGTCCATGCCAGACGAAACCGTCGTGACTTTGAAACTCAACCAGCAGCAGCTTGAGCTCGTCGATCGTACGGTTGCGCGCGGCGTTGCACCGGACCGCGCCGCGCTGGTGCGGCTCGCACTCCGCGAGTACGCGGCAGCGCACCTGGGCCGTCGCCCCCACCCTTCCCTCCCCCGCTTGCCGGGGAGGGTTTAGGGAGGAGGGGCGATGAGCGAGCGGGAAAAAATTTCCGAGTGGATCATGCAGCCCGGCACCGGCAAAGCCGTCGAACTTTTTCGCGGCCAGATTCTGCGGGTCGAACAGATTGACGGCGGCCAGTGCATCGATTTTAACTGTTTCAACCTGCATGACTACAAGGAGTTCATGCATTGCGGCCGCACGCGCACGGTGCACGGCTTCAACCCGTCGCGCGGCGCCTTCATGTGGTCGGCGCCGCCGCGCGAACGGGCGATGCTGTACATTCTCGAGGATACCTACGGTCGCAACGATGTCCTGTTCCCGCGCTGCAGCGCCTATGTCTACGAAAGCGCCTATGGCTTCGACGTGCATACCAATTGCCACGACATTCAGGCAGAAGCGCAGCGCGAGTATGGGCTGACACCCGACGACGTCCACGACAGCTTCAACATTTTCATGTGTACCGAGGTGACGCTTGACGGGCACGCCACGATGACCCGGCAGAGCACGAAGCCGGGCGATCACGTCGATCTCCTGGCTCTGATGGATGTGTTGGCGGTCCCCAACGTGTGCGGCGCCGACGTGATGCGGACCAGCAATTTCTCTCTCAAGCCGATCAAGCTTACAGTCTTCAGCGCTACGCCCGCCGACCTTGATGCGGTTCCCGATGTGCCACGGCTCGCCAGCCAGCGCACGCCGAGCGATTTCCGCAATCCCACCATCAAGCCCGATCGCGCCCTGCGGCGCGACCCCACCTACGTGCCGGAATTCCCCAACGTGCCGATCGTGGTGAGCGACCTGGCGGTCGTGCTTTCGGCCGAGGAATTCGCCATGTTGCGGAAGTTGAAGCTCGACATCTACGGCGAGGACGACGCGGCCGCTTTGCGTGACATCCTGTTCTCGTGGTGGGAAGAGCGTTTCTTGGCGGCGCATTCGGGCGCACCCGCCATCGAAGCGTAGTTCACCTGTCGGCGCCGATTTCGCTTTCGTGCCATTGCCCGAGCGTGAGCCGGGACAGTCCCACCATGACGACGAAGAGACCGACGCCCGCAACGGTGATCAGGAACAGCGCGGCGAACATGCGCGGGATGTCGAGCTGGAATCCGCTTTGGAGGATCTCATAGGCGAGCCCCGAGCTGCGTCCTCCCGTACCGGCGACGAATTCGCCGACCACGGCGCCGATCAGGGCAAGCCCGCTCGAAATGCGCAGGCCGCCGAAGAAATAGGGAAGGGCGCTCGGGATCCGCAGCCGCATGAGCGTCTGCAGGCGTCCGGCCCGGTTCATGCGGAACAGGTTGATCAGTCCGGGATCGACGCTGTGCAGGCCCAGCGTGGTGTTGGAGATGATCGGGAAGATGGCGACAACCGTGGCGCATACGGTGAGCGCCGCCTGGGTATTCTTGACGAAGATGATGATGAGCGGCGCGATGGCGACGATGGGCGTCACCTGCAGCAGCACCGCATACGGAAACAGGCTCTTCTCGATCAGGCGGCTCTGCACGAACAAAAACGCAATCAGCGTGCCCAGCACGATGGCAGCGACAAACGCCTGCACCGCCACCCGCAACGTCCTGCCCAGCGCCAACAGCAGCGTCGGCCAGTCGGCTAAAAGCTTCGCTCCGATGTCGGTCGGCTTGGGCAGGAGAAACACCGGCACGCTCCAGGCGCGGCATGCCACTTCCCAGAACAGCAGCAGCGCGATCCCGACCAGCGTAGGGGCGATGATCGATACGGCGGTCTCGGATCGGGCCAGGCGACGCATGTCGTTCACGCCTGCGATGCCTGCGCCAGCAGGGCCGAGAGCGTCCTGCAGTGCTCTGCGAAGCGCGCCGCGTTGCGGAAGCTCGCCGGGCGGGGCTGCGGCTCATCGATCGCGAGCGTTGCGAAAAGTCGCCCCGGACCGCTCGCCATCACGACGACGCGCGAGGACAGGAAAACCGCTTCGTAGATCGAGTGGGTGACGAACACCGTGGTGAGCTTGCGTTCGAAGCACAGTTTGACAAGCTCGTCGTCCAGCCGATTGCGGGTGAATTCGTCGAGCGCGCCGAATGGCTCGTCCATCAGCAGGAGATCGGGATCGATCACCAGGCCCCGAGCGATCGAGGCGCGCATCTTCATGCCGCCAGACAGTTGCCGCGGGAAGTGGCGGGCGAAGTCGCCGAGCCCGACGCGGGCGAGCGCCGCCGCGGCGCGCGCGTTCGCCACGGCCTTCGGCACGCCGGCGAGATCAAGCGGCAGGCGGACATTCGCCGCGACCCGCGCCCATGGCATCAAGGTCGGGTCCTGGAACACGAAGGCCACCCGGCGGCCGAGGGACACCATGTCACCATAACCGGCGCGCCACCACAGCAAGCGGCCGTCGGACGGCTCAAGCAGGTTCGACATCAGCTTGAGCAGAGTGGTCTTGCCGCAGCCGGACGGGCCAATCAGGGTGACGAACTCCCCTTGGGCGATCGTGAGCCCGATGGGCGCAAGGGCGCGCGTTCCGTCGGGAAAAATCTTCTCGGCCGACAGCACCTCGACGGCGGGTGCTGTCGCGGCGACCGGCGATTGCGAATCCGGCAGCGCCAACACGGGTCGCCTCGCAAGGGGCTCTTCACATCGACAATTTGAGGCCCTTGACGAAGCGATCCGTAAAGCCCGCCCGCCAGTCGACCTCGGGCTTGAGCAGTCCGGACGAGACGGTGAGATCGTAGGTCGCCTTCCAGCGCGCTTCCGTCATGATGCCTAGTCCCATAGTCGCCGCATCGCCGCCGCCGAGCACCTTGAGGGCCTTGAGCTGTTCGACCCCAAACGCGATTTGCTCGTCGCTCATTCTGGGATTGTCGATCTTGATCAGGGCATTGGCAGGCGCCGGATCGTGCAGATAGCTCCGCCAGCCTTCGAGCGAGGCCTTGACGAAACGCGCGACGGCATCCGGGTGCTTGTCGACGAACGGCTTCGTCGTCACCATGGTGGCGCCGTACGGCGGATAGCCGTCGGCAGCGAAAAGGAAGAACTTCACCGGCACGCCCGCCTGCTTGGCGGCGAACGGCTCGGAGGTCGGATAGGACTGCTGCACGGTGTTCTTGTCGGCCATGAACGGCTGCAGGTTGAACGTGTAGGGCCGCGTCTGTTCGTCGGTGTATTTGTACTTCGCCTTCAGCCACGGCCACCACGACGCGCGGCCCGGCGTTGCCACCAGAATGGTTTTGTCCTTGAGGTCGGCGAGGCTCGCGACATCCGTATGGGTCATCATGCCTTGCAGGTCGAACTGGAACGATGTGGCGACGGTGATGACCGGCAGGCCTTGCTCCAGCGACTTTAGCACCTGGAGATCGTAGCCCATCATGATGTCGGTTTCGCCGGCGAGCAGCAGCTGCATGCCGTTGACCTGCGGGCCGCCCATCTTCAGGGTGACGTCGAGGCCGGCCTTCTCGTAAAGGCCGGTCGCCTTGGCCTGGTAAAACCCGCCATGCTCGGCCTGGGCGAACCAGCTGGTGAGAAACGTCACCTTGTCGGCCGCAAGGGCGGCGCCGGACCACAGGACGAGGCAAGCCGCAGCGGCCGCCGCGGGCGATGAGCGAGGCGGGCGAAGTGGACGAAAGAGAGTGGTGGTTGGCATGGGGACCTCCTGACCTTTGCGTCAATCGAGCAAAGGCAATGCCAACCGGAGGATGCTTTGCTTCGTTCCTGCGCACGCCACCAGGCGAACCGAAAATCCTCGCAGCCGACGCGGATATCCTGGATACGACAAGCGATACCGATTACGGGTTCGCCGCCGCGCCATGCGCTGATTACGCTTCGTTCATCGGCCCCTCGCTTAGGCAGGGGGAACCCGCTGAAAATCGATAGTGCTTGCAGCTGGTTGATTTGCCTTCCTTTTTTAGGGGTATTTCGTTTTGCCAAAAGGCAGGTTTGAGTGCGCCGCCCTTGTGGTATCTGGGTGTAGTGCCGGATAAAAAATGGCCGTGCGCTTTGCCTAATTCTCAAGCAACTGCGCCAATCCGGCGGCAAGCCTGCCCACTGCTTAGTTACTCCGAAACTCGCGCGATCACCGCCACCGGACCGCCGCCGGGCGGGCCTTGGTGCTCGGCGCCGCCGGATACGAAGGCCGCCGGGCAGCCAATCAGGCCCGCAATCATACCGCCGACGGCGGCGCGAGCATGACGGGTCGCTGAAATATCGGTGTCGTCCAGCATGGTATGGCGAAAACCGCGCAACATCCCATCCGGCGATGGATCAGCCTTCGCCAGCACTTGGACGATGCGAGAGGTGTCTATCCGCCTGTCACTCGCGTCGGTGCTTGCGCTGTTGGCGCCGCGGGCCGCCACATCCGCATCCGCCTGGACGCCGCTCTGGCGCAGCGCGGCGAGCACCGCGGCGGCATCGATCGCATCCTGCATCACCGCATGGGCGATCACGCAGTCGCCGCCGACCCCCTCCGCATTGCCCAGCACGATAACGATGTTGTTCTTCAATTCGATGCCGGCGGAAGCCGACGCAACCGCTGAGGCGAGCGACCAGTCGGACAGCACCGCATCCTCGGCGATCGGCGTTGCGATCTCGCCCAGGGCCACCGCGACCCCAAGCGCAGAGGCGCCACGCGAATAGGCCATCGACTTGTAAGCTATCTCGGTCACCGGCTCGTGGCCGGCGCGCCGCGCCGCCCGCACCCGGTCCGCAGTAAGGAGCGGACATTTCACCTGCACCCAATGCACATCCTGCGCGCGCGAGCGCTTGCTCGCCGTCCCTGCGCGGTTCACGATCGGCGTCCGGGCGAACACAGTTGCGTGCGGACTCAGCACGCCTTCGGTGCCTCCCGAAACGACGATGGCGATGCGACGCTCGACCTCGGCGTGGGTGGCGCGCAGATAAGGCGCGAGCGTCGCGGCGAGCGTTGCAGACGTGTATTCGCGCGTAAAGTCGTTCACTCCGCCATTGCCCTCGGTCTTCACCAGTAGAGCCACGATGTGCATCGGATCAAGCGCGCCATCTTCGATCAACGCGGTGAGCTTAGTCATGTCGGCGGGGCCCGCCATGGGAATGCGGAAGGTGTCTGTGCGGTACATAAGGCTCGCTCCGAAGCTCGATTTGATCCACTTTATTGTCATGCGCGGGCTTGACCCGCGCATCCATCACCTTCGCAAGATCCATGCGAAGCGGATGGACCCGCGGGTCAAGCCCGCGGGTGACGGCAGTGGGGGGCGAGCGCCGAATCGAATCGACCGAGAACCGCGGTAGGTGCCGTCGCTATATCTTCACGCCGGCCGCCTCCAGGAGCGAACGGGCGCGGGCGCGCTGGTCGTCTGAGATCACAAGGCGTTGCGCGTAATCGCGACCCGCGGGTCGCGTGGCGTCGATCCCCATCTTGGTCACCGTGAAATGCTCCGGGTCCGAGGTCGGATCGAGGACTGCCCCCTTGACGCCGGGGATGAGGAAAATGTCCTTGTCTGGCCGCACCCGCGTCGCGACCGCCCACATCACGTCATTGGTGTCGAAAATATCCACGTCGTCGTCCACCACGATCACGTGCTTGGTGTAGAACTCCGTGCCAAGCGTCGCCATGATGGCGGTCTGCGGCTCGCCCTCCGCGATCTTCTGCATCGAGATATAGGCCGTGAATGCGCCGCAGGATGTGTGCGGGACATGGACGGCGCGCACGTTCGGCAGATTGCGCCGCAGCGCGTTGAGGATCTCGCCTTCGCGCGTCACGCACGAGACCAGAATGTGATCCTTGGACATGCCGGACGTGACGCTCTGGAACATGGCGTTGCGCCGCATGCGCATCCGATGCGCGACAAACACATGCTGCGTGCTGCGGTAGGAGGCATAACCGGTGAACTCGCCAAACGGCCCCTCAGGCTCCCGCGTATCCGCCAAAATCTCGCCTTCGATGACGATTTCTGCACCCGCCGGGACCTCGATGTCGCCTACGCCGCAGCGCGCGACCCTGTACGGTTCGCCGAACAAGCCGCCGATGATCTCGAATTTCCGCACATGGGGCGGATAGGCGTAGACCATTGAACCCATGTAGTGCAGCGGATGTGTCCCGATCGCAATCGCGGCGGGAAGCGATTGCCCCTTCTCCTCGGCGCGGCGCTGGAATTCATACATGCGCCGGCGCGAATGCAGCGAGAGGCCAAGACGATTCTTGCCCTTGAGCATCAGCCGGTGAAAGCCGGTGGTGTCAACGCCGGTGACAGGGTCGCGCGCCGAAATCTGTCCGGCCGTGATGTAGGGACCGCCGTCCACTGAAAACTGCAACGGGATGGGCAGCGCTGAAAGGTCGAGGGCGTCGCCCTCGATCACGACGTCCTGCCATGACGCATCCTTCACGACTTCACAAGGGAGGTACCTTTGGCACCGCTCACGAAATGCGGCCGGAAGCTCCCCTGGGCCGACGCCGAGGCACGCCGCCAGCAATTTGCGATTTCCGGCAACATTGGTGATGACCGGCATGCGGTTCGCGGCCGGATTTTCAAAGATGATAACCGGGCTTTTTCCTGCCCGTTCGAGCTCGAACACGATCGCGGTCATGTCGAAGCGCGTATCGACGGGCGCGGTGATGCGCAGCAACTCCTCCGGGAACTCCGCTTCCACCATTTGCAGGAAGCCGCGCAGACTTTGATTGGCGTAGTTCCCAGTGTCAGGCATGTGAATCCCCGATCTGCACAAAAGTCAAAGCAATGACTATCCGATGAGGGCTTATGGCGCGCACGGAGACTCAGCTGCCGCTCGGATGGCGGCAACGATCCGGTCCGGCGTGACCGGCGATACCAAAATCTCCGCGCCGAGGCCTTTGAGGGCATCGTTGATGGCATTGATGATCGCGGCTGGCGGCGCGATGGCGCCGCCCTCGCCGATACCCTTCTGTCCAAACCGCGTATAAGGCGACCGCGTCTCCATGTGGATGATCCGAATGCCGGGAATCTCAGGCGCGCCCGGAACAAGACAGTCGGCGAGCGTCGCGCTCGAAGGCTGCCCGTCGGCGCTAAAGCGCATCTCTTCGTAAAGCGCGGTCCCGATGCCCTGGGCGACGCCGCCATGGATCTGGCCGTCGACGATCATCGGATTGAGGAGAACGCCGCCGTCCTCGACGACGACATAGTCGAGGATGTCGACCGCGCCGGTTTCGGGGTCGACGAGGACGGCAGCCGCGTGGGCGGCGTAGCTGAACGTCCCGGTGTCGCGCTTTGCCTTATAGCCCGCCGTCACGTCGAGCCCGCTCGCGTCGACATCGGCGGGCAGATCCTGCGGCCGGCGGTACCACGCGCGGGCGACCTCGGCGACGGAGATGCGGCCGCGGTCTGCGTTGACCATGCCGTCCATGAGCCGGACATCGTCGGGATCGGCCTGCAGAAGCGCGGCGCCGAGACGCTTCACGCGGACGGCCAGCTGCTCGCAGGCCGCAGTCACCGCGCCGCCCGACATGATGGCGCAGCGCGAACCCCAGGTGCCGGTCGAATAGGGCGTTTGCGCGGTGTCGCCGTGGATCAGCTTGATCCGGTCGTGCGGCACGCCGAGGATCGCGTGCGCGACCTGAGACAGCGTCGTCTCCAGCCCCTGGCCATGGCTGTGCGCGCCGATCCGCAGTTCGAGCCCCCCATCCGGCGTGAAGCGCGCCTGGCATTGCTCGTAGCCCGGCACGAACGGAATTCCCCAACCGGCGTAGACGCTGGTCCCGTGACCAGCCTGTTCCGAATACATGGCGATGCCGACGCCGAGCAGCCGGCCGTCCGGTTCGCCGCGCCGCTGGCGTTCGCGGAGCGCGCCGAGCCCGATCGCGGCGACGGCCTGCCGCAAGGCTTCGGGATAGTCTCCGGAATCGAAGTGCCGCCTGGTGACGTTGTCGAACGGCATCTGCTCCGGGCGCACCAGGCTGCGCATGCGCAGGTCTGCGGGCTCGATGCCGAGGTCGCGCGCCAGCGCATCGAGCGTCAGCTCCAGGGCGAAGCAAACTCCGGTGCGGGCGACGCCCCGGTAAGGCAGGATCGGCGGCTTGTTGGTCGCTACCGAATAGGTGCGGCATCGATAATGGGGAAAGTCGTAGACGCCGGGAAGGATGCTCGCGATCTGGCCAGCCTCCAGGCATGCCGAGAACGGATAGGCGGAATACGCCCCGGCATCGACCGTCGCCTCGCAATCGAGCCCGAGCAGGCGCCCGTCGTGATCCGCGTAAGCCGTCAAACGGTAATGGTGCTCGCGGCAGTTCGCTCCGGCCGTCAGGTTCTCGCGGCGATCTTCGATCCAGCGCAACGGGTGTCCGAGCCGGCGCGTCGCCCACGCCAGGGCGACTTCTTCCGCCAGCAGAACGCCCTTGTAGCCGAAACCGCCGCCGACGTCGGGGGAGATCACGCGAATGCGGCCTTCGTCGAGCCCGAGGCACTCGGCGAGCCCCGAGCGCACGATGTGCGGCTGCTGGGTCGCGCTGATGACCACGAGCTGATCGAGGCGGCCGTCCTGATAGGCCACGACGCCCCGCCCTTCCAGCGGGCTCATCACCTGGCGCGATGTTCGCAATTCCCGCACGACCGCCCTCGCCGCCTTGGCTTTGACTGCCGCGAACTCCACGTCGATGTCGGTGGTGAGGAAGATGTTGTCGTCCCACGCTTCGTGCACAAGCGGCGCGCCGGGCTGGCGGGCCTTCAACATATCGCAGACCGCAGGCAGCGGATCAAAATCGATCTCAATCTTTGCAGCGATGTCCTCGGCCTCGGCGCGGGTCGGCGCGACGCACATGGCGATAGGCTCGCCGACATGGCGCACCTTATCGACCGCCAGCAGGGGCTGCAGCGATGACTTGAATCCGGAGAGCGCGGTGTCGGCCCTGATGGCACGGACGCCGTTGAGATCGTCCGCAATGAACACGCGATCGCGAAGGGCCGGCGCAATCCGAATCGAGGCGATGCGGGCATGGGCGACCGGACTGCGCAAGAACGTCACCTCTTGCATGCGCGGCAGGTGAATATCGCCGACGAATTCACCTCGACCGCGGACATAGCGGGCGTCCTCCTTACGCGGCAGCCGCGCTCCAATCCCTTCCGGGGTCACGCCAGGCCTCTGCGCGTGACCGGCACCTGTTGCGATCCCCTTCTCACCGACGCTCGTGCCCATGCCAATGACATGAATCGCAAATTGCCGTTGCGTCAACGGGGGAAGGTTGCGTGGAAAGCCTGTCGCCTGATGCTCGGGCACCGGAGCCCCTTTTTGGGCAGGAATTCCGCGTGCGCACTCTCTAAAATTTGTTTAGATCGGATTTCGATCACGTTGAATCATATACTGGCGTCGTCGCCGGGCTTGTCCCGGCGACCTCGATTAATTTGGCACAGAGCAAAGATAATCGAGGTGGCCGGGACAAGCCCGGCCACGACCCTGGTAGAGGTCCAATCATGAACGCAGCCCCCATCTACGATCTCGTCCTGAAGGACGGTCACGTCATCTGCCCGGCCTCCGGCATCGACGACGTCATGGATGTCGCCGTCGCCGACGGCAAGATCGCGCTCGTCGGCAAGGACATCCTGCCGTCGACGGCGCGGCAAGTGGTTGACGTGCGCGGCAAGCTGATCCTGCCGGGAATGATCGACACCCATGCGCACATCTATCGCTACGTCACCGGGCGCTTCGGCCTCGACGCCGACATGGTGGGAGTCGAGAGCGGCGTAACGGCGCTGATCGACCAGGGCGGCGCCTCCTGCATGACGTTCCCGGGCTTTCGCCACTTCGTCGCCGAGAAGGCCGCCAGCCGCTGCTACGCGTTCATTTCTGCCTATCTGGTCGGCGGCCTCGAGGGCCATTACTATCCTTCGCTCTATTCGCCGAGCGGCATCGATGTGGCGGCAACGGTCGCCGCCGCGAAGGCCAATCGAGACCTCGTCAAGGGCGTGAAGGCCCACGCCGAGATCGGCGGGTTTGCGCGCTGGGGCACAACCGTGATGGAAATGGCAAGCCAGATCGGGCGTGATGCCGATCTGCCGGTCTATGTCCATTTCGGCCAACTGTGGGCGCTGCCGCCGCAAGGCGCAAACGGTGTCGATGCCGACACCATCCTCGAGCGCACCATCGCTTTGCTGCGGCCCGGCGACATTCTCGCCCACCCGTTCACCCGCCATCCCGGCGGCTTCGTCGACAACAACGGCAAGGTGCACCCCATCATCAAGGCCGCCCTCGAAATCGGCCTCAAGATCGATGTCGGGCATGGCAGCCACTTCTCCTATCGACTGGCGCGCAAGGCCCTCGATGCCGGCATCGTGCCGCACACCCTCGGCGCCGACATGCACGGCTACAACACGTTCGTGCCGCCGCCGCCCGGCACCCCCGGCGCTCATCCGGACGATGAAAACCATCCCTTCGCCGGGCAGGCCCGCTTCAGCTTGACCCAGGCGATGAGTTCCATGCTGGCCCTCGGGCTCACGCTGGAGCAGGTGGTGCCGATGGTGACGAGCAATGCCGCCAGGATGGCGGGCGTCGCAGACGAGATCGGCGCGCTGAAGCCGGGCATGGCGGCAGATGTCTCCGTCCTCGACGACGTGCGAGGGCGTTTCAAGCTGCAGGACAATGAGAAGACCGTGGTCATTGCGGAGCGTCTGCTCCTGCCCGCCTTTTGCCTGCGCGCGGGCCGGCGCTTTGAGGCGACGGCGCCCATCCTGCCGCGCGCGATCGCGGCGTAGCCGGTGTGATGCGCGGAGGCGATCCAGGCTCGGTCAGGCGGAACGACGCAGCGGCATCGTGCACAGGAAGGGCGTGGTTTCCTCACGCCCTTACTCCGGCCGCTTCGGTCGATCGCATATGTCTCACTTGGCAAGATGTCTCACTTGGTGCGCTTCATCCCGAAAAGCCGTTGGCAGATGGTTCCGCCGGTACGGCCGAGCGCCACGAAATAAACAACGATCATCGCCGCCAGCAGCAGTGTAGGCCACGGCCCCAGGCTGAAGATCTCCGTGGTCGTTGTGCCGTTGGCATGCGTGACCGGGGCATGCGGTGCACTGCCGAAGATCGTCCAAAGCAGAATGCCAAAAATAATCGCGGCCAGGAAGAAGTCCAGAATGCCAGCAAGATTGCGCTTCCACAAAGGCTGAGGGGGATCATAAACGGCCATGTTGTCCTCCAACGAGTGGCGTGGACGTTCTCATTCACACCTATATCCGCGCATCATGCGAAGAGCGTGTTTGCGACTGTCGGAATTTAGTGTCACTCACCGCTGCAGTGGTTCACCGCGCGTCTCAGATAGCCGCCCACCCGCTGGGCCAGCGTAGGGCGCATGTATGGACGGCGCCCGCGATGCAAGAGGAATCTGACTATCAGCGAAGGGTTCGGGTGCGGTCATGTATTCGGCCTTTGAATGCGGCCGTTTGGCCGCTGGCCCTGATGTGATCCGCTGATCGGTCCC
>WNFC01003178.1_pt1 | contig 17739 bp, 18 predicted proteins | sample 5400541 | NCBI WGS metagenome assembly WNFC01 (sample SAMN13153342, study PRJNA577476) | soil metagenome | isolation source: 120 cm saprolite under Douglas fir tree site 2 hole 2 replicate 1 | place: USA:California | collected 2015-04-18
GCCGCCGCGTTGCTCGCTTGGTCCAGCGTTCGCGCCCTTCGCAACGAGAATGGTCTTCTTAAGTGGAGCGGTGCGGGTTCGGCGGGTCTGTTAGCTGCAATGGCCTTTGTGGTCATCGTCCTCATGAGCGCGGGGTTGCTGAAACTTACCGCTCGCACCGCCGCGAGCCCGAACCTAAAGGTTGCCGGGACGCCACACCAAATTCAGCGAGGCCGTGATATCGCCGATAGCTTCTGCGGCGCTTGCCATTCAAGGACTGGAACGCTCACGGGCGGCGGGACATCGGCAAGGATCTTCCGATTCCCGTCGGCTCCTTGGTGTCTTCAAACCTGACGCCGGCCGGACAATTGAGTCATTGGTCGGATGGTGAAATATTTCGAGCGATTCGCAACGGCGTTGACGCGAACGGACGTTGGCTGATCATGATGTCGTACACGAATGCCGGCAAATTGAGCGATGACGACATACAGGCCGTCATCTCCTACATCCGCAGTCAGTCCGCCGCGGGGGAGATGACGCCTGAGCCGCCTGACCATCTCAACCCGCTGGGTCTGATCATGTTGGGGGCCGGCTTGCTTCCTGGAGGAAAGCCGGTGACGAACGGCGTGATCAAGGCTCCTCCAAAGAGTGCTGGCGCGGAATACGGCGAATATATCCTGTCTTATCAGGATTGCCGCGAATGCCACGGTCCGTCGATCTTACACTGCGCGGCAATATCCGTGATTACGTCGAAGTCTATCTTGGCCACACGAAATGGCGCGACGTGGCCGGCACTGCGCTGCAGTTCGATGGCGATCTGCAGATTGCAAGAGCATTTCCTGTCTGGCTGCGATTTGAAACGGTGAACCGCGGGTGGGTTGTCAACGCAAGAAGCGGCGCGGCGAAGCACGGAGGGAAACCTCGGAAGATTGGCGAAGGCCGAGCAATTAGGTCAGGCGAAAGGCCCGGCGTCTGATCCTCCCGCTTGGCGCCTTCGCGAAGCCATCACGCAATGCAAATGTAACCAATTCCCGCCGATCTGAAATCGAGGTGTAACCGCGATCCCCCAACCTCTCGTCTTGATTGGGACGGGTGGTGGTTAGACAGTAATGATCTCAGAGAAGCAAAGCCGCTAGCGCCACCCCCACACTAAGCGAGCAACTCGCAGGTCTGACCTGTATTTCGTCCATTAACGATTGCGAAAGTAGAGAGCCCGTCTTGCAGACCAAGATTTTGGAAGTCTACGACATTAGCATTCAGTTCGGGGGTATCGTTGCGCTCGACGGCGTAAGCTTCGATATGGATCCGGGAACAATTTTGGGCCTGATAGGACCAAACGGTGCCGGGAAAACCACATTGTTCAACTGCCTCAGCCGGCTCTGCAGCCCCGACTCGGGCGACATATTTTTCCAAGGGAAGTCAATTCTTCAACACCCGGCGCATCGCATCGTCGACGCCGGTATCGGCCGTACCTTCCAGAACCTGGCGCTCTTCAACAGCCTTTCCGTTCTTGATAATGTGCGGATCGGCACGCATTCCCGCGTTCGCGGTGATTTCATAGGCGACGCCTGCTATCTGCCCAGGACCGGCGGTAACGAGAGACTTGCGGACTCGATTGCCTACGAGGTGATCGGATATCTTGGCCTTGGTGGCGTTGCGAAAAGGCGGGTCGCGGACCTCCCTTTCGGGACACAAAAGCGGGTTGAACTCGCTCGGGCGCTCGCCGCCGGTCCGAAGCTGCTGCTGCTCGACGAACCGGCCTGCGGTCTAAATCACGAAGAAGTGGAAGAACTGTCGTCCGTTATTTTGCAGATCCGCCGCAACCGCGGCATCGCCATCCTGCTTGTCGAGCATCACATGAGCCTCGTCATGTCTATCTCCGACAAGGTTGTGGCGTTGAACTTCGGCAGGAAGATGGGTGAGGGCCCGCCAGCGGCCATCCAGTCTCATCCGGAGGTGATTGCCGCATATCTTGGAACAGAGGTGGCATGACAAGCTTGCTGGACGTCAGGAATCTGCAGGCCTTCTACGGCAAGACGGCGGCGCTGCACGGCATTACCTTCCAGGTAGATGAAGGCAGCGTTACCGCGTTACTCGGAGCCAATGGCGCCGGCAAGACGACCACGCTGCGTGCGATCTCTGGGATGATCAAGCGCTCCGGTGAGATATTGCTTCGCGACCGTTCGCTGATGAAGTCTCAGACGGAAGACATCGCGCGGCTCGGAGTGGCTCATGTTCCCGACGGGCGAGGTACTTTCGCCAAGCAGACCGTCGAAAACAATCTTCGGCTCGGCGCGATATCGCGTCGGGACAAGGACGGCATCGCCGGTGACATGGAGATGGTCTACGGTTTGTTCCCGATCCTGAAGAAGCGGCGGACGCAGCAGGCGGGCCTGCTGTCGGGCGGCGAACAACAGATGCTGGCGGTGGGGCGAGCGCTTATGCTGCGGCCGAAGTTGCTGTTGCTGGACGAACCGTCGTTCGGCCTTGCCCCGCTTGTTGTGCAGGAAATGTTCGGAATTTTCAAACGGCTGAACGAGGAACAAAGAGTCAGCATCCTCCTCGTCGAACAAAACACGTCTATTGCCCTCGATCTGGCTGATCGCGCTTACCTCATCGAAACCGGACGAATTGTGTTTGCGGGAAGTTCCGCCGACATGCGCAACAACGAGCAACTGCGCAGCTCCTACCTCGGCTATTAGGAGATCTGATCATGGAGCTTCTTGGGCAGCAGCTTGCCGCAGGCATCGCGAGCGGCGCCATCTACGCATGCGTCGCGCTCGCCCTCGTCATGATCTATCAGGCCATCGGCCACGTAAACTTCGCCCAAGGCGAGATGGCCATGTTCTCGACATTTTTCGCTTGGCAGCTGATGCGTTGGGGGCTTCCCTATTGGGCGGCCTTTGCCGGAGCGACCGTCATTTCGTTTGCCGGCGGCGTCCTCATCGACCGGCTGGTGTTCCGGCCAATTCGAACGGCAGCAGTCCTGACACAGATCGTGATGTTCGTCGGGCTGCTCGCCCTGCTCAACAGCGCGGCAGGTTTCATCTGGGATTTCACGAGCAAGCCGTTTCCGCCACCTTTCGGTGCGGACCCCCTCTTGGGTTCACGCCTCGTCAGTACGCACCAGGCGACGATGGTCGTCGCTACTTTTCTGCTGGTGATGCTGCTTTATGTGTTCTTCCGGAATACTCGCGTGGGTCTGTCGATGCAGTCCGCAGCAGAAAATCCCGCGTCGGCCAGACTCGTCGGTATTCGCGTTGAATGGATGATCGCGCTGGGATGGGGGATGGCGGCGGCCATCGGTGCGATCGCCGGTATGCTGATTGCGCCGGTAGTTTTTCTCGAACCGAACATGATGCGCGGCATCTTGCTTTATGGATTTGCCGCCGCGGTGCTGGGCGGGTTGTCCAGCCCCGTCGGCGCGTTCTTCGGAGGATTTGCCGTCGGCATCATAGAAAACCTTGCCGGCACCTACATTCCTGCAGTCGGAGGCGAGCTCAAACTGACCATCGCCCTCTTCATTATCATCAGCGTGCTGGTTGTGAGGCCGACCGGCCTGTTCGGCGCGACACATACGCCGAGAGTTTAGCATGGTTGATCTCAGCGAAATCGCATCCAGCTTCCGTCACACTTCGGATGGTATCGTTGCTGTCGGTCGCGACCGCAATCGGCAGGTCGCGACCGCTATCGGGACCGTCGCAATCCTCGCCATCCTGCCGTTTGTCCTTCACCCGTTCTTCGTCTTCCAGGTCACGATAGTGCTGATTTACGCCATAGCGATCATCGGCCTGAATTTGTTGACGGGCTTCAACGGTCAGCTTTCGCTCGGACACGCGGCGTTCTACGCCATCGGCGCCTATACGGCGGCAATCATGATGAACAGCTTCGGCGTCAGCTACTTCTGGACCCTCCCGGCGGCTGCGGTTATCTGCTTCATGTTCGCTTTCCTGTTCGGCCTGCCGGCGCTGCGGCTCGACGGCGTCTACCTTGCGTTGGCGACGTTCGCGTTATCCGTCGCCACGCCGCAAATCCTGAAAATTCACCTCTTCGAGCAATGGACCGGTGGCGTCCAGGGCCTCGTGATCGCGAAGCCGGATGCGCCGCTGGGCTTACCGCTCACGCAGGACCAGTGGCTCTACTTCTTCACCCTCGCGGTAACGATCGCAATGTATCTAGCAGCGACAAACCTGATCCGTACGCGGACCGGACGGGCAATGATGGCGATCCGCGAGAATCCGTTGGCCGCGCGGTCGATGGGCATCAATAATCCAATCTATAAAGCGGTGACGTTCGGTGTCAGCGGACTCTACACCGGTATCGCGGGGGCGCTTGGTGCGATCGTGGTCCAATTCGTCGCCCCGGACAGTTTCACCATTTATCAGTCGGTGGCCTTTCTGGTCGGCTTGGTCGTAGGCGGGGTGGGATGGCTCCCGGGAGCCTTCTTCGGCGCGGCATTCATTCTGTTCGTTCCCAATGTTGCGGAACACTTCTCGCAGGGCCTGTCGGGGGCGGTCTACGGGCTAATGCTGATCGCCCTTATGCTCGTCATGCCGGGCGGGTTCGCGGGGGCGGTGCGTATTGCCTCGTCCGTCTTGAAGAAGCCGTCGGTCTAATCCAGAGATCGCTCGGCCAAGATTCATCCAGTCCAGGGAAGTGCTGGCCTCGGTGATGTCTTTTCGCGCTTGTTACCGCCGTAGCTCATTACTGCCGTCTAAAATAAAATTGTAGCTTGAAGCTCGCACACTCCGCACCAGGTGCGCGGCAGAAAACCGCAAACCGTGTTCGACACGAACCCACACGGAGGCGATTGATATGCTAAAGAGATTCAAGCTCGTTTCGGCTTTGCTGCTGGCTGTTGCGACGCCGGCTTATGCTGCGGATGCCCCCGGCGTCACCAAGGCAGAGATAAAGATCGGAGCAACATTTCCGTTCAGTGGCCCGGCTTCGAGTTTGGGCAATAATGGCCGAGGGCTAATGGCCTATGTGCAATCGATCAACGATCGTGGCGGCATCAATGGTCGTAAAATCAACCTGATCACGCTTGATGATGCCTACAGTCCACCAAAAGCAGTAGAACAAACACGCCGCCTGATCGAGAGCGACGACGTTGCGTTTATTTTCGGTACCTTAGGCACCCAGAGCAATTCGGCGATCGTCAAGTACCTCAACGGCAGGAAAATTCCCCACCTCTTCGTCGTGAGTGGCGCAACCAAGTTCACTAACACCCGCGACTTCCCCTACACGACGACGGGACTGCCGAGCTACGATACCGAAGGCAAAATCTACGCCAGCTATATCAAGAGAACCTTGCCCGGCGTGAAGATTGGAATCCTTTTCCAAAACGACGATATGGGAAAGGATTTTGTGGAGAGCTTCAAGGAGACGTTCAAAGACGAATTCGACAAGCGCATCCTTACGTCCTCCTATGAGGTATCCGACCCGACGGTGGACTCTCAAATCCTCGGGTTAAAGAGTTTCGGCGCTGAGGCACTGTTCATCGCCGGAACGCCCAAGTTTACTGCGCAAGCCATCCGCAAAGCTCATGAGATCGACTGGAAGCCACTTATCGTCGTGAATTTCATATCTAGCTCGGTCTCGGCTACCCTCGTTCCGGCTGGCCTCGAAAACGCCGAGGGCGTTATATCCGGATCATTCTACAAGGATCCAAACGATCCAAAATGGAACGATGACCCGGCGGTCCTTGCCTACCGTGCCTATTTCTCAAAGTATCTGCCCGGGGCCGACATTGGCGACACAATATATCTCACCGGGATACAGCAGGGCGAAATCCTCGAGCAGCTTCTCAAGCAATGCGGTTCCGATCTTTCGCGCGAAAACATCAATCATCAAGCCCACAATTTGAGGGACGTCGTGCTGCCGACATTTCTTGAAGGTGTGCGCATCAATACCACCCCCACCAACGCCCAAGCCATTACGCAGCTGAAGCTGCGCCGCTGGAATGGTAAGGTTTGGGAGGAATTCGGCGAACTCATGAATGGAGCGGGTATCGAGTAACGCGATGCGTCGCGACCGGCCGCGCCTTGAGTCTGAAACACATAAGGAAGTTCCGTGCGCAGGCCGGGCGCATCGGCTGCGCCCAAAGTCAGCGCCAAGTATTAAACACAGCTTTCGCTTGCCGCCCGTTGATACGTGACGCTGAATCGCTGAATCTGGATATACCTGCAATTCCAAGCGCGCCCCGCGGCTTTTGCCGCGGGAGGTTTTTCGTTTTTGGCCTTGCCCCGCCGAACATAATTCGCCTCCAGCGGAGGCGAGACTTCGGCGATTATCTTTTCTATAGCGGCCCCTTGTTAAGGCCATCACGCATTGCAGCCGTAACCATTTTGCGCCGTCGCGAAATCGAGGCGTAACTGCAAGTCTTCAGCTTGTCCCTGGTCCAGTCGGTCGACCGGACAACGTCCCGGACGGCGCGGCACCTTTCGACAACCAGAGGGACAGGTCCCATGAAAATCCTCCTTGCTTCGACGCCCGCGACGGGCCATCTCAATCCGCTGCTTGCAATCGGACACATCCTGATCGCTGAAGGCCACGATGTCGGCTTCCTGTCGGGCAGCGTCCTGCGCGATCGCATCGAAGGCATCGGCGCGAAATTCCACGCGCTTCCCGCGGGTGCCGACTTCGATCTGCGCTCCTTCGATTCGGTGTTCCCCGAACTGACAACCATGGCACCGGGGCCGGATTGGTTGCGCACCGTCATGGAGCGCGTGTTCGTCGATGCCGTCCCCGCGCAGCATCAAGGTCTGCAGCAGGTTCTGCAAAGTTTCCCGGCCGACGTCATCATCGGCGATGACATGCTGTTCGGCGTGCTGCCGATGCTGCTCGGGCCGCAGTCGAAACGGCCGCCAATCGTGCTCTGCGGCACTTCGTTCCTGCACTGGTGCCGCGACGACGGCGCGCCGCATTTTATCGGCTTGCCGCCTGCCACCACGCAAACGCAGCGCGACGAGTATGCGGCGATCTATCAGGAGCATGACAGGCTGATCTATCAGCCCGTGGCGGATCGCCTCAATCGGTCGCTGGAACAAATGGGCGTTGAGCCGATGTCGATGACGCTGTTCGATTCCGTCGTGCACCTTGCCGATGCGTACTTGCAGTTGACGGTTCCAAGCTTCGAATTTCCGCGTGAGTTTCCCCGCTCGGTGCATTTTGTCGGCACGCCTCCGATCATTCCCAATCAAGCGCCGCTGCCGTCATGGGCCCAGGAACTCGACGGCTCGCGCAAGATCGTCCTCGTCACCCAGGGCACGGTGGCCAATCACAATTTCGATCTGCTGGTTGCCCCGACCCTGCAGGCGCTCGCAAACCAACCCGATGTCCTCGTGGTCGCGACCGCCGGCGGGCGCCCGATCGATGCGATCCCGGGCCCGATCCCTGCCAATGCGCGCCTCGCTCGGTATCTGCCGTTCGAATGGGTGCTGCCCAAGGCCGACGTGTTCGTCACCAACGGAGGTTATGGCAGCGTCAACCAGGCCATGAGCTTCGGCATTCCGCTGGTCACCGCCGGGCTGACCGAAGACAAGGCTGATGTCAACGCGCGGGTCGCCTGGTCAGGGGTCGGGATCAATCTCGCCACCAACGAGCCGACGCCACAGGCTTTGCGCGCCGCCGTTCGGACCGTGCTCGACGCGCCGAACTATCGGTCACGCGCATCGCTGATGGCGCGCGAGTTCGAGGCGATCGACACTCGATCCGAGATCGTTCGGATCGTCGACCGGATCGCCAGTTCCGCAAAAAGAGAGGCGCGACAGGTCGTGATGGCGGCCAAACAGAGTCAGCGCGGCGGTCACCGCACCTCGCGCACTGCTCCGGTCTCGGGCGCGTAAGGCCAGGCGCTTCTCGCAATTAAAGGAGGATGCCAATGTCGCCAGCAGCTACGGCCCTCACGGCCACCAGCGCCGGCCTCCGCGTCGCGCCGGCGCAAGCCGGCTTGATAATCCTGGGCGCGACGCCCCAAGACAATCAAGGATGATGACATGTCAGGTCCACTCAAGGGCGTCCGCGTACTCGATCTGACGGCCGTGGTATCGGGTCCGTACGCGACGATGTTTCTGGCCGACCAGGGTGCGGACGTTCTCAAGATTGAGCCGATCGGTGGAGACAGCGCCCGCCGTAGCCGTGCTGCAATCGACCAAGCCGGAGAGTTCTCCGCCCTCTTCATCTCGTCCAATCGTGGCAAGCGATCACTGTCGATCGACGTGAAGAGCGATGCCGGCCGCGAAGTGCTGGCAAAGCTTGTGGCGCAGGCCGACGTGTTGGTGCAGAATTTCCGTCCGGGCACTATGGGGCGGCTCGGCCTCGACGCCGAAGAGCTTCGAAAGCGTCACCCCCGCCTGATCTACGTATCCATCAGCGGTGTCGGCGATACGGGACCATACGTCAAGAAGCGGGTCTACGATCCCATTGTCCAGGGACTCTCGGGCTTCGCCGACATCCAGTCGCAGCCGGTTACCAACCGGCCCCAGATGATCCGCACCATCGTGTGCGACAAAACTACTTCGATTTTCACCGCGCAGGCGGTGTCGGCTGCGCTCTACGCGCGCGAGAAGACCGGGCAGGGCGACCACATACAGGTCGCCATGCTCGACGTCATGATCTCGTATCTGTGGCCCGAAGGCATGATGCAATACACGGTCGTCGGCGCGGAGGCAGCCGCCGCGGATCCCAACGACCGGCCGGACCTCGTGTTCAAGACGAGCGACGGATATATCACCGCCGGTACGATCTCGGATTCCGAGTGGTTCGGCTTCTGCCGCGCGTCCGCCGACCCAGAACTCGCCAAGGATCCGCGCTTTGCCACGCCTGCCGCGCGTTCGGTGAACGCCACGGCCCGCATCAACAAGATGGCCGAATATATCGCGCAACGCACGACCGCTGAATGGCTGGAGCTTCTCGACGCGGCGGACGTTCCTTGCGCGCCGATCCTGCGGCGCGGCGAGATCATTCATAACGAACAGGTCGTCGCGCGGGGCATCATCGCCGAATTCGACCAGCCTTCGGTCGGTCGGGTCCGGCAACCCAAACCGGCGGCGCGCTTCGAACTCAACGAGGCCGTCATAGCCGGACCGGCCCCGAGAGTGGGGCAGCATTCGAAAGAGGTGTTGCGGGAGCTCGGATACAGCGACAGCGCCATCGAGACAATGGTCGCCGATCGCGCCGTGCGCATTGCCGGCTAACGAAAGGAACGGTTCGGGAGAAGAAACATGACGCAAACAGCCAAGGTCGCCCTGCTTGTCGGTGCCGGCGACGCGATCGGCGCGGCGGTAGCGAGACGATTCGCGCGCGGCGGCTTCGCCGTCTGCATCGCTCGACGGGAAGCCGCAAAATCACACGCGCTCGTCGAAGATATCAGATCGGAGGGTGGCGAAGCGAGAGCCTACTCGACGGACACCAGGAAGGAGGAGAATGTCAAAGCACTCTTTGCCGAGGTCGAGAGGGGTGTCGGACCGATCGAGGTATGCCTGTTCAATGCAGGCTCGAACGTAAGCAAGCCCTTGCTGGATAACTCCGAAAAGCTCTTCTTCAAGGCTTGGGAGCTGGCCTGCTATGCGGGGTTCCTGGTCGGTCGGGAGGCGGCAAGCTATATGACTGTCCGCGGACGCGGAACGATGCTCTTCACAGGCGCTACCGCGAGCGTGAAGGGCCGTACCGGTTTCGCTGCCTTCTCGTCCGCGAAATTTGGGCTGCGCGCCGTCGCGCAGTCCATGGCCCGCGAACTCGGTCCGAAGAACGTCCATGTCGTCCATCTGCTCATCGACGCAGGCGTCGATAGCGAAGCTATCCATCTGCGCATGAAGGCAGCGACGGGCATCGACGCCTCGGAGATCCCGCCGGACAGCCTGACAAAAACGGCATCGATCGCCGAGGCCTACTGGTTCCTGCACGGTCAGAGCAGGGACGGCTTGACGCACGAATTGGATCTTCGTCCTTCGGTGGAGACATGGTGATGAGCGACAAGCTGGTTCTCTGGGGCGTCGGCACGACGCGAACGTTCCGAGCTCACTGGGCGCTTCACGAGTTGGGTCTGCCGTACGAGTCGCGCCCGATTCTTCCCCGCTCCGGCGAAACCAAGACACCGGAATATACGGTTTTGAATGCCAGGCAAAAGATTCCGCTTCTGATCGATGGCGACTTCCGCATCGGCGAGAGTGCCGCGATCGTCGCTTATCTCTCCCAGAACTATTCTACGCCCGAGCACGCTCTGATACCGGAGGAAAAATCGCTTCAAGCCAGATGGCTCGAGTGGTGCTTCTTCATCATCGCGGAGCTGGATTCGACCAGCCTATATGTTATGCGCCGCCACAGCATGAACAACGGTCTGGCCCACATCTATGGCGAGGCTCCCGCCGTCGTCTCGCAGGCGGCCGAATATTTTCGCCATCAGTTGCGACACGTAGATCTCGCGTTGTCGGATGGCAGGACCTACCTCATGGGCGATCAATTCACGACAGCCGACATCATTCTGACGACATGCCTTACCTGGGCAATTGATTACGGCGTCGAAATCTGCAACAGCGCAGTTCCTTACCTGGAGCGCACCAAGTCGCGACCTGCGTACCAATTTGCGGCCGCGGCGAATACACCGAGGAAATGAGCGGGCGACCGCGATGCGTCACTTACCTCGTCATGGAAAGCGCTGACGTCGTGCTCGACGAGACCCGGATAAAGTGTTTTCTGGCTCGGCCCAAACGCGGGGCAGCAAGGATCTGATCCTTAGTACTTCCGATAGCTGGCGACCGCACAGATCGGCAATCAAGGCGGTTTTTTGCTTAAGGCGGCGTACAATCTCGCAGCAAAGCCCGGCTGGCCTCACGACAGTCAGTGTTCGGCCCGCTCGTAGCTCCACCGCCGCCCGAGCCCGTGTCGTGTTCGCGTAGGCGGAAGCTCTCTGGCCTGAACAAAATCCAGCTTTGCGCTGGCTAGATCACGATCTCATCTCCTTGTTTGAGCATGATCTCCGAGTGAACACTGCGCGCTTGTCCGAGGGAAAACCGGTTCCCACGCTCGGGTTGAGCCCGAGGGCATACTTCTCCGGATCATGCTCTCGGCAATAACAGCAAGCCCATCGGCCATCGAGTTTACGCTTCGTTGCTTACGTCGTGTTCACCCTGTGCTTGGCCGCGCGCCTACATCCGTAACCCGTTTTCCCGAGACTGAAATCACGCGGTAGCGCATGCCGTCGAATTTGGATTCGCCAAAATGAGCAACGGGAGACCAGCCAATGAAGACGACTCTAACAAACGCGTTGATGCACCAGGTGCAGACCCGGCCGAGAAGCGTGGCATTTGTCTTTCACTCGCGACGCGGCTTGCCTCGGTCCGCGACGGTCTCGCTCCGCATCGCGCTGAGCAAGGGCGATCGCAACGTGCTGCAGGCCATCGCAGCTGCGACTGACATGGCTAACCGGCAGCACTTCGGAGCCGCGCCTGTGCAGCCGATCGAGCCGTCGGCCCGGGCGCGTTGGCCGGAGATGGAGCCCTCTACGCAAGGCCGCGTGTGAACCGAAAACGGCGGGCGTCGGCGATCACGCGCCGGCCCGCGCCGCGAGAACGTACCCAAAACTGGCGAGATCGAATCATGCGAAACTTGATCAGAATAATTGTGTTGCTGGCTCAGCTCGGCAATCGCGCAACAATTGCGCAGACCGTCGGAAGCGCGACATCCTCTGCTGGGCTCGCAAGTACGACCGCGGCCCCGTCGCTGACGCAAAACACGCGATCGATCGGCGGCGCGCCGGTTGGCCACCGTCAACCGCACGCACGTGACGTTCCATCGGGAAACGCCAGCGATCTCGAGCATATCAGCGAGGAGGACGCCGCGGTTGATCGCAAGCTCATTATTTGCCGCGGCTGCTGATCGATTCCTCAGCCAAGGGATACTCTACCCGTGCGCGTTCCGCCTGCCTCCATGGCTTTCACCTTGCTGTTGAGCTTTCTCGTCGCCCTGCCGTCCTTTGGCATCGACATGAGCCTGCCAGCACTGACGGCCATGGGTGCCGCGCTCCACGTCGCTCCTGCACAGGCCGGCCTGATGATGAGCCTCTTTATGCTAGGTTTCGCCGTCACGCCGCTCTTCTATGGGCCAGCTTCCGATCGATACGGCCGCAAGCCCGTCGTGGTGTTCGCCTGCATGCTCTTTATCATCGCCGGGATCGGCTGCGCGTTTGCTCGGTCGCTGCCGACGCTTCTGACATGGCGCGTCGTCCAGGGTGCTGGCGCTGGCGCGAGCACGACGATTGCCTCGGCCATTATCCGTGATCTGTTCGAGGGTCAGGCCGCCCGCACAAGGCTCTCCTATGTGGCCATCGCGACAATGGTCGTCCCCATGATAGCGCCGAGCGCGGGAGTGGCGTTGCTGGCGCTAGGCGGTTGGCGCGCCATCCATGCAGTGCTTGCCGCGGTCGGCCTGCTCTTGCTGCTGGCAATGTTGATTGGCTTCGCGGAGAGCGCACGACTAGATCCGGCCAGCCGTCTGGTTCCGTCCATCAGCGCTCGCAACTATCTTCGTGTCCTGACACATCCTCTTTGCTTGGGGTACATCCTTGTCAACGCTGCCGCTTTCGGGACGCTGTTTGCTTATGTCAGCGGCTCCTCGCTATTCCTGATCAACGTCGTCGGGCTCAACCCCGAGCAATATGGCCTGGTCTTTGCGGCGACCTCATTCGGGATCATGGCGGGTGCGCTGCTCAATGGCCGGCTCAGCGCCTGGGGTGTCGCACCAACCTATCCACTGACGATCGGGCTGGCGCTCGCGGCGATCGCCGCAATGTCGTTGCTGATGATGACGCTGGCCCACTGGATGCCGCTGGCTCTCGTCATCTCACTTCTGGTCCTGGGCACCTTCGCCTTCGGCTTGATCGTGCCGAATGCGATGCAGGGGGCGATGCAGCCCTTACCGCAGATTGCAGGGGCCGCCGGCGCCGCGACCGGCTGCATCCAGATGGCGACGGGTGCTGTTGTCAGCGGGCTCGTCGCGACGCTCAATGATGAACACTCGGCGCTCTCGATGACTGCCCTCATGGCGGCGTGCTCGCTTCTCGGCTTGGTCTCATATCTGCTGATTGCCTGTCCCGCCGAGCGCGTCGTCATCCCGTCTTGAGCGCGCCCTCGCAAAGCTACGCCCTAAGCCGAATTAGGAGTTTGGCACTCCGGAGTGCTCCGCGAGATTTGATCCGTTCTGCCCCAAATATATCGTATCCTATTTGTCTGGAACCGTCAGATATACAGCCGCATTTGTTGGGACGCCTATGGAGTGGTCGGTAAAACAGTGTCAAACGGATCAACCCTTTGGTAGTTGGGCTGACGATCTCGCGAACGCTTTCGTCCAGCTGGAGCCGCGCAAAATAGCCGAGCATCCTTTCCAAGGGACGATATCCAGGACTGACGCTACTCCGATCCGTATTTCCCGCGTCACCGCAACCAAGCACCGGGTTTTGCGCCTGCGTTCGCACATCGCGCGCAGCACGGACGAGCTGTGCTTCATTAATCTTCAGCTCGAAGGAGTGGGCCGCTACGCGCAGCGTGGTCACGTGCAGATCTGCGGGCCCGGAGATCTCGCCGTCGCCGATACGACCGAGCCGTTCGAAATCGCCAATGGTCGCGATTTTCAGCTATTTTGTTTTGCGATTCCAAGACAGCTGCTGCCGCGCCATTTTTCCGAGCGGCCGCGGCTGACCTTGTCTGTGACAGAAGCCGGCCGGGCCCTCTCCCGCACGCTCTCAAGCTATGCTGAGCTTTGCCTCAGCTCGCAGGCGCCTTTGCCGCTTGCGGCTATTGGCGGCGGGCACATCGTCGACCTCATTTCTCATGCATCCGATGTGCTCGCGGGCGGGCCGTTTGAGCGGCTGAATGCACCCGTGCTGCTGTCGATGATGCTGGATCACATCGATCGTCACAGCGACGACCCCAGCTTAAGCGCCGCGACGCTCGCGCGAAAATTTCATTGCTCGGAGCGCTACGTGCACAAGCTGTTTTCCAAGACAGGTCGGTCGGTTGGCGAGCACGTCAACCACAAGCGGATCCTCGTCTGCACCCGCGATCTGCTCGGCGATTCCCGAAACAGGACGATTGCCGAAATCGCGTTCGCTGCGGGCTTTCGGGATATTTCGCATTTCAACCGGCTGTTCAAGCGCAGCAATGGCGCAAGCCCCCGCGAGTTTCGTCATACCATGACCTCTAGCACCGGATGAACCACGGCTGTCGCGCCCTAGTGCGCCATAAGCCAAGAAATCGCGCGCCAGCATCCGAGACTTTCCTGCTCCGATCCCATAGCGGTTTACGGAATAGACAGGACCTATCAAATTCGGGAAAGTCTCCATGGCCATCGACTTTACGCTAACGTCACCGCAACGTGAGCTCCAGCTTGAATCCCGCCGGTTTGCGGCGGACGTGCTTGCAGGGGCGAGGGCGGCCGAGTTGCTGCCGACGGCAGAGGAGCGTTTCCTTGCGACCAGGCCCATGTACGAGGCCATCGTGGTCGCAGGCTTTTTGAGGAAATGCATTCCGCAACCTGCGGGCGGCGAGAACGCCGGCCTGCTCGACATGGCCATCATGGCCGAGGAATTTTACAGCGTGAATGCGAGCGTCACCTTGACGATGCTCGGAACGGTGCTTGGTCTTTTGCCGATCCTGCTTGGCGGTACGCCGGAGCAGCGTGGCCGGCTGCTCGCTCCGTTCTTGACGAAGAGTGGAACGCCGTTGGCCGGCTTCTGCTCCAGCGAACCGGGAGGCAGCGCCAACGCCGCTTCTCCGCCGCCCGGCGAAGGTGTGCGTACTTTTGCCAAACTTCACGGCGACCGCTGGGTCATCAATGGCCGGAAGAAATGGGTCTCCTCGGCGACCGGGTGGGATCGTAAAGGCGCGGACATCCTGTGCGTGGCGTGCCGGACCTCGCCCGACGCTCCACCCGAGAAAGCGATTTCCATCATCGCGGTCGAACGCCCGGCACCCGGTATCGTCTTCGAGCGCGCAATCGAGTCCGTGGGTCACCGCGCGCATCTCACGCCGCAATTCGGTTTCGAGAACGTTTCTGCGCCGCGGTGCAATCTTCTCGGGGAGGAAGGCGGCGGCCTCGCCCTGACGGCCGCCAGTTTTACTGGCAGCACGGCGCTGGTCGGAATTCTTGGCGTGGCCCTGATGCGTGCGGCGTTCGACTTCGCATTGCATTTCGCCCGGACCGAGCGGCGCGGCGGCGTTCATCCGATCATCGAGCATCAGGCGGTGGGATATGCATTGGCCGACGCGAAGATGACGATCGAAGCGGCGCGATATCTGAGCTGGCGCGCGTGCCACGCAGTCGACACGCAGTCTCCCGCCGCCGACGAACTTGCGATACAGGCCAAGATCTACGGCTCGGAGACGGCGGTTCGTGTGATCACCGATCTGATGCTCGTCGTCGGCGTCGACAGCTATGACCATGAAGCCCCGCTGGGACGTCTCTTGCAGGATGCACTCGCGCTTCCGATCTTCGGTGGAGGCAATATTGGTGTCCGACGGCGTCAGCTTCATAACATGCTGAAGCGACCAGACTACGAGCCCCTGCTTGCGAGCGGTGCGGCTTGAAGCGTCACAGGTGTGGTCAGACGCCGGCCTCGCTCCTAATCTTTCGGTATACCTAGTCAATAGATCGGTGAAGTCGTGAGCACAGCACAAAAGGTGGCGGTCATAACGGGAGCATCGCAAGGGATCGGGGCAGCGCTCGTTCAGGCGTTCAGAAGCCGCAAATATAGGGTCGTTGCGACGTCCCGATCCATCAAACCTGCGGCCGATCCGGATATCGTGACGGTGCAGGGAGATGTTGCCGACCCGAAGACCGCGAATCTGGTGTTCAAGGAAGTGCTGGATCGCTTCGATCGTATCGACACGCTGGTCAACAACGCCGGTATGTTCATGGCCAAGCCGTTTACCGCCTATTCAAAGGACGACTACGCTGCCTATATGGCCACCAATGTCACGGGTTTCTTTCACATGACCCAGCGAGCGATAGAGATCATGAACAAGCAAGGAAATGGTCATGTCGTGACGGTCACGACCAGCCTGGTCGACCAACCGATGACCAGCGTGCCGGCTGTGCTTGCATCTCTCACCAAGGATGCCTTGAACGCCGCGACAAAATCGCTCGCGATAGAGTGCGCCAAAAGTGGTGTGCGCGTGAATGCAGTCTCGCCGGGAGTCATCAAGACCCCGATGCATCCGCTCGAGGCCCATCAGTTCCTGGCCTCGCTACATCCGATGGGCCGAATCGGAGAAATGTCGGACGTCGTGGACGCGGTAATGTACCTGGACTCGGCGGGATTCGTGACTGGGGAAATTCTCCACGTCGACGGAGGACAAGCGGCTGGTCACTATACGATCTAGCAGGGACGTTTTGAGTCAAGGCGCTTTTTTCGCTTAAGGCTACAATCTCGCAGCAAAGCCCGGCTGGCCTCACGGCAGAGCCAGTGTTCGGCCCGCTCGTAGCTCCACCCGTTCTCGTCATGCAGAGTAAAGAGTCCGGAATAGCCGAAATAGAACCAGAACACATCGACCGCCTGGTTCAGGTCGAGCTCCTCACGCAGGGCGCCCAAATCCATAAAGCGCCGGGCGATTGGCACGAACGCGTCGCGGTAGCGGGTCGTAGCAACGGCCAAGCCCTCGCTAACGGCCTTGTCGTGCGGCGCGGTGTTGAGCAGCACGCGCAACCCATTTCGGACATCGGCCTGATGATCGTCTGAGACCATGGCTCACGTCAAACCGTCCTACCATTTATACCGTTACTATAACGTGGCCGTAACAACCCTCTCGAAAACATATGCGCGAACGTGGCAAAATTACGATTTGGTACGACTAGACGTTTTAGTTCTTGATCCATCGCAATCTTGTTCCCCGAGCGCGCAACTGTCGCGCACGGAAAGACACGTCGATCCGTATCGGCCGTTTGTGCGAGGGCTCGTACGGCCTTGGCGACAAGCTCTCGCGTGTAAGGTTGATGACGCCGGCGGGTCAAGGATGTCGTTCTTGCCAAATCGGAACCTCGTTCTTGTCGTCGATGATGACGCCGCGATGCTGAATGGGGTGAAGCGACTACTGCGACAGCACGACTACGAAACGATCCTATTTTCATCTGCAAAGGCTTTTAAGAACCACACCGATTTTGAAAGTGCGGTCTGCGTCATTTTCGACATCAACCTGAACGACGGATCGGGCATCAAGCTAAGGCATCGTCTCAAGGCGGATGGGATTTCCGTGCCGGTTATTTACTGACCGGGAACGATGACCCTGCCGTTCGTAATGCTGCGGTGGGCTCTGGATGCATCGCGTTTCTAACTAGCCAAGGGCTCCGCCCTTGATATCCCTTGCGCCTGAGCCTGAGGAGGGCGCGATCACCGAAAATCAAGAGGAAGCGCCATGGTTGAGGATCAGAAATAACCGCTACGATCCGGTTGCTAGGACTGCAGCCGGGAGGCGACCATGAACTCCTTCTACGAGCACCATAGGGACAGCATCCACTGGCATTATCGTTGTTTCGACCGCATTCTGCTGAATGGGTTGATTCAGCCGTTCCAGCAGCCGGAGCGGGTCGTCGGTTTTTTCAACACCTATCGCCAGCTATACCCGGTGACGCGGTACACCCTGCGCGACATCGCCGACCAATTCCAGCGCTGGGTGACGGAGCGGGCCGAAAAGCGCAACATTCCGATTGTCGAAGCACCGAAGGGCCGTCGTGACGACTTCGTCGACCCGTATTTCGAACGGGCCAAGC
>WNFC01024670.1_pt1 | contig 17739 bp, 20 predicted proteins | sample 5400541 | NCBI WGS metagenome assembly WNFC01 (sample SAMN13153342, study PRJNA577476) | soil metagenome | isolation source: 120 cm saprolite under Douglas fir tree site 2 hole 2 replicate 1 | place: USA:California | collected 2015-04-18
GAGCGTGATCGCCGCTTCTTCCTCTTCGTTGCCTTGCGCTTGAATCAGCGGAATCAGCTCGCGCGCAACAAACGGGAAAGTAACGAAAATAGTTGCCAACACGATTCCCGGCACCGCAAAAATAATCTTGATGTCATGCGCCGCCAGCCACGGTCCCATGACACCTTGCAAGCCGAAGATCAATACATAGATAAGGCCCGAAACGACAGGCGAAACCGAAAACGGCAAATCAATTAGCGTGATAAGGAAATTCTTACCGAAGAAATCAAATTTGCCGATGGCCCAAGCTGCGGCGACTCCAAAGACCAGATTCATAGGTACGGCAATACCGGCGGCGATTAGCGTCAACCGAATTGCGGCCAATGCATCCGGCTCGCGCAGGGCTGCGAAGTAAACTGAAAAACCTTTGGCTAGAGCTGACGAAAAAACCACAGCCAGGGGCATGAACAGGAAGACACCCAGGAACAAGACGGTGATGCCAATAAGAAACCAGCGGATCAATACTCCCTCAGTCGTGGCCCGCGTAGCCTTACGCGCCGCCGCTCCGCTGAGATTCGTTAATGGAAAAGTCGTCGCCATTGATTCGTTTAGATTTAAGCCTCGCTCAGTGCCAAGTCCGCACTCGCCGCACCAGACTTGCTCTTCAAGCGTCCTCCGCTCCATGCCTGCAACAGGTTGATGGTCAGCAGCAATGCAAATGACGCCACCAGCATGACCACCGCAATCGCGGTCGCGCCCGCGTAGTCGTATTGTTCGAGCTTGGTGATAATCAGCAGCGGCGTGATCTCGGTCCGCATTGGCATGTTGCCGGAGATGAAGACCACCGAGCCGTACTCGCCGACGGCGCGCGCAAACGCCATGGCAAAGCCGGTCAGCGCCGCTGGCAAAACCGCCGAAAGCAGGACCCGCGTAATCGTCTGCCAGCGGTCAGCTCCCAAGCTTGCGGCCGCCTCTTCCATTTCTTTGTCGAGATCTTCCAAAACCGGCTGCACCGTCCTCACAACGAATGGCAGTCCGGTAAACGTGAGCGCGATCACCACTCCAAGTTGCGAATACGCCGCCTTGATTCCCAGCGGTTGCAGATAATGTCCGATCCATCCGTTGGTGGAGTAAATCGAAGTCAGCGCGATGCCGGCGACCGCGGTCGGCAGTGCGAACGGCAAATCCACCAGCGAATCAAACAGCCGTTTTCCAGGAAAGCTGTAGCGCACCAGCACCCAGGCCACGATCAGCCCGAACACGAGATTGATGGTTGCCGCGATGCCAGACGCGCCGAAGCTGAGCTTGTAGGAAGCGACAGCTCGCGGCGCGCTAACGATATGCCAGAACTGCTGCCAGGTCAGCGAAGTGGTTTTAAGAAACACGGCCGCGAGCGGGATCAGCACAATTAGACTGAGATATAGGACCGTGAATCCCAGCGACAGGCCAAAGCCCGGCAAAATGCTTTTCTGTTTGAAAGTTAGCGTCATCGTTCCTGGCTATTAATTAGGCTGATAAATCTGGTCGAACACCCCGCCATCTGCAAAATGCGTCGTCTGAGCCTTCTGCCAGTCGCCAATGATTTCTGCCAGCGTAAATAGCTTCACCTTGGGAAACTGGCTGGAATATTTTTTGGCTACCGCTTCTGAGCGCGGCCGGTAATAACGCCGAGCAGCAATTTCCTGCCCTTCAGGACTGTAGAGGTACTCCAAATAAGCCTGAGCAACGGCGCGTGTTCCTTTCTTGTCCACAACCCGGTCAACGATGCTGACCGTCGGCTCGCACAGAATGCTGACCGAGGGCACCACAATGTCGAATTTGTCCTGACCCAGGTCCTTTGCACCGAGAAGAACTTCGTTTTCCCAGGCAATAAGCACATCGCCCATTCCGCGCTCAACAAACGTGGTGGTGGAACCGCGCGCTCCAGAATCCAGCACCGGGATATTCTTATAAAGCTTCGAGACAAAGTCCCTGGCTTTCGATTCATCACCTGCAGATTTCTTCAGCGCATAACCCCAGGCGCCGAGGTAGTTCCAGCGCGCACCGCCGGAAGTCTTGGGATTGGGCGTAATGACCGAGATTCCCGGCCTGATCAAATCATCCCAATCCTTAACGCCCTTGGGGTTGCCCTTCCGCACCAGAAAGATGATGGTCGAGGTATAAGGCGAGCTATTATTCGGCAGCCGCGACTGCCAGTTAGCCGGCAGCAGTTTGGCTTTTTCCGAGATGGCGTCAATGTCATACGCCAGCGCCAGCGTGACCACGTCTGCTTCCAGGCCATCGATGACTGCGCGCGCCTGCTTGCTCGACCCGCCATGCGATTGCTGGATCTCAACCGTCTTCCCTGTCTTCGCTCTCCAGTACTTTGCGAACGCGGCGTTGTAGTCCTGATATAGTTCGCGCGTCGGATCGTAGGAGACATTCAGCAAGGTGACCGAACCCTGCGCCGAGCCCAGAGCGGATAACGCAAGAATCACACCCGCCACCATCAATACGTTCTTCATTTTTCACCTTTATTAACGTTGCCGTGAACAACCATGGGCAGAACACCAGCCTCGGATTTCTTCTTGCGGCCCTTCCGCTGGGACAGTGGGGTAGGGTTCGCAATATCTGCGAGTGTCCTGCTTTCAAGAATCTTGGCGGCGGCATCGCGCACCTCGAGGAACACCCGGTACAGGGCGCGGTGCTCCGCGTCGCGATCAATCAGGGCGCGAAGTTGATCGGCATCGCCGAAAGGCGCAAGCGGTCCGTCAATCAGCCGGATGATTTCGCTGAGGTGGATTTCCGAAGGAGCCCGGCGCAATTGATATCCGCCCTTAGCCCCCCGCGCACTTTCCACGATGCGTGCGTTCTTCAATTCCAGCAGGATCAGCTCCAGGAACTTCTCCGGCAGCTCTTCTTCGTAAGCAATGTCGCGGATCCGGATCGCGCCCTGGTTATAGTGACGCGCCAGCATCATCATGGCTTGCAGTGCGTACAAACCTTTTTGAGAGATTTTCATGTTTTTCACTATACCACCAAATGTCTATTTGTTTAATAGACATAGAATAGATGCAAGGCGATGACCACCCCCGCGGGGAGTTAGGTTATGGTTTCTGAAGGATTTCAGCCACGCCGCGAAATCAGGTTTGCGCTTTGTGCAATATCTTGCGGGCTCCGGAGGAACTTTATTTCCTACGGCTTCATCCCAGGCGGGCGACTTGGAGCGTGATATTGTCCGGCCCCCCGTGGTCTTTTGCCAGCTGCACCAGCGATCGGCACGCTGCGGATGGGCTCTGCGAAAGGGCTTGCTCCATTTCCGGTTCGCTCACTTGTCCCCACAGCCCATCGGTGCACAGGAGTAGAACGTCGGATTTTTCGACTGGCATCGGCTCGGCAGAAAAATCAGGCTGAATATCTTCGGCAATCCCCACCGCCGCAGTCAGCACGTGTTTTTGTGGATGGCTTTCGGCGTCTTCAGCGCGGATGATGCCCGTCTCCACCAGACGCGACACCAGCGAATGGTCCCGCGTTACCGCGTGCAGTTTCCCTGCTCGCAGCAAGTACAAGCGGCTGTCACCGATATGACCGTAATACAGATTATTCCCCACCAGCGCGAAGGCCGTCATGGTAGTGCCCATGCCGCGGAGTCCAGGGTTCTCGCGAGCTCTCTGTTGAATGCGGGCATGAGCCTGACGAAAGCCTTCCAGTAAGCGCTGCTGCGGATTGGAGTCAGACGAACTGGAGTAGATCTGCTCCACGCTCTCGACCGCGATGTGGCTGGCGAACTGCCCGCCTTCGCATCCGCCCATGCCATCGGCTACGATGGCCAGCCTGCCTAGACGGGCAAAGGTGGAGTCATCCGCGGATTCCCAATAACTGTAACTGTCCTCGTTATTCTCCCGTTGGCAGCCGACATCGCTCAGGCTCGCGACTTCAACCCCCGCACGTACTTTCATAGAGCGCGCTCACTCCAAGAAGCTGGAATTATACGCGAGGGTACATCGGTCTGCTCAGTTACGTTGGCATCTGCCATCCCTCTGGTACTGACATTTGTCACCGCCGTCTAGTGATGATCTCCACTGTTGACCGAATCACGTTTCCGCAATGATGACAACACGCATCCGGCAAGCTGATGTTGCCCGGATCGAGGGCGTAAACAAGAACTACGGCCCCGTGCAAGCGCTAGTGGATTTCAATTTCGAAGTGCGTGCCGGAGAGTTGGTCGCCCTGTTGGGGCCAAACGGCGCTGGCAAGACCACAGCGATTAAACTCCTGCTGGGCTTAGCGACGCCAAACCGCGGCAAAGTGTCGGTTTTCGGAACCGATCCGGCGAGTGCCGCAACTCACACTCGGGTTGGCGCCATGCTGCAGGTGGGCCGGGTTCCGGAGACGCTCCGCGTGCGGGAGCACATTGACTTGTTCTCTTCTTACTATCCCAATCCCTTGCCTCTGGCGGAAACCTTGGCCATCGCAGGCCTCGAAGATCTGCGGGATCGCAAGTTCGGAGTCCTCTCCGGCGGCCAGAAGCAGCGAGTCCTGTTCGCACTGGCGATTTGCGGCAATCCCGATCTGTTGTTCCTCGACGAACCCACCGTCGGCCTGGACGTGGAGGCCCGTCATCTACTGTGGGACGAAATCCGCAAACTGGTGGCACGCGGAAAAACAGTCGTGCTGACTACACACTATCTCGAAGAAGCGGACGCTCTTGCCGACCGCGTAGGCGTGATCAACAAAGGCTCAATTATCGCTGAAGGCACGCCCGCGGAAATCAAGGCACGAACCGCTGGCAAGAAAATTCGCTGTATTACCGAACTGTCTTCCGCGGTGATTCAGAGCCTACCCGGCGTCTCTGCGGTGCAGCAAGACCGCGGTGCAACAGTGATCCATACCTCTCGGGCGGAAGATGTGTTGCGCGGGTTGCTCAAACTCATGGCAACAGCTTCAACTGCGATCAATTCAGCCGCAAATGTCCGGCAGGCCAACTTGCTTACGATTTGCTTCCAGGAAGCGAAGTATGAGTTTCTGAAGAACCTTCGGAACCCAATGTATTCCATCTCCACAGTCCTTTTTCCGATCATGTTTTACGTCTTGTTCGGTCTGGTGATGGGCAGGCAGATGATCGGAGGAATCCGCACCACGGTTTACTTGCTTCCCACGTACGGGACATTCGGGGTCATGGGCGCATCTCTGTTCGGGACGGCCGCCACCCTGGCGTCAGAGCGCGGGTTGGGATGGCTTCAAGTGAAGCGGGCCAGCCCCATGCCTCCTTTTACTTATTTTCTCGCAAAGGTGGTAATGAGCCTGATTTTCAGCGCCATCGTAATTACGCTGCTGTTTTTGCTGGGGATCGCTTTCGGCGGCGTGCATCTTCCGGCGAGCACGCTGGCAAAACTGGGGCTCACGCTGATCGCAGGATCGCTTCCTTTTTGCGCCATGGGATTGGCGATTGGCTACTTCGCGGGACCAACTTCGGCGCCCGCGTTCATTAACATTTTCTACTTGCCAATGTCATTCTGCTCGGGCCTGTGGTTGCCGTTCATGTTCCTGCCAACGTTCATTCAGCACATCGCAGTATTTCTGCCGTCGTATCATCTTGCGCAACTTGCTCTAAGCCGAGTGGGAGCGGGACAAGGAGCTCCGGGCCTGGGGCATTGGGAAGCGCTGGCCGGATTCACCATGCTCTGCCTCGGCGTAGCTCGCTGGGGGCATCAACGCGACGAGCGAGCGAACGGCTAGCTGTTCGAGGACGCGAAAATGAAATCGACTTGGAGTAATTCGGTGGGCTTGCTACTGATGGCGTCGGCAGTGCTACTCCTGGCGGTTCTTCGCCGGCTGGATCTGTTGCTGATCGTGGCCCCGCTTTCGGTACTGTTCAGCTACCGCCTTACGCGAGCTAGGCCCAGTGGTAACCGGGGCAGCGTTAGAATGTAGACCGCAGCATGAGACTTCTTCCCGACAATCGCGATCACGGCTGGGCACCATACGCATGGCTGGTTTTTCTGTCTTTCTTCTACTTCCAGCCAATATTTGGCCATGCCGGACTGAAAGAATGGCTGCTCACAATTTCGGCGACGCTTGCGTTTTTGAGCCTCTATTTCGGTATCTTTTGGGTGAAGCCGCCGATCACTTACCTCCTGCTGTCCTGCATGGCAGCAATGGGCATGGCGTTTGCCTCTCTTAATCCAGGAGCCTCGGTCTTTATTATTTTTACCGCCTCGTTCATTCCCTGGGTGTTGGGAGGTTCCAAGCGCGCCTTAGCAGCACTAGCAGGGTTGATTACCCTGCTAGGCATCGACGTATTGCTGTTTCATCCGCCGCCTGGCTTCTGGCTGACCTCGCTGGTCGTGACCTTGGGGGTCGGCTTATCGAACATTCACTTCGCCGAGAAGAATCGCGCGGATCACAAATTGCGTATGGCCCAAGGCGAAGTCGAGCATCTGGCCAAAGTGGCCGAGCGTGAGCGCATCGCGCGCGATCTCCACGATGTTCTGGGCCACACACTCTCGGTAATCATCGTAAAATCCACTCTCGCTGGAAAGCTGTTAGAGAAGTGTCCGGAAAAAGCGAGAAGCGAAATCGCCGACATCGAAAAGGTTTCGCGCGAGGCCATGGCAGAAATCCGAAACACCCTTCGCGGCTACAGCACTTACAAGCTGAGCGAAGAGATTCAGCGAGCTGAGTCGGCATTGAGCTCTGCCGGAGTCACGCTGGAATCGGAGACTGCGGAGATCAACATGACTCCGGCGCAAGAGAGCGTAGTGGCCCTGATCATGCGCGAAGCCGTCACCAATGTGGTTCGACATTCGCAGGCCGGCAATTGCAGGCTGCGGCTCGCAGCGAATGATGGAGACTGTATTCTGGAAATTCACGATGACGGCCGCGGCGGCTCTCTACTCGAAGGCAACGGACTGCGCGGGATGCGCGAGCGTATCGAAGCCCTGGGTGGAACCATCACCCGAGACATGTCGGCGGGAACTAAGCTGACCTTCGCATTTCCGCTGACCACGAACGGGAAACATTGAATCCTCCCGCAAAAACCGCACGCAAAACCATTCGCGTAGTCATCGCCGAAGATCAGGGCATGATTCTGGGAGCCCTGGCTACGCTGCTCGAGATCGAAGGCGACATCACCGTGGCCGCCCGCGCCCGAAACGGCGCTGAGGCCCTGACCGCCGTGCTCACCCACAAGCCCGACATCTTTCTCACCGACATTGAAATGCCGGAAATGAGCGGCCTCGATGTCGCCGCTGAACTGAAACGGCGCCGATCGGCCACGCGAGTGATTATACTGACCACATTCGCGCGAGCGGGATACTTGCGTCGCGCTCTTGACGCCGGGGCGTCCGGTTATCTGCTGAAAGATATGGCGGCTGAAAAATTGGCCGACGCCGTCCGCCGGGTGCAGGGCGGTCTGCGCGTGATTGATCCCGAGCTTGCCGCGGAAGCCTGGGTGGAAGCCGATCCGCTCACCGACCGCGAGCGCCAGGTGCTCCGACTCGCCGGAGACGGCATGGCCAGCTCTGAAATCTCGTCCAAGCTGAATCTTTCCGAGGGCACGGTGCGCAATTATCTATCCGAGGCCATCAGCAAGTTGGGCGCCGCCAACCGGACGGAAGCGGCACGGATCGCGCGAACTAAGGGCTGGCTGTAACAAACGGCTCTTGGCTCTGGTGAGCCTGTACTCCGCAGATCTAGGGGCCCGGTTTTTCACTCTTTCCGGCGGAAACTGGCACCTCAAACCCAAATCGTTCGAATATCTTCTTGACCTCTTCGGTTCGCAGATACGTCTCAAATTTCGCGGCAATATCTTGATTCTTAGAAGACTTCAGAACCACGCAACCCTGCTGAATCGGCGGATAGTCACTTGCCGGAATCTCCACGAAGCGCACCTGTCGGCCCGCAGATAGACCCAGAGAAAGCGCAACAATTCCCACGTCCGCTGCCCCGGAAAGAACAAACGATGCGGCTTGGGAGATGTTTTCTCCAGTCACCAGCTTTGCGGAAACTTGGTCATAGATCTTCTCCGCCCTCATTGCGAAAACCGCAGCCTGCCCGTAAGGTGCATGACTGGGATCTGCAATCGCGATCTTCTTTACCGCGGGGTCGAGGAGCACACTCAATCCCCGCGTCAAGTCGAGCGTTGAGCCAGCCGGGACCAGCAGCACAATCTTGCCGCGAGCATATTCGTAATAGGTTCCGGGTACGGTAAGTCCTGCTGCTTCCAACTTCTTGGGATAGTCCGCGTTGGCCGAGAATAAAAAATCAAATGGCGCGCCGTTTTGAATCTGTTGATAGAAGTTTCCCGATGAGCCGTAAACTAGTTTGACCTCTGCGCCCGACACCGCGTGAAAGCGGGAGGCAATCTCTTCCAGGGCCGGACGCAAATCCGCCGCTGCCGCAACCGTCAATTCCTGTGCCCGAGCGGGAGGAACCGCGAACGACAAAACCAAAAAGGTTAAACCGAACAGGACACGAAGGAGCATGAAGGGAATTCCTCAATCAAACGATTATTGTTCCAGCTGAGGCTGCACTGCCGGCTTCACAGCCGGAGCCGACTGCTGCAACATTTTCTTCCGCATTGCGAGGTGCTTCTGGCGGAAATGCGCATGAGCGCGCTCTCCCCACCCCCTGACAAAATAGTAATTCAAGGTCGCGCCAATCAGCGAGCTTATGACCGGAATCAGCCTTCCCGCCCATTTCTCCACAAACTCTCCGCTGGCCTTGGCCGCAATCCGCTGAATGATTCGCGGCACCAGCCGCTTGACCACATTCTTCTCTAGCAGCTCACGGCCCAAGTCCACACCGGCTGCGCTGGCGGTGGCAATCCACAGTTCCGCAACCTCTTCGTCGGTGTTGTATTCAAATCCATAAACCAGGCTCAGTTTCTGGATAGTCCGCATCGTGATTCCCGCGAGGATGCTGAAGTCGGGGACGATGGTGAGCAGCCCTCCCAGTCCGAAGCCCGCGCCTTCGGCAGCCGCCATTTTCATTGCGCCGTGAATGATTTTTTCCGCGACCGTGTCGAGCACGGGAGGTTCAACCGAGTACATTCCCTGAAAGCTGCCCACAGGCAGGCCATGAGCAGCACGTAGTTCCATAAGGAAGCGTTCCGGATCAACCCGTACGGTCTTGTAGGCGCGCCACAGTGCCTTCGATAGGGACTTCTCAATGCGGCGGCGGAGCCAGGATTTATCAGCAGACATTGTCACAATCGCAGCGGTTCTGCCGTTAAGAGCGCACAGCCAAGAGCAAGGGCAGCCTCCATTCTACCGCGCGGTCACGTTCCACGGTCTGCCCCGAAAGCTGTGCTACGATCAAGAGTCCCCTTCATGCCTGCTGGAAAACTCCATCTAGTGCCGCTCGGCGGCCTCGGCGAATTTGGCATGAACTGCATGGCAGTGCGCTGGGGCGACGACATCATCGTGATTGACGCCGGCTTGATGTTCCCCGAAGCCGAACTTTTGGGAGTGGACATCGTCGTTCCCGACATTTCCTACCTGATGGAAAATCGCCAGAAGGTGCGCGCAATTGTCCTCACCCACGGACATGAAGACCACATCGGCGGCTTGCCCTGGATTCTGTCCGAGTTGAACGTACCCGTATGGGGCACCGAATTCACGCTGGCTTATGTCGAAGACAAACTGGACGAGCATGGCCTACTGGATGCCGCCCGCTTGCACGAAATCCGGGCGGGCGAAAGATTCAAGATCGGTCCGTTTACAATCCATCCCATCCAAGTCACACACAGTCTGGTGGATTGCGTTTCGCTGGCGATCCATACCCCGCTCGGTGTCGTAATTCACACTGGCGACTTCAAAGTGGACCCCACCCCCACCGACAACCGCCTATTCGATCTTCACGCCTTCGCCGAGTACGGAAAAGAAGGCGTCCTTGCGCTTCTGCAGGATTCGACCAACGTCGAGCGCCGTGGCTACACCCCCAGTGAGCGCGCCGTGCGCCGCAAATTTGACGAAGTCTTCGCCCGCACCGAGCGCCGACTGTTCATCTCCTGTTTCGCATCTTCCATCCATCGCATCAAGCTGGCGGTTGAGATGGCCTTTGAGCACGGACGGAAAGTCGCCTTCATCGGCCGTTCGATGAACAACTCGTCCGAAATCGCCGAAGACCTGGGCTACATCGAAATTCCCGATGGGCTGGTGATTAATCCCGGCGAAATAAAGAACTTCGCGCCCGAAAAAGTTTGCGTACTGATCAGCGGAACCCAGGGCGAGCCCATGTCCGCCCTCTCGCGCGCCGCCGTGGACAATCACAAGCACGCCAAGATCGAAAAAGGCGACACGGTCGTGCTTTCGTCCAGAATCATTCCCGGCAATGAAAAAGCCATCTACCGCATGGTGGACCACCTTTTCCGCCGCGAGGCCCATGTGATCTACGACGACGGCTCCACGCCTCCCGTGCACGTCAGCGGCCATGCCAGCCAGGAAGAGCTGAAACTGATCATTAATCTCGTCAAGCCGAAATACTTTATTCCCATTCACGGCGAGTACCGGCAGCTCAAGCTGCACGCCGAGCTGGCAGCTTCCATGCATGGATCGGTCGGCAATGTATTGCTGATCGAAAGCGGAGACATTCTGGAATTCGACGAACTGGGTGCCCGCAAGGCCGGCCGGGTCAACGTAGGCCGCATCTGCATTGATTCCGGTTCGCGCACCGATGTGGTCGAAGATCTGGTCATCAAAGACCGTCGCCACCTCAGCGAAGATGGTTTTGTGCTGCCGATTATCGCGATCCATAAGCTGACCGGCAAAGTTGAAATTTCGCCGGAAATCGTGACCCGAGGCTTTACCGGCGGAGACGATGGATTCATGGAGGAAGTCCGGCAGGTTGTAGTCGAGACCTTGGGCCAGTCTAGCGAGGAAGAGCGCGCAGATTACGGCGTAATCAAAGAAAAAATCCGCGCCGACTTGAAGCGTTACATTTCCAAGCAGACCCAGAAGCGGCCACTGATTATGCCGGTGATTTTGGAGATTTAAGATTCAGGTCGCTACACCGGATTGACCGAACGCGAGCCCCGCGTTAGGGTTGGGAAAGGACATCTTTTGGAAGGCCAGGCATGACGATCGAAATAAAACGTCCGGAGATTGAAGCGCTCATTCAGCAGCGGTTACACAGCGGCGCATTCGAGAGCGTGGAGGATGTGCTCTTCGATGCGCTGGAAATACAACGCGAACGCCAGGCCTGGCTTCAGGAAAACAAAGAGGCAATCGGGGCCAAGATCGAGCGCGGGCTGGCGCAGCTCGATTGGGGCGAAGGCGTATCCGGCGACGAGTTGCGCACCCGTCTGGCAGCCGATAAGGCAGCGTGGCTTAAGGATCGCTCCGGTTCGTGAAGGGCTACCTGGTCGCGCCGGAAGCCGAGGACGATCTCCGGCAGATCTGGCGGTACCTGCTCGGAGAGGCGGGGTTGGCAATCGCCCAACCGGATTCCGACCTCACCCGCCGGGATGTGTGGTTTTCTAGCGTGTATCAATACATGATCGTGTACCGGCGAGCGACATTGGTGGAGATCGTCGCCGTCCTGCATGGCAAACGCGACGTGAAGCGGCTTCTCAAAACCCGGATTTGATCTCTAATGTTGATCGCGTAGGGGCGGGTGCCCTCAACCGCCAGCTTTTCGAGGCACAACAATCGTTACCCTAACTGACATCCGCGAAGCCCGTTCCCGCCTCGAAGGCATTACCGTCCGCACTCCGTTAATCCCCCTGGAGTATGAGGGCCGCACTCTCTACCTGAAGCCGGAAAATCTCCAGCCCATCGGCGCATTCAAACTGCGTGGCGCATACAACAAGATCGCATCACTGTCCGACGCAGAACGCGCGCGTGGCGTAATCACCTACTCCAGCGGCAACCACGCGCAGGGAGTCGCCTACGCCGCGCGGGCCTTGCAAACCAAAGCGGTAATTGTTATGCCTCGCAACGCACCGACAATCAAACGCGAAGCCACTGCCGCACTGGGTGCAGAGATTGTCCTCGTCGGCCCCAGCGGCCCTGAGCGCCAGATCAAAGCCGAAGAACTTGCCGCGGAACACGGATACGTAATCGTTCCACCTTACGATGACGAAAAGATCATTGCCGGACAAGGAACCGCGGGACTGGAAATTCTGGAGGACCTTCCCGAGCTCGAACTAGTGCTCGTTCCCGTCGGCGGCGGTGGCCTCATCAGCGGAATTTCTACCGCGATCAAACTCTCGAAGCCCAGCGTCCAGATCATCGGGGTGGAACCCGAACTTGCAGCCGATGCGCAGGCCAGCTTTCGCGCGGGCGAAATCGTCAAATTCCCTCCCGAGCAGGTCCTTTCCACCTGCGCCGACGGATTGCGCGCGCAATATGTCGGCACCATGACCTTCGAGCACATCCGCCGCTACGTGGACGACATTGTCACCGTGACCGAAGACGAAATCATGCAGGCCGTGCGAATCCTGGCGCAAAATCCAAAGACTGTAGCGGAACCCAGTGGCGCCGTCGCGACAGCCGCTTTCCTGTTCCACCGCGAGCAGTTGCCCGCATCCAACCATACAGTCGCCGTCATCAGTGGAGGTAATATTGATCCTGACCTGTTGCGACGAATCCGGGCATAAGAAGGTAGGTAGGAATAAAGAATGGTGAAATTGCGTCTGGCGGTTGCACTTTTCATGATGTCAGCCTTCGCTTCCGCCGAAGTAGTGCGGGCCACCACCATACGAGTTTCGGCACTCTATCTTTCTCCCGACACGTCTTCCACCAAGCTCGCGGACATTGATCGCGGGCGCGAGGTCATCTATTTAGAAACCAGCAACAGCTGGGTACACGTGGAAGCTAACCTCACCGAAGAGCGGACTGTCACCGGCTGGATCGAGAGCAAAGGCCTGGTGCAAAGCACGACTCCGGACGGCGACAAGATTCTGTTCGGCGAAGCCGTGGACTCTGAGGACCAAGCCAGCCAGCGCAACGGTCGCCGCTATGCCGCGCAGGATGCCATGCGCCTCTACGCCGAAGTGGCTGAACTTTTTCCGCAGTCGCCGCTGGCCGGCGAAGCCATGTACCGCTCGGCGGACATCCGCTGGCAGATCGAGAAGACCGACCAGATGTCACTGCCTTCCGCCAAGGAGCAGGAGGCCTATCTGCGGAAAGGGATGGACGAAGATTACTTCAAGAAAGTAATCAAGAAATTCCCCAACACCAAATGGGCTTACCTGTCCGCATTTCATTTTATTGACAACAAACTCTGCGGCGACTGGCAGGGACAATCGAAGTGCCCCGCCAAAGAGGCCGAGATTTACGAAAAATACGCCGCCGAATATGCCCAGTCCCCAGCCGCCGCAGAAGCGCTTTTCGAGGCAGCCTACCGCTGGGCCGCGCTGATCGAGATTTACAAAACCGAAGAGCAAGCGAAGAAATCCGATGAAGCCAAGAACCGGGCCATCGCCGTGGCGCAAAAGGCAATTGCGCAAACGCCGCAGGGAGACTGGAGCGCGCGGGCACGCAGGCTACTGTATATGGTGCAGCAAGGGATCCCGGTGTATGGGAATGGGGTTTGACTGATATATATCTATGATATATACTCAGCAAATGAAAAATACCGCGAAACTATTCCGAAATGGCCGAAGCCAGGCCGTCCGGCTGCCCCGGGAGTTCCGATTTGAGGGCGACGAGGTGCGCATCAAAAGGGTCGCGCGCGGAGTGTTACTGGAGCCCCTGATTGCCGATACCGCCAAATGGTTCGAGGAGTTGGACCGGTTTAATTCTGAACCTTTCATGCCCGACGGCCGTCACCAGCCCGTTACGCCTAAGCGTGAGATCTTCAAGTGAATTATCTGCTCGATTTCAACGCTTGTATTGCGTTGATCAATGGGGACCCGGTGTCGGTGCGGCGGAAGTTCGACAAAGCCAGGACCGCAGGTGACCAGATCTTTGTATCCTCGATTGCCGTTTTCGAACTGTGGTACGGAGTCTTCAAGAGTTCTCGTGTCCTATTTAATACCAATCGGGTTGAGACCTTTCTGGCCGGTTCTGCTACCTTGCTCTGGTTTGAAGACGAGGACGCCAGAACTGCGGGCTCAGTTCGCGCGGCACTAGAAGGTGCTGGAAAACCAATCGGAGTCTATGATGTGCTTCTGGCGGGGCAGGCGATGTACCGGCAGCTGACGTTGGTGACAGCCAACGTTTCCGAGTTCTCCAGGGTAAAGGAACTTCTGTGGCAGGATTGGGCAAGAACTTAGAGGAGCGGTATCAGTTGCCCAACGCACTCAGGTAGTTCATATAATGCATATAGCAGGCTGAGTGCAGGAGTCCTTATGCGTGAAGTCGTAATCGTTTCCTCCATCCGTACCCCCGTTGGCCGCGCTATGAAAGGCACCTTGCGGGCGACGCGTCCCGATGAACTGGGCGCCATCGCCATCAAAGGTGCGCTCGACCGCGTACCCCAACTTGACCCCAAAGAAATCGAAGACGTCATTCTCGGGTGCGCAATGCCCGAGGCCGAGCAGGGGAACAACGTTGCACGCACAGCTTCCCTGCGCGCCGGAGTGCCGATTGAAGCTTCCGCTATGACTATCAATCGGTTCTGCTCTTCCGGATTGCAGGCGATAGCCATGGCGGCGGAACGAATCATGGCCGGTGGTGCCGAGGTCATCGTGGCCGGCGGGACCGAATCCATGAGCATGGTTCCCATGGGCGGCAACAAGATTTCCCCCAACCCCTGGCTGGTCGAGCATTATCCCGATTCGCTGATTTCGATGGGCCTAACCGCGGAACGGCTGGCGTCCAGATTCAACATCTCGCGCGAGGGTGCAGACAATTTCTCGTTGCGCAGTCATCAAAAGGCACTGGCGGCAATCGCGGCGGGAAAATTTGATGAGGAGACCGTACCGGTGCCGGTGAGCTTCACCACTCCGAATGGATCGAAACCGAAGCGAGAAGAAATCATATTCAAGATGGACGAAGGCCCGCGCGCCGACACTTCGCTCGAAGCGCTCGCCTCGCTCAAGCCAGCTTTCCACGTCAAAGGAACGGTGACTGCCGGCAATGCGTCACAGATGTCCGATGGAGCGGCGGCGGCCGTCGTCATGTCAGCGGAGCGGGCGCAAGCCCTCGGAATCAAGCCGCTGGCGCGCTACGTTTCCTTCGCCACTGCGGGATACAAGCCGGAAGAAATGGGACTCGGGCCGGTGTTTGCTATTCCCAAGGCGCTGAAGTTGGCGGGACTGAAGCTCTCCGACATTGATGTGATCGAACTCAACGAAGCCTTCGCCGCGCAGGCGCTGGCGGTCATTCAGGAAGGCCACCTTGATATCGAACGCGTCAACGTGAACGGCGGCGCGGTCGCGCTCGGACATCCTCTAGGGTGCACCGGCGCAAAGCTGACCGCAACAATCATCCGCGAGATGAAGCGCCGTAACGCGCGCTACGGGATGGTGACGATGTGTGTTGGTGGAGGCATGGGGGCGGCGGGGATTTTTGAGAGCCTTTCCTAATTGTCCGGTGCGGAAATGCTTTAGTTACCATCGCACGAAAATTGGGGGTCTTGCGTGAACTGGGTTCGGATACCGGATGCTGATAAAGCCACCTCCCAGTTGCAGGCGTTGTACGACCGCGATGCTGACGGCGTTGACCAGCGTTTACCTTGGTCTCAAGAGGCAACTTCTGCTGGCCTGTTTCTTCCCACCCGCGATACCCTTCATCAGCAAACGAATTAAGAAGCGAATATACGGCGGTATGGGATCGCTTCAAGACTTAGGATTTCGAGACTCTGTGGCCGAGAAACAACGGCAGGCTCTTCTATCTAGCATTTACACGCTGCTCTTCTGATCAGGTCGTCAGGCTCGATCAGGCTTGTTCGGGCTTTCTTCGACGGTAGTACAATAACCAGTTTTGCCTTATGCTCCGGGCCCTCCAGTTCGAACTGCGGTTGGCTGAGCGCATGTCGCGCCTGGGAACAGAAACTGCATTCGAAGTCCTGAACCGCGCGCGGGCTCTGGAGCGTCAGGGCAAGGACATCATTCATCTCGAAATCGGCGAGCCCGATTTCGACACTCCTCCCAACATCGTCAATTCCGGAATCGACGCCTTGCGCGCCGGATGGACGCACTACGGCCCCTCGGCCGGGTTCCCCGAATTGCGCCAGGCGATCGCCATAGAAGTTGCCCGCACCCGCGGAGTGAGCGTGACTCCCGAAGAAGTTGTGGTCGTCCCCGGCGGCAAGCCGATCATCTTCTTTTCGATTCTCGCGTTGATTGATGAAGGCGACGAGGTCATCTATCCGAATCCCGGCTTCCCGATCTACGAATCCATGATCCGTTACGTCGGCGGGCGTGCCGTGCCCATCCGTTTGCGAGAAGAAAAAGATTTCAGTCTCGACGTGGACGATCTCGCGCGTCTGATCAGCGACCGCACCAGGCTCATCATCCTTAATTCACCCCAGAATCCTACGGGCGGAGTGCTGAGCAAGCGCGATCTGGAGCAAATCGCCACAGCCATTGGCGACCGCGACATTTTCGTGCTGTCGGATGAAATCTATAGCCGCCTGATTTTCGAAGGCCAGCACCATTCGATCATCGCCGAGCCGGGATTCAAAGATCGCACCATCCTGCTCGACGGATTCTCGAAAAGCTATGCCATGACCGGATGGCGCATGGGATACGGCGTCATGCGCGCCGACCTCGCGCAACAGGTTGCCCGGCTGATGACCAACTCGAACTCATGCACTGCAAGCTTCACTCAGGTGGCGGGAGTAGAAGCGTTGCGCGGTGACCAGAGTTCTGTTGACCATATGCGCGACGAGTTTCAGCGCCGCCGAGATGCATTCGTGACAAGACTGAACAAAATCAAAGGACTCCGCTGCCGCATGCCCCGGGGCGCGTTCTATGTTTTCCCGAACATCACCGGAACCGGATGGAAATCGAAGCCGCTGGCGGATGCCCTGCTCGAAGAAGCCGGAGTGGCATGCCTTTCAGGAACATCGTTCGGCGAATTCGGCGAGGGATTCTTGCGCTTCAGCATCGCCAACTCGATGGAGAATCTGAACCGGGCGGCGGAGCGAATTGAAAAATGGGTCGCAGCAAAAGTCAAAAGCACTTAACCGCCGAGCGCGCCGAGGTCGCCGTGGAATTAAGATATAAAGCATTCTCGGCGCTCTCGGCGTCTCGGCGGTAAACTGTTTTTTCTTTAGATACGATGCATACAAACTCGAAGAACAAACCACCGAAGACCACCCGCCCGCACATGCCCGGCTACGGCCTGCCCAAGGCCAAGAAAGGCCTGTTGCCGTGGAAGTGGGCGGAAGACCGGTTGAAGAAAAGCCGCCAGTTCTGGATCGCAACCACACGCCCCGATGGCCGGCCGCATGTCATGGTGATATGGGCACTGTGGCTGGATGGCAAGCTCTACTTCAGTACCGGAAAGACATCGCGCAAGGCGCGCAATCTTGCAAGAAATCCGAATTGCATTCTGTGCACGGACGATGCCGCGGAAGCCATAATCCTCGAAGGCGTGATCGATACCGAGCGTGACATAAAGACGATTCGCGAGTTCCTGCGGATTTATGAGAAGAAATACAAGTTCGACATGTCCGGAATGGCGGATGATCTTTTGAAGCTGAAGGAGCCGGTGTTCTATCTGCGTCCGAAGGTCGCGTTCGGGCTGTGGGAGAAGAAATTTTCGACCAGCGCTACCCGGTGGGTATTTTGACCAACCAATTCAGAATTTTTGCCACCTGCGATATCGGCGAGGCCCTCGATCTGCTCCGCAGGCGCGGCTATCAGGTCGAGGTGTATCCCGATCC
>WNFC01005515.1_pt1 | contig 17737 bp, 16 predicted proteins | sample 5400541 | NCBI WGS metagenome assembly WNFC01 (sample SAMN13153342, study PRJNA577476) | soil metagenome | isolation source: 120 cm saprolite under Douglas fir tree site 2 hole 2 replicate 1 | place: USA:California | collected 2015-04-18
AGGGCGCGGGCAACGGCAACGCGCTGCTGCTGACCGCCAGAAAGTTGCGACGGATAGTGACGCAGCCGGTGGGCCATGCCTACGCGTTCCAGCGCATGCTGCACTTTCTGTTTCCGTTCCGCGGCGCTCGTGCCGCGATACGTCAAAGGCAGCTCGACGTTCTCGTAGACCGTCAGGTCGCCGATCAGATTGAACGCCTGGAAAATGAATCCAATTTCGCGGTTGCGAATCCGCGTGCGCTCGCTAATCGAGAGCTTCGCAACGGGCTGTCCGTTGAGCGTGTATTCTCCGCCCGTCGGAGAATCGAGCAGGCCGAGAATGGAGAGCAATGTCGATTTGCCGCAACCTGAAGGCCCGGCGATCGAGATGTATTGCCCCTTCTTGATCTCCAGGTGAATCTCAGACAAAGCGTGCGTCTCGACCTCATCCGTATAAAAAACTTTCTTCACGCCTTCCATCTTGATGAGTGTTGCCGTCGCGTCCGTCATGTTTTCTCCTTCTCCTATTCGATCTTGAAGAGTCGCTTCACCCGCGCTCGCTACTCGCGTTTACAAAACAAAATCTGCTTATTGCTACTCGTACCGCAGTGCCACGATCGGATCGATCCTCGTCGCACGCCGCGACGGGATGTAGCACGCTGCAAAGGCCACCAGGCAAATGATCCCCAGCGATGCCGCGTATACAGAGATGTCGCCCGCTTTTACTCCGTACAGCAGCGACTCGCTCACCCTTGCCAGCCCGTACGCCACCGGCAATCCCACCAGTGCGCCCGCGAGCACCATCCAGCCAACTTCTTTGAACACCAGCCCTCTCACATGCCCGGCTGCCGCCCCCAGCGCCACACGAATTCCAATTTCCCGCGTCCGCTGCACCACGAGGTACGCCAGCACCCCGTAAATCCCAAGTGCTGCCAGCAACGCCGCCAACCCGCCAAACGCCGCGGAAAGTCCCGCAATCACGCGCTCCGCAAATAAATCTTCGTCCACCACGCGCTGCACGGTCTTCAGGTCGTACACCGGCAAGTTTGGGTCCGTCCCACGAACCGTCTCCCGCATTGCGTTCGCAATCAGCAGGGCATCCTGCTGGCTCCGCACGTAGAAACTCATTCCGAAGAGTTTCCCAAATTGCGAATACGGCCGATAAAAATACGGCCGATCCGCATCCCTCACGTGCGACTCTTTTGCGTCTTTCACAAGGCCCACCATCTCGATGTCGAACTTGATGTCGTCCCCTGAGCCCATCGCTAAGTGCGCCCCTATTGGGTTTCTCTTCGCAAAAAACTCTTTCGCCATGGTTTCATTGATGATAGCCACTTTCGTGTTCGTTGCTGTGTCTCCGGCGTTGAATTCGCGCCCCGAAAGCAGCGGGACTCGCATGGTCGAAAAGTAATTCGGGCTCACCGCATCAAAATTTACGTGCCGATCATCGGTGTCCAGGTTTTGACGGCCCTCTACTGTAATGTTCGTGCCCATATCGGTTCCGGTCAGCACCGGAATTTGTGACGAACCCACCCCTAGCACTCCCGGCACCGCTCCCAGCTTCTCCCTCAGCTGGTCGACAAGGGCGACTGTCCTTGCGTCGTCATAGCCGCTCAATTGCGGCGAAATCGAGAACGTAATTAGATTTTCCGTGCTCAATCCCAAGTTTTGCTTCCGCAAGTTCCACAATGTTCGGGAAAACAGCGCCCCGCCCGTCAGCAACAGCAGCGTGAACGCAACTTGTCCCGCAACCAGGTACTTGCGAAAACGCACGTGACCTGGCCCAGCCGATGTCGTCGACCCTTGATCTTTCATCATCTGTGAGACGCCGGTTCGCGTCGCACGCCACGCGGGAATCAGTCCGAACAGCACCGCCGACACCGCCGTAGCCCCTGCCGCAAACCCCAAGACACTCCCATCCACATGCGCGGTGATCCCTTGTACCCCTGCTTCTGAAACGACGGCTTGCGTCAAAATGTTCATTAACCAGGTGCCTAAAATCAGCCCCAGGACCCCTCCCCCCAGCGCACAGAGGAAGCTCTCTACCAGTAGTTGCCGCATCATCCGTCCCGGCGTCGCTCCCAGAGCCGATCGGATCGCAAACTCGCGCTGCCTCGCGGCAGCCTTGGCCAGCAGCAAATTCGCCACATTCGTGCACGCAATCAGCAGCACCAAAGCCACCATGGCAAATAGCGCTATCAGCGCTGGCCCAGAATCCCTCTGCACCGTGGTCCTACCCTGTGCCCCGGGATACAGCACAATCTTCTTGCTTAGGAACTCCTTCTCGTCTTTTCCGCCTGTGCGCAGCTTAAGGGTTGCGGCTTGCTGTTCGAGCAGTCCGGGATAATCCACGTTTATTCCCGCTTGCGCCTGCTCTAGCGATATGCCTGACTTCCGCCTCGCAAATACTGCCAGGAATGAATCGTTCCAGTTGTCTAGCCCATTCCGAATGGGCGTCATCTGCCCCTTCATCGTCATGGGCACGAAAATATCGGGCATCTGTCCCACCTGGATGCCGCTGAATCCTGGCTGCGCGACCCCCACAATGGTCATCTCGGTGTTGTTCACGAGAATCGTCTGATTCAGCACTCCGGCATCCCCGCCGAAATGCCGCGTCCAATAGGCGTGGCTTAAGACGAGCACCGGATGAGCGCCCTGCACATCGTCATCGGCAGGCGACAGTACCCGCCCAAGCGCCGACCGCACGCCCAGCACCTCGAAATAATTCCCCGTTACGAGTTCGCCGGAACCACGGTCCGTTTGTCCGTGGCTCGCGATACTGGCCGCAAATTCATATCGCGCCATCACCCCGTCAAAGACCGCCGTGTTCTTCGCCAGCCCCTTGTACAGCGGGTAGGAAAAAATCTCCGAATCGTCGCCATCACTCCAGACATGTCCACGCTTCGGTCCCGGTGACTTCAGCACCACCAACTCGCTGGGATTCCGCACCGGCAGCCGTCGCAACAGCACCTGATTGAGCAGGGAAAAGATGGCAGTATTCGCGCCAATCCCCAGCGCCAATGTGAGGATCGCGATCAACGAAAATCCCGGATTCTTAGCTAGCACTCGCAGGCCGTACCGCACATCTTGCCAGACTGTTTGCATCAATTTTCCTTCGAACCTCGAACTTCTAATCTCAAAACTCCAGAACTCACTCGTACCGCAGCGCCACCATCGGATCGACCCGTGTCGCTCGTCGCGCGGGCAGCCAACTGGCGCCCAGCGCCACAGCCGATAACACCAGAGCCACTCCCAAAATGGTCAAGGGATCTTGTGGGCTGACTCCGTACAGCAAGCCGCTCATCAGCCGCGTAAGCGCAAGCGCCAATACGAGTCCTACGCCCAGGCCGGTCAATGTCAACCGCGTTCCGCTGAGCAAAACCATTCCCAGAACGTTTCGCGGAAGCGCCCCAAGCGCGAGCCGAATTCCGAATTCGCTCGTGCGTTGCGCCACCCCGTACGCGATTACACTGTAAATGCCGATTGCCGCGAGCACCATCGCCAGCGCGCCAAAACCGCCGACCAGTCCCGCCACAAATCGCCGCTGCACCAGGGACTCCGAGATCATCTCTTCCATGCTCTGCGCGCCAAACACCGGCGCATCTTTGTCCAGTGCCGCGACTTGCTCTTCCACGGCATAAGTCAGTGTCTGCGTTGGCAGGCCGCTCCGCAAGACCACCACCTGGGAACTGTCTACATTCTGCGTGTAAGGCAGATAGGCATCCGCTGTCGCCGCCGTGTCCAATCCATATTGGCGAACGTCTCCGACGATTCCGACGATCGTCGACCACGGCTTTGTCTCTTGCCGGCCGCCGAGTTTGATCCTTTTTCCGATCGCATCTCCGCCAGGCCACATTTTTTTGGCCGTGCTTTCGCTGACCACCGCCACCTGCGCATCGCGGCCCGCCATCATATCCGCTGCCGTAAGATAGCGCCCTCCCCGCAGAGGGATCTTCATGGTTTCAAAATAGCCGTCGCTCACGAAATACGTGTCAACCCCCGGAGCTTCCGTGTCCAGAGCCACCGGATGATCCTGCGTAAAAATGTTCCGCTGGTCGTAGCCGCCCCCAAGAGGCAGCGTGCTCACAAAGGCCGCATTCGTAACTCCCGCGAGCTTGCGAATTCGCGTGAGCAGTTCCTGCTTGGCGCTCACCACCTGTGGCTCTTTGTCGTTTTTGGGCCCGATCAGGGAAAAGTTCATGGAGTGCAGATCGCGTGTCTGAAATCCAGGCTGTACTCCGATGACTTGCTCTAAACTTCGAATCAGTAGCCCCGTGCCGATCGCCAGGACGAATGCCAATCCCAGTTCTCCAACCACCAGGAGAGAGCGCAAGCGCCCGCGAGAAAGTCCCGCGGTCCCTCGCCCTCCACTTTGCAAAGCTTCGCGTTCGTCCGTCCGCGCTGCCTGCAAAGCCGGAATCACTCCAGCAATCAGGCCCGTAAGAACGCTTACCCCCAATGAAAAAATTAGAACGGGAATGTCCACGCGCGCTTCCGTCAGTCGCGGAATGTTTGCCGGTCCCCACCCTGCGAGGACGCTAACGCCCCAGTTTGCCAGCAGCACACCGCATATGCCTCCTGCCAGAGCCAGCAGCATCAATTCCGTCAACATCTGCCTGCCAAGTTGCAGCCGGCTTGCTCCCAGCGCCGCGCGAACAGCCAGCTCGCGTTGACGCGCCGTCGCCCGGCTCAGCATCAGATTCGCAAAATTGGCGCACGCAATCAGCAGCACGAATCCCGTCGCACCCAGGAGCAGCCACATGGTGGTGCGCACTTTTCCGACGATTTGGTCCTGCAGCGGCCGGATCAGCACAATTTCGTCGTGCGCGTAGGCGTTCGGAAATTCTCGTGCCAGGCTTGCCGAAATTCCTTTCATTTCCGCCCGCGCGCTTTCCACCGACGTGCCGGCCTTCAGCCGCGCCACGCTCCTAAGGTGGTGGCAGGTCCTGCAGGCGTTGGGCATAGACGCGTCATAGCCCAACGGAGCCCAGACCTGCGGCGGCTTCGAGAAAGAAGAAAAGATCAGCGGCCTGAAATTCTCTGGAAGCACGCCGATAACTCGAAAGGGTGTCTCGTTGAAGTGAATCGTGGACCCTACCGCATCCTCACGGCCGCCAAACGCTTCTTTCCAGTACCCATAGCTCAGCATGACCACGTGCCAGGTGTCTGGTCTGTCCTCTTCCGGCAAAAAGCCTCGGCCTCGGAGCGGCGAAATCCCCAAAGTGTCAAAAAAATTCGCGGAAACCCGCCCGCCTCTCAGCATTTCTGGCTTTTTCTGCCCGGTCAGGACCGGCTGGAAGCTTCGATATAGCGCAATCGATTCGAACGCGTGGCTCCGCTCCTTCCAGTCCTGCGTCTTGAGGTAAGAAACATTCTGCGGATCGATCGAAGTGCTGTCGCTTGCCGTCAGCGTCACCAGTTGCCCGGGATTCTTGTAGGGAAGGGAATTGAGAAGAACGGTTCGCACCGCGCTGAAGAGCGCTGTGTTCGCTCCGATTCCCAGCGCCAGCATGACCATCGCCGCCAGCGTGAAGCCGGGATTCTTCCCGAGCATCCGCAGGCCGTAGCGCACGTCCTGCCAGAGCGTGTGCATCTTCAACCCTCCTGCGGCAATCCGCACAAGATTCTTGTCGCTCGGCCCGTCAGAACATCAGAATCCGCCCAAACCGATTGACGTGCGCTCACTTCAGACGGATGCGGTCGAAGTTGTCCCAGGCGGACATGTCCGACAGAATCACTTTGTCCCCGACCTTCAGTCCTTGCACGACCTCGATCGTATTCACCGAGCTCCGCCCCAACTTAACATTGACGCGCACGGCTTCCGCTCCGTCATCTATAATCTTGAAAATTCCGATCGTGCTGTCTGCCTGGCCGTGCACCGGCCGCCCCACATAAAGCACATCCGTCAAATTCTCCAGCTCCACGGTTCCATCCACGCTCAAGTCCGGCCTCGCTCCATTCGGCAGCGGGTCGCTGATGGCCACGTCCACCGTCACAGTCCCATTCACGACGGAAGGATCAATCCGCGAAACGTGCCCGTTCACCACTCCATTCCGCGTGTCAACGGTCGCTTTTTGCCCAATGGTCACGTCTTTCGCCTGCGTCTCTGCAATCTTGATTTCCGCTTTCAGCTTCTTCGGGTCAGCCACTCGCGCTAAGTTCGTGCCCGGTGTTACATGCTGCCCCACTTCCACCGGCACGAGCTGCAATACGCCATCGATGCCCGCGCGCACATGCAGCGCATCCACTTGACTTTTTTTCAGTTGATAGAGGGCCTTCTGTTGATCGATTTTTGCCTGTTGAGCGGCCAGCCGAGCTTTCGCCGAATCCGCGGCGATTCTCGTCCGTTCACCCTCCAGCTGGGCGCGAATTGCCAGTTGCTCCATCTTGACTCTTGAGAGTTGGGCGGTTACTTCGGAGTAAATACCTTCTTTTAAGAGTTTGTCATCCACCGCGTGCTGGATTTTCGACTGCTCGTAATCGCTGCGAACCGCCGCCTCTGCCGCTTTCTGATTCATCAGTTCGCTGTTGACCTGCACTTGCAGGTTCGCATAATCTGCTTCCGCCCCTTTGAGCTGAAATTCTGCGTCAAGCGCCTCTCGCTGCAAGGTCGGGTCACTCAGTTCCATAATGATGGAATTTGGCCTGACGTTGGCCCCCGGCCGTAACACCCAGCGATCCACTCGCGAGTCCGTCTGCGCCGGGATCCATCGAATATCTTCGGGAACCAGCGTCCCCAATCCGTGTACTTCCCTCAACATGGGGCCGCGCTTCACTTCATCGGGCCAAATCGTAGCCTTGTCCACACTGGGCGCCGCCGGCCGCAGTTTGGATAGCCCAAAAGTCACTCCTCCCACCAGGAGGATCGCGACCGTGCCGTAGACGATCCTGCGGATCTTCTTGGCTCGCGCGTTAGATGGTCGTTGGATGTCCATATATATTGATGCTCTATAGAACGCAACTCTCCGGCCCCGAGTTCCCTACGATAAAGCTACCTGTTTTCAATGATTTAGCCTGCATTCTTTCTGCCCAATCCGACGAAAATCGCCCGATAATGGGATTACCCGTCCCACCTTCGAACAAGCCCGGTACTTGCTGGTAGCTCGGCCTGGAGTTTACCCTAACTCTTGTCGGGGACGTCGACCTCTTCTCGTCTCCGTCGCCTGGCCTTCCTACCCCGCCCTCGGCAGCTTTACCCAGCTCGAGTTCTGCCTCGAAGACTCCAGCACTCCCGCTATAAACTGTAGCCCCTCAACCCCCTCTTTCACCCCCGGTACCAATAGTGATGACGCTATTGGCGTCCGCCCCTCATTCCGTGCCGCAATCTGCTCCGCCAAATCTGCATAGAGCTGCGCAAACGCCTCCAGGTATCCCTCCGGATGCCCAGACGGGATACGGCTCGCATGCTTTGCCGCCGCCGTTGCCTCGGCCCCGGCTCGGCTAATCGTGACAGGCGGCTTCCCATAAGGCATAAACCGCAGATAATTCGGATTTTCCTGCCCCCACTCGATCCCCGCCTTTTCCCCATAAACCCGCAAGCGCAGGTTGTTCTCGTTCCCCGTAGCCACCTGGCTTGCCCACAACATCCCTCGCGCCCCGCCTTCAAACCGCAGCAGCACCTGCACATTGTCATCAAGCCGCCGCCCTGGCACAAATATTGATACGTCCGCCGCCACCTGCTCGCAGCGCAGCCCAGTCACAAAGCATGCAATGTTGTAAGCGTGTGTCCCAATATCCCCGAGCGAACCCGCCGGCCCGCTCTGCGCCGGGTCCGTCCGCCAAACCGCTTGTTTCTGCCCGGTTGCCTCCACTGCTGTAGTCAGCCAGTCCTGCGCGTACTCTACTTGCACCACGCGAATTTGCCCCAACTCCCCCGCCGCGATCATCTCCCGCGCCTGCCGCACTACCGGATAGCCGGTGTAATTGTGCGTCAATCCAAAGATCAGCCCGCTCGTTCGCACAATTCCCGCCAACGCCACGGCATCTTCCACCGTCGTTGTCAGCGGCTTATCGCAAATAACGTGAATGCCGGCCTCCAAAAACGCCTTAGCCGGCCCGAAATGCATATGATTTGGCGTGACGATGGACACCGCGTCGATCCGGTCCGGCCTCTTCACCTCCGCTGCCGCCATTTCCGCGAAACTCCCATAGGCCCGATCCGCCGCGATATGCAGCTCCAGCGCAGCCGCCTTGCTCTTCGTAGGATCAGACGACAGCGCCGCAGCCACCAGCTCAAAACGATCGTCCATCCGCGCTGCGATCCGGTGCACAGCCCCAATGAACGCCCCCGGCCCCCCGCCGACCATCCCCAGCCGCAGCCGACGATTCCTCCCATCACTCGCCTTTGCATTCGCTGTCATATCCCTCGCCCCGTCCGATTAGAAGCCCGCCGCAAAAGCCGATGCTGTCATTCTGAGGGCATCCGACAAGGATGCCTGAAGAATCTCAACTGCAACAGTTTCAGACACTTGATGTCCCGGAGCTTTTCATACCCAACTACCATTCGCAGGTTCGCGACAACTCTTGCGCGCTACCCCAATCCCAACATCCTTCGATTTGCTGCTTCATCTGCTCCCGACTTGGCAAAATCATCAAACGTGCTGCTCGCCGCTTCAATAATATGCCGCTGAATAAACGGCGCCCCTTCCGCCGCTCCCTGTTGGCCACTCTTTATGCAGCACTCCCACTCCAGCACCGCCCATCCCGGAAAGTCATACTGCGTCAGCTTGGAGAATATCGCCTTGAAGTCTACTTGTCCGTCTCCCAGCGAACGAAACCTCCCCGCTCGGTTGATCCACGGCTGGTACCCCCCATAAACACCCTGGCGGCCCGTCGAACGAAACTCCGCATCCTTTACGTGAAACATCTTGATCCGGCTGTGATACAGGTCAATAAATTCCAGATAATCAAGCTGTTGCAGCACAAAATGGCTTGGGTCGTAAAGCAAGTTGCATCGCGCATGATTCTTCACGCGCTCCAAAAACATTTCAAACGTCACCCCATCGTGCAAATCCTCGCCCGGATGAATCTCGTAGCACAAATCCACTCCAACTTTGTCAAACGCATCCAGGATCGGCTTCCACCTTGCCGCCAGCTCGTCAAACGCCGTTTCAATCAGCCCCGCTGGCCTCTGCGGCCACGGATAAACGTAGGGCCACGCAAGCGCCCCCGAAAACGTAGCATGCGCCGCAAGCTCCAGATTCGCGGACGCCCGCGCGGCCATCAATAATTGTTCCACCGCCCACGCTTGCCTCGCCTTCGGATTGCCCCTCAGCTTCTCCGGCGCAAACCCATCAAAAGCCAGGTCATACGCTGGATGCACTGCCACCAACTGCCCCTGGAGGTGCGTCGAAAGCTCGGTAATTTCCAGCCCGCATTCTGCAACTAGGCCGCGAATCTCATCGCAATAGCTCTTGCTCTCCGCCGCCCGCTGCAAATCAAACAGCCGCACATCCCAGCAGGGAATTTGCACCCCCTTGTAGCCGAGCTTCGCCGCCCACCCAACCGTGGTCTTCAAACTATTGAACGGCGCCGCATCCCCCACAAACTGCGCCAAGAATATAGCCGGTCCCTTGATTGTTCTCATCGTTCTCTCAGCCCCGCTCTTCCGCTTTAATACTTTCGATGGAGACGCTACTCTACTCATTTTCTATCTCAAAGGAAATCCTTACGCGGCTGGCTGCCGTCCTAATCTCAGATCTAGAACAGTAAATCGAGGCCGGCCCTGCTCACGGAGTGCGACGGATATAATTACGATATGAAGGAGCTAGGGTCGGTAGTTGCCGTCGCGGCGATCCAATTCTTGGCAAGCGCGCTGGCTGCCTTCTTGTCCAGCGCAGGGCTATGGAATGAAATTCACATCTATCTGATGGTGAAGCGATCGTTGGAAACGTATGGGTCGAATGCACTCATCCGGTTTGAGTTCTTGAACCCACTGGTTTACCTCACGTATATTTTCTTTCCACTAGCGATTGGTTTATTGGGAATGGCCTCTTCGATTGGGCTTCTCTGCATGCGCGAATGGGCGCGAAAAGCGACGATCTTTCTTGCGACAGTTCCAGTTTCAGTCTGTGTCCTGCTCGTGATTCTACGTCCGAGGACATTGTTCCCGCCCGACCCCGGGAACGGAGCAATACTTGCGTTTGGAGGGGGAGTCTATCTGGCGCTCCTTATGTATTTGCTTATCTTTTTGATCCCAATCAGCATCTGGTTCTTCAAGGTGCTCACTCGCGAAAAGCGTTCGTTCTCAATTTCTCAGCCAATAGATTGGAGCATCCGCCCGCCATCAAGCTGTCAGGCTGCCCCTTTTAGTCCTGTCGACCGTCTCTACAGCGGCTCGGGGTGAGCAGCCAAAGCCTCGCGATAGATCTTGAGGTTGTTCTTGTCCACAATCACTGTCCCGGTGTCTACAAACGTTGGCATCGGCGCCGCCAAGGCGGTGCGCCAGTCTTTGAATTGGTGTACCGCGTTGTGGTGCAGGTCGTCGAGGAACTTCAGCCCGAAATAACTCATGACGTACGGCTTTTGCGTGATTGTGGCCGTAATTGCGCCTCTGTCGATCCAATCCAGCGTCTCCGGATCGTTGTCGAATGCCACGATAGGCACTTTGCCTCCCAGGTTGAAGCGGTCCGCCGCTTTCGCGGCCCCAGAACCTCCCGAGGCTTCCAGTGAAATAATCCCGTCAATCTTTTCCTTCTTCAGAATTAAATCAGAGAGCTGGTCAAACGCGTTTCGCCAGTCGCCCTTGTCATCCAGGATCTTTGTCAGCTTCAAGGCAGGAAAATTCTTCAGCGCATCCGCCACGCCAGCCAATCGATCGTCGACGTTACGCTGTCCCGGTATCGTGATGACCACAATGTTGCCCTTGCCAGGAACGAGCGCCGACATTCGCTTCAGGCTTTCTCTGCCGGCCTTGAAATTGTCCGTTCCGATGTACAGCACGCGCTTCGAGTCCGGCACATCCGCATCCACGCAAATCACCGGGATGCCTTCCGACATGGCTTTGTCTATGTCAGCACGGAAAATCTCGGGTCGACCTGCCGAGAGGCAGATTCCGGCGGGGTGCTGCTCCACGATCTGGCGGAACATTCCTACTTCGGCGCTCGGGTCGTATGTCTCCGGACCTATTAGCTCACCTTTTACACCTAGCGTTTTGGCGGCGTCCAAAAATCCCGCGTTGGCTTCTCGCCAGTACGGCAAGTTTATGTTCGTAGCCACGAATACATAGCGTTCGGTTTCTTCGTGGTAGGGTTTCGCGCAGGAGGCAATCAGTGCCGCCACGGCGAAAATAGAAACTGGTAATAGAGTGGCTCCATATTTTCTCATAGGGATTCTCCTCTCTCAGTAGGTCCGCTTGCGGAGGCGCTTGCTCCTTTTATCGGAAAAGCCAGGATTCGGCACATCCCCAGGTTGGGAAAAATCCAATCGAACAGCGAGGCCACCTCCTACAATCACGCCTTCTTCGTTTTCGCTTACTTCTGGCCCAGATTGCTCGCTGTCTGCTTTATCTCTGCGCCAAACGATAGGCCCGCCGCCCCCTACTGTCAATCCCAGAGCGGTTTCGTCCGATGTGCCTTGCTTGCAGCGGATCTTAACTTCTTCGGTTGTGTCTTCAGTATGTAACCAATACCCTCCAAACAGCCCTCGCGCCTATCCCTCACCATCCACAACGCTTGCAAACCTGCAAACTCTTCCTTGACTTTTGTTATCCGTTTGGTACAATACAACTTAGAGAAAAGTCTAGTTTGCCTGCGGGAGCCCTGCTCCCGTTTTTCTTTTTTTGTAACAGCAGGTTCTGCGCATTCTTGTCCCGAACAACCAAAAAGGTGCCTTTTAGAATCAAGGGTTTACGAATTGCAAATTTTCTAAGTCTTTTCTTTTGATATTCATCCAAAATGATGGGGGGTTGGGGGGGGGTGCTGTGGCCCTCGCGCTTCTCTTTCTGAGTTGGACCTCCCGACCAACAACCAGTCGCGAACCACCAGTCACCAGTCACGAATCGCCATCCGTTGTATCATTTCACGCCGTGAACATCCTTCTGAACGAGATCGAATGCCGCGCTCTCGGCTCCCTCATCGAAAAGGAGATCGCCACTCCCGAATACTACCCGCTCTCCTTGAACGCCCTCGTCAACGCCTGTAACCAGAAATCGAACCGCGATCCGGTCATGAATCTCGACGAAGCCGCCGTCCGCCAAGCCCTGCATTCCCTGGACGGACAATCCCTCATTCGTTCCGTCAGCGCCTCCGACAGCCGCGTCACCAAGTACGAGCATCGCCTCCAGGAAGCCTTCAACTTTTATCGTCACGAGATCGCCATCCTCTGCGTCTTGTTGCTGCGCGGCCCGCAAACCCCCGGCGAGCTCCGCACCCGCGCCGAGCGTATGCATCCATTCGACGACTTGAGTGCCGTGCAGTCCAGCCTTCAACATCTGATGAAGCGCGAGCCGCCACTCGTCAAAGTTCTTCCGCGCCAGCCCGGCACCAAGGAGGCTCGCTACTCGCATCTTTTGGCCGGCGATGTTGAGTCAAAGTCAGAACCAGGAGCAAGCGCAACTGCGGCTTCCGCAGATGGGGAACGGATTGCGCATCTTGAAAAAGAAATCGCCGCATATCGCAGCGGCGTCGCAGACTTGCAAAAGGAACTCGCGGATCTGAAGCAACAATTCGCTCAGTTCCGAAAGCAGTTCGAGTAGGGTGCGTCCTCCTTGCTTGAGTGCTATCATGTCGCCCGCTTCACGCATCTTCGTTTCAGACTCTTGCAGTTGAGGAGGTCGCACGAATGGGCTTGACCACCATCGACTGGGTCATCATGGCCGTGTACTTCGCGTTCGTGCTGGGCATCGGCGCGGCCCTCAAACGCTACATGAAAACCAGCGCGGATTTTTTCCTGGCTGGCCGTTCCATACCCGCATGGGTCTGTGGCCTTGCTTTTATTTCCGCCAACCTCGGCGCGCAGGAAGTTATCGGCATGGGCGCGTCCGGCGCGAAGTACGGCATCCTCACCAGCCACTTTTATTGGATCGGCGCCATCCCTGCGATGGTGTTCGTCGGTATTTTCATGATGCCTTTCTACTACGGTTCCCGTGCCCGCTCCGTGCCGGAATACTTGCGGCTGCGTTTCGACGAAAAAACGCGCGGTCTGAACGCCATTTCTTTCGCCACCATGACGATTTTTTCTTCCGGCATTTCCATGTACGCCATGGCCAAGCTGATTCAGACATTGCACATTCTTGACGCGCCATTCCGTACTCTCGGACTCCCGCAAGCGTGGATCTTTCACACTGGCATTATCGTGTCGGCGCTGGTCGTGCTCACCTACATCTACCTCGGTGGACTGACGAGCGCCATCTACAACGAAGTTCTTCAGTTTTTTCTTATCGTTGCCGGTTTCATTCCTCTCGTCTGGCTCGGCTTGAAGAATGTTGGTGGCTGGTCGGGCTTGAAGGCTTCGCTCGGCCCTTCCTACGTGCATTCGTGGGTCGGCATGGGCAGCCCGCACACCAATCGTCTGGGCGTCGAGTGGTTCGGCCTGACCATGGGTCTTGGATTCGTGCTCTCGTTCGGATATTGGTGCACGGATTTTCTCGTTGTGCAGCGCGCCATGGCTGCGGACTCCATGGCTTCCGCGCGGCGTACCCCTCTCATTGCCGCCGTTCCTAAAATGCTTTTTCCGTTTCTGGTCATTCTTCCCGGATTGATTGCCATTGCATTGCCCACTCAGGCGCCGCCGGTCATGAACGGTCCGCAAGGCTCCGCGATCGCAGCGCCCGCGGGACGAGGGCTCATTCCAGCAAAACTTGATGCCACTACGGGACAGCCCGTTCTCGATAACAGCGGCCATCCGCAACTGGACTACGATCTCGCGGTTCCTAATTTGCTCCTGCGGTACTTCCCGACGGGGTCTGACCGCGCTGCTCGCGAGTTTTATGTCCGGCATGGCAGGCAATGTAACGGCCTTCAACACCGTATGGACGCACGACATCTACGAGCCCTACATCAGGCCAAATGCGGGCGACGCGCACTATTTAATGATGGGCCGGCTGGCCACGGTTTTCGGAATTGCTCTGTCGATTGCCGGCGCGTATCTGGCTACGCGCTTCAACAACATCATGGACATGCTGCAGCTCGTCTTTGCGTTCGTGAACGCTCCCTTGTTCGCGACATTTCTCCTGGGAATGTTCTGGAAGCGGGCCACTGGGCACGGAGCTTTCATCGGACTGCTCTCGGGAACTTTTGCGGCGGCAATTCATCACGCGCTAACGATTCCTGTGGATGCGATTCCCGGCGTGAAAGGTGGATGGTTGGCCGTGCTGCACACCTACCCGAGCGAAATGGCGCAGAATTTTTGGACCGCGATTTTCGCTTGGACCACGTGCTTCCTGGTGACTATCCTCGTCAGTCTCGCGACCAAAGCGCCGGAAGAATCGCGCCTCGTCGGTCTCGTTTATTCGCTGACGGAACGCCCGCAGGAAGGGCATCTGAGCTGGTACAAGCGGCCAGCCTACCTGGGCATCGCGATTCTCGGAGCCACCGTGCTGTTGAATTTTATTTTCCGCTAGAGAGGGGCGCACATGGGCCTGGATATTCGTTTGCCGATCGGAATGATCTTCACCATCTTCGGAATCATGCTGATCGTTTTTGGTGCGTTCAGCAACCCGTCGCTCTACGCCCAATCGCTGGGGATTAATATCAACCTGATCTGGGGCATTGTCTTGCTGTTATTCGGTGCAGTTATGCTTTTTCTCGGCGCGCGAGCGATGTTCGGTACGCGGTCAGCCGCGACCGCGAATCCACAGGGCAGGGAACCGCGCCACTAAGTGCGGCTACGACGACCACTCAAGCTCGTTCACTTCTTGAACAGAGCGTCGAGTGCGGCCTGTGCGATGGCTTCGTCGATCTCGGACTTAGCCCCGCTGGCGGCAATCCCGCCGATGGTCTGGCCGTCCACCTGGATGGGCAGCCCGCCCTGGTTGGGAAAGTAGTCTGGAAAAGCCAGAACTTCGAGATTGCCTTTTTTCACCGCGTCGGCGCCGTCCTTCGAGGGACTCCTGTAGAAGGCCGCGTGCCGGGCTTTCTTCTGCGCCCACTCGATGGTGTTGAGAGACGCGGCGTCCGCTTTTTGGAGAAAAAGCAGATTGCCGCTTTCGTCGACGATGCAAATCGTCACTTCCACGTGCCGCTTTTGGGCTTCCGCTTCGGCAGCGACAACCATCGTTTTGATGGCGGCAAGGTTCAAATATTTTTTGGTTGGAAGGTCGGCAGCGAAAGCTGTTGCGGTGAAAAAAGCAAGCACCACAAAAAGTAGTTTGAGCATGGGCAGGATGCTACCCCTTGCCATGCAAATATTCCAGATGAAAGCGGGCAGTGCCTGCGAGGCCGCCTCCTTGTCAAATCTTTTCAATTCTATTGCTTGCGGTTTTCGGGCGCATAGTGGGCTTGCAAGTAGAGAATGATTTTCCGCGCGTTTTCATCGGGGATCGCTGCGCCGAAGGTCTTGTTCATTTTGTTGACCTCGGCTTCCCACGTGGCGGCGGGGAGCGGCGGCTGCATGGTGATATAGCGCGGGCCGTGACAGGTATTGCAGTAAATCTGGACTTCCTGGAGGCCATCCCCGGGGGCGAGGTCCAGAGTGGGCACCGGGTATGCCGAAACCTGATAGTTCGAATCCGGCAAAAGCTCGACGGACCCTGGCTGCCGCAGGCTTCCGAGTTCCGTTGGAGCGTAGTAGCCTTTCTTCAAGTCGGCGTAAACGAGACCCGTCGCCATTACCAAGCCGCACACCACGAGAAAAATAGCTCGAACTCTGCTTTTCATAGGAGTTCTCCCTTTAGCCTGCATTTCCTACTACGATTTCCTGCCGCTCAATTCGATTCCAGAGATACCCTCCTGGATTCCAGACCGGCTCGTCGGGCTGGGTGTTGCCTTTTTCATCGGTGGCACGCACCGCCAGCGAATAACGCCCTGGGGACTTTGCGGTCCACGACGCCTCCCAGGTGCGGAAGGAGTACGCGCCATAGTCCTCTCCGAGTTTTGTCGGCGTCCAGTTGCTTCCGCCATCCTGCGAAACTTCCACTCGGCTGACGCGGGCAAACCCGCTGAAAGCGATGCCCTGCAACGTGACGTTCATTCCCGCAGGGATTTTGGAAGATCCATCGGGGGAGATGAGGAAAGACCGCACGGGAAGCCGCTCGATCGGCACCGTTTTTACTTTGCCGGCCTGGACATCCTCGGGAGTGGTGTTCCCGCGTGGCGTGTCCGGCACGCGGTACCCGGTCTTCATCCAGAAATTTTCGTCCGGTGCGTTCAGAACGCGAATCCACGTGAGGCACTTGGTCCAATAGGTCGCAAAATATCCAGGAACGACCAGCCGCACAGGAAATCCATTGAGCAAGGGAAGCGGCTCGCCGTTCATCAGATAGGCGACGAGGCATTCATCAAGTACAGGATTTCCAAGATCGAGCGATTTGAGAAAAAGATTCGAGCCGAGGCCTGCTGGTCCTTGCCCAGTTTCAAGTCCCTGAAACTGCGCCTGCAAGGAGCCGCTCTTTACGCCGGCCATATCGAGAAGCTCCCGCAGCCGCACGCCGGTCCACATGGCGTTCCCCATAGCGCCGTGGCCCCATTGACCGCCAAGCACCCGTGGTTGCAGGCGACTGCGGCTGTTGCCGGAGCACTGATTTACCGCGGCGAGTGAAACCGGTTTGAAGTTCTGCATCAACTCGGGAAGGGTCAGCGCAAGCGGTTTAGTGACATTCCCCTCGATATGCAGCTTCCACGTTTTCAGGTCAACTGTGTTGGAGATACCTTCGAGATGCCAGCGCACGTAAAAAGCTTCGTTGGGCGTGAATGGGGTGCGGAAATAATGGCGAGGTGTTTCGAGCTGAACGGGCCGGTCTGTCAGCAGAATCAAAGGAACTTTTTGAGGCTCAGTCACATAAGGGCCTACGGAATTCCAGTGCGGGTTTTCTCCAGGCCCGGTGAAAGACTCAAGCACCTTTCCCCGCGCGGGCTCCTGGGCGACCATCGACAAGCCCGATCCTAACCATCGACCGCCGGCGGCTCCACCGCTTGCCAGTCCCAAAATCTTCAGCAGGCTTCGCCGAGAGAGATATCGCTCGCTCACGTTCATAGGGCACCCTCCAGCTTGCCGCATATTGGATAGAGCGAGGAGAGGTGTCAACCTTTTCTTCGTGAGGTTTGCTGGGTTGCAATCTTAGGCGAAGGCTTTGGTCGAAGCGATTGAAAACAAATTGTAAGGAGGTGGCGCGCCCGGAGAGACTCGAACTCCCGACCCTCTGCTTCGAAGGCAGACGCTCTATCCAACTGAGCTACGGGCGCACGGTGCAATCTATTGTAGCATCAAGCATTTACAGCCACTTCTTCGAACACTTCATCTCCAACTTTCGGTGCAATCGGTGCAACAACGAGTTTTTCGGAAGGGCTGTCTGGAAGTTCGAAGCCAAATCCAACCGTCTCTGCCTTTGCTAATCGCAAGCCGACTTCCTCGAACAAATGCGAGTAGATTTCCGACATCGTCTTTGGCTTGTGCCCCATCCAGAAAATATTGATGTCCTCTTGACAACGCTTGCCGCGCAGCCACGTCTTGCGAAAACGTCGGAAAGCGTGCCAGCCCATGCCCGGCTCATCTAGACCCATTTTCCTTAGCCGTTCTGTAACGGATGTTCACCTCCGGTTTCTAGAGTAAACCCTGATGGTTCATACGATTAACGGTATTTTGGCCTTAATTTGGTAGACATG
>WNFC01014009.1_pt1 | contig 17737 bp, 14 predicted proteins | sample 5400541 | NCBI WGS metagenome assembly WNFC01 (sample SAMN13153342, study PRJNA577476) | soil metagenome | isolation source: 120 cm saprolite under Douglas fir tree site 2 hole 2 replicate 1 | place: USA:California | collected 2015-04-18
TCACCGTACAGCCATAGAGTGCATCGACGTATGTGCCTCCCTTCGGGGGAGGGGTAAACGTGCGCCAAGCGGTCGCGTTTGGAATGTGATTCGAGATATCGTTCGTCAGGCCACAGATGGGAGGCGTTAGATCAGGACCTGATTGTGTGATGCCGCTACCGGTCAGACTGACTGCGCCCGGCGAGTTGGTGGCGCTACTGGATACGGAGATACTTCCATTCGCACTTCCGGCCGTTGTCGGCGCGAACATAACGCTCAGTGTAGCCGTTTGGCTAGGTGTCAGCGTCGTACCAGCATTGACGCCGCTCGCGCTGAACTCAGCGCCGGAAACCGTCGCACTTGAAATGGTGACATTCGAATTGCCCGTGTTGGTGATCGTGACGGTTTGCGCGGCGGAAGAAGTGCCTGTCGCGACATTGCCGAAGCTCAGGCTTGTCGGGCTAATGCCGAGAGTGAAGGTGGCGGCGATTCCCGTGCCACTGAGACCGACTGAAGTGGGCGAAGTGGGCGCGTTGCTCACAATTGAGATATTGCCGGATGCAGAGCCAACCACCGTTGGCAGGAAGGCCACGGTGATTGTGGTTTGTTGACCCGCGCTGACATTCAATGGAAGTGAGAAACCACTGACGCTGAAAGCCGAGCCTGTTGCAGTCACTTGAGAAATGGTCAAGGTAGCCGTGCCGCTGTTTTTGATGATCAAAACTTGGGACGAGGTAGTGCCAACTACGACGTTGCCAAAATTAATGGACGTCGGACTCACCTGAATGGCCGGGGCGGGCGCCGGGTTGACCGTGAGCGTTGCTGCACTGCTGATCACCGTTCCCGCCGTGTTCGTGACTACCACTCGGAACGTCGCTCCACTGTCCGTGGTCGTCGTCGCTGGCGTGGTGTAGCTCGCCAAAGTAGCTCCGGCGATGTTGACCGAGTTCTTCTGCCACTGATAGCCGAGCGGCGCCGTGCCACTGATAGCCGAGCGGCGCCGTGCCCGCTGCCACCACCGTGAACGTGGCCGTCTGTCCTGCCGTCACCGTCTGGTTCGCCGGCTGCGTGTTGATCGTTGGCGCCACCGGCGCCGGATTCACCGTCAGCGTCGCCGCACTGCTGGTCACCGTCCCCGCCGTGTTCGTGACTATCACCGCGAGCGTCGACCCGCTATCTGCCGTCGTCGTCACCGCCGTGGTATAGCTCGCTGCCGTGGCCCCCGCGATGTTCACCCCGTTCTTCTGCCACTGGTAGCTCAAGGGCGCCGTGCCCGCCGCCACCACCGTGAACGTGGCCGTCTGTCCCGCCGTCACCGTCTGATTCGCTGGCTGCGTGGTGATCGTCGGCGCCACCGGCGCCGGATTCACCGTCAGCGTGGCTGCACTGCTGGTCACCGTCCCCGCCGTGTTGCTCACCACCATATCGAAACTCGCCCCACTGTCCGCCGTCGTCGTCGCCAGTGTGGTGTAGCTTGTCGAAGTCGCTCCGGCGATGTTCACCCCGTTCTTCTGCCACTGGTAGCTCAAGGGCGCCGTGCCCCCCGTCACCACCGTGAACGTGGCCGTCTGTCCCGCCGTCACCGTCTGGTTCGTTGGCTGCGTGGTGATCGTCGGCGCCACTGGCGCGGGGTTCACCGTCAGCGTCGCGGCACTGCTGGTCACTGTCCCCGCCGTGTTGCTCACTACCACAGAGAAAGTCGCTCCACTGTCGGACGTGGTCGTCGCGGGCGTGGTGTAGCTTGTCGAAGTCGCTCCGGCGATGTTCACCCCGTTCTTCTGCCACTGGTAGCTCAAGGGCGCGGTGCCCGCCGCCACCACCGTGAACGTGGCCGTCTGTCCCGCCGTCACCGTCTGGTTCGTTGGCTGCGTGGTGATCGTCGGCGCCACTGGCGCGGGGTTCACCGTCAGCGTCGCGGCACTGCTGGTCACCGTCCCCGCCGTGTTGTTCACCACCACATCGAAACTCGCTCCACTGTCGGAGGTTGTCGTCGCCGGTGTGGTATAGCTCGCTGCCGTGGCGCCCGCGATATTCACCCCGCTCTTCTGCCACTGGTAGCTCAAGGGCGCGGTGCCCGCCGCCACCACCGTGAACGTGGCCGTCTGTCCCGCCGTCACCGTCTGGTTCGCCGGCTGCGTGGTGATCGTCGGTGCTACCGGCGCCGGATTCACCGTCAGCGTCGCCGCACTGCTGGTCACCGTCCCCGCCGTGTTCGTGACTACCACTCGGAACGTCGCTCCACTGTCCGTGGTCGTCGTCGCTGGCGTGGTGTAGCTCGCCAAAGTAGCTCCGGCGATGTTGACCGAGTTCTTCTGCCACTGATAGCCGAGCGGCGCCGTGCTTGTCGAAGTCGCTCCGGCGATGTTCACCCCGCTCTTCTGCCACTGGTAGCTCAATGGCGCGGTGCCCGACGCCACCACCGTGAACGTGGCCGTCTGTCCCGCCGTCACCGTCTGGTTCGCCGGCTGCGTGGTCATCGTCGGTGCTACCGGCGCCGGATTCACCGTCAGCGTCGGCGCCCCTGGCGCTGCTGTTCCGGTTCCCGACATCCCGCAGCCGTTGATCACCACCGTGGGCGCCAGTGCCGCTACCGCCAAAAGCGCGCCGTGCTTCCACAGCTTCCCAAATTGGCGAAGCGATCCTGGCGTTCGCTTCCGCGACTCTACGTGCCTGATCATCATCGAGCTTCCCCGACATATTTCGTGAGGAAAAGTACGGTGCGGGTTCGCACGAGAACTATCGCGTTCGGGACAGTCACAGGTGCTGTCACTCTCATTGCTTCGCCTGGTTTCAGGTCAACTTGGGGGCCTGGACTGGAGTGTGTCCGCTAAAGCTGAGATAGTTGCTTGTCTGGTCCGACCTTCGCGCAAAGGATCGAGACAGAACGAAAAGCTAACTACTGGTTTGAGGAACGTTTTGGTGCAAGGACCAGACTCTCCCCGAGCCTCTCCAGCAGCCCCAAACACTTGTCCGAAACGAACAAGCGCATACCCTTTAACCCTCGCTCTTTCAAATGCCGCAGAAACGCCGTCCAACTCGCCTTTTCTTCCTCGACCCTCCCGCTACGGCAAGCACCTCGCGAAAGCCCTCTTCGTTTACGTCGATCGCCACCAGCAGCGTGTTGCGCACTTCGCCGTCCCAACTCCGCTTCAGCCATAACGTATCCAGCTCGCTTACCGTGCTCGGTGACCCGCGTGCGCCACAGGGCTTGAGTGATTCAAGCCCGGTCGGCGGATAATCCGTGTTCTGTTCATAAATCGACGAGCCGCTGAATTGACGGAAGAAAGATTACCAGCAAATTCCATCGAGGGTCACTCGACCATCGAGCTTCAGTGGCTTCTTTGAGCTCACCAGATCGATCACGACATGATCGAGCCGCAAGGCACTCTGAAGAGCATCCATCTCGAAAGCACTCGTCCCAACCACGATCACTTCGGATCCTTTTACCACTTCCTGGAGATCGTTGCGAAGCAAGGAGCCGATGTGGGGGATCTCATCCTCGATGTATTGACGATTGGATCCGACCAGGCGCCCGAGAGTGACGTCGCGGTCCCAAATCAGAATCTGACAACCTTCACCTAACAAGTGCTTAATCAGTTGCACTAGGGGGCTTTCGCGCAAATCGTCTGTCTTCGCCTTAAAGCTGAGTCCTAAGACGCCGACTTTCTTACGGCGAGTTCTGAGGACCGCTTCGATCGCACGGTCAATATGCGCATCATTGCTCGGCATGATCGCGCCCAGTAGAGGCAGTTCCTGGTCGAGCTCCTTGGCTCGATAAGTGAAAGCTCGCACGTCCTTGGGTAAGCACGAACCGCCGAAAGCGAATCCCGGCGTCAGATAAGCAGGAGAAATGTTCAGCTTCGTGTCCGAAGTGAAGATCTCAGTGACTGCTTGAGCATCCGCGCCCATTTCTTTGCAGAGGACACCAACCTCATTTGCAAAAGCCACCTTCAAAGCGTGAAAAGTATTGCAAACGTACTTGACCATCTCTGAGACTCGTAGGGAAGTCTCGAAAATGCGTCCCGGCACCCAATCGTAGATTTCACGTAGGGGTACAAAGTGCGAGGAATCGGCAGCGCCCAGCACGGTCATCGAAGGATTCATGAAATCGGCGACCGCGCAGCCCTCGCGTGTAAACTCCGGATTCGTGCAGACGGCAAAGTCAACGCCGGCGCGTTTTCCGCTGGCCCTTTCGATAGTGGGAATTGCAAGGTCTTCCGTGGTGCCAGGAAGAATCGTGCTGCGCAGAACGATCCAATGAAAAGTTTTCTTCGAGCGAAGAGCCTCTCCAACTTCATGGCAGCTTCGCTCCACGCTGCTCAAATCCAGGTTTCCTCTCCGCATGCTGGGCGTGCCCACACAAACGAATGAAACGTCGGAGTCGTGGATGGCCGTAGCGGCATTCGTCGTTGCATGCAGTCGGCAAGCGGAGTGACTCGCTCGAGTAAGCTCGCCGAGCCCCGGCTCAAGGACGGGCGAGCGACCAGCCTCAAGCATGGCCACTTTCGCGGAGTTCACATCGACACCGAGGACCCTGTGGCCCTTGCTTGCGAGGCAAGCCGCGGTGACTGCACCAACGTAACCCAAACCAAATACACTTATCTTTTGCATTCGGGACTATTCTCGATTAGGCTGACTATCGACAAAACTCCCCAATACACTAAGCAATTAACTTGCCGAAGGGGGTTCGCGGTTCGTCAATCTCCCAGGCTAACTTATTCAAAATAGGCTTGATGCAAACACACTCGGAAAATTGGAAAGCGGGGATGCTTTATCGGGAAAAAGTGGAAAGCCTTTTCACAAATCACAGCCACGGAATTCCGCCAAGGAAGCCTTCAGGCTGCCATCTCGGTGGAAGCTTCAGAGAGTTCTTCCTCCCTAACGATTGAAATCAATGGACTTAATCAACGTGGCCGACTGGAAATCGCCGTCGGACCGATGGGAAACAGGGTTGCAATCCTTCGTCGAGTCTAGGTATGTGATATCCGGGGCCTTGGAAGGCCCACACGGAGGATTTGCCCGCTCGAATTTTGCTCGTATGCCGTCCCATTGGCTTGGAAGTGATATCAGAGATTGCCGGATCATTGACAGCAGAAATTCGGACCCGGGCACCCTTCACGAAGCGTTTTCAGTCAAGGGCTCCAAACACGTAGCCGACAAAGAGGCTCTGCCAAAACCAGAATCCCGATCAACGCGATGATGATCACGGAGAAAATTCGGCGCTTGAGCGAAATGGATGCGCAAGAAATCCGCTTCCGAATCGCTCAGAAGCTGCGCATCAAGCGCGAACAATGGCAACTCGCGTTCGACGGCAATCAGCTGGGGAATACGAAATGGTGGCATCACTGGGACACCAAGAAAGTTACGGATCCCGAGCTGCGTTCGGCTCTTCAGACTGGAGACAGGGAGCGTGCGTCGAGTTTGTTACCTGGTTATTTTGCCGACCGAATCGGCCCGACGTTCTATTTGGATGTTTCAGAGCGCGCAAGGATCGTCAAGGAATTCGCAAATCATTTCGGTTCGGGGGTCGAGAGAATCCGAGCGGATGCTGAAGCGATGTCCGCACATCGCTTCCACATCTTTGCGTACCCCGAGGTATCTTGTGCAGAAAGGATTCCGTGGCTACGGGACCTGATTCACGGGGCTGAATCACATCTCGACCACTATGCGCACATCCCAACGTTGGACTTCAAAACTGTGGGTGATTCGAAAAACGTGTGGGAATTGAATCGCCATCAACATTTCGTCACATTATCGCAGGCATATCTTTTGACGGGAGAGGAAAGATTTGCCGAAGAATGTCTTTTGGAGTGGGAGGATTGGATCGAGCAGAACCCATATCTCCGCGGGATTAACTGGGCCAGTAGCCTCGAGATAGCATTTCGCTCTTGGTCCTGGATATGGATGATCTATCTCCTGCTGGGAAGCCGCGCACTTACGGGCGACCGCATCGGAAGGATCACGCAGACTCTCAGCTGCAACGCAAAATTCATCGCAGAGAACCTTTCCACCTATTTCGCACCCAACACGCATCTACTCGGCGAGGGATTCGCGCTGTTTATCATCGGCCTATTGTTTCCTGAACTGAAGAATTCGGAAGCTTGGCAACACCGTGGCCGAGAGATTCTTATCGAAGAAATGCAAAAGCAGGTGCGAGTGGATGGCTCACACGTTGAGCAATCCTCTTTTTACCATCGCTACGCGGTGGAATTTTTCTTGTGCGGCGCAATTATCGCTGACCGGAACGGCTGCTCATTTCCTGAAACCTATCGAGAGCGGCTAGAGAAAATGCTGGAATTCCTTGCGTTCACGGCCTGGCCCTGTGGTTCCCATCCCACGATTGGCGATTCGGATGGAGGCAGACTCGTTCCCTTCGGGTCCTTCGATGCCGAAGATCACCGGCCTGTGCTCTCCACGGGAGCCGTCTATTTCGGCCGCGGGGATTTTCGCACGACAGCAGGTACTGTGCACGAGCAAACGCCATGGCTGCTGGGCGCTGATGCCGCACGGCATTTTGCTGCACTTGAGCCTGTAGTTCCATCAACCACGTCGCGGACGTTTTCGGACGCAGGCCTGGTCACGATGCGGACCGGTTGGAGTGAGAAGGCAAGATTCTTGCTCTTCGATGCCGGGCCTCAAGGGATGCGGATGAGCGGACATGGGCACGCGGACGCCCTCAGTCTTGTTTGCTCTGCAAACGGCGTCAATTGGTTGGTCGATCCGGGCACTTTCGTGTACACCGCTTCACGCCCCTGGCGCGATTTCTTCCGTTCGACACCGGCTCACAATACGATCGCGATTGACGGAGTTGATCAATCCGTTTGTGTCGATTGGTTCAAGTGGCGCGAGTTGCCTCGGGTCCGGTTGGAGAACTCATTCTCAAGCGAGCTACTTGATTATGCAACTGGATCCCACACGGGATATACGCGTCTCAACGATCCGGTTTCGCACCGTCGTCGGATCATCTTCTCAAAGCCAAGTCACTGGTTGATTTGCGACGAATTGATTGGTCGAGGCTCGCATCGCGTGAACATCTTCTTCCATTTCGGGACCGGCATATCCGTGCAGGCGATAGAGGGCGGTTGGCTCGCCATGAAAGGCAACAAGCGGTTTTTCCTAGGGACGTTGCCTTCCAATCTGCGTTTTCGAATCGCTGTTGGTGAGGAGAAACCGATTCAGGGCTGGTACTCGGCTGATTACGGTCACCGTGAGCCGGCACCTGTCTTGGAGGCGGAAATCGAGACCGCCGTTCCGGCGCACTTTTACTGGCTGCTGTGCCCCGTAGACAGCGAATTGCCAAAGTTTCGAGAGGTCTCGGGTCTAGGTCGATCCTTCGTGGTCGAAAGAGACGGATGCGCTGATTGGGTCATGCTAGGGCAGTCGGCAAAAGGAGTCACAAACCAGGAATTTTCGACCGATGCAGCGTTGTCCATTGTATGCCGACGAGGCCCCAACGTCATCGAACGATTCACGCTGATCAACGGCAACTCGCTCTGGAGTCAGCAGAGAGCCATCCTCTTAGCGGAGAAGGCCTTCGATCACTTTACTGCCGAATGGACGAGAAACCACTTAGAAATCAACGCGAAGCCCTTGCACAACTTCCGGCTGCAAATCCCGTCCGTACGGCAGGTCCGCATTAACGGTGAGAGCGCCACGCTACGCGAAGTCGAGGGCGGGCTCGAGTACCGAGGGGACAACTAGAGCCATGTGTGGAATCTGCGGGATTGCGGAAGTCGGTGACAGTCGCACTTTTAGCCGAGAAGATTTGCAGACCATGGCGAATGCAATCCGTCACCGCGGCCCCGACGACCAAGGGGATTTGATCTCCGGCCCGGTCGGACTTAGTTTTCGCCGGTTGAGCATTGTCGATTTGGCCAGTGGCCATCAGCCCATGGCCAACGAAGATGGAACAATCTGGATCATTTTCAACGGCGAGATTTACAACCACCCGCAACTTCGCCCTAAACTCGAAAGGCTGGGCCACTGTTACGCGACCACCAGCGATACTGAAACAATTCTGCATCTCTATGAAGAATATGCCGAGGATTGTGTCGATCATCTTCGTGGGATGTTTGCCTTCGCGATCTGGGATACGCGTCGGAAGCGGCTGTTCTGCGCTCGAGACCGCTTGGGAATCAAACCTTTCTATTACTTACAAGCGGGTCAACGTTTTGCCTTTGCCTCGGAAATTAAAGCGCTGTTCGAACTGCCAGGTATTCGCCCGTTTCTGAACCGACGCGTCCTGCCCGAATTCTTCGCCATCGGTTACATTTCGTCAGATGAAACAATGTTTGGCGGGGTTCGGAAGCTCCTGCCTGGTCATCGGCTGACCCTGGACTTAGGTGACCCGAGGGCGAACCCTCGGATCGAGCGGTATTGGGACCTGGATATTTCGCACGTCGAACCGGTGCATGGTGAAGGGGAGTGCATCGAACAGTTTCGGGAGTTGTTTGATGAGACGGTTCGCATGCACTTAATGAGCGATGTTCCGCTAGGCGTGTTTTTGAGCGGGGGCCTGGATTCCAGTTCGATTGCAGCAACAATGGCTGCAATGCGAAAGGACCGAATCCAAACCTTTTCCGTTGGCTATGCCGAAGACCAATATAGTGAACTGCCCTTCGCTCGGACTGCCGCGAAGCACATAGGAGCGGAATACAATGAAGTCATCCTGGGCCCAGAAGACTTCTTCTCAAGCTTGCCGCAATTGATTTGGCACGAGGACGAACCAATCGTCTGGCCTTCTAGTGTGGCCCTGCATTACGTCTCGCGTCTCGCGAGCGAGAAGGTGAAGGTCGTCCTTACGGGTGAGGGCGGCGACGAAATCTTTGCAGGGTATTTGAAATATCGAGTCACCCTGTGGAATATGCGGGGTGGACCCATTTACAGGAAATATGTTCCGGATGCTCTTCAGCGCCTGGCGCGGAAGACAATCGCGTCAGATGTGCTACCCGACGTCATCAGAAGGAAACTGCGTCATTCGTTCCTTTACTATGCGGGTGCCTTTGAAAGCATCTACTTTGATAACTTCTATTCGGTCTTTCCCCAGCATGAGCAGCAAGGATTGCTTACTCCGCAGGTCGTTGAAGAATTGCGAGACTCGAACGCGTATGCGAATTCGATGAATTTCTTTCAAGCCGATGGAAATGGCCGGACCTTGCTCGACCGGCTCCTCTACCTGGACATCAAAACGTACCTGGTTGAACTGCTGATGAAGCAGGACCAGATGAGTATGTCTACCTCCTTAGAGAGCCGTGTTCCTTTCCTGGACCACAAGCTTGTTGAGTTTGTGATGGGCATCCCCGCACAGATGAAAATTCGAGGCATGTCGGGCAAGTACCTGCTGCGCCGAGCCATGGTAGGACGATTGCCGGATGAAGTGCTCAATCGCAACAAGAAGGGCTTCCCCACACCTATCCGGCCGTGGCTGCGAAATCAGTTATTTACAAGGCTCTCCGCAGTTCTGGAAGACGGAAGACTCGCCGGACGAAACCTTGTGAGACCTGCATTCGTTCGGCGTTTGCTAGAGGAACATCGCCGGGGTTCTTCTCTCGCCACAGAGGGTTGCTGGCGACTTTTGAATTTTGAATTGTGGAGTCGGATCTTCTTTGACGGTGATTTCGATCACAGAGTGACGCAGGCGGCTACAACCAATGGAGTTGGCGTGAGATGAAGGAATTGAGAATGAGCTCGGAGGGACATTGAAGATCCTACTCTCAATTCCGCGACCGCTCCTCCCAGCGGATACGGGTGGAAAGATCCGCAGTCTCCAGATCTTTTCGCGACTGGCCAAGCGCGCTGAAGTCCACGCAATTTCCCAGGCCGATCCGGAGCTCGACACCGACGTGGTTGAGGAAATGCGGCAGATGTTCGCGAGCTACACACCAGTGTACTGGAAAGAAACTCCAAGTAATTCGCGAGGCTTCTACATAGATGTCGTGAAGAACCAATTGAGCCCGCTGCCTTACTTCATTGCTAAGTTTTGCCGCCCCCAGTTCATGCAGGCGCTCCAAGCGCTCGCTGAAAGTCATAGATTCGATTTGCTGCTCAGTGATTTCTTACAAACGGCAACAACGGCTTTAGATTTGCCTATCAGGCCTCGAGTTATCTTTCAGCACAATGTCGAGTACTTGTTACGTCAACGGAAGTGGCAGACGGAAAACATGCCACTCAAGAAGTGGGTGTTTGCAGCGGAATGGAAGAAGACACAAAGAATCGAAGCCCGCGTTTGCCGTTCCTTCGACCACGTAATCGCCGTGTCGGAAGAAGATCGCCGCACGTTCGAACAGGAATTTGGCGTGCATCATGTGTCCACAATTCCGACTGGTGTGGACGGAGAATACTTCTGCCCCCAAGCCATCCCCCCGAAATCGGCCCGACTTGTTTTTGTCGGTTCAATGGATTGGTATCCGAACGAAGACGGCGTGACCTGGTTTCTGCATGAAGTTTATCCGCGCATCCGCAGGGATGTCCCCGCTGCGAGCCTTACGATTGTCGGACGCCGTCCTTCCTCTAGACTCAAGGCAGTCGCTATGGACCAGCCTGGAGTTACGCTGACGGGGCGCGTGATGGACGTTCGGCCGTATTTGGCCGAAGCAGAGGTAGTGGTTGTCCCGCTCCGCGTGGGTGGCGGAACGAGGATAAAGATTCCCGAAGCCATGGCGATGGGGAAGGCGGTTGTATCAACGCGCATCGGCGCCGAAGGCCTCCCATTCCATGACGGCCGCGAAATTATGTTGCAAGATGACCCTGAGAAATTCGCACGCGACGTCACCGCGCTGCTGCGGGACGCGAGCCGTCGGGAGGCAATCGCGTCGGCGGCGCGCAAGCGAGTCGTTCGTGACCACGATTGGGAGTCGGTCGTGGATTGTATGGAAGAAATTCTCGGACGAGTGCGCATTAGTTTTGGGACTAATGCAGCCTGGCTTCGGCAACCGGGGTCGCAGCCATTCGCGAATCGTGATTTGAGATGATCGCTAATAATGTTGAGCCATGGAAGCCTCTTTATGCTGGATGCGACACAGTCGCATCCGTGGATCAAGCGGCGACGCATAGCCGAGGGGAAGCCAAGCTCGCCTTCCACTGGGAGCTTATGTTGTTCCGCTCGTTGGGGGCCGCGTACGTTTACTGTTGCCTCGTGAGCTTATCCTTGTTCTACTGCTCACCACTTGGTTCATACTGGGTATCCCTTTCGCGTTCTATCGAACCGGTAGCTTAATGGCTCTCATACAGATCTGGGTGCGGACTCTCCTTTTTTTCTTTCTCTTGATCCAAACCCTCACCTCTGTGAGTCGCATTCGCAAAATCCTATGGGCCGTTCTTTTGAGCGAGCTGATGGCAACCAGCGCTTCGATTCTCATGCAAGGGAAGGAGGCGTCCGAGGCCGGAGAAAGATTGGCAGGAGTCAACCAAGGACTGTTGGGTTGGAATTTTCTAGGCATCACAGTGGCGGTCACTCTTCCCTATGTTGCATTCCTGTACATTTCCCGGCGATCTGCGCTGCGAACCAGCTTATTGCTGGTGGTGCTTGTTTTGGCGATGTGGATGTTGGTGCTTACAGCTTCGCGCGGAGGCTTCCTCGGCATCATTTTTTCGATGGCCACGACTTGGTGGTTTGTCATGCGGAACTCCTCCCGGGGTCGAGCGGCGGGCTTCTTGCTTCTCATGTTTTTCGGCGTAGCCTTGATGAAGGCGCCCGACATTTTTTGGCTCCGCATGCAAACGATCTGGGCTGATTCCGAGTCCACGGTCAACATAGCGTCAGAGTCAGCAGAGGAATCCGCGAGAGGTCGACAATTCTTGCTCGAGCGGTCGATCGAATACACGCTGCAGAACCCTGTGTTTGGTTTGGGGTTGGGGGGATTCCCCGTCTATAACGGGAATCAATTGCGTCGTCCGGATGCGTGGATGGGCACGCACAACACATTTACGCAACTGTCTTCGGAGGGAGGGATCCCGGCCCTACTGTTGTTCCTAACGCTCTTCGGCACCGTGCTTCGTCGCATGAAGAGAGCGAGCGATGAGTTGAAGAATGACCCGCTCAACTCTGAATTGCGCCTATTGGCGCGCGCTACATTTGCGAGCGCGTTGGCGTTTGCATTCGGTGGGTTCTTTGCACATTTAGCTTACGAATTTCTTTTTTATTACGTCGTAGGAATTTCTGCCGCAATATGGTTGATCGCTCAACAAAGTGCAGAGGTTTCCCGATCTCGTATTGGATCCCTTGATGCGGTGACGGTACCGCCCTCTCAAAGGTGCCCCGAATGGCGCTGACACTGAAAGTCGCTCTATGGGTTTGCCTAGGCGCAATCGCCTATAATTATGTCGGTTATCCGACTCTTCTTTATTTGCTTGCGACGCTTGCGCAGGCGAAATCCGATCTGGTGTTTCTGATAAAGCGGAAGTCTCGTCGCCAGCCCACCGCATCCAGCTACCAACCTCAAATCGCGATCCTCATCTCCGCATTTAATGAGGAGGCCGTCATTGAGACACGCATCAAAAACCTCTTGGAGGTCGACTATCCCGAGGATCTCGTTGACGTTCTCATTGGGCTTGATGCACCTACGGATTCGACCGCTCAAATCCTCAGCCGATTTGAATCACCTCGCGTTCGTGTCTTCACCTTCCCCATTCGTCGCGGTAAACTTGCTGTAATTTCCGATCTGGCGCATCGTACCTCAGCGCAGATTTTGATTTTCACCGACGCGAACACCTTGTTTCGACCGGATTGCGTCCGAAACCTTGTGCGTCATTTTGACGATCCGAAAGTCGGTGCAGTGAGCGGCGAAGAAATTCGAGTCGCCCCTCCCAATACGGACCCGGCTGGCGAAAGTCTCTACTGGCGATATGAGTCCGCCCTCAAGATCCTGGAAAGCCGCACCCAATGCCTGCATAGCGCCAACGGAGGTGTCTATGCCATCCGTCGCGAGCTCTTTCGACCGCGACCAAATCTGATCATCGAGGATCTTCAGATCGCGCTCGACGTGCGATTCCAGGGTTACAGAGTAATCTACGATCCTGACGCGGTTGCGGTGGAAGAGATCGCACTGACGTTTACTTCCCAATTTGAACGGCGGATTCGGTTAGGAGCAGGAGATTTTCAGACGTTATTTGGCTATCCTCAGTATTTGAATCCCTTTAAGGGCGTTCCTGCCTTCGCCTACTGGTCACACCGAGTGCTGCGTTGGCTCACACCTTTCTCGCTCATCGTCGCATTCGCATGCAGTGCTGGCTTGTTTCTCAATCTGACTTATCGCAGCCTATTCTTTGCGCAGTGCACGTTTTACGCGATGGCTCTATTGGGGTATTGGAAAGAGAGGGAAGGTGGGTCTTCGCGTCTATTCCGCCTGCCTTTCTACTTCTGCTCGATGAATACGGCATACATCTTTGGATTGGCCCGGTACTTGAGCGGGCGTCAGAGCGTCGCGTGGGCAGCCACTCCAAGACAGGCAGCTGTGAAGGCGGCGCCTTTTAATATTACTGAGCGATAAACTATAGCACGCAGAACTGTGACGACCCCAAGGCACTAACGCGATGATCGTTCTCCAGTAGAATGGAGCATATTTCGGCATGATGAAAGTTTTGCTGATCACAGGTGGTAGGGCGCGAAGAGTTATTGTACTTGCGCAGCAGATCGAGCGACATGTGCCGGGCGCGAAGATTTGCGGAATCGTTTACAAGGTTCCGGCTTCTTCTGAAGTAGCGCTGGCGTCGCGCTTTTACTCCGTGGCTCGGTCAGTCGGCGCGTGGGCAGCACGCCTGCTCCTCGCTGCAATCCATGGTGGCCGCCCATACAGAACTGAAACGACCGGGTCGGACCGAAACGCCCTCGCGCGCAAATGTCAGCAGGCCGGTTGGGATCTCTGTGTCACTGAGAATATCGAGTCTCCAGAGGTCCTCAAATTCATAAGGGAAAAACAGGCGAACCTCGCGGCAGCGGCCGGCCTTGGCTCCGTTCCGCGGGCACTTGCCGGCCTCACCTTGCGGGGGATTATCCAGGGACAGATCTTCTCCCTCGATAAGCAAGGGGTGGAAGCACCTGCTGGCCCTAAGGCCACGACTGCGGTTGATGCCTGCCGACTAAAAGTAACGCAATTGGGGCCGCAAGGCGAAACGCTTTTGGCCAGATTTGATCTGTCTCCAGAACCTCTCGACACACAAGCTAGTCTGGAACTAAAGGGCAACCTCATTCTGCGCGATCTTCTCGTTCAAAGCATCGCCGCCATTGCGGAGCAGCCCGAAACAGTGACAGACCGAATGGAAAGATGGATTCGCAACATGATTCCTTCTTATCTGTCGCAGGCTGGCGCGTTACAAGAAGATTCCATCGACCAAGCACCGCCACTTCGGATACGTGCGAATTGGAAGCTCTGCATCCATTCATTGTTTTTATTTTCCCCTTCTGTAATTGTTCGTAATTGGCTTCGTCATTGGCGGAAACAACATCCGGTGGTCTTTCTCAATAGCCATCTCATCTCCGACCGCCATCATCGGATGACCTTGCCGACAGAGGCGTTCTTTCGCGTAGTCAAATACTTGCAACGGCACTATCGAATCGTGGGTCTTTCCGAAGCCAGCAGACTCCTGAAATCGGGCTCGGTGAGCGAGCCGACCGTCGTTCTGACGTTCGACGACGGATACGAGGAGAATTTCCTGAATTTGCGCGCTGTTGCGGAAGAGACCGGCGTGCCCGTCGTCTTGTTTGTCTCTACCCAAATCGTCACGGAGCACAGGGGATTCACTCACGACCTCGAAAGGGGCCTGACAGGATTCCGGGCCCTCACCTGGGACCAGATCCGCTACTGGAGCAATGCTGGCGCCGAATTCGGCAGCCACACTTGTTCGCATTATGATTGCGGCTCAATTGACCAAGCAGCGCTTGAAAACGAAATCGTGGAATCGAAACATGAATTGGAAACGCAGTTGAAGAAGCCGATCGCAGCGTTCGCTTTTCCGTTTGGGAAGCCGGAGAACATGTCGGAGCGCGCCATAGCAATCGCCGGCAAGACCTATGAACATTTTCTCTCCTCGTTCGGGGGAGAGAACCTTCCGAGTACCTCGGAGAATCATACGCACCTGCTTCGCAAACATCTTCAGGGAAACGCGTGGGAAGCGGAACTCGAGCTACAAGGCGTCTTAAAACGCTTCCTACGGCTGGGGCCTCCCAAGCGCAAACTGGAAATCGCTACCACAGGACATTCTCTCGACGTTTTGTAGGGTCCACAAAACATTCCAGGTCTCCGATAGGGCGCGCAGCGGGTAAACTTCCTTGCATTAAGAGGGAACTAGATTTCTCCACATATGTGCATAACTACCTCTTCGACTCCAGGGAGCCCCAAGCTGTCTCCGTAACTGTATGAAAAAGAACTAGTTACTGAAATTTGCGTTTATGCTCCGAGTTCCACCGCGTGGCGTCTGAATTGCTTCACGTTCATCGCTGGATTGTTCAAGCGCTGCGCGAGATTCTGATGCCTGAACTGTAATGTGGCGCTAGCACACTGGCGGGCTGTTGAATGGAAGCAATGACGACACAACCAGTATTTTGCGTGGTCAGCTCACTGCCATTGAGCAGCCAGATCACCAGGTTCCCTGGTTCCAGCATTCGTTGACAAGAATTCCTATGATGAGGCCGATGGCAGTTCAGATCCAGAATCCTACTTCGGTCACTTCCTAGAAAGTTGGTTTTACCTTAGGGACTAGCTCTCTATGACGAGAAGATCGATCAATCTAATCCAGTTCTGGCTGACAGCCGGTTTTTTGTGTATTCCCGGCATTGCTTTCTCGTCGGCGAGTTACATCCGCTTCAAGTCCGGATATTTCGCCGAAGCAAAGATCGATGTCTATCCGTACCTAGTTTTCACTGTCTTAGTAACGTTGCTATGGTCTCTTATTGTGGAGCACCTGGGACTTAATAGGCTCACCACCTTGCGGACCCTTCAAACTGGGATCAGGGTGACGACCAAGGCCACGGTGTATTGTACGCTGCTCGCGCTCTCACTGGTTTTCTTCTACAAGACCGCGAGCTTCGCCCGTGTTTTCGTCGTGGTCGGCTGCAGTCTGATCTTTGTTTTGAGTCTTGGGCTGATTCACTTAATCCGTGGGGCGATGCATGCCATAGAACGGTCTCCAACCGGTCGCTTCCCCGTCGCGATCCTGGGAGTAGACGACTTCGCGCAAGGCGTCGCCCGCCATCTTTCCGAGAGCCAACAGGCGCGTTGCAAAGTTACTTGCTTTGTCGCATTGCCGGATCAAATTGTATCGACCCTGAATTCGCCTGTGCTCGAGTGGAACCGACTGGACGACGTCGTGGACGTATTCCATTGCTCGGAAATTGTGGTAGCCCTGCCGCCACACCGCATGGGTGAGGCACAAAATATTCTTCGCACTGTTCAGCTCTGGGGAAGCGCGCCTTCGACGCCATCTTTTCTTTTTCTGTTCTTCTCGTCGCTTTGCCGCTCATTCTCCTCATCGCCCTCGCCATCAAGCTCACCTCCCGCGGCCCTGTCTTTTTCACGCAAGAACGCATTGGTCTTAACGGCCGCCGCTTCAAAATGCTGAAATTCCGTACCATGTACCTACAGGATTCGCGCGCTTCAAACTCACTACATACACTGCGGAATGATCGACGCATTACTCCCATCGGCCGTCTTCTCCGCCGAATTAGTCTTGACGAATTACCCCAGTTCATCAATGTGCTGGAGGGCCATATGAGCGTCGTCGGTCCGCGCCCTGAGCTCACCTTCTACGTCCAAAAATTCCGCCAGGAAATCCCCTCTTACATGGCCCGCCACAACGTCAAGTGCGGCATCACCGGCTGGGCGCAGGTCAACGGTTTGCGGGGCAGCGACACCTCTATCCCGCACCGAATCGAGTATGACCTCGACTACATGCGGAATTGGAGTATGCTGCTGGACTTGAAGATCATCTTATTGACAGTTTTAAATGGCATCGTAAGCAGGCACGCTTATTAGCCAGTATTCTCAATAACGCCGAGCTTCCTTTTCTGTCAGAAAACACCACCTTGCTCAACATCTCTTCTTTTCAGTGGGGTAACCTGAATGCGCGTTCTCATCACGGGTGGCGCAGGATACATCGGCAGCCACACAGCAAAAGCTCTGTGGCTGGCCGGCTTCGAGCCTGTCGTCTACGACAATCTATCCACAGGACATCGGTGGGCCGTTAAGTGGGGCCCTCTCGTCGAAGCGGACATTTCTGATTGCAGTGCCCTTAAGCACGCCATCCGGCAATACGACATCACCGCTGCCATACATTTTGCCGCGCACGCCTATGTCGGCGAATCCATGCACGAACCGCGCCGCTACTTTCAAAACAACGTGATCGGTACCCTCAACCTCCTGGAGGGCCTCCTCGACGCAGGTGTCCGCCGCTTCGTCTTTTCTTCCAGCTGCGCGGTCTACGGTATCCCAAATGTGATTCCCATTCCTGAAGATCACCCGAAGCTGCCCGTGAATCCCTACGGCGAGTCCAAGCTCTTCATCGAGCGTGCCCTCGATTGGTACGGCCGCGCCTACGATTTTCGCTGGGCCGCCCTGCGTTATTTCAATGCGGCAGGAGCCGACTCCAGCGGAGAACTCGGCGAAGTTCACAATCCTGAAACGCACCTGTTGCCCATTGTCATCGAAACGGCCATGGGCAAGCGCGGCAGTTTCGAAATGTATGGAGTGGATTATCCGACCACGGACGGCACTGCCATCCGCGATTACGTCCACGTCTCAGACCTAGCCGAGGCTCACGTTCTCGC
>WNFC01003180.1_pt1 | contig 17730 bp, 15 predicted proteins | sample 5400541 | NCBI WGS metagenome assembly WNFC01 (sample SAMN13153342, study PRJNA577476) | soil metagenome | isolation source: 120 cm saprolite under Douglas fir tree site 2 hole 2 replicate 1 | place: USA:California | collected 2015-04-18
CATACGGTGAGCGTGCCAGGCGCCCAGCGGACCCGGCAGGTAAACTCGGGACGGACGGCGTGGATGGCGAGAAAGTCGATAAGCGGCGCGCTCTCGGCCTCGGTCATGTCCGCAAAACGAATGGTATGGCTGCGATTAAGATAGAGCGCCTTGCGGCCGGTGGCGGGATGGGTGCGGACCACCGGGTGCAGCGCCTCGTAGGATTCCGCATCGGCGAGACCTTGGAGCTTCATGCCGCCGATATCAGCTTGACGGTTGATCCGCCCGCCGCCGCTCTTGAGGGCGGCATTGTTGACGCCGACGACGCCGCTGAGCAGGTCGCGCATGCCTTCGGACAGCGACTCATAGGCAAGGTACTGATTGGCGAAAAGCGTGTCGCCACCATAGGGCGGCGTCTCCTTGGCATAGAGCAGCGTCGCCAGCGGCGGTCGCTTCAGATAGGTGCTGTCGGAATGCCAGGCGCCACCGAAATTCTTGCCCTCGTGCGCCTCCTTGACGATCTCGAAGATCTGCGGATAGCCGTCGATCCCCTTGACGAAGGGATAGTCGCTCGGCTCACCGAAACGCCGTCCGACCGCCATCATGTCGTCGAGCGACAGGTCCTGGTCGCGAAAGACGATGACGAGATGCTCGAGAAATGCACGATGGATCTCCGACCAAACCTGGTTGCCCTGCTCACGCTTGAGATCGACACCGCCGATCTCGGCACCCATGGCGCCGGCGAGCGGCCGCACCTCGATCGTCTCGTACATCATGCCGTTCTCTCCGCCTTTCCCTTTTGCCGACGAAGCAGCTTATCATGACCCCGGCTCGGTCAAAGAGGTGGTGAAGAAGATGGCCAAACGGATCGCCTTCGTCGGTGCAGGTGCCCTCGGCGGCTATGTCGGCGGTTACTTTGCCCATGACGGTCACGACGTCACGCTGATCGATCCGTGGCCGGAACACATCGAGACGATCCGCCGGCACGGACTGACACTCACCGGATTGACCCCGGAAGAGCATCTAACGGTGACGGCGGCGAAGACCATGCACCTGACCGAGACGCAGAGCCTCGCCAAGCAAAACCCGATCGACATCGCCTTCGTCGCGGTGAAATCGTATGACACCGAATGGGCGACCATGCTGATCCGGCCCTATCTGGCGCCGGACGGCTACGTCGTCTCACTGCAGAACTGCCTCAACGAGGAGCGCATCGCCGGCATCGTCGGCTGGGGCAAGACGGTCGGCTGCATCGCTGCGCGCATCTCTGTCGATCTTCACGAGCCCGGCCGCATACGGCGGACGGTGGCCAAAGGCGGCGCCCTGCACACGGTCTTCCGCGTCGGCGAGGTGCATGGCCGCGTCACCAAGCGCGCCGAGGAATTGGCCGCGATGATCGCCGGCATCGACAGCGTCAAGGTGACGACCAATCTGTGGGGCGAGCGCTGGTCGAAGCTCTGCCTCAACGGCATGCGCAACGGCGTCTCGGCGGCGACCGGCCTCTCAGGAAATGCCGGCGATCGCGACGATACGATCCGCCGCTTCGCCATCCGTCTCGGCGGCGAGACCGTGCGCATCGGACAGGCGCTCGGCTATGAGCTCGAGCATATCGGCAATCTCGACCCAGACCGCCTCGCCCTCGCCTCGGAGGGTGACCGCACCGCCCTTGCCGAGATCGAAGCCGTGATGATCGCCGGCTCGAACACCGGCACGCGAAGCGACCTTCAGCGTCCCTCGATGGGCCAGGACATGCTCAAGGGACGGCGCACCGAGATCGACTTCCTCAACGGCTTCATCGTCGAGAAGGGCCAAGCGATCGGCCACCCGACCGCGGCGAATGCCGCCCTGACCGAGATCGTCAAGCGCGTCGAGCGCGGCGAGCTTCCGGCGCGACCCGAGAACATTACCGGGTTGTGAGGGGCAAATATCCGCCGCCCCTCAGGCCGACGGTTTGCCGATCAGCACGTCATGCAACGCCTGCCAGCTCGCTGCATCCGGGCTAAGCAATAGCCCTCCACCGGTCTCGCGCGGTGTGTAGGACGAGCCGTCGAGCCGAGCGCTGAAGCCGCCGGCTTCGCGGTGAATGAGCTGACCCGGCGCATGGTCCCAGGGATAAAGACGGTTATATAGCGCGAAATGCGCCTTGCCGCTCGCCAGCGCGAGATATTCGTGGCCAGCGCAGCGAAAATTGAAGACGGACCCGACGAGATTTGAGCGCCCGCCAATGCGGCGCGCAAGCTGACGATTACCGAAGCGCAAGCTGAGCGCGCCGCTCATGCCGCCAGGCGCGGAGCCGGGCGCCACGGTAAGTCGTCGACCGTCACACCACGCCCCCTCCCCGGCCAATGCCATCGTCGTCATGCGTTTAACCGGGTCGTGAATCCACGCCGCCCGCGTTTCTCCGCGCCGGACCAGCCCGACCATGATCGCGAAGATCGGGATCCCGGCGGCGAAATTGGCGGTGCCGTCGATCGGATCGACGACCCAGACGGGATCATCGCCCGCAAGCAGATCGAGAACGCCGCCATCGGCGGCGACCGCCTCTTCACCAACGACCACCGAACCCGGCAGAATCTCGCGCAATGCCGGCGTCAAGCGGCGCTCGGACGCGACGTCGGCAACGGTGACCAGATCGCCCGGGCTCTTCTCGCTGATGTCGCCGGTTTCGAGCTTCTCGAAGCGCGGCATGACCTCCTCGTCCGCGACTTCGACGATCAGCCGTCGGACTTTCTCGCTATCGATTTGCATCCGCTAGTGCAGTGTCGCGCGGTGCTTGAAGCGGCCGATATCCGCAGGCGACAGCCGGATAGCGAAATGCGCACGCGTGTCGTCGTCGCGCCGCGTCAGCACCTCGCCGTGCCGATAGAGCCAGGCGATCGCCGCACCATCGCTCAGCGGAACGTCGAGCTCGACGGCGGCGCGGTCGGCATCGAAACGCCGGTCAAAAACCGCGATCAAGGCCGCACAGCCCTCGCCGGTGACCGCCGAGAGCGGCACGGCGTCGTCGTTGCGTCGCGCCTGATTGAGGAGCGCGCTACGCTCCGCTTCGCTGAGCAAATCGATCTTGTTGAGGACCTCGACCATGCCGTTCTCGACCGCCTCGCCGAGCCCGAGCTCGCCGAGCACAGTATGGACATCTCGGCGCTGCGCCTCGCTCTCCGGATGATGGACGTCGCGGACGTGGACGACGAGATCGGCCTCGGTCACCTCTTCCAATGTGGCCCGGAAGGCGGCGACGAGATGGGTCGGAAGGTCGGAGATGAAGCCGACGGTGTCCGACAGTATCGCTTGACGACCCGATGGCAGCCGGATGCGGCGCATCGTCGGATCGAGGGTCGCAAAGAGCAGATCCTTGGCGACCACCGTGGCGTCGGTGAGTCGATTGAACAGCGTCGATTTGCCCGCATTGGTATAGCCGACCAATGCGATCACCGGATAGGGCACGCGCTGGCGCGCTGTGCGATGGAGGGCGCGCGTGCGCTTGGTAGCTTCGAGCTCGCTCTTCAACTTGGCGATACGCTCGCCGATCAACCGCCGGTCAATCTCCAACTGGCTCTCGCCCGGCCCGCCGAGGAAGCCGAAGCCACCGCGCTGGCGCTCGAGATGCGTCCAGGACCGTACCAGGCGCGAACGCTGATAGCTGAGCGCCGCCAGCTCGACTTGAAGTCGTCCCTCATGGGTGCGCGCCCGCGCACCGAAGATCTCGAGGATGAGACCGGTGCGGTCGATCACCTTGCACTTCCAAGCACGTTCGAGATTCCGCTGCTGCACCGGCGAGACCGTCGCATCGACGACGGCGACACCGACCTTCTCCGCCGCGATGATCTCGCCCAGGGTCGCAACCGAGCCGCTGCCGAGGAGCGTCGCCGGCCGCATCTGCCGCAATGGGACAATCTCGGCGCGCGCGATATCGAGATCGATCGCCCGCGCGAGACCGACCGCTTCCTCGAGGCGTGCCTCGGGCGAGCGGCCGAGCTCGCCCTTATCTTTGGGCAACTTGAGCGCGGGATGCACGACCAGGGCGCGACCGATCGTCGTGCCCTGGCTATTGCTGCCCTGGTTATGGGTTGTCGACGTCGTCAAGTCAGACTTCGTCATCCTCTTTGGGAGGTTCGAACAGCTGAACCGGCTGCGCCGGCATCACCGTCGAAATCGCGTGTTTGTAGACGAGCTGAGAATGCGCGTCGCGCCGCAACAAGACACAGAAATTGTCGAACCACGTGATAATGCCTTGCAGTTTGACCCCATTTACGAGAAACACCGTTACCGGGGTCTTGTTCTTGCGGACATGATTGAGAAAGACATCTTGTACGTTTTGTGATTTTTCCGACATGGGTATTTTCCCCTTATCGCCACTTCTTGGAGCCCATCGGGCCCGGATATCGTCCGGCCGGCGCGGCACACCCACGCCAAGTCTCCTTCTCTAACAAAATTGGTAGGCGAAGGGAAATCACAAGCCCCGGATATGTAGAAAAAGCCCGGAACAATCCTTGAACGCAGCGTGCGGCTTATAAAGACTGAACTCGGCATCCTCCGGATGTGCCGGCCCCAGCAAAACCGGCACGCAACCGGCATTGAGCGCGCACTCGACGTCGATCGCGGTATCGCCGACATACCAGACGTTGGGGCCGGCGGCGATACCGCTGCCTTCGAGGGCCAGCCGGATTGGCGCCGGATCCGGTTTGTCGGCGGTGGCATCGGTCGCGCCGACCAGGCGCGTGAAATAGCGGCTCCAGGCGAGATGCTCGGCTTCCCGCCGCAGTACCCTGCCGGTCTTATTGCTCACCACGGCGAGATAAAATCCGGCGGCGTGGAGATGCTCGAGCAGTGCCTCGGCACCCGATAGCGCCGTCAACCGCTCGAGATGGATCGCCTGGAATGCATCCAAATAGATGCGCCGCGCCTCCTCCCAGCGCGCGCCAAACAACGCCGGAAAGCTGTCGCGCAGGCTGAGGCGAACGCGCGCCTTGCTCTCGGCGAGCGTCCACGGCGCGAGACCCATCGCCGTCAGGGTGTGACCAAGCGCATCGTGAATCACCGCCCAGGAATCGACGAGCGTATTGTCCCAGTCGAAAAGCACGGCACGCGGGCGGCTCAGCGGCACATTGCTCATGCGGTGCCTCTCATGCGATGTCTGGCCGTGCCGCCTGCTCGTCGCTATGCACCGAGTAGAGCGCGCGTAACTTGCGGCCAAGCGGACCGGGCCTGCCATCGCCAATCACCGCCTCATCGATACGCACGATGGGCAGAACCGGAGAGGTCGTGCTGGTGAGGAAAGCCTCACGGGCGGCCTTGGCCTCGATCACGCTGAACGGCCGTTCAGTGAAGTTGAGGCCGGTCCGCTTGGCGATGTCGAGCAGGGCAACGCGCGTGCATCCGTTGAGAATGGCGCTGCTCGCCTGGCGCGTCACCAGTTCCCCCGCGGCCGTGACGATCCAAGCATTGGTCGAGGTTCCCTCGGTCACCATGCCGTCGCGATCGACTTGCCATGCCTCATAGGCGCCGGCCTCGCGCGCTTGCTGCTTGCCCAGTACATTCGGCAGGAGCGCAATCGACTTGATGTCGCAGCGCGCCCAGCGGATGTCCGGAATCGTGATGACGCCAATCCCCTCGTCCAACGCTTTCGGATTGGCCACCCGTACCCGACGCGCCGTGACCACGAGGGAAGGGCGTGTGTCAGCAGGAAACGGGTGGTCGCGCGGCGCGACCCCACGCGTTGCCTGAAGATAGACAATACCGTCGCAGACGCGGTTTCGTCGAATGACCTCGCGCAGCACGATCGCAAGAGCCGGTCGCGACATCGGCGCGGCGATGCGCAATTCGGCAAGCGAGCGGTCGAGCCGCGCGAGGTGGAGCACCTCGTCGACCAGCCTACCCGCTTGCACCGCTACGACCTCGTAGACGCCGTCGGCAAACTGATAGCCGCGATCCTCGATATGGACCGCTGCGTCGGCCTGCGGCAGATAACGTCCGTTTACATAGGCAATGCGTGACATCGCGACTTCGCTCTCGCTCAAGATTGCAGTATCACCCCCGGTCTTTCCGGTACCCAGCGACAATGCCCGCTCGCACGACGCCTGACAACCGGCAGTGCAGCCCGGCACGCAAGACAGTCATCCTTCGAACGTTGACAGCCAGCGCCACTAATATGGTAGCATGTAACAATCGATGTCGCCGTGACGAGCGACGTGGATAGGGAGAGAAAATGACGCTTGGCACCGCCAGTACCTCGGCCAAGCTCGACGCTGCTCGGGCGACAGTGACCGGTCAGACGGCCGGGGTCGTGCCGATGCGGCGCCAAACGATCGGCGGGCAGATTCGGGCCGTCCTGCGGCGGGAAATTATTATCGGGCAACTCCTTCCGCGCGCCATGTTGTCGGAGCAGGAGTTGTCGCAGCGCTTTGGCGTATCGCGCACGCCGATCCGCGAGGCGCTGATCAAGCTGGCCGACGAGAACCTGGTCGAGATCTACCCGCAATACGGCTCGTTCGTCGCGCCGATCAAGCTGCAGGACGTCTTCGACAGCCAGTTCGTCCGCGAATCGCTCGAATGCGCGGCGATCGAGCGGGCGGTCGAGCGCATCGACGCGACGCAGGTCAAGGCGCTGCGGGCGATCCTCCAGCGCCAGCGGCAGCTGCATCGCAGCGGCGACCACAACGAATTCTTCCTCGCCGACGAGCGGATGCACGCGCTGATCATGGACATCGCCGGCCATGCCAATGCGTGGCGCCAGGTCGAGAACGCTAAGGCGCAGATGGACCGCGTCCGTCATCTCTCGATGCGCATCGTGCGCAAGCGGCCCTCGGTGATCGCCGAGCACGGCCTCATCGTTGATCGCCTGATCCATCGCGATCGCGAGGGCGCGCTGGCGGCGATGCGCAGCCATCTGCGCGGCCTCTTCCGCTCGATTGAGTTGCTGCGCGCCAACAATGCCGGCTACTTCGCCGTTGACGGGAGCGAGGCGTCGGGCCTCCCGTCCCGGGTCCCGCCGCCGGCCGCCACGAAGAAGGCCGCACGTCGCTGACAAGCCGACCTTCTGGAATCGATAAATAAATTTGCAAGGGAGGAAGAATCCATGGACATGAAACCAACGCGTCGCGCCGTCGTTACCGGTCTCGTCGGGGCGGCGCTCACCGACTTCCGCGCCCTGGCGCAGGGGGCGTTGCAGCTGCCTAAGGCGCCGGTTGCGCTCAACATCGTCGACGTGGCGGGCAATCTCGCCCTCACCCAGCAGGCGATCGAGAACTATCGCAAGCTCAAGCCCAACCTCGTCTCGAAATTCACCTTCACCAAGGCGCCGGCACCGGAGCTGCCGGGCAAGATCAAGGCGCAGCAGGATGCCGGACGTGTCGATATCGACGCGGTGCTGACCGGCATCGATGTGCTGTCGGCCGGCGTCGACCAGAAATTGTGGATCCCGCCGCTGCCCGATTTCGCGGCGTCGCTGCCGAAGCTCGACGACATCTACCTGGCGGGCGCCAAGGCCATGCAGGGCCTAGCGCAGAACCAGGGCGTCTGCATCGTCTATTGCCCGGCCGGCCCGCTCCTCGAATTCATGCCGGACCGCGTCAAGCCGGCGCCGACCACACCGGATGAGCTGCTCGCCTGGGTCAAGGCGCATCCCAACCGCTTCATGTACGCCCGCCCGGCGAATTCCGGGCCCGGTCGCGTCTTCATGATGGGCCTGCCCTATCTCCTCGGCGACAAGGACCCGCACGATCCCAAGGACGGCTGGGACAAGACCTGGGCCTATCTCAAGGAGCTCGGCCAATCGATCGAATACTACCCGTCCGGCACCGGGCCGACGATGAAGGAGCTCGGCGAGGGCTCGCGCGACATGATCCCGACCCAGATGGGCTGGGACATCAACCCGCGCGCCCTCGGTGTCGTGCCGAAGGAGGCTCAGGTGGTTGCGCTTAAGGGCTTCCACTGGATCATGGATGCGCATTATCTCTGCATCCCCAAGGGCGTGGCGCCCGAGAAGGTCGCAGTGCTCATCGATCTCCTGGCCTATCTGCTCTCGAAGGAGGCGCAGGCGACGACCTATGACAGCGGTTATTTCTATCCCGGCCCGGCGGTCAAGGACGTGCCGCTGTCGCTAGCGCCGACGGAGAGCCAGCAGATCATCAAGGAGTTCGGTCGGCCAGAATACGAGAAGCTGATCGCCGACAATCCGCTCGAGCTGCCGCTCCTGCCGGACAAGCTGGTCTATGCGTTCAGTCGCTGGGATGAGCAGATCGGCGGCGCGAAGACCAAGTGAGGGGAGACCGATCGGCATGATCGCAGCGTCGCGCGACTTCCGCCAATTGCGGCTCGACGGCGTAAGCCGCGATTTCGGCAGCCTAAACGCGCTGCGTGACGTGACGCTCAAGGTCGGGCGGGGTGAGTTCATCGCCCTGCTCGGCCCGTCGGGCTGCGGTAAGTCGACGGCGCTCAACTGCCTGGCCGGCTTGCTGCCGCTCACCGGCGGCAGCATCTGGCTCGACGATGCGCGCATCGACCGGCTGAAGCCGGAAGGGCGCGGCTTCGGCATGGTGTTCCAGAATTATGCCCTGTTTCCGCATATGAGCGTGCGCAAGAATATCGGCTTCGGCCTCAAGATGCAGGGACGGCCAAAAGCCGAAAGCGAGCGCAAGATCGAGGAGGCGCTCGCCCTCGTCCGCCTCGTCGAGCAGGGCGACAAGCTGCCGGGGCAGCTCTCGGGCGGGCAGCAGCAGCGCGTCGCCATCGCGCGCGCCATCGTCATCGAACCGCCACTCGTCCTGATGGACGAGCCGCTCTCGAATCTTGATGCCAAACTCCGCCTCGAGATGCGTGCCGAGATCCGCCGCATCCACACCCTCGTCGGCTCGACCACCATCTACGTCACCCACGACCAGGACGAGGCGCTGTCCCTCGCCGACCGCATCGTCGTATTGCGCGACGGCATGGTGCGGCAGGTCGGCACGCCGGCGGAGCTCTACGCAAGGCCAGCGCATGCCGATGTCGCAGAGTTCATGGGTTATCGCAATCTCGTGCCCTCGCACGCCTTCGCCTCCGGCAACGGGACGATGAGCGTCACGGTCGCCGGGGCAGCGATCAAGGGCACGCCGCTCGAGACGCTTGCCGACGGGCCTGTGACGGTCGCCATCCGGCCAGACGATCTGACGCCGCGCGCGGAGGGACCGATCGTCGCCACCGTTGCCACCGCCGAATATCGCGGCCGCGATTTCTACGGCACCGCGACGGCCGGGGACGACACCGAGCTGTTCTTCCGCTCGGAGCAGAAAGTCGCGCCGGGCGAGGTGCTCGCTCTCGGTGCCGATGCGCCGCGGGTGCTGATCTATGCGGGCGCGCCGGCATGACCATCGCGCTCGGCAAGGCGGCGCGTGGTGCGGCGCCCGATCGGCTGCCGCTGCGCCTCATCCTCGCCCAACGCGGCATCGACGGCGTCGCCCTGCTCGTGCTGCCCTCCGTCATCTTCATCCTCGCCCTCTTCGTCTATCCCTTCCTCTACGGGCTGGTCCTCTCCTTCGAGCCGAAGACCGGCGGCTGGCTGCGGAACTATCAGCATTTCTTCGCCGAGCCGTTCCTCTACAAGACGATCTGGACGACGCTGCAGCTCGCCGTGCCCGCGACGCTGGTCAATATCCTGCTGTCGGTGCCGGTCGCCATGCGCGTGCGACTGATGCGGCGCCAACGCCTGCTCACCACCATCCTGGTGCTGCCGATCACGCTCGGCACGGTGCTGATCGCCGAGGGCCTGCTCAACTATCTCGGCCCGCAGGGCTGGCTCAACCGGGTAGTGCTGCTGCTCGGCCTCTCGCCTAGCCCGCTGCGCCTGGTGCACAATTACTGGGGCGTTTTCCTGTCGCTTATCATCTCGGGCTTCCCCTTCACCTTCCTGCTGACCTTGTCCTACATCACCGGGATCGATCCCTCGCTCGAGCAGGCGGCGGCGACCTTGGGCGCCAATGCCCGGGCGCGCTTCCGCCACATCTTCCTGCCACTCCTTGCACAAGGCCTCGCCATCGCCTTCTGCCTGTCCTTCGTGCAGACCTTTGCGGTGTTCCCGTCCGCCGTCCTGCTCGGTGCGCCGGCGGGGCCGACGCGGGTCATCACCATCGCCGCCTATCAGGCGGCCTTCGAGCAATACGACTACTCGCTGGCCTCGGCGATCGCCATGATCATGGGCGCCGTGCAGCTCGTCATCGTCGTTGCCGTGCTGGCGGCGCGCGGCCTGGTCTATCGCGGCCCGGCCGGCTCGGCGAAGGGATGAGGGCGGTGAAGCGTGACGAGAAGCTGTCCGCCCGGCTGTGGACCATCGCGGTCTGGGCTCTGGTGATCTTCTTCGTCGTCAACCTCGCCGCGATGATCGCCACGGTGGTGGTGAATTCGCTCGGCACGCGCTGGCTCGGCACCTGGCTACCGGCTGGCTTCACGACGAAATGGTATTTCGCCGCCTGGGGCGAGTTCCAGCTTGACGACGTGCTGATCGTCACCTTCCAGGTCGTCGGCGCCGTCGTCCTGCTCTCCGCCCTGCTCGGCGTGCCGGCGGCCTATGCGCTGGCGCGCCGCGACTTCCCGGGCAAGAAGCTGGTCACCCTGCTCTTCCTCTTGCCGCTGCTGGTGCCGTCGATCACCTTCGGTATCCCGCTGGCGACGGTGCTCTACAAGGCCGGGCTCGCCGGCTCGATGTCGGGCGTCATCCTCGCCAATCTGGTCCCCGCCGTGCCCTTCGTTATCCTGGTGATGATCCCGTTCGTCGAGCAGATCGACCCGCGCATTGAGGCGGCGGCACGCGTCTTCGGTGCCGGGACCGGCCGGATGTTCGTCTATGTCCTGCTGCCGCTGCTGGCGCCCGGCGTGCTCGCCGCGCTGCTCCTCGTCCTCGTCCGCACCATCGCCATGTTCGAGCTGACCTTCTTCACCGCCGGCCCGACCAGCCAGACGCTTGTCGTGGCGCTCTATTACGCGGTCTATGCGGCAGGCGTGCGGGCCGGCCAGTCGATCGATGCCATGGCGGTGGTCTACATGGTAACAACGCTGGTGTGGCTGCTCGTCGCGCTGCGCTTCGTCAATCCGACGCAGATCGTGACCCGCGCCAAGCGCGAGCAGACGGGCTGAGCCACCGGGCGCGTTCAACCGTCTCCCGTCGGCCAAGTGCCCTGCCGCCCGCGCGAAAGCCTGCTCCGCCAGTCTGGTTTAGAACTGTCAGGCCCCGAGCTTGGCGCCACGTTCACCATTGAAAACGCCAAGTGATTTAAGCTTGCGATGGAGGGCGGAGCGCTCCATCCCGACGAAGGCGGCGGTGCGTGATATGTTGCCGCCGAAGCGGGTGACCTGGGCAACCAGATATTCGCGCTCGAAGACCTCTCGCGCGTCGCGCAGCGGCAGACTCATGATCTCGCCGCCCTTGTCCCATTTGACGACCGCCGGAGCGATGGCGCCAATCTCGGTCGGCAACATGTCGGCGCGGATCGGCTCACGCACCTCGCCGGGTGCCATGATGAGCAGCCAGTCGACGGCGTTGCGCAGCTGTCGAACATTGCCCGGCCATTCATACGCCTGCAAGGCGGCCATCGCATCCTCGCCGAATTCGCGCGGCGTCAGACCGGCGGCGCCGGCAGTGCGCGCCATGAAGTGGCGGGCGAGGAGCGGGATGTCTTCGCGACGTTCGCGCAGCGGCGGCACCTTGATGGGTACGACATTGAGCCGATAGAATAGGTCCTCGCGCAAACGCCCAGCGGCGATCTCGCCGGCCAGATCGCGGTTCGACGAGGCGACGACCCGAACGTCGACCTCGACGCGGCTGCCGCCGCCGACCCGCTCGAAGGTCTGCTCCTGTAGGACGCGGACGATCTTACCCTGCGTCTCGATCGGCATGTCGGCGACTTCGTCAAGCAGCAGCATGCCGCCGTGCGCCTGCTCGAAAGTGCCCACCTTGCGCGGCTGATCCGGGTCCTCGCCTCCTGCCTCGGTGCCGAACAGCTCGATCTCCAGCCGGTCGGGGCGCATCGTCGCGCAATTGAGCGCGACGAACGGACCGCCGGCGCGTCGCGAGCGCGCATGCAGCAGCCGGGCGACGACTTCCTTGCCGACGCCCGCCGGGCCGGTGATCAGTACCCGGCTGCCGGTCGGCGCAACCCGATCGATTTGCTGGCGGAGCTGATTGGTTGCTGGCGAGTTGCCGACGAGCTCGACATCGCCGCCAGCCCGCAGCCGCAGCTCCTGATTCTCCCGCCGGAGCCGTGCCGCCTCGATGGCGCGCTCGACCACCAGCAACAGGCGATCCGACTTGAATGGCTTTTCGATGAAATCGTAAGCGCCAAACTTGATCGCAGCGACCGCCGTCTCGATGTTGCCGTGACCGCTGATCATGACCACCGGCAAGGCGGGCAACTCGCGGCGGATCACTTTGAGGATTTCGATGCCGTCAAGCTCGCTGCCCTGCAGCCAGATGTCGAGAATGACGAGCGATGGTTGGCGCGAGCGAATCGCCGACAAGGCCTGCTCGCTGTTGCCGGCCTCGCGAGTCTGATAACCCTCGTCCCTGAGGACGCCCCCGATGAGCATGCGGATGTCAGCCTCATCGTCGACGATGAGGATCTCAGTTGTCATGCAGATATCCCTGCCGTTTGCCGCTGCCGAGCGCGACGCATGCTACCATCGCCAATCCTTTCCTGCGCTCAAGAACGCAAAACAAGAAAGTAGACGCATTTCCCCTCTGAGGTCAGTCACCTTCGACGGTGACCCGGGTGGCAGCGGCTGGAGCGATATCGCGGCCCTTCGACGGCCCGGCTGCCTCGACCAAGGGGAAAATCAGCTTGACGACGGCCCCGCCGTCACGATCTTCCAACACCAGTCCGCCGCCGTGCTCTTCCATGATTTTCTTGACGATTGCGAGGCCAAGCCCCGTGCCCTTCGCGCGCGTCGTCACATAGGGCTCTGTCAATCTCTCGCGCTCCTGTTGCGGCAGCCCCTTGCCGTTATCTTCAACAGCAACCAGCACGTGTCCTTGCGTCGCCTGCAGTCGCACGATGATGCGGCCGGGCGGCAGCTCGCCGGCCGGGCCGGATCGACCTTGGATCGACTCGACGGCATTTTTCAAGAGATTGGTGAGAGCCTGGCCGACGAGACGCGCATCACAGGCAACCACTAGTGACGGATCGGGCGCGACGATCTCGAAATCGATGTCGGTTTGCGCATTGCGCTGCAGGAAGACCGGCTGACGGCAAACCTCCAAGAGATTTTCGTGCTTAATCGTTGGCGCCGGCATACGCGCGAAAGACGAGAATTCATCGACCATCCGGCCGATATCCTCGACGTGGCGGATGATCGTGTCGGTGCAGATCGAGAATGTCTCGGGGTCGCTGTGGATCTCGCGGAGATATTTCCGCTTGAGCCGCTCGGCCGAAAGCTGGATCGGCGTTAACGGGTTCTTGATCTCGTGGGCGATGCGGCGGGCGACGTCGGCCCATGCCGCCTTGCGCTGTGCCGAAAGCAGCTCCGTCACCTCGTCGAAGGTGACCACATAGCCCTTGATCTCGCCTTCCTCCTGCTCGGCAGCAATACGCGCCAGCAGAACGTGATTGCGGCCACGTCGGGCAATCTCGATCTGCGATTGCGCCAAACGGTCCGGTCGCCGGCTCGCCGCATCGAGGAGCTCGGTCATTTCCGGCACGACGTCGGCGAGATCGTGGCCGATGAAGTGATCGAGCTCGGTGGCGAGGAGCAGCGAGGCCGAGCGATTGGTCAGATTGAGGCGACCCAGCTGGTCGAGGCCGATGACCCCTGCCGAAACACCGGCCAGCACGGTCTCGGTGAAGCGGCTGCGCTGATCCAGCTGCTCATTTGCCTCGAGCAGCTCGCTTTGTTGGCTCTGCAGTTGATTGGTCATCCGGTTGAAAGCTCGACTTAGCGAGGCGAATTCACTATCGCCGGTGCCTTCCGGTACGCGCGCGGCAAGATCGCCGCCGCGCACCCGCTCGGCGGCCGCAATCAGCACACCGATCGGTTCAACCATCTGACTGGCGAAATTGATCCCGAAATAGACCGCAGCGAAGAGGAAAAGGAGGGCGACGATGAGAAAGACCAGCGCGAAGGTCACTTGAAATCCGGAACGCTGGCCCTCGAGCTGCTCGTACTGCGCGACTGCGCGTTGCGTCTGCTCCATGTGCGCCAGCACCTGGGGCTCAACGAAGCGGCCGATATAAAGATAGGCGCCGGGGAATTGATCGAGCCGAACCAAGGCGCGCACGCGGTCGTCGTTGTCGCCGGTGACGATTGCGACGTCGCCACTGTGCGCCTGCTGGAGCGCCCATTCCGGTATGAGGCCGAACTCGAGCGACAGGCTGAAGCCGGCGCGCGCCAGAACGCGACCGGAGCCATCGAATATCTCCGCCTCGTTCAGCGAGCGCAGCGCCGCTTGCGTGCGCACGACCTGTGCGAGGCGCTGCGGATTGAAACTGAGAATATAGGCCTCGCGATTGAGATCAGATGCCATCGCCAGCACATCGGCGCGGATGACTTGCTGGTGCTCATGTAGATAGGCCTCAGCCACCGCCTGCGATTCCGATAGGGCGGTGCGTACGCGCTCGCTGAACCAGGCCTCGATGCCGAAACTGAAGAACAGATAGGAGAACACCGCGACGATGATCGTCGGCGTCACCGCGACAAGGCTGAACAATACGACGAGACGGACATGCAGGCGCGAGCCCGCAAGCCCCCTGCGACGCTGAGCCCAGACCTCGACAAGCCGTTTGGCGACCACGGCCGCGAGGAGCAGCAGCAGGACGAGGTTGATGTTCAGCAGTAGCAGCACGCTGCCGCCGTTCGGTCCGAATGGCGGGATGTCGGTCATCGCCGCATAGGTGGCGATACCGGATGCGAGCGCGGCGACCGCCAGAACGACCGTAGCCTTGCGGCCGAGACCGAGCCGCCCGGTCCACCGCAGAACCCGCTGTGACAGGCTCATGCCTGCTTCCAAGAAAACAGCCCCATGGCAATCGCGGCAGCCGCGCCACTCACCGAGGTGGCGCTTGGCTCCGCCGAGCCCGGACTATCTTAGGCCGCGCATCACTTCTATGTCCAATTCGCGGATCTTCTTGCGCAGGGTGTTACGGTTGAGCCCGAGCAGCTGCGCTGCGCGGATCTGATTGCCACGCGTCGCAGCCAGAGTCAGCAGGATCAGCGGCCGCTCGACTTCGCGCAGAACGCGATCGTAGAGCCCCGCCGCCGGCAAGGTGTCCTTGTGCGCGGCATAGTATTCTTTGAGATGCCGCTCGACCGCTGCGCTTAACCCTTCGTTCGCCGGCGCCGCTGCCGGCTCGCCCGGCAGCATCGCCTCGGCGAGCTCGGCGTCGACGACCTCGGCGCCGATCACCTCCTGCGCATAGAGCGCGGTCAGCCGACGTACGAGATTTTCCAGCTCCCGGACATTCCCCGGCCAACGGTAGGATTTGAGGCGATCCATCGCCGGCTGGTCGAGAGTCTTTCCCGGCAATCCTTGAGCGCCCGCCTGGGCGAGAAAATGTCGTACCAGCGCCGGGATGTCCTCGCTACGCTCGCGCAGCGGCGGCAGCCGGATCGGCACGACGTTGATGCGGTAAAACAGGTCCTCGCGAAAGAGACCCTGGCGAATGAGCTGACGCAGGTCACGATGGGTCGCCGCAATGATGCGGACATCGGCACGGATCGGCGTGCGGCCGCCGACCGTCGTGTACTCGCCCGATTGCAGGACGCGCAGCAATCGCGTCTGTGCCTCGATCGGCATGTCGCCGATCTCATCGAGGAAGAGCGTGCCACCCTGCGCCTGCTCGAAGCGGCCGATCGACCGCGATGCCGCCCCGGTGAAGGCACCTTTCTCGTGGCCGAAAAGCTCGCTCTCGATCAGCTCACGCGGAATAGCCGCCATGTTGATGGCGACGAAAGGCCCTGTCCGCCGCTTGCCGAAATCGTGCAGCGCCCGCGCCACCAATTCCTTGCCGGTGCCACTTTCACCGGCAATCATGACCGTGAGGTCGGTTCCCATGAGGCGTGCGAGAACACGGTAAATATCTTGCATCGCGGGCGATCGGCCGATCAGCGGCAGCTGCTCCTCCGCGCCGACATCCTCCGCGGCGGCCAGCGCGGCAGCAACGGGCACCGACAGCGCACGCTGAACGACGTTGACCAGCTCGCGCAGATCGAACGGTTTCGGCAGGTATTCGAACGCACCGCGTTCGGTCGCCTTGACCGCCGTCATCAGCGTATTCTGCGCGCTCATCACGATAATGCGCAGCTCCGGTCGGATGCGCTTGATGCGCGGAATGAGATCGAGACCGTTCTCGTCCGGCATAACGACATCCGTGATGACGAGATCGCCCTCGCCGTCCGCCACCCAACGCCACAACGTCGCGGCGTTGCCGGTGGTGCGAACATCATAACCAAGCCTTGCGAGCGCTTGGTTGAGTACCGTGCGGATGGCGCGGTCGTCGTCAGCGACCAGGATCGTCGAGGCGTTCATCGTGCGACGGCCGCCGCTGGCACCGTCGGCAAGAAGACGCGAAAGATCGTGCGCCGCGGCTGACTGTCAAACTCGATGACGCCGCCATGATCGCCGATGATCTTCGCTACCAAGGCGAGACCGAGACCGGTTCCGTTCCGCTTGGTCGTGACGAAGGGGTCGAAGAGATGGGCGCGCAGATCCTCGGGAATTCCCTCCCCATTATCGCTAATCGCCACGACAAGCGGCAGGTGGACGCGACTGTCGCTACCCGGCACCGCAAGCCGCACGCCCTGCTGGTAGGACGTGGAGAGACCGATTTCGCCACCATGATCGGGCAATGCTTCGGCGGCATTCTTCACCAGGTTAAGAAAGACCTGAACGAGCATGTCATGGTTGCCGAACACCGACGGCAGCGAGGGGTCGTACTCCTCGACGAACCGATGGTGGCGGGCAAAGCCGGTATGCGCCACCTTGCGGACACGCTCCAGCACCTCGTGGATGTTGACAGCCGTGCGTTCGATCGGTCTTGCGTCGGAAAACGCTTCCATGCGGTCAAGCAGCGCGACGATCCGATCGGATTCATCGCAGATGAGCCGCGTCAGCTCGCGATCGGCGGGGATGGCGTTCTGCTCGAGCAACTGGGCGGCGCCGCGAATCCCGGAGAGCGGATTCTTCACCTCATGGGCAAGGATCGCCGCCATTGCGGTGACCGAACGGGCGGCGCTGCGATGGGTCAGCTGGCGATCGATCTTGTGAGCGATCGAACGCTCGTGCAGCGTGATCACCAACTGGCCGGGCTGCTCCACCAGCGGCGCCACCTGGATGGTCATGACGTGAGCGCCGAGACGCGGCGTCTCGATCGGCACGCTGTATTCCGCGATGCTGCTGCCGCTGCTGCGCACCGTCTCGATCAGGCTGAACAGCGGCGAATCAAGGGGCAATAGATCAGAGAGATTACAGCCGCGCAGCGTGGCGGCACTCGCTTCGAGGAACTGCTCGCCGGCATTGTTCACCCAGAGGATGAAATTGCCGTCATCGACGACGAGTACCGGATCAGGCATCGCCCCGAGTAGCGTCGCCGGATCGACGTCGCGCGGCAGTCCGGCGAACCGGAAGCCGGAAACCAAGCCACCTGGCAGCGCCGCCGATCGACCGGCAGCCGCCGCCGTCCCGAGTTCGTCTCGCCCCATACGTTGCCCCTATGCTGCAAGCCGCTCCCTAAGCGGCTCGTAGAAACTGCGAATCATCGCTTTGACCTTGATCGTGTCGGCGGTCTGATTGAC
>WNFC01008985.1_pt1 | contig 17726 bp, 22 predicted proteins | sample 5400541 | NCBI WGS metagenome assembly WNFC01 (sample SAMN13153342, study PRJNA577476) | soil metagenome | isolation source: 120 cm saprolite under Douglas fir tree site 2 hole 2 replicate 1 | place: USA:California | collected 2015-04-18
AGGCTTTATTTCCAACAGCACTTCTGTAAAAACTTTATACTCCTTCTGCAAGCAAATACTAGGGATTGGGGCTGGAGACAAGTGTCGGAAGAAGTGGGTAACGATCAGTTTCCGCGCTTTGCTTTTTCCAAGACTAATTAAAAAAAAAAATTCAAAGTAAGGACATGGGCTAGTGGGCTTGGATGAGGACAAAGAGAAACCCCGCACCAGTCTCGTAAGCCACTTCGCTAGAGTCAGTGCCCTGGATCTCTATCGCGATACCAACGAGGGAGCGTCGAATGGCCTCTCGCGAAGATGCGGCCACCATCTTGTCCTTGATCTTCGCGCCATCAGGCGACCTATACACACCGCGTTGATAAAAATAAAATAAAAACCCCCCCCACAAAGGGTTATAATAAGGGATACACGTGTCCGTCCGTGTCGTAGGGGAAAAAGGAAAAAGGAAAAAAAAAAAAAAAAAGTTAGAGTGTCACTTGCATTAGCAACCAAAACATACCAGTGGAAAAAGATGATCTTGTTGCGCAGGCCACCCTCCTCCTTCTGAAACTCAAAGTCGTACACGGCCCAGCGACACTCGTTCTCGGGCAGATCGGTGAGGAAATCCTCGTAGTCCTGCGACGTCGACTCTTTGTGCTTGATGATCTCCGTCTTGGCGTCGTTGAGTCTGAAGATGATGTACTTGTGTTTCTTCCTGAGCTTGAGCTCTTGGAACACCTCCAAGCACTCTTGGTTTACGGTTACGCCGGACGCCTGGGGAAGGGGATTATAGCGATCTGCTGACGCCGGGACAGGCGTGTTTTCGCACCATCTCTGTTCTGTGTTGGTATGGGGGCGATGTACACGCGATACGAAAGGGATGAAAGATGGCTCAACCCTCGGAACACTCTCTTCCCGTATCGCGATGGCGGTGTCCTCGGCAATCCCCATCATTACATAATCAATCTGCCTTTCTACTGTAGGCCTTTTGTACTACTATGCTACGATTCGAATACGCTGTCCAGCCACGCATCATAGTCATACTCAGGCTCCCCTGCCCCATTCTGTGTCGCTGGCATCACCTCACGCAAGTAATCAACCGAACCGGCGGGTATGTGTGCCAGGCGCAAGTCCAGCTCTGTCACGTACGGCTGCGCATGCGCAGTTCAGTGTGACGCCAAGAATCGGAAAGGGTTCCAAGACGAACCTTATTACTCGCAGCTCCTTGGAAGGCCTCGCGCAACTGATCAGGTGACGTCTGATCCTCTGTTATGTCGACCTGCAAGATGTTAGGCCCAACTCGGAACTAGAGTGCGGGTTCATGAAGACCCTACCAGGAGGTTTATGAAAGCCTCGAAGGTGATGGCGCCGTATTCTTGAAGCAGTTGATCGTAGATGATATCAAGATCCTCGTCCTTTATTGAAAGTCGTCAAAGTAGCCCTGTGAAGGCAGAAATAGGCTCACCGCATAGACAATACCTAAGCTAGCCAAGGCAGCGGCCATCTCGGCAAGATCGAGTGTGTTTGTCTCGTCCTTAACAAAGTACCGGAAAGTGCTCTCGAATTGTTCTATCTGAGCGGGAGTCAGATTACTCATGTTGCGCGACACGATCTGTGACCACCTCGGTCAGAAACAGAACCGCAGAAGGAAGAAAAAATATATATGCCTGGTTATCGATAAATGAGATTTTCTTCGCTATGCTCTGCACGACGAGCTCAAGTTCGAATTCGAGATCTTGGCATGTGAACACGGTGTAATCGTTCTCTTCGACCTTCGCGGCAATACACTCGGCCTCGGCAGCTTCGACATCCTCTAAAGCCTCTGAGAGAGCAGGTATTCGAGTCTGAATACTCTCGATTTGACGTTGCTGCTCTTCTAAGGGACCTTCCACTGTGGACAACTCGAGAGACACGGCACGCAGGCGCTCCCGGAAACCGTCTGCAAACGCTGCAAATTTCTTGCGGAGGTTCTCTTGGATTCTGTCGAGGATCAGCACCTTAGACATGAAATTCCACAAGGGTCATACTCTCGTATTTGGGCATTGATCGCCCTTGACCGTTGTGCCTCGGAAGTCAAAAGGATTTCCCATGCATGATCGATGTCCTATTCAAGCATGAGCTCGAAATTGCGAGGTTACGCAGATAATACTGACGGAAAGGGCAAGGCCGGGTGGTGGTACATACGGCCTCAACTTGTAAGTCTTGAGCTTCGTTTGAATGTTCCCCAGAAGGGTGGCAAGATCTTGCTTTTCCGTGACCCACGTTCTCTTCGTGGTCTGTTTGTACGTCGCAAAATTCGCGGCATGCTCTTTTACATCTGCATATGTACCCGTGAATTTCACTAAAGCCCACTGTTCTTGCCTCTCTTTGAGGGCAGCAAGGAGCTGTGATATTGTTACTCTTTCATCTTAACGACTTGAGACAGAGACCTGTTACGCACCGCTCGAACGCGGCGTTCATAGTCATTTCTGCTAACCCAAATGGACCGCATGAGATCTGCGAACTTCTCAATGCGACGGGAAACTGTTTCGGCCTGGTCTGTCCGAATGAAGGACGAAATATCGATCAAAGTTTTGCAGAACATGCAACAGACGCCTACCTTGAGATGAGAACGCGTGGAAATAACTAGCAACATAGGTCATGACACTACGTTCATCGGGTCGATCAGAATCGCAGAGATCTGCAACTTCTAATAGTTGCTGGTTCCATTTTATGAGCAATGATATATATCCTGTATAGTGGCAAGGAGAAGACAGACCGGGATTCCGAGCGATTGGGCAGCAACGTCGAATGCTAATTGGGTATTCCCACGGCGATCCGACTTATGAGGGGTTAACAGATACAAACTCCACGAAAGACGCAGGCCTACCTTGTCTAGTTTATCATAGTCTATCAAATCCGGTCGATGACAGTGGATCAAGGCGCATCTGAGACACCATGATCGAACCAAGGCCGGTGCGATAAGTCATAAAGGACAAACAGCGCAAGTCCGTCAGACCAGCTAAGGGAAAAATCTTGGACATCAACTTCTTTATATGGCGCCGTCTTCCGCTGACACCAGAGCAACAAGCCTTCTTTAGCGGAGAGACCTTCTTCACTTGAGGACGCGAATATGATGAGTTCGTCTGGACACGAGGAATTTTAGGGAGATCGTACTTGATATCAGCTATCGTGAATCGTAGGACGAGCGTCCAGATCATTCCGAGGATAAGCTTGAGGTTACCATCAATGATATCTGCGAAATATTTAAAAAAAGGGAAACTTGAGAAGAAACGCCAGGAGTTACCTTCGGGACCTATGTTGGTCAACTTGACGCCACGAGATGTGATGAACTCCAGTGCCTTGTTCGCGTTCTCCGCTTTCTGCACACGCATGCGCGGATTCTTGTTGTAGCGACCAAGAGAGGTATCACCTACACATACGGTGCGTAAGTTTGGTTTGGGGAATTGAAAACTGCGGATACGACATACCCATGATCTCCTAACCAAAGGTGGTCAAGGGCGGGAGCAGTGGAGCAGGCAGCCAGGTTGAAAGACCCACCATGAGTTGTATGAGCCTGACACCGTCTGAAAGGTCCTTTACAAGAGAGGACATCGGTGGGTAGCCGTTTGCCTCAAGCTTGGTGTTTAACCTGGGATAGCCTCATTAAAATCAGGCTTGGAGCATATGGGTGCGCTGCACCATTTGCAAAAAGTTCGCTCTTGAGTATTCCGAGAGAGCGTTTCAAGACTATCCATGCACGGTGTCCGATGCTGATCAGGAGCTTACAATTAGGCTACAGCAAGGGGAGATTGAGATGAGGGAAGGAGAGGAGACACAACAGACACGTGAGCGTGTTCACGGCAGAGCCTCCGCCAGACGCCAGACGCGTCCTCATATTGTACTACCGTCCAAGACAAAATGACAACTCAATTTGATAGAGTATATCATGGTCTCTCAACAGAGCCTGGAAGTGCGTTATATCACCCCTACTCTCCATATTGGTTCCCATCTCACATTTCCACTAGAATTCCGCGTAGCGTCTAGCGGCATGGCTTGGAGAGGAGAGGACGCCGAAAATGTCATTGCCATGTCATCCACAGATATCAAATGGGCACGGTGGCTTCGTGTGGCGAGGGGCTTTCAGCTTCGTGTGGGCTTGAAGGATCGTCGCCGGGAGGTCTTCGATGGGTTTGAACGCGATGTGAGTTCTTACTCGTAGATCCAAGTCTTGATTTTCGTTTGATTCTGGGTGTTAAGGATCACGACAAGCTCGCTAGCTTATTGAAGCAACATTTTACTGTTACATTGGAGACCGAGGACGTCTCAGTCAGAGGGTGGAATTGGGGAGTGACCGACTTCCGAGGTGCGCAACTTGCCCATGTTGCTAGTGCGGCTCCAGGCCCTTAAGCGCTCTCCTAACAGGCGACGAACTGGCCTTTGTTGTTGGCAATAAAACATCCTTTGAACTTCCCCTGCAGCATGTTGCCAATTCGAACATTGCAGGACGGACAGAAGTCTCTCTCGAGTTCATGGCACCCTCTGATTCCGACGGCAAAAAGCCGTCAAAAGGTCAACCTGATGAGATGGTCGAGATACGTTTCTTTGTGCCTGGACAAAGTACGCGCGTGCGGGGTTCCGATGCAGGCTCGAACAAGTCGGACGCTGAAGATGACGATGATGTGAGCGCGGCGCAAGCGTTCCACGACGCCATCAAAGAAAAGGCCGAACTTGGCCATGTCTCGGGCGACATCATCCTAAGCTTCGAGGAGGTCCTCGTCCTAACTCCCAGGGGTCGCTACGACGTCGACATGTTCCCAGACTTTTTGCGTCTACGCGGCAAAACGTACGATTACAAGATCGTGTATACGAGCATATCAAGATTATTCCTTCTACCAAAAGACGACCTCCATATTCTCTTCATCGTACGCTCCGTGAATGCCCACACCCAATTTCCTTACTAATATTTGTTCTCAAGCTTGGCCTCAATATTCCCATCCGACAGGGTCAGACTCGTTACCAATACCTGGTCATGCAATTTAGTCGTGAGGAGGAGATTACTGCTGAACTGAACATGAGCGAGTTCGTCCTCCATGATTTCCCCCTTATTCGACTTAATGATCACCGTGACCGTTAGAGAGGAGATTGCAAAGTTTGAACGGTTAGAGAAAAACTACGAGAAACCAACCTTCGAGGTTGTGTCGAGCGTCTTCCGTGCGTTATCAAAGAAGAAAATTATTAGCGCGGGCAGCTTCCAGAGGCAAGTCTTCCTTGCGTCCTTTGAAGAACTCATCGGAGACTAACATTCTGTATTTCGCAGCCGAAGTGGGCATCCGGGCCTCAAAGCAAACCTGAAAGCCGTCCAAGGCGATCTCTTCATGCTCGACAAGTTCATCTTCTTCGTCTCAAAACAACCCGTGCTTATCGAAATCTCCGATATCCACCAAGTCGTCTTTTCCCGGGTCGGCGCTGGCATTGCCACCGCGCGCACGTTCGACATGCAGATCATCACGAAGCACGGACCCGAATACATGTTCACGTCGATCAACAAGGAGGAACACGAGCTCACGGACACGTATCTCAAAGACAAGAAGGTGCGGGTGAAGAACGAGATGGTGCCGGATGGGGATCTATTGCTTGTTGCGGCAGGAGATGACTCGGACGAAGAGATGCAGAGCGTCGCCAGCGACGACGACGAGGTACCGCGCGTAAGGCGGACCGGCGACGACGACGACGATAGCGAAGACGGTAAGCATACTAAAAGCCCCCACCCGAAAACAAAGCAGAATTCCCAGTCCGCTGACGCACGCACGCTCTGCGATATAATATACAGACGAGGACTTCCGAGTGTCGTCGTCAGACGAAGGCTCCCCGACCGAGTCGAGCTCGGGCTCGGACTCGGGCGGCGCCACGGCATCGGATGCGTCCGGCGACCGCGACATGGTGAAGAAGGGGCCGAAAAAGAAGGCAAAGGCGAAAGCGCCGTCGGCCGCCAAGGACGGCGACGCGAAGAAGAAGAAAAAAGCGAGTGGCGGCGGCGAGGAGGACGAAGGGAATGACGACGGGAAGAAGGCGAAGAAAGCCAAGCCGAAGAAGCCCGTGTCTGTGTCAAAGAAGCCAAAGAAGGGCGGCGAAGTGGCCGACGCGATGGAGGTCGACTCGGAGCCCGAGAAGCCCAAGCCCAAGCCCAAGCCGAAACCAAAGCCGGTCACCAAAGCTCCGAAGGGAGAGGACGACGAACCAGCAAAGAAGAAGCAGAAGAAAACGGGAGACTGAATGTCGTCACTGTAAATACACTTCCCGTTGAGTGATCGGCTGTGTTTGTGTATAGATGATCTGTCGCTTGCTTGTCGCTTTGTTATGTTATCATAGACAGTGTTTGAAAACACCAAATAATTTTCTAAATCAAGACAGCTCTAGAACATAAGTAAATACACGACTACGGATCCGCAGAGACAGATACAAATGTTCAAGGGATCTCTAATGAGGGAAGATAGTAATGAGTGAACAAACGGCATTCGTGTGGTCTTAAAACGAGTGTGACAAATACAACACTGCGGTTCTGAAAGTGTGGTGTAGATAATACTGAAAGATAAAAATGGTCATATTGATCATCGCCTGGCCAGCAGCGACCCCGGTTCAAAGGTGAACACCTGTGGGGATGACGTTGCTGCTGTAGCAGGTGTTAAAACGTTTACCAGCGGCTGTTGGGCGCTGCGAGTTCCTTTCCGCGTACCGGAGCGCGAGAGGGCTTTGCCTGATGCCCCGCCTGAGCCAGGGGTAGTCCCTACAGAGGACCCATCACTCACTCGGGCCAGAAGAACGGCCTCTAGCCACCTTTGCCCGTCTTTCTCTGAGCAACAAAACACGTGAACGTAATCCGCCGAGTTCTCAAAGAAGCTAAGATTATCGGTGGACTTCACGGCGAAGACATAAGGTTTTGGGGACTTATGTATCCTTGTGACCAGATATGCGTCAAAATTGGCAAGAGAGCAGAGGAACGTTTCGTCCTTTCCCTGCGAAAAAAGGTTATTCAGTCTAGCCACACGATACTAGAAATTGGATCATTACATTGTCCTTTTTGGAGAGCCAAAGACTTTGCTCTCGCAGTTCGAGCCATCTTTTGGTCCACTTCCGTGGTTTGCTCTCCCACTCAACATAGGTACTAAACACAGGCGAGCTGGATGGCACGGCCTATCAAGTAAGCAAGTTAAAACTTTGTCGCTGTCACAACGAACGACAAATAAGTCCTACAGAAGGATGCAAAAGAGTCGCCAGTGGTGTTTTCTTGGCGACTAGAAGGTTGACACTTTTGTCCTTGTCCCACGAATTGATGACCTCCGATACAACCTCGAAGTGGCGGATTGGTCTCTCTACAGCGAATGGTTGCGTCAGCAAGGCACGGCGACTTTGTCAAAGGAGCGCGACACCAACCCATGCCAAAATCCTGAGAAACCTCGAATAGCATCCAACCACCAGCCCCCGCCCAGTTGGCTAATTGACCTTGCGTTTCCAAGGCGTCTATCACCTCCTTTGCGGTCGTCGTCGGGTTCATCATAAGTGTATTGAATCGTTGTAGGTCCACAACGAATACTCGCTGCTGCCAAGAAACTGGCTTTGGTTCCTTCAGCACGGCCGGGGTGAGTGGAGAAGGGTCTGGGACATCGGCGGCGGAACGTGGCGCAGTAACGCGCTGGAAAACGGATGTGGTGAGAGGTGCCAGCGCGGGCTGCTGTGGACCGTCACTTGTTTGGGGACGCTTGGTAGACTTGCTTCGTGAACCGAGTGTAGCACGAGCGGAGATTTCAGGTTGGTCGTGTTGCCCAACACGACGCGAAACCGTAGTTGCACTACGGCCAAGCCGATGCGTATCATGGACTAAGGGGACTAAGGGGGGCACGGGTACAGGCTGTTCCCGGGCAGTGCCAGCGGCGCTTGGGCGATGAAACGACCGCATAGGCCGGATGGACTTGTCCAGGAAACCGATATTCGGAGAGCGTGTATGATCCCCAGATCGACGCCTAGGTTGTTCGGAATGGGGGTGAGGGGGAAGAGTTTCTGATGGGGAATGCTGGTGTCTTTTCAAAAAGGACGTGGGTAATGCGTTCAATTCTTGAACGTCCTTCAGCCGTCTTGCGAGGTCCTCGGCGATAACGGGCCGAGAAGTTTTGCTGGGCAACGTCTTGGTGCGTGGGCGAGTTGTGTGCGAAGATGAGGGTGTAGGCTGGCTGGGTCCCTGCAGGGACACCGGGTCCACCTGGGTATGGTGTTGGGATTGTTCATTTAGCGGGGTCTGGTTGTGAGCTGGTTGGAGCTGCTGCTGTTGGCGCTGTAAGGCGCGCCGCCTCCTACGCTCATCCTTTTCATCGCGAACCTGCTTTCGGATCGTGCGTTGAGCACGCAGTGCGGTAGGAATGCTTTGAGCGAGAGGAACGTCATCATCTCCCGACGTCGATAGTTCTGCTGGTGCATCTGAATGTGACCGTCGGGAAGGGTGCCGCGTGTCCTCCTCTTCACTTTCTTCGCTCTCTGTGTCACTGGGAGTAGAAAACGCCGACGGGGCCCTCCAGTCGCGATCGTCTTTCCGATGATTATCGCGTCCTCCCCCTCGACGATCATCACCAGCAGAACCACACCCATTGTTGCTGGAGCCACCAGTGCCAGCGCCAACATGTCGCCAACCTCCGCCGTTGTTCCCACGCCCAGTGGAAGACTGATGTCCCTCCAAGTCTTCATACCTTCGATTTGTATGATGTTCATGGCCATGTCCATCGACCATCTCCTCGACATCCTCGCAGTGTTGGTCGAAAATATCTGCCTCGTTCAGTTCTGGAGTAGCGTAGTCCTCGTAGGTTGATGGCCAATCCTCGTCAGATGGAGTAGAAGCGCAGTCAGAAATGAATGAATTAACTGGGGGACGTATGGTTCCGGCAGAAGTACCCGGTTGAAAGTTATCGATCATCGAAAAGCTTCCCGGCATCGAGAAAAAGTCGATACTTTGTGAGTGCTCGTCGTCGATTTCGAATGCTTTGGATGATGAATGCACTATGTCATCATCGAAGCTGAGATCAGGAGGCAGAGACTCCTCAGACAAGGACAGATTTGGACTTCTTGAGGGCGAGTCACCGTCCGACTGGGTCTGGTGATCAGGGGAAAGAACGAGCACGGAGGAGGAGGAAGAAGAAGATGTCGAAGGTGAACGAGACAGCGAGGTTGATGAAAAACTCGAGAGAACATCAAATAATGATGCGAACATGTGAGGGCTTTCCTCTGGACAAAGGTCGAGAGAGATGGAAGACTGAAGGAATGGTGCCTCGCTGTCTAACACATGTATGGCCTCGCATGTCCGTGCATCAGCTGGATTGGCGCAGCTGTTACCAGTATGGTTGTCATCATTCCCATCGATATATTGTTCCGGGCCGACCGATGAGTCGGAAAGATGGAGGTCGTCTGTGGCGTGAGCCAGACCGTGAAAGGAGGGCGCTTCCTCAGACACACTTTCCTGTCCTGCGCTAACGTCCCAAGGCTCGAGGGGAAGGCGTGCCCCTAGCGTGCCTTTTCGTGCCTGAGAGGCATGTCAATCGTCAAGAAAGGTAGAGAAGGAATGTCACATACTTTAATTGGGTATACAAAATCTGATTGAGCAAGGGTATGCAAAGACGGAAGCGACGGACGTAGAGCAAACGCTGGCCGCGTATATGCGGGACGAAGTTGCCGGCCACCGATAGGTGGTGATGGAGGGGATATCCGAGATGGGCTCGAAGCCGACCGGCTGCACTGAATAGGAATGGGAGAGGAAGATGAGCTAGATAACATTGCAGCCGGGGAGGGACCAGTCGCCAGGGGCGAACGCGGTTGCTTGACAGACGTTCGCCTCGAATGCGTTGGAGAAGTTGCACTGCCGCGGTAGAGCAGCAGCGGACGTGCACCTGTATGATTCGCGAACGGGTCGTCATCGAGCAAGAAATCAGGAGGCGAGGAGCCTCGCGATAACTCCAAAGAAACGTCAGATGGTTGTGTGGAGGATGGCGGAATGGGTAGAGAGGTGCGAGAGGAGGTCGATGACGAGCGTCCATGCGTAGAGGACCGAGAAGACTCCGAGGACGCGTTGGAAAGTGGGTACGACAGGAAGGGGGGTATAAGAATAGACTGTAGAGACGTGCGCCTCTTCGGCATCGTGTTTACTCGTTGGGTACGCGATACGTAGTCTTGTTCAGAGCCTAGGCCGTATGCACTTTCGTCGAATTCGGAAGTCGAGGTGTCGGATAAAGATGGGGATGTGGGTGGGGAGGAGAGGGGTGAAGGAGAGGGCTAGGAAAGAAGTTTTGATGAGTCAACAAACGTGTGGGATTGAGATGTTCGAAAACACCATTGTGGGGCAAAAGTGACATGAATACGCGTAAAGGGCGCCCAAATTTTTGGTGAGAGCGTAATGGAGAAAAGTGAAGCGCCGTGTTGGAGTAAACAGACGCGAGTAGGAGGAAACGAAGATCGCTCGCTCACTAAAAAGGAGATAAAGTACGTACGAGACAAGAGGGGGGGCCCAGGAGGCAGGCGGAAGAGTCCCAGCTGTGAGAGAACGTAGAGTCTTCGTCGAAGGGGTGCTTGAGGTTGAGTATCTGGTGTTGGGTGAGGAATGGGGAGGAACTGTTCAAATGGACATAATTGAAATGCGGAAGACAATATAAATCGCGTACGACATACCCCGTATCCTGCTGGGGTAAATGGATGCGCATGTCCGCGGCAGACTCGAGGCAGAAGGAAAAAAAAGTGCGGAAGAGAGAGCCCTGGAGGGATGGGTCCTATTGCCCGTTTGAACGACGCTTCTGCCTCGGCGCTATCATGAGCCACCCTTGCACGCCCGCCCCGTAGTCAGGCAACAGCCACCGCCCTCGCGTGCGACTTCAATTCTCTCTCTTCCACCTCACACACCGCTCATATGTCCTACTGTACTCTATCACACGTTGTTTACAACGTCTCTTAACCCTGTTTCATCCTCTATTGAGGCTTTCAAGACGTGATGCGATCACGATGCGCAATAACTCATCCCCAGGTTACGTCAACCCTGGCTCGGCCAATTCCTTGAGCCTTTACCGGCTTTACTACAGTTACAGTCCTCGTCCTCGGAAAAAACACTTGATCGGTCTTGTTGTTGATTACGACCGATGGAAGTTTCGAAAACCGACAGTCCATCGGGAAGCCCCTGTTGTTATAAGGACCATCATATCCTTCTGGTATATCCCCAACACCTCGCCCGGTTTGCGGGTGACAGGGGCTCCACCAGGCCCTGACCTGATTACTATATGGCCGAGACAACTTACACACGCCCAGCGAGTTGTCGCCATGCGGGCGATATTGTTTACCAGCGCTAAGCAGCGCGAACGACGCCCAGCACCCTTAAAATCGGGGGCGCGCAATAATTCCATAACGCAGTTTTCTTCTACTGCGCACCGAACAGCGCCGAGAAATGATCACGAGCGGCAGCCAAGCCCGCTGATCTCCATAGAGCCACTTCTGTAGGCACAGCATTGTGTAGCGTGGATATCATAACTGGAAAACAGAACAAGGGATATGTTACGAACAAAGTTGCCCGTCCGTTTTTTTTTTCTGCAATTCGTGATCGCGTGATCTGAAAACACAACACGCGTTCAAGGAAAAAGATTTTTGTCAGTGCCAGCTCTTCTGAGGTCGCGAGCAGGCCCAACACTTTGAGACTATCTCCGGGGTCTGCGGCCGTTCTGCGTCCTATTAATGCCTACAAACCTTCCTGGATTCTATTTCGACCCAAAGAAAAATCGTTACTTCCCTTCGTCTTCAAAAAAGGAGGGGAAATCCCATCATTTTTGATACTCGCTCTCCCGCCGCTCGTCCGCGCACTTCGGAAGCGGCGTCGCCTTCGCCCTCATCGTCGTCATCACTTCCACAAACGTGTCGGCGGCCCACAGACACCTGGCATGCCTTGCAACAGTTGCGCTTTGCGACTTGTCCAAGGCAGAGAATCACCACAAAACAATTGCGTTTCGCCACTCTAGCAACCAGTTATCCGAATTCTTACTGCCCCAGATGTGTCAGCAATATGATGACAGCTCAGCTCAGCTCAGTTCAGCTCGAGGCCTCAATGACATATTCGGCTATCCCTATCCCTGTGTCTACTGGCTAGACCGACAGCGTTTGCTGTGCGCTCTCGACTCCCAAGACAATTTACATAATCATGACATATACAGCACACAGGCCGGAACTCACGATAGTCATCTACGGACCATGGCTAGTGACATGCTGCATACATTTGATCCTTCCTCTTTGGGAGATCTACTGTCAATGCCAAGCCATGTGTTGCAGCATTCCTGGTTCCGAGGATACCGCCTTGACTCTCAAGTAAGCCTCAGGAAACACAAACTTGAATGATTTCCATTCATCCTTCCCGTGACCACAGATCTCTTCCATTCGTTCTTCGGGACCTCGATGGGTGTGAGCGTGCAACCTTGTTGGTCTGCCGGACTCAAAGACTCACCGGAGTGCAGTGCAACCTCTTTCGGCTCCACCATACTCATGCATGACATTCCCTCATCTCGATGAGCCTTTGAAAATACCGTGGTAGGTACACCCCTGATGCCCGTAGAAAGTACGGTGAAGGTATCCCTTTCACCCGATTTAGCCTCTGACGTGTACTGGATGGGCCATCTGCTAGATCGTAGCCTTGTCTTAGGTGGAGATGACCTTCTCACACATAGGATTTCCCTCATTGAAACTCATGGGAGAGCCCAGGTGTGCGAAATCGTGCCCTACTTATGCAGGACGTAGAGAGCTTGACAGGTGCTTGGCGCGTAGAAACAGGAAGTGACGTTTTTGCATTGCATCAGGAAGAGGTAGGCCCATGCTTATCATGAAAAAACATTGTCTGGTCCAACTTCGATGTCAACCACTGGCAGTTCCTTGTGTTCACCGGCTCCCGTAACGGCTCAGTCCGACGCTTCGACACTCGTGTGTGAGCACGAGGCCAAATTCTTCTTGGCGAAGCATTCACCAATTCTTCGTTCACCCAGTTACTCGATCACCTCCTGACGGTTGTGTCTGTGGAAGCTAGGTGGCCAAAGCATTTTGTATGCGAAGCTGTATGTATACAGCTATTCGCGATGCATTTTATACGATATGGAGACACGTTCGGCAGAAACGTTAAGCGATCATCCATGAATTATAGTCATGATTTTTCCGGATAGTGACTGGTGAGGCAGTGGTCGAGTCCACCCTGCCCTAGTGTGCAACTGGAACGCGCACGAGCTCGGAGTGTTTGTTATCTTCCTCTCATGGCTCTCCAAAATTGCCCTCGTCAGGAACTTTGTTCCCCGGCGCATTAGTTCACTGGCACCCGCGCAACGAGAGCGACCGGGAACAACACAGGAAGCGGTCAGCTCGGTTACGCATAAGCGCTTCTGCAAATGAGAAAAAAGGGCGGCAAGCTACAGTAAGACATGACAGCATCCAAGGATCACGTGTGGGGTTAGGTTCTTACCCCTTGGGTTTCACGGCCTTCTGGCACCCACCATAGTCCAACGATTGCCGAGGCATGTTGTCGTTCGGCTTGTGGTATTGCAGGGGCTCGTCTTCCGAAGTACCCAAGACATGGCATCGACGGAATGTGGGCTGCTTTTTCCATTCTTCTTTCCAATTGAACACCGGCGTGCAGTTGACAGAGCGGCAAGTCCTGGCCGAAAGACTTGTCTAAGAGTCGTCATATCCTCGGCCTTGAACGTGCCATCGGCTATTGCGAGACTGGCAATGACGGTGATGGGGCAGAAGATCAACCCTCTGGCCAGGGTAAAAGAAAAAATGGCCCCACCGAGCTCGCTAGTTATGGCCCCTGATAAGCAGAGTAAGAGTCAGAACGACGACTTACGGCTTTAGTTTGTTGTCAGCGCTCCTTTGTGGTGGATGAACTTGATTTTCATCGCGAGGGTGTCCCGGTCCCGACGAGTTTTGGGATTGCATCGCGCAACCGATCTTATTCAGTAAGTTCAAGAAAGGAACGCGGAAAGGGCGGATGATCGCAGAAAATGCATCATCAACCGTCTGAACGGAGGAAAATGGATCAAGACCACAAGCACAAGGGAGTAACTCAGCACGTGGATGTTTGCAAAGAATGCAAAAACTGTCCGAACAGAGGAAAATATATCGACGGCATGTCTTGTCCGAGAAAGGGGGGCGGATGGAGGGCAGGCAGCTGGAGCAACGAAATGAAGAGGAGCATACGAATGGGTGAATATTAATGCGCAGAGAACGCAGGTCTATATGTAGCGAGACGTCCTCAACAGTGAGACGCCTTCAGCGGGGAGAGCGCGAGCCTGGGAGATGTTTCGTTCTTCATGCAGGACGATCCTCAGACAGGATGCGTGTCTCATTCGGCAAATGCTAGGCACAGTCTGTGACTGTCATACATTACAGTATGATGTCCCAATCACTATCATGGTTGAGATTTTCTGTTAATGTGCTCGAAGCTTGTACTGCATCATCAAACGACTAACCGGGATGACTGTGACCTTTGTCAACTGTGTGAGCGGCGAGCTCCAAAACCAAAAGTTGAAGGGAATGGGAGTAACATAAGCAGAAAAGGAAGAGGAAGCCGGGAGTTCCTCCATAAATCAAAAAATGTGAGGAGACGGTGCTTCAAGGACAGAAGATGAAGATGCCACAGCGGCATTCCCCTTGCTGGATGCAGGGCGCTCATCCACAAACTGTAACACCATAAGCAGAAGTTGAAGACATCACAAAGGCGTTCTCATCCTCCTCAGTGCAGAGACAGAGAAAGAAATCTGACCGAGAGGGAATACATGCCAGGAATCCGGGGCAGGCGGAACCTGTAGTTTACTAGTTTCCACCTCGTACAGTCATTTGAAAGTTTCCTCCAGAGCATCGATTACGCCGTAACAGTGGGGAAGGCAGGGTTAGGGGGGACGTCCGGCAAATACTTGAACATGGTGCTGGATTGCATTCTTGACCGCGTGGTCCTGTGGAACAATGGAAGTAGAGATTGGACCCATGATCACCTCACCTCCGGAAGGCGAGGCCATCGGGATCATACCCTGCAACAACCGCGCGGTCCGAGGACAGTTTCCCCATCTTCGCACCACCCCTTTCGTCCACACAGATCACGCAATTGGGAATGCAAGAAGGGGGAATACACACCCAGACGGATGGAACCGTTATAGTCCATACGGGTAGCGGTGCATAAAGCACATGGGATCGAGATGTAGATGGGGCGACGGCTGGTTGTCCAACTTGAGAGTTGTTCGAGGATTGAGTAGTTATCATGCAGGCCAGAAAGAATGGCATCTTGAGTCAGAGGTCGACGAAAGTCAATGACAGATGTACAATCGCACAGCAGGCCAAGCATACCAGCAATTGAAAAAAATTGCTAAAACATAGGGCATGGCCAGTTCCAAGGACCTAGAGACAGGGTGGCAGGTGAAAGCGGAGGCAACTAAGAGAGGCCGTAACCGTTTCCAGGACAAGAAGCGGCGTCGAAGCCAGAATGGAAGGGGGTGAGAAAAGGGGGCTTGGCGGCATAGTGTTGACGCGAACAGGAGGGACCCCCTAGACGGAGACAACCTGTTGACAGGGGTGGGAGGGCAGACATTGCGTCGGCCGATAGGAGTGCGACACAGGAGAATGGGGGAAACACCGATGACGTATAATCGCATGAACTGAGTGTATCCCGCCACATGGGCTAAAGAGGAGCGGGGAGTCCCAAAATATCTACGGGAGGCTGCTCCGAATCATTACCATCAGACAGAGATAAATCGATGGGACGAGATGGCGTCGTGGAAGGACAGAATGGAACAAAACAGAGAATGCGTTGCGTTGCCGGGGGTTGACAGGAGGACGGCAGCCCGGCATACGGGAGGGAGATCTGAAGGAAAAAAGCGATGGCCAAAAGAAAAATATGCAGCGGCCAGAGAAGCGCAAAAGGGGAGCAAAAGAGGCGGGAAAAGTACGCTAAAAGGATATACGACCCAAAAGAGGAAGTGTGTCTCCCAGAAAGGGTTTTGGATTACCTTGTTTACAATGTCACGGGGTGTTGAAATTGTGGCTGAGATGTCTCATTATTTCGCGCCGTGGCAAAAACATACTGTTTCTGTCAATGGTACTTTTAACAAGGTTCCTGCCGAGACCTCGGCCATTCATCTAGTTGCAAAGTCGGTGGAGATATTACTAAGGGAAAGATATAAAGAGGGCCCCTTTGCCCTCCTTTTCCCTCCACCAAACGCCACTCAGTCTATCTACACTCAGCTTGACATGGGAGCCACGCAATATTACGCTGTGGAGCCCTCCTTCTCACACTCGCTGGCGCGCGCTAGCACCACTCCAAGGGAGAAGCCCAAGGACCCGGAGGCGTACCGCGAGCGCAACCAGCTAAATCCCGCATTCCACCATAAGCTCAACGCCGCCTGGGAGGACAAAGTGGCTCCAAAGAAGGTCTCCGCTTGCCTGGATAAGATGGGGGTCAAATGGTCAAGCATTGACATCGTTCGCATCGGCGAGGCTGGGATCTCCTCCGGTCCCGTCGTTCTTTGGATTGGGGTGAACCCCAAATCTCTTTCCATTGAAGATGCCAACGCCGCGGTCTTTGCATGCCTCGACGTTCTCCAAGAGTTTGATATCACCGATGTCGATGTCGAAATCCGCGAGACGATCCGGTGGCCAGACTACAGCGGCCTAAATCACCCGTCCTCTTCCTGAGAACCCAACTGTAGACTGACAACCGCTTATATGCGCGCGCCACCTTCTATTGTTTCTACAGTAGTATGTACCATACGAGCCGTCTCTTTAAAAAAGCAGCTGTCCTTGCTTCCGACCACCATCGTCGTCCCTTCGTAGCGTGACTCATAAGATGATGTGACTGACTTGAGGTTTCTGAACGGACATCTTGGCAGAGGTCAGTTGGCGTTGTCCTTAAAGAATCTTTGATTTGGTTTGCCGGACGCGTACAAAGATGAGAGCTTTTGCTTCGCCTTCTTCCACGGTGTTGGCACTTCTCACTAGTTAATACGTTACGACCCTTTGCGCCCGTTTGTTTTTACTACAGTAGTGTGGTGCTGGTTGTCAAGCTGTCAAGCATGTCAAGGCTTCATGCAATTTCATGACATGACCTGATTCACCTGAATAAGAGCCTCAAATCCCGTGGGTTCGACTACTCGGCAAGCAATAGCTAGATAATACACACTCGTTCATACCAAGTCTCTCTTAGTCCCTTCCGTCCCCTAACTACGTAGTTTCAAGGAGATGTCATGCCAAACACTCGCGTCTCACGTCAGTAGTAGCTACAAATAGATGCAAATCGTTTTCGGTCACTGCGTGTCTTGACCGAGCTGCAGCCCAGCAGCATTCTAGACTATTGCTCTCCCAATCCTGGCTAGCGCTGATGCCGAGGGATCGATAGGCGCATTGCCACACCATCCATTACCCTCAATCCCTTGCAAGAGGGCATATGGGGTAAGACGGAGAAGTACACAAGGCGCTGTAGGGAGGATCTGCTTCGGAAGATGGACCTGCCAGACGGAGGTTCCAACTTTTATGTCTGCAAGAGAGCAAAGTCGAGCCTTACCCGACGCCGCCCGTTTGCTTGAACAGTGACCCTGACCCGATTACCATATGTCCGAAACAACTTCGACTCGCCCAGTGGGTTATCACCATGCGGGTGATATTGTCTACCAGCGCTAAGCGGCAAGCACCCTTAAATCGGTGGCGCGCAAGAATTCCGATTACACAGCTTTCTT
>WNFC01003184.1_pt1 | contig 17721 bp, 18 predicted proteins | sample 5400541 | NCBI WGS metagenome assembly WNFC01 (sample SAMN13153342, study PRJNA577476) | soil metagenome | isolation source: 120 cm saprolite under Douglas fir tree site 2 hole 2 replicate 1 | place: USA:California | collected 2015-04-18
AAACGCGAGCGCAACGTTGAGCCGCCTCACGTCTTCGGCGTCGAGACGACCGATCGCTTGCCCGATACGCTCGCGTCGGATCGTGACCGGCTTGTCGGCCATTATTTGGGATCGGGCACGCAATCCATTTGCACCGTCGGGATCAACGGTGATCCGGAAATCCGGCGCGTCGGACAACTCCGAAGTCATCTGGCAGACTACGACCGACGCGTGGGTTTCGGGAAAGGCATCCGTCTGAACGATGACCGCTGGCCGCGGCTTTCCGTAGTCGCCGGCCGCTGCGACCGTAACCACGTCACCACGCCTCATTGCTTCCTGGAACCATCCAGTTCGTCGAACTCAGAGACCGCCTCAATCCAGCTCAGCGCATCGTCTTCGCCGCCGCCCTGGAGTCCGGCCACCTGGAGCGCGACCCGTCGTCGCACAGCCGGCGAACGCGCGTCGGGAAGCACCAGACGCAACTCACGAAGGCCCCGAGCACGCCGTCGGTCGCGCATCGTCTTCATTCGTTCAGCGGGCGCTGCCATCTCGAAACCTCCTTGAGCCGAGCTGTCTTGCATTGTAACGCGTTACGCGGCGAGGGACAAACATCCGGGGCGGCGGCAGGATGGTGTCGTGCCCGGAATAAATCGATTCGGTTGGCACTCACCGCGTAGACCGCATACACAAGCCTCTTCCGTGATTCGGCCCGGCTTGGGCTTACCCGCGTCCGCCCGCGACATCTTGAGCTGACAATTTGTACGGTTGAGTGGTACATATAGACTCCCTGAGAACTGGGGCGTGATAGTGAGCTTTCGGGATGAGTGGCTCCGCGCCTTCTTCGTCGAGGATAGTCGATCGCGGAACATTCTGCCCGATCTCGAAGGCCGGCCCTTCCGCAAGCTCCAGATAATCGACGACGCGACGACGGATCAGGATTTGCGGGTACCACCGAGCAATCATTGCGAGAAGCTGCGCGGTAATCTGGCCGGGTTTTACTCGATTCGTGTCAACAATCAGTGGAGGCTGGTTTTTCGGTGGGACGGCGACCGCGGCCACGGAACGCGTCCATCTCGACGTCCACAGCTACAGGTGAGGCGAACCATGTTAACGGCCAAGCGCAAGCCGGCCACGGTCAGCGAGATACTTATCGAGGAGTTCATGCGGCCGCTGGGCTTGACACAAACCTCGCTGGCGGAGGCGATGGGCGTTCAGCGCAAGCATGTCAACGAGCTGTGCAACAACCGTAGGAGCGTGACCGCAGCGACAGCGCTCATTCTCGCGTGTGTGTTTGGCAACAGCCCTGATTTCTGGCTGAACGTGCAGCGGCGCGGCGATCTATGGGATGCAATAAACAGTCCCCGCGAGCGTAAGCGGATTCAACGCGCGAATCCACTGGGCTTTGCGGCGTGAGCTTTGTTGCCGTCCCTAGGTCGTTGCCCTCTGAAGCTGGCGGAGAGGGGGGGATTCGAACCCCCGGAGCCACAAGGGCTCACGTGATTTCGAGTCACGCCGGTTAAACCTGACTCCCGAACCTCTCCGTGCCAAACAGCATTTCTGCTTAAACCTGACCAGTCAAGCTCGCAGTCCCAGCGGCCGGAAGAATGATTCCGCGTTGCGGATTTTGCAATTCTTCGGTACTTCCGCCAAAGTTGACCACGGTGCCGGGGCCGCGGCCAGATTGGTTCACAGCGGACGGCGGGGGCGGTACGGAAACCACAACCATCTACAGCGGAGATAGAATGGCGACGGCATTGAGCATTAGCGATTCGTTGGATTGGCGCCCGCAGCTTGGAGCGAAATTGGTGTCGGCTGAAGAGGCCGTTAGTCACATCAAGTCCGGTGATCGGGTCACGATGTCGATTTCGCATGCGACGCCTTTCACGCTTTGTGCAGCGCTGGCCGGACGCCTGATGGAAATCGAAAATGTGGTTCTGAACCACAGTGCCTCGCTGTTCAATTGGGAGCTGCCCGGGCTGGGCGAACGCTATCGCTTCGAATCGATTTATCTGTCGCCAATCGGGCGTAACCTGTTCGCGGACGGGCGGGCCGATTTCGTGCCGGTGGCCTATTATCGGATGGGTGTGCTGCCGCCGGGGCTCGACAACTTCAACGTATTTCTGATGAAGGTGTCGCCGCCCGATCAGGATGGCCACGTCAATTTCGGCGATATCCAGATAATGTCAAAACTGCAGGCCCGGCACGCCGAACTGGTAATCGCCGAAATAGATCCCCGTTTGGTCCGTATCGGCGGTGATAACTCGATGCATATTTCCGAGATCGATTGGTTTGTCGAGCGCTCGCCCGACGCACCCGCCCTGCCGCTTAAGTTGCCACCCGTACCCGAGGAGGAAAAACGGATCGTCGGTACTATCTGCGAAGCCGTTGCGCAGGAACTGATCCCCGACCGTGCGACGATTCAGATCGGCGTCGGCTCGGCCTCGGGTGTGATCATGCCGCATCTGCGCCAGCATCATGACCTCGGCATGCAGACTGAGGTAATACCCTGGGGCACTGCGCCTTTGGTGCGCGACGGCGTGATCACCGGAAAGTACAAGAAAGTTTTTCCGGGAGTGGTGATGGGTAGCGCATTTGCTTTCGCGACTCCGCGTGACGAGTTGGAATACGCCGCGGGCAATCCGGTGTTTCAGTTGCACGACTTCAACTTTACTGACGATATCCGTCTGGTCGCGCGCGAAGAGGGTCTGATATCAGTAAATAACGCTCTTGCGGTGGACTTTACCGGCCAGGTTGGCAGTGAATCGATCGGTTATCAGATGTACACCGGCACCGGCGGTCAAACCGCCTTCGGTATTGCCGCATCGCTCGCCGGCGGAAAATCGATTATCATGTTGCCGTCGTGCGCAACTATGAAAGGTCAACGGGTGTCGCGTATCACTCCGGTGCTCCCGTCAGGCACGGTAGTGACTCTGCTGCGGACATTCGTCCACTATGTAGTCACCGAATATGGGATCGCGGCACTTCAGGGAAAGTCGCTTCGTCAGCGGGCGTACGAACTAATTGCGGTCGCCCACCCGGACTTCCGCGGCGAACTCCGAGCGGAAGCCAAGCGAATGTATGGCTGAACGGGAGGAACGCTCCCCGCTTGTCATTCCGGTGAGCGGAAGCTCTGAGCGGAGCCGGAGGGGAAGCCGAGGAATCAGCGCGAAGCGGGAGCGGAGATACTGCAAGCTTACGCGAGCACCTGGTTGAACCGGCAAGTTCTCCGCCGAACTAAGTCCTGGTCTGTCGGATTTGTAAACGAACTTATGACTTAAGACACTACCCCGCGTTTTCAAACCGCGCACCAGCCTCGCGCATTTGTCGGCGCGCCTGCTCGCCACCATCGGCAGATACTGGTCTGGTCGCGTTCTCGATGAGAACCACCTCGAAATTCTCCCGGCGTGCGTCGAGGACGCTCGCCAGTACACACACGTCTTCTGCCAGACCGCCGACCCACAGGCGTTTAATCCCCGTCAACCGAAGCTGATACGCGAGACCAGTCTGGTCGAAGACCGAATTCTGATCCTGGTCGAAACGCACGCCCTTGGTAACCTTTATGACTGAATCGGGCAACTGAAGTCCGGAATGATACTGCGCCCCCTCACTATCCTGAATACAGTGCGGCGGCCACGGCCCGCCGCGCTCGCTAAAGCTGATGTGGCCAATCGGATGCCAGTCACGCGAGGCGTAGATCGGGACATGCTTAGCGACGGCTGCCGCGATCCAACGATTTAGCACTGCTACCACCTCGTCGCCTCTTTGAATTGGTAAGGCGCCGCCCGGACAGAAGTCTTTCTGGACATCGACGATGATGAGTGCATCACCGGGCCGGAGGGCATTCTCAAGATCGTTCAACATTGCCGTTTACCGCGGACGGAAAGTATAGACACCATTGAACCCGGGCGGGCGCCAGCCGTTGTCGGCACAAGTAATACATATTGCAAATTGTTGTAGTCGGCCGTTTTCGCGCCCAGCCAGCGATACCATGAGTTCGGTCGAGAGAGTCTTGCCGCATGCCGCGCAAGCCGCCACCAGCGCTTTGTTGTCTTTTGCCTTTTCACTCGGCATTCGCGGAGCCCCGTTTTTAATTTAACTGGTACGAACTACTCTACAGCAGACTAGCAGGGTGCGGAAAAACCCTATTTCTTCATGAACCATCTTTTCGCACCTTGCGATAAAACTGGCTTCCTTCCTTCTTGATTCGCACCTCACGGACTCGTTAGCTCGCTCCGCCTTTCGGCTCCGCTAGTGTTCAGTTCTCCCCCTCTGGGGGAGATTACAGAGAGGGAAAGCAGGCTGCGGAAGGCCTTCTTCCGCAGCCTGCTAGTGCTTAGTTGCATGATTTCGCGCAACAAGGGTTTGATTGCTCGACTCGGCCTGCTCGGACCGTTCGTCCAGCGCGAGCCTGACTGCCGGTACATACATGGAGAAAATGAGCATATCGGCGAAAATTATGGCGGCACGGCCACTATGCGCCGCCGACAGGCTACCCCACTTCTCCTCCCCCTGGTCAGATGTTTCACGGGTCCGTTGGACCCGCTCACGTTGCACGAAAGTACAGCGTATATGTCCGTCATCCCGACCGAAGTGGAGGGATCGCGCCCCGTCCTCGGGGTGCATGCTCGGATCTCTGCACGACCCAGGCAGCCCGGCGAGGCGAGAGGCTCGCGCCTGCGTGCCGTAGACGGCGCGCGATCCCTCCACTTCGGTCGGGATGACAGAATCTGATGTCGACCCTACAAGCCCCTGCTCTTTCATGTCAGGGGGAGGGATTGGAAACTCTAGCCCACTCCGTTGGTACGAACCTTACACGGATCATACGCAGAGTGTGGATTGAAAGGGCGATTTGGATTTGCGAATCAGCGTTGGACGCGGCTCAGCTTGATTGGACGCAGCTATAAGTGAAACAATTTTTGTGTGGCGATTGATTCGGTCAGCTTCGACTCGTTCATCAGGCTCGGCGAGAGTCTCGGTGAACTGGAGGTCATAATTGGGCCGGCGGCGCGTCCGGTGATCGCTGAGGTGAGAACGCGTTTGGCTGAGGCGGCGGCACGACAAAACAATGGCGACACACCGGGCGCAATTGCGATCATCCGCGGCGCGATGGAACGATTAGCATCACTCGCGGGTACCTTGGATCCGGCCGAGGCCGGGTTGATGCGGATGCTGAGTGAGCACTTCAGCAATGCCTTGAGTATGGGCGATAAGGACGCCGCCAAGAACGCCGTCAACGTTATGCGCCATAAGGCAGGCGACCCCAAGGACGAGCCCGACACCGATTGGTAATCGAGCCGAACTAGTGGCCTGTAACGTAGAAAACGATATTGGACGTGTCGCATGGAAACGAAGCCGGACAACCCCCACCTAGCCTCCCCCTGGTCAGGGGGAGGGATTTCCAGCGATACCGATCTCAATGTTACAGCCCACTAGCGCGACGAGCATCGAGAGAATAGCAGGGACCGTTTCTGTTTCTGCTTCGCGGTTCTCGCGCCTCGTCAGTCGTTGCTCCCGCAACTTAACAAAATTTTATTCAGGCATAGGTAAACCCGCCTAACTCACGGCCAAGGAAAATCTATCGTGGCCCTCGCAGCTGAAAGCCAATTGTCACGTTTGACGCTTGACCAGCTTTGCATCAACTCAATCCGCGTGCTGGCGATGGACGCCGTCCAAAAGGCGAACTCGGGCCATCCTGGGATGCCGATGGGGATGGCGCCGGCGGCCTACCTGCTGTTCACGCGGTTTATGCGCCATAACCCTCGCAATCCCAAGTGGTACGGACGCGATCGTTTTGTGCTTTCCGCCGGACACGGTTCGATGCTGCTGTATGCGAATCTTTATCTTAGCGGTTATGACCTGACGCTTGACGATATCAAGCATTTTCGGCAGGTCGGCAGCCGAACGCCCGGACATCCTGAGAACTATCTGACTCCCGGAGTCGAAACGACCACCGGGCCGCTGGGCCAGGGGTTCGCCAACGGCGTGGGAATGGCAATCGCCGCCAAGCACATCGCCGCCCGCTTCGAGCGCGGCGATTCAGCGCTGTTCGAGCCCCGCATCTTTGCCATCGTGAGCGATGGCGACCTGATGGAAGGGGTCGCCAGTGAGGCCGCTTCGATTGCCGGTCATTTAGGATTGGGCAACATCGTGTATCTCTATGACGACAACCACATCACGATCGACGGCAGCACGGATCTTTCATTCGCGACCGAGGACGTAATCAAACGCTTTGACGCATACGGCTGGCACACCCAGGTGGTAACCGACGCCAACGACCTCGACGGACTTTCCGAAGCCATCGACAATGCCATTGCCGAGAAGCATCGGCCGTCTCTGATTCGAGTGCGCAGTCATATCGGGTATGGCAGTCCGCATAGGCAGGATAGCGCTGAGGCGCATGGTAAAGCCCTCGGTGCCGAAGAAGTCAAATTGACCAAGCAGTTTTACGGCTGGCCGATTGAACCGGAATTTTATGTACCCGATGAGGCGCTGTCGGAGTTCCGCCGCTGTGTCGAGCGCGGCGCTCAGTACGAGAATGACTGGAATCGCCGCTTCGAGCCGTACGCCAGAGCAAACCCGAAGGAGGCCGCCGAATTCCGCGCGCTGATGGCGGGTGAATTGCCCGACGGATGGGACAAGGATCTGCCGCAGTTCACGCCCAAGGATTCGCTCGCCACGCGTGAATCGGCGTCGCGGGCCGAGCAGGCAATCGCCCAGCGCGTCTGGGCGTTGTTTGGAGGCGCGGCAGACCTCAACGAATCAACTTTTACGGATATCAAAGACGGCGGCGATTTCGAATGCGGCACGTATGGCGGCCGTAACCTCCATTTCGGCATTCGCGAGCACGGGATGTGCGCGATCCTCAACGGCATCGCGCTGTTCGGCCTGCGGCCGTTCGGTTCGAGCTTCATGGTCTTTACTGACTATTGTCGACCCTCGATCCGGCTGGCGGCAATCATGGGTCTTCACGTCATCTATATCTTTACCCATGATTCCATCGGCCTTGGCGAGGATGGCCCGACCCATCAACCAGTCGAGCACCTCACCGCGCTGCGCGCGATTCCGGAGCTAACGTTGATTCGTCCGGCTGACGCCAATGAAGCGGTCGAAGCGTGGCGCGTCGCGATGACGTATAAAGGCGGCCCGGTGATGCTGGCGTTGTCACGTCAGAAGCTGCCAACCTTCGATCGCTCACAAGCCGCACCCGCTTCCGGATTAATACGGGGAGCATACGTGCTTACCGAAACGGCTGGCCGCTCGCCCGAGATAATCCTGATAGCGACCGGTTCAGAGGTTCAGCTTGCGATGGCGGCCAAGCCGGAGTTGGAGAAACGCGGGCACGCCGTGCGTGTGGTCAGCATGCCGAGTTTCGAGCTGTTCGAGCAGCAGGACGCTGCCTATCGCGATTCCGTCCTGCCAACCGCCATCAGATGCCGTCTGGCAATCGAGGCGGGGGCGCCGCTTTCGTGGTACCGATGGGTCGGGCTGGACGGAGATATTGTCGGGCTTGACCGGTTCGGGATGTCGGGGCCTTACGCCGAGGTGCTTAAGTATTTCAACTTCACAGCCGAGCACGTCGTCGAGCGCGCGCTCAAGTTATTGGAAAAGTGAGCACGCCCAAGAGTTGAAGCCTGACTCCTCAGCACCCTCACCCTTACCCTCTCCCGCAACAAAGCGGGCGAGGGGCAGAAAATGGCGAGATGGCGCTTCGAGAAGCGGCAGGTAACCAGGAGTTAGCATAATGAGCAGTTCGGGGAATCCCCTTCGCCAGTTGGAGAATTGCGGCCAGAGCGTCTGGCTCGACTATATCCGCCGCCATCTTCTCTTCTCGCCTGAATTTCGCCGCCTGATCGATGAAGACGGGCTGAAGGGCATGACCTCGAATCCAACCATCTTCGAAAAGGCGATCGCCGGTTCGACCGACTACGACGAGCAATTCACCGAGCTCGTGCGCGCGCAAAAAAGCGTCGACGAGATTTACGAAGCGCTTACGACCGACGACATCAAACGCGCGGCTGATGCCTTGCGGCCGCTATACGATGCAACCGACGGACGCGATGGTTTTGTCAGCTACGAGGTGTCGCCGCGGCTGGCGAATGATACTGACGGCACGATCGCGGCCGCCCATCGCTACTTCGAGCTGATCGGCCGCCCCAACCTGATGGTCAAAGTACCGGCAACACCGGCCGGGTTGCCCGCTATCGAACAGTTAATCGGCGAAGGCCGCAATATCAACATCACGTTGATGTTCTCGCTTAAGCATTACGGGGCTGTCGCTGAAGCGTACATACGAGGATTGGAAAAGCGTGCGCAGGCCGGGCTGCCCCTCGCTCACGTTGCGTCGGTTGCCAGCGTGTTCGTCAGCCGTGTCGAAACCCTGGCCGACAAGCGCCTGGAGGAGAAACTGAAGGCACGGCCGGACGAAGCTGTCGCGGCGGTGCGCGGAACCGCGGCGGTGGCCAACGCCAAGCTCATTTATCAGCGATTCAAAGAAATCTTTGGCAGCCCACGCTTCAAACAACTCCAGGCCAAAGGGGCGCGCGTGCAACGCCCGTTGTGGGCATCCACCGGGACGAAGAACCCGGCTTACAGCGATATCAAGTATGTACAGGAGCTGATTGGTCCCGATACGGTCAACACGATGCCACCGGCGACGATGGACGCATTTCGGGATCATGGACAGCCGCATGCGACACTCGAGCAGGGGTTGGCCGAAACCGCCGAGATGGTTGGTCGCCTCGCTGCTGCCGGAATCGACCTGATCGAAATTGGCGAAGAATTGCAGCAGGAAGGAGTCGAGTTGTTCGACAAGTCATTTGCCGATTTGCTGGCAACGATCGAGAACCACCGCGCCGCTCTTATAGCGGGCTCGCCGGACCGCCAGACTATAAGCGCGCATGGCTACGGACAGCAGATTGCGGCGACCTGGCAGCGGCTCGATGAAGAACAATTCGCCGCGCGCTTGTGGCGAAAAGATCCGACGCTTTGGAAAACAGAGCCTGCGCATCAGGCAATAATCCGCAACGCGCTGGGATGGCTGACCGTTCCGGAAATGATGGCCGAGCAGGTCCCGGCCTTGCACGAATTTGCGGACGAGACAAAAACGCGTTTCGCTGATGTGGTGCTGCTCGGGATGGGTGGGTCGAGCCTTTGCCCCGAGGTCTTTGCTCGCACTTTCTACAGCGCGCCCGGCTATCCTCGGCTGCATGTGCTCGATTCCACGGTCCCGGCCGAACTTCGCGCGCTCGAAAAGAAAATTGACATTGCGCGAACCTTGTTCGTGGTATCCAGCAAGTCCGGCGCAACGGTCGAGACGCTTTCGCATTGCGCGTACTTCCTCGAACAGGTGAAAGAGCGCAAAGGTAGCCTGGCGGGGCGGAGCTTCGTTGCGATTACGGACCGCGGAACGCCGCTCGAAAAGCTGGCGCACGAGCAGGGTTTCCGGCGCACCTTTATTAATCCCCACGATATCGGTGGCCGCTATTCGGCGCTGTCGTACTTTGGGCTGGTGCCGGGGGCACTTATCGGAATGGATGTTGGCGCGCTGCTCGACCGCGCAATTCGGATGCAGCACAGCTCTGCCGGATGTATTCGAAGCGAGGCCAACGCCGGGGTCAGCCTGGGCGCGGCGCTGGGCGCCGTGCACAAGGCCGGACGGGACAAACTCACATTCGTGGTTTCGCCACTGATCGCAACCTTCGGCTTGTGGCTGGAGCAGTTGGTTGCCGAGAGTACAGGCAAAGAATCGACCGGCCTGATTCCCATCTGCGGCGAGCCGGTTGCCCCTCCTGAGCGTTACGGGAACGACCGGGTGTTCGCATATCTGAGGCTCGAAGGCGGCGCGGATCCGGTCCACGATAGCGCGGTCGATGCATTAGAGCGTTCGGGAGTGCCGGTAATTCGCATATCGCTCGCCGACCGCATCGACTTGGGTGACGAGTTCATGCGCTGGGAGATAGCAACTGCGACGGCCGGGGCGATACTCGGGATTAATGCATTCGATCAGCCTGACGTTCAGGAAAGCAAGGACAATACGGGCCGCCTGCTGAAAAATTTTGAAAAAAGCGGCCGGCTGCCCAACCCAACGCCAATGGCGGAGCACGGTATTCTGTCGCTCTATGGTCCGGCGTCGATTGGGAGGAAAGGCGACAATGCCGCCGACTTCAACGCCCTGTTGCGAGGATTTTTGCAACTCGCCCACGCGGGTGATTATTTCGCGATCATGGCCTATACGGCGAAGGACCCGACCATTGAGCGGGAGATCGCCAAAATGAGGACCGCGGTGCGTGATCATCTGAAGCTCGCGACGACCTTCGGCTACGGTCCGCGCTTTCTGCATTCGACCGGGCAATTGCATAAAGGTGGTCCCAACAAAGGCCTCTTTTTGCAAATCACTCAGGACCACGATGAGGACCCATCAATTCCGGGCGCACCCTACGGCTTCGCAACCCTGAACCAGGCACAATACCTCGGCGACTACCAATCCCTGCAGAATCATGATCGACGGTTAATTCGCGTTCACCTCCATGGCGATACTGACACCGCGATTACCGTCTTGAGACAGTCACTGGTAGAGGCGCTCGCCGAGCGCTAAAAACCACGGCTCTTCTATCAACCTGTTCCAACATCCACAAAATGAACGCAAACCAGATAATCGTAATGGACGACGCGCAATCACTTTATGTGCGCACGGCCGAGGAAATCGCTCATTTCGCCGGCGAGGCGATTTGCACCCATGGTGAATTCACTCTATGTCTGACCGGTGGGACGACCCCGGCTTCCAGTTATGAATTGCTGGCGACGCGATTTCGTCTCAGCGTCGACTGGAAAGAGGTCCAGTTCTTCTGGGGTGATGAACGCTGCGTGCCGCCCGACGACCCCGCCAGCAATTTCGGGATGGCAAACCGCACGATGCTGTCGAAGCTCCCGTTGCGGCCCGAACAGATACATCGGATACGAGGCGAGGACGAGCCGGCACAGGCCGCGCAAGAGTATGAGCGCGAGTTGCGCGACTTTTTCCGTTTGGATCAGCCGGGCGGTTTGCCATCTTTCAATCTGCTACTGCTGGGACTCGGCGAAAATGCGCACGTGGCCTCGCTCTTCCCCGATCATCCCGCCCTGCAGGAAAAAACCCGGCTGGCAGTTGCGGTGGAGGTTGAGGCGACGCCGAGACGGCGCATCTCGCTGACTATGCCGGTGATTAACAGCGCTGAGCGCGTGATGTTTATGGTGAGCGGCGAGAAAAAGGCTGAAGCGGTTAGAAGCGTCCTACAGGGACCGGCTGACCTCGAGCAATATCCGGCTCAATACGTGAAACCACATAATGGCGAGACGGTATGGTTGATCGACAAGGCGGCCGCGAGCCAGCTTAAGTGAAGTCCGCCCATCTTCCCCCCACCCGACGCGGTGCGGCACAATAGCGCACATGCGTTTCGCTCTTCGGCATTGGACCGCGATTCTGATTGTCGTGCTCACCGCCGGCTGGGCAATTTTTTACCTGCCGACGACTCCCTCTTACGCTGTTTTCAAATTGAAGCAGGCGGTTGACGCTCGTAACGGCAGCGCCGCCTCGTCCTACGTCGATTTCAAGAAAGTGGTGCAGAACGCGGGTTACGAAGTGGTGCAAAACCAGAATAGTGGCTCGGGCGGCACCGATGCGTCGAACATAATCGCGCAACTCGTGGGCAAGGGTGCGGTTGATCTATTTTCCGGCCCGATGGCGGCGTTGCTTCAGCAATGGGCGGTTCAACAGGTCAACGACGGGGCCAAGCAGGTTCAGATGCCGACGGCAGCGGTCGCAGGCGCCATCCTGCTGCTCCATCGCAACGGCGGGGCGGCTTATACCCAATGGACCGACCATAAGGGCCAGCTATGGGAGGTGCGAATGGAGCAGGAGGATGACGGCTGGAAAATTGTCCAGGTCAAAAACGTCGCCCAACTCTTGGAAAAGTTGAAACGCCAGCAAGAAAAGCAATTCGCCAATCCCGCTCCGTGAAACGCCCCAGGTTCACACCATACCGGGACCGCTTATTCCATGTTCGTCGCTTGTTTTTAATTTTGGCGGGGACTTTTTGTGATGTCGTCCTCTGCACTGGATCGCATATATCGTGAGGAATTTGGCCGAATTCTCGCCACGCTGATCCGCCTCCTGGGCGATTTCGATCTTGCTGAGGATGCGCTGCAGGAGGCTTTTGCGGCCGCACTTGAACAGTGGCCGCGCGATGGGATGCCGCGCGAACCGCGCGCCTGGATTGTCAGCACCGCGCGCCACAAAGCAATCGATCGCATCCGCCGCGATAGCTCATTCAGCCGGAAACGCGAGGAAATCTTCCGGCACGTAATCAGCGCGGCGATACCTGACAGCGAGGACCTGGACGACAGCGCGGTGCCGGATGAGCGCCTGCGTCTGATCTTTACCTGCTGTCATCCGGCGCTCGCACCCGAGGCGCAAATCGCGTTATCTCTGCGAAGTTTGTGCGGACTCACGACCGAGGAGATTGCGCGCGCGTTTCTGGTTCCACCCGCCACGATTGCCCAGCGCATCGTCAGGGCGAAGCGAAAAATTCGAAGTGCCAAAATTCCCTACGAGGTGCCGCCCGATGAGACGCTGGGTGAGCGGCTCGAAGCAGTGATGGCGGTAATCTATCTGGTCTTCAACGAAGGCTATGCTGTCAGTTGCGGCGAAACTCTGGTGCGCGGCGACCTTTGCGCCGAGGCGATTCGGCTCGGGCGCATCCTGTGTGAGCTGTTGCCGCAAAATGGCGAGGCGCGAGCGCTGCTTGCCTTGATGCTGCTGCATGATGCGCGCCGCACCGCCCGGGTGGATAGCGGCGGCGACCTCGTTCTGCTGGAAGATCAGGATCGTGCTCTGTGGAACCGCGAGCAAATCCGGGAGGGTCTGGCGCTGGTTGAGTCGGCGCTGCGAGCGGGTCAGGTAGGTCCCTATGCGATTCAGGCGGCGATTGCCGGTGTCCATGCGCGAGCAGATAGTCCGGCGCAGACCGATTGGCGCGATATCGCGGCGCTCTACGCCTATCTGATGCGGCTGCGGCCCTCGCCCGTGGTCGAACTGAATCACGCGGTGGCGGTGGCGATGGCCGACGGGCCGGAGCTGGGCCTGCAGCTCGTCGATTCGATCCGCGCGCGCGGCGAACTCAGCGAGTACCATTTGCTATGGGCGGCGCGCGCAGACCTGCTACGCAGACTCACACGCTGGGCAGAGGCGGCCGCTTCGTATCGGACTGCCCTCGCCCTGGCCAAAACGGAACCTGAGCGGAGATTCCTGACACGCCGTCTCGTTGAGGTGGAATCGTTAGTCAGGTGAAATGCGCAGGGGGCTAATCGGGGCGCCCTACATACACAATCGCTCGATCACCTGTGCAATCATCGCGGGGCCGCGCTCGAACGGCTCGCGGCGAATCGATTCGTTGGGCTGATGCGCCTGTTCATAATCACCTGGGCCGCAAATTAGACATTGGATCCCGGCGCCGGAAAACCAGGCACCGTCAGTTGCGAATTGCGCGCCGCGCGCAGACCTGTTGCCGGTAATTTCGCACAGAACCTGTTCGAGCCTGGTGCCGCGATTGGACCACATCGGCGGCGCGACCAGCAGCAGATTCACCTCGACAGTGGCGGCGAAATTGTCAGAGGCGTAATCGTGCGGATCGATTGCGCTCAGGCGCCGTTTTACCTCTTCGTAAAGCGCGAGCGAGTCGGTCTTCGGCAGCGAACGATAGCTCGCACGCAGCACGCATTGCTCCGCGATGACGTTGGTGGCGAGCCCGCCCCTGATAGTACCGAGGTTCATCACGTCATACGGCGATTCCGGAAACACGTCGGCGAACTCCGCATTGGCGATAGCGCGCCGCTCGGCCTGGAGCTGCCCCAGCACCTCGATCACCTTACCCATAACCGCAATCGCGTTGACACCCTGGCCGGGAGCTCCGCTATGGCCGCCGCGCCCGCGCACGCCGACCTCAAACGAACAAATGCTCTTATGCGCATGCAGCACGCTAAACGAGGTCGGCTCGCCGATCCAGGCGAGACTGGGCCGCGGCACTTCGCCGAGTATCTCTTGCAGAGCCGGGGTGAGCTCCCGAGCGCCCAGCATTCCGACTTCTTCGTCGGCAGTGAATACGAACACGACTGGCCGCTTGAGGCGAGTGCGATCCAACGTGCGTGCGGCATCGGCGCACTGTGCGAGAAATCCTTTCATATCCGAACTGCCGCGTCCGAAGATGCGGTCGTCGCTGAATTCTATTTTAAGCGGATCGTGCTCCCATCCCGGCTGGCCCTCGACGGGTACGGTGTCGAGATGGCCGGTGATTATTAGCCCATCGGGACGTGGCGGTCCCGCCCACGCGACTAGGTTTGCCTGCGGCAGGCCAAGGACGTCGATTCGATGGAGCGCGGTTTTGAAGCCATGGCCCGCCATCTCGTCGCCCAGGTATTCCATTGCAGGAAGGATGCTGTGCGCGCTGACGGTATCGAATGCAATGAGGCGATCGAGGACCTCGTAAAGGTAAGTAGCCATCGAGGTGAAGCTCCTTTAAGAATCGCTGGCTCCGCTCGCTGTGCGCACCTCGCAGACTCGTTTGCTCGCTACGCGTGCCGACGCGCTCCGTAGGTCAAGAATCGCTCGCTCCGCTGGCCGGCGCACGACTCTTTGAAGAATCTCCTGCCTGTGGCGGCCCAGAGGACGATCATGCCCACGCAATCGGCACCCGATATGCCTCAAACGCGCGATCATGAGTCACGATCGTGAGCGTCTCGACTTGCGCCTGAGCGATGAGCATGCGGTCGAACGGGTCGGAGTGATGGCGCGGCAGCCCTCGTAGCGCCTCGGCATGATCCGTGGCGACCGGTAGCTCCGCGAACCGGCAGGCGTCGATTGCGTCGCCGATGGCGCCATCGAAGCGCAGCTTGCCGAGCGCCAACTTGATAACGATTTCCCAGGCACTCGCGGCACTGACGAACACTTCGGCCGCTTCGGCGATCGAATGGTGGGTGGCCTGGGCGAGCTTACGGTCTCCGGACCACCACAGGAACACGTGCGTGTCGAGCAGCAGCCTCAATGCTCGTCTTCGTCGCCGAAGGCCTCCAGTACCTCGGCCGGCAGTGGCGCGTCGAAATCATCAGCGATCCATACCTTCCCTCGTCCAGCGCCGGGGCGGCGCGACGGCCGGCCAGTCTTGAGCGGCACCAATCGCGCGCGCGGCTTCCCGGCCTTGGCGATGATGATCTCCTCGCCCGCCGCCGCGCGCTCGACGAGATGTGACAGCTTCGTCTTTGCCTCGTAGAGGTTCACTTTGGTGCCCATTTGCTGAAAAGTCTGGCAGTGCCCGTTGGTTTGGTCAAGTTGGTCGATCACAACGCGCCGTCACTGGCCAGTCGGGTGGAGCGCCAATGCTTCTGCTGGTGGCAGAGTTGTTTGCGCGCCGACGCGCTCCGCTCACGTTACGGTGAGCTGGTTATCACCAAGCCGCTGCCGCGCAGCATCGGCGAGCCATCGATTGCGCATACCGCTTCGGCGTCCTTGAGCTGGCGTTTTTCGGCGCGGCCGGTGACCTGGCGCACGGCTTCGGCAATATGCCCCATGCCGTGCATGCGTCCCTCGCTGAGGCTGCCGCCAAAAGTGTTGACCGGCAATTCGCCATCGAGCGCGATGCGCCCGTTCTGCACGAACGAGCCGCCTTCGCCTTGTCTGCAGAAGCCGGCCGCTTCGAGCCAGTAAAGGGTCGAGGGGTTGAAGCCGTCGTAAAGCTCTGCCGCATCCATGTCGCCAGGACCGAGGCCGGCGGAGGCCCATAATTTTCGAGCCAGCGAACCGCCGCATTCCATGTAATCGTCCAACGCGTAATGCAAGAGAGTGCGGCGCGGCGCAGTGTTCTGACCCCAGCCGGCAATATAAGCAGGAGGATTGTTCAGATCGCGCGCACGCTCGGCGGTGGTCATGACCAGGGCGACGCAGCCGTCAATTGGAACGTCGCAGTCGTAAAGACAGAGCGGTTCGGCGATCCAGCGCGAATTGAAATAATCCTCGTGCGACAACGGTTGAGAATAGAAAAATGCGCGTGGATTGAGGTTAGCGTTACGCCGGCTGTTGAGTGCCAACGCGGCCAGCGCCTCGCGCGTCGTACCGTAACGATGCATATAACGCTGCCATGCCAGTGCATGCCATTGGACGATACTATTGCAACCCCAGGGCGCCATGAACTGGGCGTCGCCCGCGGCGCGCGGCGCACCGCCACTGCCGCTGCCGCCGGGACGCGCGTCGGGCCGATGCATCGCGCGCCATACGAGCACGTAGTCACAGGCGCCGGCGATGAGCGCGTTGGCAGCTTCGATTATCGGGCTCGCGATCATGCCGGTCTCGATTTGCGCGTACCAACGAATATCCGGCGCCAGCGGCAGATGATTGACGAGGTACATAACGCTGACCACGTCGATACCGTCGCGATTGCCGGCACCGGCAAAGGGCGATTCCGGATAAGTGGTAAGGCCGTCGATTTGGGCGGCCTTGAGTCCGGAGTCGTCCAGTGCGGCGCGGCACGCATCAACCGCCAGCAAGCCCAGCGGCTTTTGTGAGCGCCGGGTGATTTCGGAATAGCCGATACCAACGATTGCGGTTTTGCCTCGAGCGAAATTCATTATTCTCTTTCCGTGTGTATCTGGTTGCACCAGTCTGTCAGCGCCCCATCACGCCGCCGCCTCCTAACTTCTCCACCTGACAGAGACTGTCGATTTTCATTTTCTCTCGTCTGTCATCCTGAGCCGGTCGTGCGACGGCGCGGCCGTGTCGAAGGATCTCGCGGCGCATTCTTTTGCGCCGTGATGCTCTGACAGTGCGCGCATCGCTGAATCGCGCCGCCGAAAAAATGGCGGCGCGAGATCCTTCGACTCCGCTCAGGATGACGGAACCTGCCATGGCATAATGACAAATGACGTGTATTATCGACAGCCTCTGACAGGGGGAGACGGGGCGCTGCGCCCCAGAGGGGGTCCTTATCATCGAAGATTCGCAGCATCGGTACTTCTCCAATCGCCCTGCTCTGGATGAGCATCGCAGACTCATTACCCTCTCCCTAACGGACCCTAACGGGGAGAGGGGCCCAGATCACAAAATCCTGAACAGCGGGACAATTACACTGCCGCCCCGGTCTTCAAAGTCAACCGTTACTGGAAGGCCGATGCGCACCCGCTCGCGCTCGGATATGGGCAGATTCGAGACCATCAGCAGCATCGGCTGTTCCTCGAGTTCGACCACAATACTGATGAATGGCGCTTCGGACTCGAAGCCCGGCACGTCGCGCTGATGCATCACCGTAAACGTATGTATGCGGCCGCGGCCACTGACTGGTTCAAAGCGCAACTCGGGCGACAGGCACGCATCGCATACATTCCGCGGCGGGTGGTTGTAGTAACTGCATGTTGCGCAGCGCTGGACGACCAGCCGCCGTTCCTTCGCAGCCTCCCAAAAGGACCGGGTGATCTCATCGGGGATGGGGATCGGTTTGGGTCGCGCGTCGCTCATTTCCCACCTGCCAACACTCAGCTGATTTCTGTGTTGCCGTGATTAACTATTCATCGAAATGACTATACCGCAAATGGATCTTGTGACGCTGGATTCGCTCTTCGGCGTCTTTAAATCCCTGGCGTCTATCTCGAAACCAATTACTGACGGCCGGGGTCTTGCGATCACTGTCCACTATCGGGACGCCTTCCAGCCCCACTCACATGCCG
>WNFC01004690.1_pt1 | contig 17714 bp, 14 predicted proteins | sample 5400541 | NCBI WGS metagenome assembly WNFC01 (sample SAMN13153342, study PRJNA577476) | soil metagenome | isolation source: 120 cm saprolite under Douglas fir tree site 2 hole 2 replicate 1 | place: USA:California | collected 2015-04-18
CGACCAGGGCGCGCTGAGGCTGGCGGACGTCGGCACAGGCGTGGACCCCGACATGCTCTGGTTCAACCTCACTCCCGGCTCGGCGGCGGAGAAGGCGAAGCCGTACCTACAGAGGGCAGAATTCCGCCAGGCGATTTCTTATGCGGTCGATCGGGACGCCATCGCGAGTACGGTCTATTTCGGCGCCGGCCTGCCGATCTACGGGCCCGTCACCCCGGGCAACCGCACCTGGTACTCCGACAGCGTGCCGACGTACCCGCACGACGCCGCGCGCGCGAAGGCGCTGCTCGCCGGCCTGGGCCTGACGGATCGCCGCGGCGACGGCCGGCTCGAGGACGCGGCGGGACAGCCGGTGCAGTTCTCGATCATCACGCAGCGCGGCCACATCCGCGAGCAGACCGCGACGATGATTCAGGAGCAGTTGCGCCAGGTGGGCATCGTGGTGGACGTCGTCGGGCTGGATCCCAAGTCGATCGTCGATCGCTGGGTGAAGGGGAACTACGAGAGCATCTACTTCGGCTTCCAGGCGAACTCGTTCGATCCCGCCCTGAACCTGGACTTCTGGCTGAGCGGCGGGTCGGGGCACGTCTGGAACCTGGGGCCGCCGGCGCCGTGGGAGCGGACGATCGACGACCTGATGCAGCGGCAGGCGGCGGCCCCGACGCTGGCGGAGCGCCAGAGGCTCTTCGCCGAAGCGCAGAAGGTCTTCGGCGAGAACCTGCCCGCGCTCTATTTCGTCGCGCCGAAGATCGCTGTCGCCGCGAGCAGCCGCGTCGGCGGCGCGGTGCCGGTGCTCTTCGACCCGAAGATCCTCTGGAATCCCGCCACGCTCTACACGACCCGGCGCTGACGCCCTAACTCCCAGGACCGGAACGGCCGAAATACCGATAGCCCGTCATGTCCCTGTTCCTGCTTCGGCGCGCGCTGGCCGCGGTGGTCCTCGTGTTCGCCGTGACGTCCGGCGCGCTGCTGCTGGCGCAGCTTGCGCCCGGGGACTACACGTCGGAGATCGGCCGATCCAGGGAACAGATTGCGGCGGAGCGCCACCGCCTGGGCCTCGATCGTCCCTTCCTCGCGCAATATTCTGACTGGCTCAGGCGCGGCCTCACCCTCGACCTGGGCGAATCGTTCCAATATCACCAGCCGGTGATCGGACTGGTACGCGCACGCGCCGCGAACACCGCCGTGCTCGCCATCGCCGCCCTGGTCGTGGCGACGCTGCTCGGGATCCCCAGTGGAGTGTTCACGGGCAGCCGTGGCGGCGGGGTTGCCGCCCGTCTCCTGCGCGGCGCCTCGATGATCCTGCTGTCGGTGCCCCCGTTGATCAGCTCGCTCGCGCTGCTGACGATCGCCGCGCGGACGGGCTGGCTGCCGGTCTCCGGGATGGGGAGCCCGAGCCATTTCGTCGTGCCGACGCTCGCACTTGCCCTGCCGATTGCCGCGATGCTCGAACGGCTGCAGTCGCAGTCGATCGGCGACGTGCTCAACCGCCCGTCCGCGATTGCCGCGCGCGCCCGCGGCATCCCGGATACCCGCATTGTCTGGCGCCACGGCTGGCGGCAGTCCCTCGGACCGATCCTCGCCGTTTACGGCGTGATCATCGGATCGCTCTTCAGTGGATCGTTTGCCGTCGAGATCGTGACGTCGTGGCCTGGGCTCGGAGATCTCATGCTGCAGGCGCTGATCACGCGCGACACATATCTCGTGGCGGGCTGCGCGGCCGCGGGCGCCGCGTTTCTCGCGATCGGCGTCCTCGCGGCCGACGTCGCGCACGCGATGGCCGATCCCCGGCTCGAGGTCGGGCGGGGTGCGCCGAGTGCGTGAGCGGCGCGGCGCGCGCCCCGCGCCCGTGGTCGCGCTCGCGCTGCTGGCGGGGCTCGTCCTCGTCGCGCCCTACCTCGCGCCGTACGATCCCGGCCGGCAGTTTCCCGGCTACCAGTTCGCGCCGCCGATGCGGCCCCACCTGGTCGACGACCAGGGCGGCTGGCACAAGCCGTTCGCCTATCCGCTGCGCGTCGTGGATCCGATCGAGCGGCGCTACACGGAGGATCGCACCCGCCACATGACAATGGCGCCCGGCGGGCGAGACCCGTGGTTCCTGCTCGGCAGCGACGCCCTCGGGCGGGACGTGCTCTCGCGGGTGCTCGCCGGCGCGCGATTGTCGCTCGGCGTCGCCCTGTTATCCACAGTCGTGGCCCTGGCGATCGGCGCAGGAGTGGGGGCCGCGGCGGGCTACGCGAAGGGCTGGGTGGACTCCACGCTCATGCGCCTCGCCGATCTCGTGGTCGTCCTGCCGGGGATCTACGTGGTGCTCGCCCTGAGGGGGGTGCTGCCGCTGGTACTGACTACAGCGCAGGTCTTCGCGGCGCTCGTCGGGGTCCTCGCATTCGTCGGATGGCCGTCCGTGGCACGCGGAGTACGCGGAATCGTCCTCGTCGAAGGCATGTCGGAGTACGCAGAAGCTGCGCGCGCGCTCGGCGCCGGCAGGTGGCGCGTGATTGCGCGGCATCTCCTGCCGGCCACGCGAGGTTTCCTCGCCGTCCAGGCCACAGTTCTGGTGCCTGCGTTCATCATGGCGGAGGCGACGTTGTCTTTTGTGGGTCTTGGATTTGCGCCGCCCACACCGAGCTGGGGCGCGATGCTGCACGAGGCCTCCGCCGTGAACATTGTCGCCGACGCCCCCTGGCTTCTGGCACCCGCCGCAGCGATCGTTTTGACTGTCTTCGTGGTTCACCGTGCGGCAGCAGTGCGCGACCCCCTCCTTTGGCGTCAGCAGTCCACTTAAGCCTTTAATTTCAGTCAGTTAGCAGAGTCGAAACGTGTGTTCCATACCTGCACGTGTGTGTCAGGACGGCACATGTGCCGGTAAGTAACTCTGCACATGGTGGTTCGCTCATAGAGACCCGGTTTATCCGGGTGTGCGCTGTACCTAAATAGAGCAATTACAACATCGTCCTGGGGCCCATAAGTGGCGCAGTCTATCCAGATAAGTTGTTATTTATCCAATAGTTAAATGGAGCATACGGCAGCCCATCCGTCGTGGCCCCACGCTTGCTTTGTGGATGACGCACTCATAAACCTCGATCCAAGCAAGTAGACCAGGGCTTCGCGCCATGGTTAACGGCCGGAATCACGCCGAGCACGGGAAAGCGGTCTGGGGTTGAGAGTTTCTGGTTTTCAAGAGGGCCTCACATTGATTCATTGGCGAAAACTACTGGCAGGGGGGCTGACGACGGCCATCTGCCTTTTCGGGTTGGGCGCAACGGCCGCCGCCGCACCGGCTGCCGGGCACGACCAGCAGCGTGGTGATGGCAACCAGAATGCGCCGAAACAGCAGCTCGAGGATTCGAAATTTGACGGGCAGGAAGGGCCGGACTACGACGGGCGGAAGGCCTCCGACCACCCGAAGCTCGACAAGAAACTGAATGAGCGCGCCGACAAGGGTGGCTCGGGAAAGTCGCGCGCCATTGTCGTGCTGAAGCGCGGCTGCGACCCGGACGACCTCCACGTCGCGCGTCTGGGCGGCCGGAACGGAAGAGGACTGGGCCTGATCAACGGTTTCGTCGTCGAGCTCCCGAACTTCGTGCTCCGCAGGCTGGCAGACAACCCGTGCGTCGCGGCCATTCACTGGGACCGCCAGATGGACGGCGAAATGAACCGCGCGGCCATCATCTCGGGCGCACGGGCGGTGCAGCAGAAGCTCGGGTTCGACGGCGCTGGCATCGGCGTCGCGGTGATCGACTCCGGCGTCACGAGCTGGCACGACGACCTCACTTATCAGGGCAGCAACCCGAATGTGACGGTCGTCGGCGGACAGCGAGTGGCGGCCTTCGTCGACTTCGTCAACGGCCGCACGCAGCCCTACGACGACAACGGGCATGGGTCGCACGTCGCGGGCATCATCGCCGGCAACGGGTATGACACAGCCGGAGCGCGCGCCGGCATCGCGCCGGCGGCGAACCTGGTCAGCCTGAAGGTTCTGGACGATCATGGCGGCGGCTATATCAGCAATGTCATCGCCGGGCTCGACTGGGTCGTGGTGAATCACACGACATACAACATCCGCGTTGTAAACCTGTCGGTCGGCGCCGCTGTAACCGAGTCGTTCAAGACCGACCCGCTGACGCTCGCCGCGAAGCGCTGCGTCGACGCCGGCATCGTCGTGGTCACGGCAGCCGGGAACCTCGGCAAGAATCCCACAACTCTCAAGCCGCAGTACGGGGCCATCACTTCTCCGGGCAATGCGCCCTGGGTGCTGACGGTCGGGGCGTACAGCCACGAGGGCACGCTCACGCGCCTGGACGACAAGATGGCCGCTTTCAGCTCTCACGGGCCGACGGCGAAAGATTACCTGGCCAAGCCGGACGTGGTTGCCTTGGGCGTCGGCATCGTGTCGCTGTCGGCCCAGGCCAGCACGATGTTCACGACCAGGGCGCAACAGCTGATGATTGGCTCCCTGTCCACGACGGACCTCCCGTACCTGAGCCTCTCGGGAACCAGCATGGCGTCGCCGATGGTCGCGGGCACTGTCGCGCTGATGCTCCAGGCGAATCCCAATCTCACGCCCAACCTCGTCAAGGCGATCATCGAGTACACGGCACAGGACTACAACTACGACGTGCTGACGCAAGGCGCCGGCTTCCTCAATACGAAGGGAGCCGTCGACCTCGCGCAGTACTTTCACGCGGCCAAGCCAGGTCAGAATTACCCGCATAACAAGTCGTGGGGCAAGACGATCGTCTGGGGCAATCGCCGGGTGAACAATGGCGTCATCAAGCCCGGCGGATCGGCGTGGGCCCAGAACATCGTTTGGGGCGCGACGAAGACTCCGTCGGCGACCAACATCGTCTGGGGCACATCGTGCGCCGCGAGCGAGTGCGACAACATCGTCTGGGGCACGTCGGACCTGGACAGCGACAACATCGTGTCGGGCACGGTTACCGCCCAGGACCGCAATATCGTGTGGGGCACGGCGCTCGGCGAGCTTGACAACATCGTCTGGGGCACTGCCTGCGGCGCCGTCGAATGCGACAATATCGTGTGGGGCACCGAGTGCGGCCTGGCGGACTGCGACAACATCGTGTGGGGCACGAGCGTTGCGGAGCTCGATGCCCTCAACATCGTGTGGGGCACCGCCTTGGAACTCGACAACATTGTCTGGGGCACCGCCGGTGAGGTCGACAACATCGTCTGGGGCACCTCGACCGCGCCGGACAGCACCTGGGGCAGCTCCGGGGAAGTAACCCCGGTGTTCGACGACCCCGCCGTGCCTGGCGTGTTCGACGCCACGACCTTCGATTTGCTGTTCGATCCGCCGGCGCCAGTCCCGGCTCCCTCTGTCGTGCCGGATCCGTCCGCGGCGGTTGTGCCGAATCCGCCGGCCACCAACCCGCTGGCGGCCCTGCTCCCCGCGGCCGTCACACCGGCTCCGACGACGACGCCCCCGGCGGTGCCAGCAGTCCCTGTGCCACCACCGCCGGCGCCGATCGTCCCAGCTGCGACTCCAACAGCCACAACGTCAGTAACGGCGCCCGCAGTGCCGTCCGTGGGAGGCTTCTAATGGAAAAAATGCCCTTCCGCGATGCGCAGGCGGTGACGAACTCCCATGCGGTCATCGCGGCCGCCCGCACCGAAACGACGACGTCGGACTGGAAGCAGACGCTGCCGGTTCTCACCGGTTCGATGGTGACGCTCCGCGAGCTGCGGCTCACCGACGCGACGTCTCTCCTGGCGATGCTATCGACCGAGGAAGTGGCGCGCTTCATCTCGCCGCCCCCGACGACGGTCGAAGGGTTCGAGCGGTTCATCGCATGGACGCATCGTGAGCGCGCGGCAGGGAACTACGCCTGCTTCGCGGTGGTGCCCCACGGGATGGACGCGGCCATCGGGATCTTCCAGGTACGGCAGCTGGAGCCGGGCTTCGGCACCGCCGAGTGGGGATTCGCGATCGGCTCTGGGTTCTGGGGCACGGGAGTCTTCACGGACGGCGCGCGCATGGTCATCGACTTTGCGTTCGACACGATCGGCACGCACCGCCTCGAAGCCCGTGCGGCGATCATCAACGGTCGCGGCAACGGGGCGCTGCGGAAGATTGGCGCGATGCAGGAAGGCATCCTGCGCAAGTCGTTCCTCCGCAACGGCGAGTATCTCGACCAGGCGCTCTGGGCGATCCTGGACGAGGACTGGAAGGCGCAGCGCGTGATCTGGGGCGCGCGGATTCACTAAACGCTGAGGTTCAGACAGCGAACGACAGAAGAGGGCCCGGTATCGCCGGGCCCTTTTTCTTTTGTCGGCTTGTGCTAACTTCGGCCGAGTGAATCTACGGGCTGTCTTTCCGCCGATGCCGACGCCGTTCAAGGACGGCGACGTCGACCCGGCGGCCATCCGGGGCAACATCCGGCGCTGGATCGGAGCAGGCCTCGGCGGCGTCGTGGCGCTCGGCACCAACGGGGAAGCTTCGCTGCTCGACGACGACGAGTGCGACCTCGTGGTCCAGACCGCCCGGGGGGAGGTCCCGGACGACCGTACGCTCATCGCGGGCGTCGGCCGCGAGTCCACGAGAGCCACCATCGCCGCGGCGCGCCGCGCGGCGGCCGCCGGGGCAGACGCAGTCCTCGTCCGCACACCGTCGTTCTACCGCGCGCACGTTTCCGTGGCGGCGCTCGTGGTGCATTACACGGCCGTGGCGGACGCGAGTCCGGTGCCGGTCCTGTTGTATAACTTCGCGGCCTTCACCGGCGTGAACATGACGCCCGAGACCGTCGGCCGCCTCGCCGCGCACGCCAACATCGCCGGGATCAAGGAAACGAGCACCGACGGCGCACAGTTCGCCGAGCTGGCCGCCGCGGTCCCCGATCGCTTCAGCGTCCTCGCTGGATCGGCGCCGGGGGCCTATACGGCGTTGTGCGCCGGGGCAGCCGGCGCGATCCTCGCCGTCGCCTGCGTGCGCCCGCAGCTGTGCCTGCAGCTGCGCTCGCTGGTCATCGACGGACGGTACGCGGACGCCCTGGCGATCCAGCAGCGGCTCACTCCCCTCGCGCGGGCCGTGACGACCGGGTTCGGTATCGCCGGATTGAAGGCCGCGCTGGATCTCTCCGGTCTCAAGGGCGGCGACCCACGGCCGCCTCTCGGGCCCCTGTCGAGCGACGCCATCGAGAGGGTTCGGACTCTGCTCAATGACACAGCCGACGTGAAGCCCCTGCTCGCGAGATGAGGATCCGCGGCGTGATGCGTGCGATCGGGCGCGGGATCGCCGCGCTGCTGGGCGCCGGCTTCGTGTGCGCTGCCTACATCTACCTGACCCTGCCGGACGTGCGGCCGCTGCGCGGCGGCAACCCGTCCACGACCGCCTTCATGGAGCTGCGCGCGCGCGAGGCCAAGGCGCGCGGCGAGCCCCTGACGCGCGACTGGCGCTGGGTGCCGTACGCGCGCATCTCGTCCAATCTCAAGAAGGCGGCGATCGTCACCGAGGACAGCGCGTTCTGGCAGCACGAAGGCATCGACTACAAAGAGCTGCGCGAGTCGATGGAAACCAACTGGGAGCGCGGCGAGTTCGCGCGCGGCGCCAGCACCATCACCCAGCAGCTGGCGAAGAACCTGTACCTGTCCCCTTCGAAAAACCCGATCCGGAAAGTCAAGGAGCTCCTGATCACGCGCCGGCTCGAGGTGGAGCTCTCGAAGCAGCGGATTCTCGAGCTGTATCTGAACGCCATCGAGTGGGGCGACGGCATCTGGGGCGCGGAAGCGGCCGCGCGCCGCTATTTCCACAAATCCGCCGCGGACTTGAGCGCCCCGGAATCGGCGCTCCTGGCGGCCGCGATCGCCAACCCGCACACCCTCGATCCGGCGCATCCCAGCGCGAGATTATGGCGGCGGCAGCAGATGATCATGCGCCGGATGGGGGCGGTGACGCCGCCGCCGGTGGTCGTGGAACCCCCGCCGCCCTCCGCCGAACCGCCGGAGGGTCCCCCCCTCGTGCCCCTCTCGGATCTGCCCCTGCCGGGCGCCCCGGTTCCGCCCGACGCCGGCCGCGGATCCGGCCGCGGATCCGGCCGCGGACCTGGGCAATAACTACCTGTATCTGTTGACCTTGACACATCTGGGCCCGACTCCGTATAGTCGGGCCTTCTCCGTTCCCTAGCGACCAGCGGCAGGCTCGGCTACGAGCGTGGGCGGACGCCCCGCCTCCAGCCGGATGTGTGTCGGTATGATCAATTACACAGAGCGCATTGCGCTCTTGATGCAGGATGTCGTTTCCCGTACACCCGCGCTTGGGTTTATCGACCTGCGCGAGGTGCTGGTGTTCGGCCGCTTCGGCCGGCCCGAGGCCGAAGGCGCCTTTGCGACCTGCCACTGCCTCACGCTCCCGGAGACGGAGCCCGGCTACTATTTCTGGAAGGACCGCGCGACGGGCGAGCTGACCCGGCGCTCCGAGTGGTTCGTCACCAAGACCCCGGAAGTGCGCGTCGGCGCCACGCGGATCAAGTACCTCATCTCCTTCGTGCTGCCGCGATTCTGCGAACAGACGCTCGAGCGGTCCTGGAAGGTCGATCTGTATGGAGAGGTCGACTCGTGGGTCGCCAAGCTCGACACCATCATCCACGAGCTCTATCACATCGACCCGGCCGCGGCCGGGCTGCGCCAGTTCGCGCACGCCGACGGGACCCGCGCGACCCGCACACACGCGCCGGAGTTCTATGAGGATGTCGCCGCCATGACGCGCGATTATCTGGCGTCGAACCCCGATCCGACGGTGTACGATTTCCTGCGGTGGGATTTCGCGACGCTGCACACCCGGTACGGCGGGGTGATGGCGACGACCTTCAGGAACTTCCCGTCATTCCCGCAGCGCTATATGGAGCCGTGCACGGCGCTGCCGGTGGAGTCTCCGGCTGGTGTGAAGGTGGAACCGCTGAAGCGCGCCCTGCAGCCGACGCTCTACACGGAAAGCGATCTGCACGTGCGGCAGTTCACCGACGCGACGGTGCGGCGCCTGGTCAGAGAACCCTTCTCGCTCCAACAAACCGCGTAGCCCAGTACGCCGCGCTGATCCGCTCGACCCGCACTTCGCCAGTGCTGCTCGGCGCGTGTACGAACTCGTCCCCCCCGATCGCAATGCCGACATGCGACGCGCCCGGATTGACGGTGCTGAAGAACACCAGATCCCCCGGCTCGAGCTCGGGTCCCGCAACCTGGCGGCCCGCATGGAAGAGCTCCGTGACCGTGCGCGGCACCGTGATGCCGTTCTGGCCGAACACATAGCTGACAAACCCGCTGCAGTCGAATCCTGCGGGATCGCTCCCGCCGTTGCGGTACGGTGCCCCGCGCAGAGACAGCGCCGTCCCCGCGACGCCATACCCGGCGGAGTTCCCAGCAGCCAGGGCCGGGGTGGTGGCGGGCCTGGGCGCCGTGGTGACGGGTGAAGGGGCATTGGGCGTTGGGAAGGGTCTGGGCGTGGCGCCAGTTGACGCACAGCCGGCGCAAGCGGCAGCGATGTTTACAATTACAATAATGAAAGCAAGAGCGCGAGTCATCGGGGCGCTCCGATTATCGGCCGGACGCCCGAACGCCGCCAGCCCTTTGACACCCCCAATCCCATCAGGCAAAATAACTCAGACTTTATGGAGCAAACGCTCCTCCTCAACGCCACATACGAGCCGCTGAAGGTCGTCCACTGGCAGAAAGCGATTACGCTGTGGTGCCAGGGGAAGGTCGAAGTCATCTCCGTGTACGATCGGGAGGTCCGGTCGGTCTCGTTCAGCTTCAAGCTCCCGTCGGTCATCCGGCTGCTGCGCTACATCAAGATCAAGCGGCAGATCGACTACGTTCCGTTCTCGCGCGCGAACATCTATGCCCGGGACGAGCATACCTGCCAGTACTGCGCGGAGCTGCTCCCAAGCGCCGATCTCACCTTCGATCATGTGGTGCCGGTCGCCCAGGGCGGCCGAAAGGATTGGGAGAATATCGTTACCTGCTGCATCCCCTGCAACCGCCGCAAGGGCGGCCGCACCCCGGAGCAGTCCGGCATGCATCTCATCCGCGTGCCGCGACGTCCGAACAAAGCCCCAGCCATCCGGATCACCATCGGGCTGCGAAACGCTCCCGAATCGTGGCGCGATTACTTCTACTGGAACGTCGAGCTCGACGACGAAAGCTGACGGTGTCGTGGGCCGTGTGACATCGGTCCGTCCGCTGTGGGGGATCGAAGGGGGACGTGTCACGCTCGAGGGTGACGGGTTCCCCATCGACCCCGTCGCGCCGCAGGTACGGATCGGCGCGCAGCCGGCGCGGCTCGCCTCCGCGTCGGCCACCGCGCTGACCGTGCTCATCCCCGAAGGGCTCGAGGGGGGATCGACGTCCATCCGGATCGACGAGCTGCCGGGTGAGACCGCGTTCGTCGAGATCGGCGCGCCACTCGTGACCGGCGTGCACCACGTCGACAGCCCCGCGTACGACCGGCACGGCAATCTCTACGTCACGTTCAGCGGCTCCCGCGGCCAGCAGGCGCCGGTGTCGATCTTCATCGTCCGGCAGGACGGTACGCGCGAGCCGTTCGTCAGCGATCTTCCCAACCCGACGTCGCTCGCGTTCGATCGCGACGGACATCTGTACGTGTCGAGCCGCTTCGATGGCAGCGTCTACCGCGTCGAGCGAGACGGGCGCGCGTCGCTGTACGCGACGGACCTCGGCGTCGCGTGCGGGCTGGCGTTCGGGCCGGACGGCGCGCTGTTCGTCGGCGATCGGTCCGGCTCGGTGCTGCGGGTCGAAGCGGACGGCCGCGCGCGCGCCTTTGCCTCGCTGCCACCGAGCATCGCCGCGTTTCACCTGGCGTTCGGACCCGATGGGCATCTTTACGTCGCCGCGCCGACGCTCGGCACGCACGATCCGGTCTATCGCATCTCGCCGGAGGGCCAGGCGGTCGCGTGGAGCGCCGGTTTCGGCCGCCCGCAGGGGCTCGCGTTCGATGCGAGCGGTCACCTGTATGTGGTCGATGCCATCGCCGGCTCCAGCGCCCTCTACCGCGTCCGCCTCGACGCGCCGCACGCCCCCGAGCTGATGCTCTCGGGGGGCGCACTCATCGGCCTCGCCTTCGATCCCCACGGCGGCATCGCGCTCGCGACGAGCGAGACGGTCTATCGCCTCGGTGTGCCGCTGCGGGGACTGCTGCCACTGCACTAAACGCGACGGACCAACACAGACGACCGTGTTTGTCCGTGCGCGGTTGTCGGCCCGTGGCTTAGAATCCCTGGCGATGAATCAATTGTTCCGGCGCAAGCCGATCGCGGACCTGATCCCCGAGGGGGGCGAGCACTCGCTGAAACGGGTCATGGGCGCGGGGGACCTGATCATGCTGGCGATCGGCGCGGTCATCGGCGCGGGGATCTTCGGCGCGATCGGGACGGCGGCGGCCGGACAGGTGGGCCCGAACGGCGAGGTGATCCGCTACGGGGCCGGCCCGGCGCTGGTCTTTTCCTTCCTTCTCCTTGGCGCCGCCTGCGCCCTGGCGGGACTCTGCTACGCCGAGCTGGCCTCGATGATCCCGCAGGCGGGGAGCGCCTACGCCTACTCTTACGCAACCCTCGGCGAGCTGGTCGCGTGGATCATCGGCTGGGACCTGATTCTCGAGTACGCCGTCGGCAACGTCGCCGTCGCCATCTCCTGGGGCGACTACTTCAACACGCTCCTCAAGGGGTTCAACGTCGTGATACCGACGTGGCTGACGACGGGGTATCGGATGGCGCTGCTGAGCGCCGATCCCGCCGTGCACGGCCTGCTCCAGACGTCGCCGCACGTCTTCGGCATTCCGATCCTCATCCACCTTCCGGCGTTCGCGATCGTCGTGCTGATCACCGTCCTGCTGCTGCAGGGGGCGAAGGAGAGCGTGCGCGCCAACAACATCATGGTGATGATCAAGCTGCTCGCGCTGGGCCTGTTCATCGCCGTCGGCGCAACACACCTGAACCCGGCCCATTACCACCCGTTCGCGCCGAACGGCTTCAGGGGGATCCACCAGGGGGCCGCGATCGTCTTTTTCGCCTACATCGGGTTCGACGCCATCTCGACCGCCGCCGAGGAAACGAAGAACCCGCAACGCAACCTGCCCATCGGCATCCTCGGCGGTTTGGGTATCTGCACGGTGATCTACGTCATCGTCGGCTTCGTGCTGACGGGCATGGTGCCATACAAGGAGCTGGCGGTGGCGGATCCCCTGGCGCACGCGCTGGACCTCGCCGGCTTCCAGGCGGTCGGCTGGATCGTGGCGCTCGGGGCGGTGGTCTCGATGTCAGCGGTGCTGCTGGTGTTCCAGTACGGGCAGCCGCGTATCTTCTACGCGATGGCGCGCGATGGCCTGCTCCCGCGGTGGGCGGCGAAGCTCTCTCCGCGGACCCGGATTCCGTTCGTGACGACGCTCTTCACGGGCATCTTCGTCGCCGGCTGGTCGCTCGTCGGCGACGCCGGGGAGACCTACGACTTGACGAACATCGGGACCCTGTTTGCGTTCATCCTCGTCAGCGTCGGCGTGCTCGTGCTGCGTTACACGGAGCCGGCACGCCCGCGGCCTTTCCGCGTGCCGTTCGTGTGGCCGGTCTGCGTCCTGTCCGCCGCGGGGTGCCTGTTCATCATGAAAGGGCTGCCGCATCAGGCGTGGGAACGCTTCGGGTACTGGCTCGTCATCGGCCTGGTCCTGTACTTCGCTTACGGGTTCAGGAACAGCAAGCTTCGGGGGGGGGGGGCTGGGGGCAGAGGCGGAGGGCTGCGTTGGGGGCGGAGGGCTCGGGGGCAGAGGCGGAGGGATGAGTACGAGGAACTGAGTACGTTGACTGAGCGGCGGGGCGGCGGTGACGGGATCTCCTGCAGCCCCCTGACCCAGCGCGAAGCCCAAAGCCCCGTAGTAGTACAATTACTGTTTGGGTTTTCCTGAAAAAACTCAGCAGTAATGGCACATGACTGGGTGGCCGTGCGCGGTGCGCGCGTCCACAACCTGAAGAATATCGACGTCGACCTGCCGCGCGACAAGCTGGTCGTCATTACCGGCCTCTCGGGCTCCGGCAAGTCGTCGCTCGCCTTCGACACCATCTACGCGGAAGGGCAGCGGCGGTACGTGGAGTCGCTCTCATCGTACGCCCGCCAGTTCCTCGAACAGATGGAGAAGCCGGACGTCGACCTGATCGACGGCCTGTCGCCCGCCATCGCCATCGAACAGAAGACCACGGGATCGAATCCGCGCTCGACGGTCGGCACCGTCACCGAGATCTACGACTACCTGCGGCTGCTGTTCGCGAACATCGGCATCCCGCACTGCCACCTCTGCGGCCGCGAGATCTCGTCGCAGTCGCTCGAGCGCATCATCGACATGGTGCTGCTCTCGCCGAACGAAGAGCGCATCAACGTGTTGGCGCCGGTTGTCCGGGGACGCAAAGGGGAATTCAGGAAGGAGCTCGCGGCGCTCCGGGCCCGCGGTTTCACCAAGGTCCGCGTCGACGGCGAGCTGCACTCGCTCGACGAGGATCTCAAGCTCGATCGCCGACGCAACCACACGATCGACGTCGTCGTGGACCGTCTGATCCTGAAGCCGGGAATCGAGCGGCGGCTGACCGAGTCGGTCGAGATCGCGCTAAACCTGGCCGACGACATCGTCGTCATCAACACGCTGGACGGCGGCGATCGGCTGTTCTCGCGGCGGCTGGCGTGCACCTACTGCGGCGTCAGCATGCCGGAGATGACGCCGCGGGCGTTCTCGTTCAACTCGCCGCACGGCGCCTGCCAGGAATGCCAGGGACTGGGGGCGGTGTACGACTTCGATCCGGCGCGGCTCGTGCCCGACGAGAACCTGTCGCTGCAGGACGGCGCGATCGCGCCGTGGGCGCGCGGCGACAAGAAGCTCGTGAAAGAAGCGCTGGCCTCGCTCGCCCGCTTCTTCGGGATCGATCTCGGCATCCCGTTCCGCCGCCTGCCGAAGAAGGTCCGCGACGTGCTGTTCTACGGCGCGAAGAAAGAGAGCCCTGATGCCGGACGGGGCTCCGAGGCCAGACGTCAGACGGCAGCCAAAACCCGGAAGCAGGAGAAGGACACGGACCCCTTCGGCGCCGGCTTCGAGGGTCTCGTGCCCAACCTGCGCCGCCGCTACGAAGAGGGCAGCTGGGTCGAGCAGGAAGGGCTGGAGCCGTATCGCGCGCTGCGGCCGTGCCCGTCCTGCCAGGGTGAGCGTCTGAAGCCGCAGAGCCGCGCCGTACGCGTCAAAGGTCGGACCGTCACCGAGTACGTGAACCTGCCGATCTCGGAGGCGTTGCACACCTTCGAAGGCCTCGAGCTGACGGATCGCGAGAGTCTGATCGCGAACCGGATCCTGCGCGAGATCCGCGACCGGCTGCGGTTCCTGAACGACGTCGGCGTGGGTTACCTGACCCTCGGCCGCAGCGCCGCGACGCTGTCCGGCGGAGAAGGGCAGCGCATCCGCCTCGCGACGCAGATCGGATCGAACCTGACCGGCGTCCTTTACGTCCTCGACGAACCGTCGATCGGTCTGCACCAGCGCGACAACCGTGCGCTGCTGTCGACGCTCGCGCGGCTGCGCGATCTCGGCAACACCGTCGTGGTCGTCGAGCACGACGAAGAGACCATCCGCTCCGCGGACTACGTCATCGATCTCGGGCCCGGCGCGGGCGAGCACGGCGGACAGCTCATCTTCCAGGGCACGCCCGCGGACCTGTTGACGGACGGCAACGGATCGCTGACGGGCGCCTACCTGAAGGGGGAGCTGTCGATCGAGACGCCGAAGCAGCGGCGCCCGACGACCAGGGGATCGATCGTCATCAAGGGCGCGCGCGAGAACAACCTGAAGGACATCGACGTCGAGATCCCGCTCGGCCTCCTCATCACCGTCACTGGCGTGAAAGTCCACGCTGGTCAACGAGATCCTCTATCGCTCGCTGGCGCGCGAGCTGTATCGCGCCGCCGACGAGCCCGGGGCGCACACCTCGATCGAGGGCATCGCCCAGGTCGACAAGGTGATCCAAATCGACCAGTCGCCGATCGGCCGCACGCCGCGCTCGAATCCCGCGACCTACACCGGCCTGTTCACGTTCATCCGCGAGCTATTCGCGATGCTGCCGGAAGCGAAGGCGCGCGGCTTCCGGCCGGGACGCTTCTCCTTCAACGTGAAGGGCGGGCGCTGCGAGACCTGCCAGGGGGACGGCGTCATCGCCATCGAGATGCACTTCCTGCCCAACGTTTACGTGACGTGCGAGCAGTGCAAGGGACGGCGCTACAACCGCGAAACGCTGGAGATCAAGTATCGCGGGAAGTCGGTTGCCGACGTCCTCGAGCTCACCGTCGACCAGGCCCTGCCGCTGCTCGAGAACTTTCCGCCAATCGCGAACAAGCTCCGCACGCTGCAGGACGTGGGGCTCGGCTACCTGGGGCTCGGCCAGTCGGCGACCACGCTGAGCGGCGGCGAGGCGCAGCGGGTGAAGCTCGCGAAGGAGCTGTCCCGCCGCGGCACGGGGCGCACGCTGTACATCCTCGACGAGCCCACCACCGGCCTCCACTTCGCCGACACGCACAAGCTCCTGGACGTTCTGAACAAACTCGTCGATCAGGGCAACACGGTCGTCATCATCGAGCACAACCTCGACGTCATCAAGTCGGCGGACTACGTAATCGATCTCGGGCCCGAAGGGGGCGCGGCTGGAGGACGCGTGATCGCACAGGGGACTCCTGAAGCGGTCGCGTGCAGCCGAGAATCCTTTACAGGACATTTCCTGGCGGAGATTCTGGGATCACCTCATGCCGCAGCCTGATCTGCAGCCAAACGTGAATGTCGACCGTGGTAGCGTAGCCACACTTTTGGCTCCCGGCCCTGTGGCTCGTAGGCCACAACGACGGGAATACTACCCTCGAGCCGGCGTGAAATCCAGCCAGCAAGTTAAAACAGATCAGCACTTTAGCGAAATATGTCCTAGCCTTGCAGCCGGTGGCAGACCGTTTGCTGAGCTCGGGATGTCTCCCCCGCCGTCAGAGAGGTCATGAATTCGCAGCGAACCCTCCGTCGTCCCGTCTCCTGTTCCGGAATCGGACTTCATTCCGGGAACAAGGTCACACTGTCACTCAAGCCTGCGCCGGCCGATTACGGCATCCGGTTCCAGCGCTCCGATCTGGGGGGGCTCGAGATTCCGGCCACGGTCACCCACCTGGGCGGCATCCGGCTGGCTACAGGGCTGACGCGTGAAGCGGTGTCGGTCGAGACCGTCGAGCACCTGCTCGCCGCGCTCACCGCGCTCGGCATCGACAACGTCATCGTCGAGTTGAACACTCCGGAAGTGCCGATCATGGACGGCAGCGCCGCGCCGTTCGTCTACCTGATCCTCAACGAGGCGGGCGTGAAGCGCCTGGCGGCCCCGAAGAAGTTCCTGAAGGTGCTGCGGCCGATCTCGCTGAGCCAGGGGGACAAGCGCATTGCGCTCTATCCCTCGGATCACTTCAAGGTCACCTACAGCATCAGCTTCGACCATCCGCTCATCCGCCACCAGTCAAGGACGATGAAGATCACCGACGAGACGTTCGTCGAGGAGATCGCGCCGGCGCGGACGTTCGGGTTCCTCAAGGAAGTGGAGATGCTGCGGCAGCGCGGTCTCGCGCTCGGCGGCTCGCTCGACAACGCCATCGTGCTCGGCGAGACTGGTGTCCTGAACAACGCGCTCCGGTTCGAGGACGAATTCGTCCGCCACAAGATTCTCGACGTGATCGGCGATCTCTCGCTGGTCGGCTACCCGGTGATCGGCCACCTCGTGGCGCACCGCGGCGGTCACGCGCTGCACACGGCATTCGCAGCCCGGATCCTCGAGGAAGTCGATGCCTGGCGCATCGTGGAGGGGGACACCGCGCCCGCGGTGGCGTCGATGCCGATCGGTGTGCCGGCGACCAAGGTTGCGCGGCTCGCGAACTGACAGGGGTCTCAGGACTTATGGCTTAGGGCTCATGGCTCGCTGCTATGGCTCGGTCTCCTCCCTGAGCCCTCTGCCCTGAGCCGTGAGTCCTAAGCCATAAGCCCGTAAGCCAAGTGCGCTGGACCACCGACCGCGCCTCTTCCCGAGACGTGCTGCTCCTGGCCGCGGTCACGGTCTTTCTCTCCACCATATGGATCTGGCCGCACGCGGCGCACTTGCGGCAAGTGCCCGACCGCGGCGATCCTGTGTTTTCCGCCTGGCGCCTCGCGCGGTTCGCGCACCAGCTCCGACACGACCCGGTCCACCTCTTTGATGGCAACATCTTCTATCCGCGGCCTTACACCCTGGCCTACTCCGACGCGACCCTGCTCGAAGGAGCCGCGGCAGCGCCATTCATCTGGGCCGGGGTGGAACCGCTGCTCGTTGCAAACGGCCTCTTCCTGATTGCGTTCCCGCTGTGCGGGCTCGCGTTCTTCCACGCGGGGTGGCGGCTCACGGGAAATCCCATGGCGGGCATGGTCACTGGCGTCCTGGGCGCCTGGTATCCCTTTCATGCGGAACACTACAGTCACCTGGAGCTCCAGTGGTTCATGTTCGTGCCGCTCGTCTTCGTGGCGGTGGTCGACACGATCATTGACCCGAACTGGCGAAGAGGTCTCAGGATCGGCGCGCTTCTCGCGCTCCAGTGCCTCGCCTCCATGTACCTGGGCCTGATGCTGGCGGCTGTGCTGGTGCCCCTGACAGCCGTCGCCTTCCTGCGATACCGGA
>WNFC01005424.1_pt1 | contig 17713 bp, 17 predicted proteins | sample 5400541 | NCBI WGS metagenome assembly WNFC01 (sample SAMN13153342, study PRJNA577476) | soil metagenome | isolation source: 120 cm saprolite under Douglas fir tree site 2 hole 2 replicate 1 | place: USA:California | collected 2015-04-18
ACTCCGGATCGAGCTGCATGGCCTTGTAGAAAAGCGGCAGCGCCTCGTTGATCGCCTCCCGTGTTCCCCGATGAAGGTGAGGCATGGCGCGCAAATAGTTATCGTAGGCAGTGAGGTTGCCGGTCGGCTTCCGCCTGGCACGCTCGATCTCGGCCCGCTCGAGCTGGGAGGCGATCACCCCGACGATGCTGGTCGCGATCTGATCCTGAAGCTCGAAGATATCGTCGAGCGTCCCTTCGAATCTATCGGCCCAAAGGTGGGTGCCGGTCGACGCATCGACGAGCTGTCCCGTGATACGGATCCGGCTTTCGGACTGGCGGACACTGCCTTCGACGACATAGCGCACGCCAAGTTCGCGCCCCACCTGCTTCTCATCCACCGTCCTGCCCTTGTAGGTGAAACTCGAGTTGTGCGCGATCACGAACAGCCAGCGAATACGCGACAAGGCCGTGATGATTTCCTCTACAATCCCGTCGGCAAAATAATCTTGCTCGACGTTGCCACTGAGATTCCGAAACGGCAGGACCGCGATCGAAGGGGAATCCGGCAGGGCCAGAACGGGCGTGAGCTTCTCACCCGCGATGTCCGGGGCCGTGACCGGGATACTGGCGGGCAATTCCTGTTCGTCGATCTTGCCGACAAACCGAAGGCCTCGGCGCGAGACCGTCCGGATCAGGCGCTGCTCCTTGCCAGTGTCCCCGATCGCCTTGCGCACCGCATTGATGTGGCTGGTCAGCGTCGACTCGGAGACGATCCGCCCGCCCCACACGGAGTGCAGGAGATCGTCTTTCGTCACCACCTGTTCCCGGTTCTGGACCAGAAAAAGCAGGAGATCGAACACCTTCGGTCCAGTCGCGATCAGTTCCGAGCCTCGCTTGAGCTCTCGCCGGTCGGCATCCAGGCAATAATTCTCGAATAAGAACGGCACTTCCCACCCTCCCGCTTGGACAAGAAGCCAAGGAAGATTCAACCACAATTCAGCGTGGCTGCAAGGCTTTCCGGCCCGCTTGGGCGCACTCTCGCGGCGCTTTCAGGAGCAAGGCCATCGGTGGCCAGGAAAATCGAGGGAGAGTCATGAAGATTGTCGTTATTGGCGGTACCGGCCTCATCGGAACGAAGCTGGCGAGCAAGCTCCGTCAGAAAGGCCACGAAGTGGTTCCAGCGGCTCGCAGTACGGGCGTCAACGCGATCACGGGCGAGGGCCTCGACAAGGCCCTTTCGGGTGCCGAAATTGTCGTCGATGTCGCGAATTCGCCCTCCTTCGAGGACCGCGCGGTTCTAACATTCTTCGAAACGTCGGGCCACAATCTTCTCGCTGCCGAAGCGGCCGCCAAAGTACAGCACCATGTTGCGCTGTCCGTTGTCGGGGCCGATCGCCTTCCGGAAAACGGATACTTCCGCGCCAAGCTGGCGCAGGAGAACCTGATCAGGGCCTCGAAGATTCCCTACACGATCCTGCGCGCCACCCAGTTCTTCGAGTTCGTCGGCGGGATCGTCGATTCCTCTTCCGATGGAGAAATCGTTCGACTGTCGCCCGCCATGTTTCAGCCCGTGGCTTCGGACGATGTCGCCGCAGCGCTCGCCGACGTCACGCTCGGCGCTCCGGTTAACGGCATCGTCGAGTTGGCCGGCCCGGAAAAATTCAGCCTCGATGAATTCGGCCGGCAGTATCTGATCGCAACGAAGGACTCGCGCAAGGTCGCTGCCGACATCCATGCCCGCTATTTCGGAGCAGAGCTGGACGATCAGTCTCTCACGCCGGGCAACAATCCCCGGCTCGGCTCGCTGCGTTTCGAGGACTGGCTGGCCGGGCTCGACCATTCCGGATCATGACCACTGACGGGGAGCTTGCTCTTGCTCCTCATCGCGTACATAGCCCCCTAACGCGAGGACAGGTCCATGAGCAAGCAGATATTGCGCGGTCTTTCGGAGGAGAATCAGCCAGACACTTCCGAGGTGCACCCGGACGACTTGCCGGTTGCCGATCGACGTCCTGCCGATGAGGAGATGGCGCGCGTCCTCAAGACCGCGCCGCTCCGCATGGCTTCAGACCCGTCCAGCGGCTCGATCGCCTATTGGAAACACGGCGCCCTGCACGACGTCGTCCAGCCGATGGCTGATCACGTCGTCATGACCTACCCCTCGGGCGTGCAGCGGCTGGAGCGGCGCGACGGGAAATCAGTTGCGATTGGAACGGCGCGTTCCGGCGTGGTGACGATCATTCCCGCCGGCTCAAGCGCTCGATGGGATATTCCCGGACTTGTCAACGTCGTCCAACTCTATCTTCCACATACAACGCTCGAACGGGTGGCAGGGGAAGCCGATCAGGCCGGACCGGGCAATCTACTTGAGCGAACGGGACATCCCGACACTATTACGTCCCGGCTGCTCATGAGTGCGGCAGATGCCCTCGAGGGCAACGAGACTCTGGATGCCTTGTTCAGGCACCAGCTGACAGATCTCCTGGCCATGCGCCTGCTGGCTGCGCATGCCGGCGCGCCAACCACGTTCCAGCCAGTCACAGGCGGGCTGTCGCCGATGACGCTGCGTCGCGCCATCGAGCGCCTGCGCTCGGACAGCGATGCAGACGTCTCTCTCGCTGCGCTCGCTTCGGATGCCGGTCTGTCGCGCTTCCACTTCTGCCGCGCCTTTAAGGAAAGCGCCGGGCTTTCGCCTCATGCTTGGTTGCGCCAGTACCGGCTCGAGCGGGCCATGAACATGCTGCGCGACACTGACGCATCGATCGTGTCGGTGGCGGCGGAGCTTGGCTATGCCTCTCAGACAGCCTTCGCCGCTGCGTTCAGGAAGCTCACCGGCGAAACCCCGAGCGATTGGCGGCGGCGCGCGCGTTGGCAGCAATCGCTCTGCAACGACGGCAATCGCTCTGGCGCAGTCGCAGCTACGGTCCGCTAGATCATCAGGGTGCCCACGACCCCAATAGACGGAGACAAACGATGGCCTGGAAGAACTTCGTCACCCTCCTCCCAATCGCGCCGCGACGACGACTCGTCGCAACCGCACTCGTGTACGGACTTTCGTTGGCCGTTCGCTTCACTTCAGCAACGGGCGAAGAAACGGAAATTCCGCCACAAGCCGTTCAACGCAGCAATCTCATGACCTCCATCATGATCAACGATGGCGGCCAACTCTTCTACAAGGACTGGCCGATTGCCTTTCAGCGCGGCTGGTCGCTGGGTTCGAGAGGCTGCGGCGCGGCATGTGAGAGCCCCATGACAATGCGGAGTTGCTCCTCTCCTCCATAGAGAGCCCAGCGCCTTCGTTTCAAGCCTTCGCGTCGTCGTCGATCGCTGCCGCCAATGAGGAGCAGCGGCGGTAACGCGCGGAATTCCGAGAGAGTCAAACCAGAGGAGTAGATCACATGCGACTCGTCATCATAGGCGCCGGCTTCGCCGGCATGTACGCTGCACTTTCCGCTGCCCGCCTGCGCGACATCCAGGGCGTTTCGCCCGAGGAGCTCGAGATCGCGTTGGTCGCACCAGAGCCGACGCTGGTGGTTCGCCCACGGCTCTACGAATCGAAGCCCGAAACCCTGACGGCACCTCTCCTGGATGTCCTTAGCGCTATCGATGTTGTCTACGTGCAAGGCAGCGCCGAGACGATCGACACCCAGTCGCGCGTGGTGAAAATCGTCACTGCCAAAGGTGCGAAGAAGAGCCTCTCCTACGATCGGTTGGTCGTGGCCACCGGCAGCCGGCTGTTCCGTCCGAATATCCCTGGCCTTGCCGAACACGGCTTCAGCGTCGACCAGCTCGACGATGCGATTGCCCTTGATCGGCACCTGCATAGCCTGGCCGATCGGCCGGCGAAGAACGGGCGCGACACGGTTGTCGTTGCCGGCGGCGGTTTCACCGGCATCGAGACGGCGACGGAGATGCCCGCGCGGCTTCGTGCGATTTTCGGCAAGGATGCCAAGCCGCGCGTCGTCATCGTCGATCGGAACGGCGCGATCGCTCCCGATATGGGCGCAGGTCCTCGCCCCGTCATTGAGGATGCACTGCGCAAGCTCGGTGTGGAGGCCCGGCTCGGTGCCGGCGTCGCGTCGCTCGATAAATCCGGCGTCACGCTTTCTGACGGGGAACGTATCGAGGCCGAGACCGTGATCTGGGCGGCGGGCATGCGCGCCGCGCCGTTGACTGCGCAGATTCCCGCCGAGCGCGACAATTTCGGCCGGCTGCTTGTCGACCGCGATTTGCACGTACATTCAGTGCCCGGCGTCTTCGCCACCGGCGATGCCGCTCGCGCAGCATGCGACGATATCGGCAACCACGCGCTGATGTCATGCCAGCACGCAACGCGGATGGGTGCCTTTGCCGGCAACAATGCCGCCGCCGAGCTATTGGGCATCCCGACCAAGCCATACCACCAGGAGGCATACGCCACCTGTCTCGACCTGGGAGAAGCCGGTGCGATCTTCACGCTTGGTTGGGAGCGGAAGTTGAAACTGGTCGGCGAGGAAGCAAAGAAGACCAAGCAGCAGATCAACACCGTGTGGATCTATCCGCCGCGGGCCGAGCGTGCCGCTGCACTGGCGTCAGCCGATCCAGAGCACGTCGGCGACCTGTAGCTGTGTCAACTGATCGGGCCGCGCATCTCGCGCAGGAGCGCGGCTCCCTCACCATCGACCAATTTGGAGCTCACCATGATGAATCAAGAGACCGTGCGAACGACAGCGTTCGCGATGCCGCTGACGAACCCGGCTTTTCCTTCCGGCCCCTACCGCTTCATCAACCGCGAGTACTTTATCATCCGGTACCGGACCGATCCCGAGGCCCTGCGCCGGATCGTGCCAGAACCGCTCGAACTGGCCGAGCCGGTAGTGAACTACGAATTCATCCGCATGCCGGATTCAACCGGCTTCGGCGACTACACCGAAAGCGGTCAAGTTATCCCGGTGTCCTACCAAGGCCAGGCCGGCAGCTTCACCCATCAGATGTTTCTCAATGATCATCCACCCATTGCGGGCGGGCGTGAGCTGTGGGGCTTTCCCAAGAAGCTGGCGCAGCCGAAGCTGGCCGTCGAGACTGACACACTGGTCGGCACCTTGAACTATGGCTCGGTCCGCATCGCGACCGGTACCATGGGCTACAAGCACCGCGCCCTCGACACCGCTGTCGAAGCAAGGAAGCTCGCCGCACCCAATTTCCTGCTCAAGATCATCCCGCATGTCGACGGCACACCGCGCATCTGCGAGGTGGTGCGCTTCCACCTCGAAGACATCACCGTGAAGGGCGCATGGACCGGGCCAGCGGCCCTTGACCTCTACTCGCATGCCTTGGCGCCCGTCGCCGAGCTGCCGGTCCTTCAAGTGCTGTCAGCCAAGCACGTCGTTGCCGACCTGACGCTTGGGCTCGGCACCGTGGTCCATGACTATCTGGCCCCGAGCGAGGCCGTGCGGCGACGCGCGTCCACCTCCGAGATCTTGATCGAAGCGAATGCCGGCTGATCGGGAGCAGCCGTTAAATCGGGAGTTTGGAAAATGCTGAACGTGATACGCGAGCAAATCAATCCGGTGACGCAACAAGTCAAGCCGCTGCCATACGATGTCGTCGCCCTGGTGCTGCAGGGCGGCGGAGCGCTAGGGGCCTATCAGGCCGGCGTCTATGAAGGCCTTCACGAGGCCGGCATCCGGCCGAACTGGCTGGCCGGCATTTCGATCGGCGCGCTCAACACCGCCATCATCGCCGGCTCGCCCGAAGCCGAGCGGGTCGGACGGCTGCGCGAGTTCTGGGAGACCATCTGCGCCGCTCCTGTAGAATGGCCCTCCGGCGAGGGGCTCGCCGATGCCATGCCCTTCGCTTTCGACCTGCGCTCGCTGCACAACGCGATGGCGGCGATGAGGGCCTTGTTCCAAGGGCAGCCCGGCTTCTTCAAGCCACGCTTCCCGTCGCCGCTCTGGTCGCCTTTTTCAGGCGATGCGTCGACAAGCTTCTATGACACGGCACCGTTGCAGCGGACGCTGGAGCGGCTTGTCGATTTCGATCGGTTGAACTCGGGCCAAGTGCGCGTCAGCGTCGGCGCGGTCAACGTCCGCACCGGCAACCTTACCTATTTTGACACGGCCGAACGCCGGCTCGGACCGAAGCATTTCATGGCTTCCGGCGCCCTGCCGCCGGGATTCCCCTCTGTCGAAATCGACGGCGAGCATTACTGGGATGGCGGCATGGTTTCGAACACGCCGCTTTCCCGCGTGCTCTCCAGCGAGCCGCGCGACACGCTGACATTCCAGATTGATCTCTGGTCTGCCAAGGGCCGTGTGCCCCGCGACCTGATGGAGTTGTCGAGCCGGCAGAAGGACATTCAATATTCAAGCCGTACGCGCGCCATCACGGACCATGCGATGCGGATGCAGAAAATGCGTCAGGCGTTGCAGCGGACGATCGAAAAGCTGCCGAAAAGCGCAAAGGAAGATCCGGAATTCCGCGCTATCGCGGACATGGCGCGCCATTGCTCCTGCAACATCATTCACCTGATCTACCAGTCCAAGATCTACGAGGGCCAGTCAAAGGACTACGAATTCGGCCTGAGCGCGATGCGCGCCCACTGGCAGAGCGGGTTGGACGACATCCGCCGCACGCTGGCGGACCCGCGGCGCCTGGACCCGCCGGCTCCCGAGCTCGGCATCGTCACACACGACGTCCATCGCCGCGATTGAACTTTAGCGCCACCTACAGGTTTCGGAGAATGCCATGTCGACCCTTTCCTATGCCTCTGAGCAAAAAGCCAAAACCGGCCTTCGCCCGTCCCGACAGGCGATCCGGCGGGCGGCGCTCGCACTCGCTGTGGCGCTCGGCGTCGCCGCGGCCGCCGATTTCGGTCACTACTACCTCACCACCGGCCTTTACCTGGAGACGACCGACGACGCCTATGTCAAAGCCGACTCGACGATCATCGCGCCGAAGGTTTCCGGCTACATCGCCGAAGTGCTGGTTTCCGACAATGAGCCGGTGAAGGTCGGGCAGATTCTGGCACGGATCGACGACCGCGCTTTCAAGACCGCGCTGAAGCAGGCTCAGGCCGACGTCGCAGCCTCCGAGGCTGCGGTCAAAAACCTCAACGCGCAGATCGAATTGCAGGAGCCGCTGATCCAGCAGCAGGCCGCCGAGGTCGACGCGACCGAAGCCAACCTTAAGTTCGCTCAGGAGGAGCGTACCCGCTATGACGGGCTGATGAAGTCGGGCTCCGGCACGGTGCAGCGCGCCCAGCAGACCGACGCAGCGTTGCGCTCGCAGACCGCACAACTGCAGCAGGGCAAGGCGGGGTTGATCGCCGCCAACAAGAAGATCGAGGTCCTCTCGACCCAGCGCGCCCAGGCGGTTGCTCAACTCGATCACGCGCGCGCGGTCGAGCAACAGGCGGCCCTCAACCTGTCCTATACGCAGATTACCGCACCGGTCGACGGCACAGTCGGTGCGCGCTCGCTGCGGGTCGGCCAATATGTGCAGGCTGGCACGCAACTCATGGCGGTGGTGCCCCTGGATGCGGTCTATGTGGTCGCCAATTTCAAGGAGACCCAGCTCACCCATGTGCGCAATGGGCAGCCGGTCGAACTCACAGTCGACGGCTTCCACGGCACCAGGTTGAAAGGCCATGTCGACAGCCTGTCGCCGGTGAGCGGTCTCGAATTCGCGCTGCTGCCGCCGGACAATGCCACCGGCAACTTCACCAAGATCGTGCAGCGTGTGCCGGTGAAGATCGTGCTCGATGACCTCAACCTCAAGGGCCTGCTGCGTCCGGGCATGTCGGCCGAGCCGACCGTCAACACCAAGGCAACCGTCCTGGCCGAACGCGAAGCCAAGAGCCGCCTCGCCTCGGATGCCGCCCTCGCCCGCGGGAATGGCGGCTGACGCCGAAGATCTGTCCGGCCAGAGACTATCAACTCTGGCCGGACAATCCTTCCAATCTTTCCCACGATTATCGAAACAGACCGCTTAATGCATCCTCCATTTGCCGAGCCCCCAATGACCGCGCTCCAACCCACCCTCAACGCCGCCGCTGAACTCCCGGCCCCCACGGCTGCTGCCCCTGCCACGCCCGCGGTTTCTGCGAAGACCTGGATCGCCATCGCCGGTGCAACGCTCGGCGCCTTCATGGCGGTGCTCAACATCCAGATCGTCAACGCGTCGCTCGCGGATATTCAGGGTGCGATCGGCGCCGGCATCGATGACGGCGGCTGGATCTCGACCTCCTATCTGATCGCCGAGATCGTGGTGATCCCGCTCAGCGGCTGGCTCGCGCAGGTATTCTCGGTCCGCATCTACCTCCTGACCAACGCCTGCCTCTTCATGGTGTTCTCGGCGGCCTGCGCGCTCGCGCAAGACCTGCCGCAGATGATCGCGCTGCGCGCCGTGCAGGGTTTTTCCGGCGGCGTGCTGATCCCGATGGCTTTCACGCTCATCATCACGTTGCTGCCGAAGGCGAAACAGCCGATTGGCCTTGCGATGTTTGCGATCTCCGCGACCTTTGCACCAGCGATCGGTCCGACCATCGGCGGCTATCTCACCGAGAACTGGGGCTGGGAGTACATCTTCTACGTCAATCTGGTGCCGGGCGCGCTGATGATCGGCATGCTGTGGTTCTCGCTAGAAGCAAAACCGATGAAGCTGCCGCTGCTGCGCGAGGGCGACTGGCTCGGCATCATCACCATGGCCATTGGTCTCAGCGCACTCCAGACCGTGCTGGAAGAAGGCAACAAGGACGACTGGTTCGGCTCACCCTTCATTGTCAGGCTATCGATCGTCGCCGCAGTCGCGCTGTCGGCCTTCCTGTGGATTGAGTTGACCGCCAAGAAACCGCTGTTGAACCTGCGCCTGCTGGTTCGCCGCAATTTCGGCTTCGGCATTCTCGCCAACTTCCTGCTCGGCATCGCACTGTATGGCTCGGTGTTCATCCTGCCGGTCTATCTGGCGCGCATCCAGGGCTACAACGCCGAACAGATCGGCATGGTTCTGGCTTGGACCGGATTACCCCAGCTGTTGCTGATTCCGCTGGTGCCGCGGCTGATGCAGCGCTTCGACGCCCGGATCATCATCGGCATCGGCTTCGCGCTGTTCGCCGCCTCCAATTTCATGAACATCCACATGACCAACGACTACGCGACCGATCAGCTGTTCTGGCCCAACATCGTTCGCGCCTTCGGCCAGGCGCTGGTGTTCGCGCCGCTTTCGGCCGTCGCCACTGCCGGCATCGAGGCGGAGAATGCCGGCTCGGCCTCGGGCCTGTTCAACATGATGCGCAACCTCGGTGGCGCAGTCGGCATCGCGCTGCTGCAGACCTTGCTGACAAAGCGCGAGCAATATCACTCCAACGTGCTGATGCAGTCCGTTTCCATGCTGGAGCCGGCGACGCAGGCAAGGGTCGAGAAGCTGACACAGTATTTCATAAGCCACGGCGTGATCGATCGCATCGATGCCGCCCGCCGTGCCTTTGTCGCGATCGGCAAGATCGTGCAGAAGCAGGCGTTCATCCTGGCGTTCAGCGACTTGTTCTTACTGCTGGGTGCCGCGCTGATCGTCGCACTTGCTGCTTCCATGATGCTGAAGAAGCCCGGCCAGCTCGATGCCGGCGGCGCCCACTAATCATCGTTTCAACCCACACCTAAAGGAGCACGACCATGAACCCCCGCATGAACTTCGACCAGGCGTCGAAAGGAATTCCCATGTTGAAGGATAAGGTAGCAATCATCACCGGATCAACCAGCGGCATTGGGCTAGGAATCGCCAAGGAACTGGCCAGGCTCGGCGCAGACCTGGTGTTGAACGGCTTCGGCGATAGCGGCGAGATCGAAACGATCCGCAGCGGGATCGAACGCGAGCACAGCGTGCGCGTCGTTTACGACGGCGCCGATATGTCAAAAGGAGAAGCCGTGCGCGGATTGATCGCCGCTACGGTCGAGAAATTCGGTCGCCTCGACATCCTGGTGAACAATGCCGGCATCCAGTTCACCGCGCCGGTGGATGAGTTCCCGACTGCCAAGTGGGATGCGATCCTGGGAATCAATCTGTCGGCGGCGTTCCACGGCATTGCGATAGCGGTGCCTCAGATGAAAAAACAGCGTTGGGGACGGATCGTCAACATCGCCTCCACGCACGGCCTCGTCGCTTCAACACATAAGGCCGCCTACGTCGCGGCCAAGCACGGGCTGGTCGGCCTGACAAAGGTCGTTGGCCTGGAGACCGCCGGGAGCGGTGTTACCTGCAACGCGGTCTGTCCGGGTTGGGTGCGAACGCCCTTGGTCGAAAAGCAGATCAGCGACATCGCTGCGCAAAGAAGCATAAGTCAGAAGGAAGCAGTCAAGGAGCTTCTGGCTGAGAAGCAGCCATCGCTAGATTTTGCCTCTCCGGCACAGCTTGGCGGCACCGTTGCCTTCCTATGTTCGGCTGCGGCAGACCAGATCACGGGCACAGCGATCTCTGTCGATGGTGGCTGGACTGCACAGTAGCGGACGGAGGGAATCTTCGATGTCCGCTTAGTGCCTCAGAAGCGGTCATTCCATGACCGTTCATTATGCGACTCTCCCACGGGCTCGCTGCGCCCCGGTTGTCGCATAGCGTGGATTTCAGCGCCTCATCATCATTGATCACACCTAAGTCATTGATCCGGATGATTGTCGAACAGCTTTGGGAGATGAGAAGCCATGCGCGTCCTCTCAATCCTTAGTTGCCGCGCTGAGATCGCGTGCCGTCATCTCGGTGTTGAACCGACGGCGATCGGCGATGATTGCGCAAGAACGGATGCGAATGAGCAGTAGAGGTTGGCGCGGTGAACTGACCGCAGGCACCACGGCGACAACGTCGTATCCGGGAGTGATAACACTGGCAAAAATTGGAACGGTACTCAGGCTGGTTGTCAGAATGATTGTCAGAATGAGATTGAAAAATTCGTGCTAAGCCGTTGAAAACTTTGGAGCGGGTGAAGGGAATCGAACCCTCGTATTCAGCTTGGAAGTCGGGAAATCTTTTAGTGTTTTCAAAGGCCGTTCTGACATTTTCGGCGTTTTTGGCCCATTGAGATCGTTACAGAATTTCTCCTTGTCAGAATGGCGGTTGCCAGCCCATGCTCGTCCTTTCCAAGCCATTTGCCGGCGGTTACGAGCCCAACCCTACACGACCGATCAAGAGCCAATCTGGACCGATCAAGAATCAATCGGGCGGACTCGATTCCGGAATAATTACAAGCATTGAACTTTCAACGCCTCGCCGCCAGCATCTTGCTACTTGAGAAACGGTGATTCTCACGGTGACCAAATTGGGCTTGTCGGAAACTATGCTGTGGCGCGCCCGCGCGGGACAGGCCCGCCGGGTTGCCGGGATGTTGTCTCCGCGAGATGCTGCGCTCTTAGAAGCGTATGCCAGAGAATGCGAAGACAGCGCCCGCGCAGCCTCCATCGAAAGCGCTAGAGCCAATACGCGTCTATCGGTCGACATCCAACGTAGAGACGACCAGAACTTTAGATCGCTAGTCAGAGGTCGATTGCCAAATCAGGCCGCGTAAGCTCGCGGCTCTGCTTGTGGGTTGCATTTCAGCTTGATGGAAGCTGGAATTCCTCTGTCGTCTTTGTCTCGGCGTCATAGATTTTGACCCGCAGCATCGGGAAGCGTTTTTTTAGCTCCTCAGCTCCCGTCCATGCTCCCTCTTTCGTTTCAAATTCGGTCTTAAGACGGCCATCTACTTCGAGCGCATAGCCCGTATTCGGCAGTTCACGGGCCACTGCAACCATTCTGTCCTTCTCCCGATCGTCGACTCGCTTGTCTGCGTCTTCCTTAGCGTGAGTCTCCCATGGCGTGCCAGCGCGACAGCGGCTCTATTCAAAAAGAAGGGTGTGAGGGAACAGCTCAATCGCCCTCCTAGTTACGACATTTGTCCAATCTCGATTTTATTGACTACTCTACACGACCGATCAAGAGTCAATCTGGGACCATCAAGAATCAATCGGGTGGACTCGATTCCCGGAATAATTGCAAGCATTGAACTTTCAGCGCCTCACCGCCAGCATCTCTAGCGCCGCATCACGCGCACCAGTGACGGGGGCGCCATTGTTGTTGGGGCCATCGCCGGAAATATCGATGGCGCGCCGCAACCCGCGATACGGATTTTCCTCGAAGAGCGGCATCACGAAATTGATCGCGCCAGCGATCGAGGCACGCGAGCCCCGGCGAACCGGCGTTTTCATGATTTCGTTGGCGACCGCATCGGCCGATTCCGGACCGTCGATCACCCGCCACGGAATGATGATCTTGTGGTCAATCTTGACTCCAAAGTGCCGATCCATGCCGCGATCTCCCCGATGTGGAGATCGACCGCTTCTTCGATGCTGATACCCTGGCTTCTACTGTTTGCGTCTGTAATTGTGGCGTCAATATCCACCCACGTGGACGCCTGCGTCCCCGCAGGGAGTTCATCGACAGCGGCACGCCGCTCTGATCGCCGGTCGAGTTCGACCGGATCGATCTTTTCAAGCATATCGACCATTCGTTGATACAGTTGGCCGTAACGTTCGCTCATCTCGAAGAATGGCGCCAATTGTTGCTGATCGAGATAGGCCTGCACCGTTCCCGATGTGCCGTAGACGCCTTCGGTCTTCGGATGCGGCGTCAAGTGCCCGAACGATTCCACACCGTCGGGCGAGACCCATCGCGCCAAAGGATAAATCCGGCAAGCCAGGGGCCGATCCGGATGCACCCCACACCCGTGTTCGCCGAGAAAGCCGCAATCGCCATTTTCCTTCGTCCGCAGGACCGTGCCGCCAGCCTCGGTATGGTGTTCGATGAACTCCGTCGTTGAAAGGCCGAGGTACCGCGCCAACCGCAGGATCTCGTAAGGGCTGACGCGGATCGCCTTGTTGCGGCAACATCGATTGCAGGCGTGACAGGTATAAGAAAATGCGCTGTCGCGCCTCATGTCGAAATCGACGCGGGAAACCAGATCGCCGTATGTCATGATATCATCTCCTAACAAGATGCGGGACGGCGGATCTCGCGCGACGCCGTCGCGTTTTACTTCGTTGGGATGACCCTGATTTTATCGACAATTTCCTTGGTAAGATCTGCACAAGCCCGCATCGGCTCATCTTCGGCGCATTTCACGTCCACGGCTGTGGCGCCATCGCTGTCGATATCCACTCTGATGCGACCGGCCTTTCCCTCCCGGCGGCCTTCCTTACCTTCACCTTTTCCTTCACCTTTGCCCTCAGCTTTTCCCTCGCCCTTGCCTTCTCCTTTTCCCTCCATCTTTCCTTCACCCTTACCCTGAGCAAAAGCGGTGGAGCGCATGCCGAGCGCAACGCCGAGCGCGGCTACGTCCGCCGCGAGTGCCAGGGTGGCGCGGCGGGATACGCCGGCTTCTTTCGTTTTCGAGGTGTCGTCGCTGGTCATGGTCGTCTCCTCGGGGTTGATCGCCCCCGGAATGGGCGCGAAACAGATTGACGGCAGGCCCCGTCGGCGTTCATGGCGACACCGCCGACAGGGCAAGCAGGGAAAGCAACAGCGCGGGCGGCATGACTACGAGGCCCAGCTTGAGAAACCGCGATGCGTCGACGTTCTCTCCCTCGCGCCGCAGCGCGATCAGCCACAGAATGGTGGCAAGCGATCCTGTCACCGACAGGTTAGGCCCCAGATCGACGCCGATCAGGATCGCTCCGGTGATATGCGCTGGAACATGCGCGGCTTGACTGGTTGTCGCCGCGATCAAACCCATCGGAAGATTATTCACGAGGTTCGATGCAATGGCGACGACGATGCCGGCGATCCAGGATGCGATCTGTGGCGAGGCGGTCGCGGCCTCCTGCAGAACCCGCGCAAGCGACGGCAGCACGCCGGTCCGGTTCAGGCCCTCGACGAGGATGAACAAGCCTGCCACCAGCGGCAGCACGGACCACGAAATGTCCTTCAAAACCGGCAGCGGCGACTCCCGTCCGATCGCCAGCACAAGTATCGTCACCGCCGCACCGGCGATGAAGGTAGGCAGCCCGTGCAAGCGTGGCGCCAAGGGTCAGCGGCGGAATGTCATCGACCTTGGCGACGGGCGCATCGAGCGCGCTCCGCTGCGCCAACCGCAGCGCCAGATAGGTCGTAACGATCGCGATAACCGAGGGCAGTGCGAAAATGCGCAGCCAGTCGAGCAGCGGCGGCATCTGCTTGCCGAATACGACGAGGTTAGCGGGATTGGAGATCGGCAGCACGAAGCTCGCAGCGTTCGCGATGAAGGCGCAAACGAACAGATACGGCAACGGTTCGAGCTCGGCGGCGCGGGTCGCGGCATAGACAGCCGGCGTCAGAACCACAGCCGTGGCATCGTTTGACAGAAGAACCGTGACGATGGCGCCCACGAAATAGATGATCAGAAACAGCCGTTTCGCTGAGCCGTGCGAATGCCGTACCGCCTGCGCAGCAAGCCAGTCGAACAGACGCTCTTTCCGCGCTACTTCGGCCAGCAGCATCATGCCGATCAGGAAAAAATAAACGTCGATCCCTTTGCCGGCGGCCGCAAGCGCGTCTGGCCACGGCAGCAGATTGAGCAACACCAGCAACGCTGCGCCAGCTACCGCCCAGATGAACTCCGGCAAATTCCACGGCCGGGCGATCACGCCGAAGGTTGAAAGGGCTGCAATTCCCCACGTTGCGGCATTGGTCCCGGGCATCATTGCGCTCCTGCCAACGCGGTTGCCACCCGGCAGTCGCTCAAACGGTCGCGTCGTGCACAGGCCGGTTTCAGAACCGAAGCGAAACCGAGCCACAACGCAATCGAGCCAAGCGCAAAGCTTCCGAGAATAAGGAACATCGCGCCGTAGCCGATTTCCTGGGCAATCCACCCACCGATCGCGGGACTGAGCGACGCACCGAGACCTTGCACGGTCATGACTGCGCCCTGTCCGACATTAATCCGCCCCGTGCCGTTCAAAATTCTCGCCACAAGGCCGGGCACAGCGACGCTCTGGAGTCCGGCTCCGATCCCGTCGAGGATTTGCACCGGATACACGCCCCATTTGTTCATCACATGAGCGGCGATGACGCCGCGGATCGGTAGCGCAATGAACGAAATCAGGAGGACCAGCCAATACCCCTCCTTCTCAGCGAGACGCATCGCGATCAGAGAGATCAGAGACATGAGTATCATCGCACCTTGCGCCACAACGATGGTGGTCGCGACAAACCCCGCCGGGTCGCCTTGCTTGTTCGCAACGACGGCAAGCCCGTAGAGCGGAAGCATGGCGCCATTGCCGAGATGAAAGCAGGCCAGCGCCGCGGCCAGGATCAGCAGCGGCCTGCATTCGAGCAGCACAGTGATGCCGCTGATCTTTCCGTTGTCTTGCTTGCTTCTGTCGAGGCCGCGTGCGGCGCTATCGTCGATCGCTGCGCTCGGAATCATCAAGACCGAGACAATCGACAGGATGCCGAACAAGGCCGCCAGCAAAAACACGGCGGTGAATCCGAACTTCCAACCGAGAAAGCCGGACAATCCGGCGCCGACCATATTGCCGGCATGGTTCAGCGCCTGGTTATGGCCGATCTGCCGATTGAAGCCGGCCTGGCGCACAATCCCGAGCGTCATGCCGGAGACGGCAGGCCCGATCGCAGCACCGGCGATGGCGGTTGCGACCTGCGACAGCGTCACCAACCAGAAACTTTGCGAAAGCAAAACGATACCGGAAGCGATCACCGTGCAAATGCCGGGGATGATGACGTAGAGTTTTTTACGTTTAGTCGCATCGACTAGCGCTCCCGCGGGCGTGGTCATCAGCATTCCGGCAACACCGCCGACGGTCATCACGGTGCCGATGAGCCCGCTCTCCCAGCCGTGCGCCAGCAAAAACACGCCGAGGAACGGCCCAATACCTGCCTGCATGTCGGCCATGAAGAAATTCAATGACAGCAGCGGCCAGATGCCTTTCGGTGTCGGCTCGTTCGATGCTTGTGTCACGCTGCACTCCAGTCGGTAGTCAAGACGCGCACCGTCTGCGTACGGATCGCCGCAGACCAATTTTAGAATTTCGAAATCAGGGTGATGCCGGCGATCATGAACGCCGCGCCCGCGATCCGGCCGACGCTCAGCTCATGAACCTGCATGCCAAACAGCCCAAAACGGTCGATCGCAAGCGACATCAGGATGTTGGCCGTGATCGTAAGTCCGGCGAACGCGCCTGCCCCCACTTTGCCGACAAACAACAACCCGGCAATGACCGCGAAAGCGCCGACAACGCCGCCCAGCGGTGCCCACCACGGCATCTCCGCCAGGCCTCGCTCGGAAGGCAGCGGATGCGGAAGACACATGATGAGACAGGCCAAAAGGGCGACGATCGGCAGAAACGAAACCAGGCTCGCAAGCCATGGGTTTTCGAGCGAAACGCGCAGCGTGTGGTTCATCGGCGGACCCCACGCCTGCAACGCTCCCGCGATGACGATAATGGGATAGAGCCAGGCCGCACTGATGTTCTGCATCTCACAATCCTTCGCCAAAAATTGACCGCCGCCAGCTTCGCAATCGGTGCCGCTCGCCATTTCCTGCCGTTCCTGTTCGGCCCGAGTTGGGTTCCAAGGAGGTGCCGTTCGGGCCACGCGCCGATGCGGCCGGCATCGCTGCCGGTTGCTTTGCGGCCGTTCGATTCATGTAACGGCGAGACCTCGACCGTATCGATGTCCTGGTGTCGATCCTGATCCGTCACACGAACGCTAAGGCAGAATGATCGATCCGGCACCGGCGTCGTGGCGCAGAACGCACCTCCGTCGCCGCCGTACATCGGATACCATTCCCCGTCATCGATTCTGAACGCGGTCTCCGCGATCGGCGTGGCGCCAAAGGCTGACGCTCTTATTGTGCAGCTCGCGTCCGCGATCTGATGTGGACCCGCCATCAACCGTCGGTCGGCAGGTGAGGTAATCATGACGAACGGCCACGGTGAACCGAGCGTCTTGAAGCCTTCGGTCCGTGCTTTTTGCCATCATGCTTCGACCCCTTGTGGTCGGGACCATGCTTCGGCTTCTTCGTTTCGATCGGCTTTAGCGTTTGGGCGGACGTGCCGAACTCGTGGGCTTCGACCACCGTGCCAAATGAGGTTGTCGCGCCGTCGCCATTGACCGAAATCTTGGCGCCCTTCTTGAGAAGGTCGGAAAAGCGTTTTGCCTCGTGCGGCGGCGGCCGGATGATGCGCCCGTCTTCAAGAACGGCTCCGCGCGTCTCGCCCTTGGGTCCGTGAATGGCCTGTTTCACGATGCCTTGGGCGCTCATGGGGCTATGTTTGGCTCGCTCGAAGGCATCGTCACCCTCACGAACGTCAGGACCTTCATCGAGAATCCGCCCCTTCGCGGTGTCGATCGAGACGGCCGCAACCATCTGAACGCCGCGCGGGCGAATTCCACGCACCTTGACCTCGCTGCCCGGGTGGACATCGCGCAGAAGCCGGGAGGACAAATGCGGCGGCACATGGACCTCGCCGCCATCGGTCAACAGAAAGCCATCGGCCTCGCCATGCTTGTTGACCAGAAACTGGTCCACGGTGCCGGTGACTTCGAGTAAATAGTCAGGATCGATCCAATGCATTGCAAAGCTCCTTGCGTTCGACTGTCGGGCAGTCCTGCCCAAGTCATCGCAAGGTGCATGCCAATGCCAGCAGCATTGATTTGTGGAGCTTTTTCACTTTCGGAGAGAGCGCGTGCGTCGTGTTTTCAGACGCCTTGCGTCGTCAAACCGGACGCTCGCT